>Ga0315289_10016551_pt1 | contig 10162 bp, 12 predicted proteins | sample YL17G11_40_MG_FD_203452 | JGI IMG/M metagenome (GOLD analysis project Ga0315289, IMG submission 203452) | Sediment microbial communities from Yellowstone Lake, YNP, Wyoming, USA - YL17G11_40 | ecosystem: Environmental > Aquatic > Freshwater > Lake > Sediment | place: USA: Wyoming | collected...
ATTACCGCAACTGACGGGGATTCAAAGGCATACACTTTTGGATGAAAAGTGTAATTCAACCGACTGTCATGAACTACGTAAACATGGAGACTTGGGAACGTTCCTTTCAGTTGCAGTAATCTGTTGAGAGCATCGTAAGAGGTTCGCTTTCGATCTATACCAACAGAGACATATGCATTGGCGGAACTTCTCTTTGCGAATATTCTTCTCAATATTGCCTCAAGTACGTCCACTCCACTTAGCGATGTATAAGCTGAAAGAATCCTCATTGTCTTGAACGGCGGGGTGGCATTTGTCACTTCCTCAAGCAATCGATTAGCAATACTAGTTTCGGGCTGGTGAAGTAATTCGACATGCTTGGTCTCGATAAGAAACTTTCTAAGATTTCTATTCTTCAGAACCATCCATCCTGAGTTATGTGCAGCCCTTTCTCAGTGCACCAGTTCAACTTGTGAATCGTTTTGGATTTATGACTTATGCTTGCGCATGCTTGAAACCCGTGCGCGTGGGAGCTTCACTTTCAACCTGCTCTCCATTTGAGGAGAATGTTGTTTGGAGCTTGGGTTTTTTGTTCTGGCGAGACTCGCACTCTATCTGAGGTTTATCGGTTCTGCCGTGTCCTAAGTGTGCGGTGCGAAAAACGTAAACTTCCCCTTTTTGCATCTCCGATGTTGGTCAACTGTTGCGGTTTACTCCGTTAGGTATATAAAACTGTTTTTCCAGACTCTCATTTCCCGTTGGTGATTTGAAATGAGCAGTTATCCAAAGATTGTTGTCACTCCGCCAGGCCCTAAAGCCCGAGAACTGGTTAAGAAAGATGAAAGCCTTATTTCTCCATCTTACGGTCGCTTCTACCCGCTCGTTGTTGAATCTGGCAAAGGCTGCATCATAAAAGACGTAGATGGCAACGAGTTCATTGATTTCAACTCCGGCCTCGTGTGCACGAACGTCGGTCACAGTCATCCCAAAGTGATTGCCGCCATAAAGAATCAATGTGACCGTTTCATCCATTACTCTAACACAGACTTCTTCTACAGAGAAGTCGTTGAGCTCGCGGACAAACTGGCGCATATAACACCAGGAAGTCCTGAGAAGAAAGTGTTTTTCGGAAACAGTGGCGCGGAAGCGATCGAAGCTGCAGTGAAGCTTGCAAAATGGCACACGCGAAGGCAACTTTTTCTGGCTTTTATAAGCGCATTTCACGGTCGAACGATTGGTGCCTTGTCTTTCACGGCGAGCAAGCCTACTCAGAGACGGTACTTCTTCCCGCTGATGCCAGGTGTGACGCATGTACCTTACGGATACTGCTATCGATGCCCATACAAACTAACATTCCCCGAATGCCGATACTGGTGTGTCGACTTCATCGACGAATATGTTTTGCAGAAGTACATTCCACCTGAAGATGTGGCGGCTATTGTGGTTGAGCCAATTCAAGGTGAGGGTGGATATGTTGTTCCGCCGCCTGAATATTTCCAGCGAATAAAGAAGCTTGCTGACAAGTACGGGTTCTTACTGATCGACGATGAAGTTCAGTCTGGGATGGGCAGAACAGGAAAGTGGTTCGCGATTGAACATTGGGGTGTTGAACCGGACATAATAACCACGTCGAAGGCGTTGGCATCAGGAATGCCCTTGGGAGCCACCATAGCGAAGTCCAAGATCATGGATTGGGTCGCAGGATCACACGCGAGCACGTTTGGCGGCAACCCAGTTTCATGCGCCGTAGCGACTGCCGTGATCGACATCATAAAGGAAGAGAAGCTTCTTGAGAATGCGACAAAGCAAGGTGCCTACATAATGAAGAGGCTCACAGAATTGATGGGAAAAAGCGAAATTATCGGCGACGTCCGGGGCAAAGGATTGATGATCGGCATGGAAATAGTTGAGGACAAAGAAAGCAAGAAGCCGGCTCCCCAGAAAGTGAATGAAATCATGACTCGCTCGTGGAAGCGTGGCGTGAACGTCATAACCTGCGGGGCCTCAACGATCAGGATTGCGCCGCCACTCATCATCACGAGGGACCTTATCGACGCGTCATTGGACATAATCGAAGACGTGCTGAAGGACGTTGAGAAAGGGAAGTAATATCCGACTTTGCAGATCAGAAGGCTGACGGCAACCGACTATGCCGAAATAGTGAACCTCTGGTCCATCGCGAATCTCCCTTACAAACCTAAAGGTCGAGACAGCAGGGAAGCTATTGCGGCAGAGATGAGGCTTAATCCTGATTTCTTTCTTGGCGCCTTTGAGGAAGAACGCCTTATCGGAGTTGGCGTTGTGAGCTGCGATTCTCGAAAGGGCTGGATCAACCGTTTAGCCGTGCACCCCGATTGCAGAAGACGTGGAATCGCAGTAGATCTGATCGATGAATGTGAAAGCGTTATCAGGAAGCGAGGTTTGAGACTGTTTTGCGCACTAATAGAAGAATCCAATGGACCGTCTATACGGCTTTTCAAGAAACGTGGGTACGTCGAACATCGCGACATTCTATATTTCTGTAAACGCGAGAACGATGACGTCTGATTAATGTATGAGTCCTCATAGAGCAATCTGTTTGGCTTGTGAGGCATTCTAGAAGTCGCGAGGTTTCGCGATGACTTCTCTGATTTTCAAATCGAAAAACTTCGCGGAATTCGCTGGATGTATCCGAAGTGCCGTGTCTGCACCCCTTCCGGTTCCGGCAATGGCTATGATATCTCTGTCGACCGGAATCAAACCAGCATCAGCTGCCATCAAAGTTATTTCAACGCATACTTTCGTGCCTTCGCCCATGCGCCTCAGAACGTTAGCGATCAGTTCCAACGGTTGTATCGTGCCGAAGTCCTTCCGGATTGCCCTTTCAACGCTGCTTAGGACATGAGTGCCCGCGAAAATCTTGGCTTTGTTCGCTAAGATCTTCTTCTTGTATTGTAGTTCCATTTCGCTTTTTCCAGGCTCTTTGAAGCCATATGCATGTGCCACGACAACAACGTTACAGCCTTTGAAGGTTTCAGCTACTCGTAACCCCGTATTGCCGGTTGTCGAGGCGACGGCTATATCCTTTATACCTTCCTTCTTGGCATACTCTTTTACAGTCGTCAGCAGAGCTTCTGTGTTCTGGTTGCCCGCTTCCTCAAAGTATGTAACCCTCTTTTCGATAGGCGCCATGACCGATTCCTGTCTTGTGTCAGACTCTCAGAGCCGGTCTCTGCTTTATAGTTTTGGAATCTCTAAAAATGCTCTGAAGGGTTTCTTCTCAGCGGTTTGCGCTTCAGAGCGGTCCCGCACACTTCGCAGTTCGAAGATTTGTACTCTGCAGGATACGTTTTGTGGCATGCCGGGCAGTAACGGAGCCACTCTAACCGGCGACGGATGCCGAAGGTAACTAGTGGGGCAAACTCTATCCCTATTTGTTTTGCCACGTTCTGTATCGAGTAGTCGTCTGTCGCGATCAGTGGGGACAAGCCGCGTTCTTTTAGCTCGATGGCAAGCGCCAACAGCTGAAGGTCCGTTTCTGAAAGAAAGTAAGAGTCGCCCACTTCCAAGGCTGATTTCTTGGCTTTCTCCAGGTTTTCTTCTTTTGGGTTTTCGATCTTTATCTTTCCGTTTTCTTCTGCTGTCTTGAACCTGAAGCCGATGACGGAGTCTTCGGGAATCTCGCCTCTTACAGCCGGTACCGTGTATTGGTCTTCACTCGTCGAGAAGGGATCAAGGCCCGCGACGAAGGCTGATGTATCTAGAACTATGACTCGCTTGCCGTTCTGGTTGCCTAAAGTGTTCACCTCATTCCCCTGAAGACGAGCCTGCTCCTCAAGCGCGGATAAAAGTTGTCGCTGAACCTTATGAAAGAGGTCACGTTCCTCGAACGTGTGACGGCGAGGCATGGATGTTTGGAGTTTACGAGTTTCTTGTAATGCCCGTCTATCAACACCTGTGTCCTTCTCGGTTTGTTGACTTCGATCTTAAGAGCGGTGCTAGCCGGAAAGACTATCGGTCGGAAAATGCTCAGGGGGCAAACTGGTGTGAGGACAAAAGCGTCCAGGCCAGGGTCTAAGACGGATCCACCTGCGGATAGCGAATAACCCGTGGAACCTGTTTGCGTGGCGACCATCAAACTGTCAGATTGGCACACGACGATGGGTTCTCCATTTTTGAAAATCTTCGTGTACAGCAATTTGCCGGGTTCATCAGGAGAGATTACGACTTCGTTCAAGGCGTCGGGAAATTTCAAGCCATCCGCCATGATGGCCAGCTTCATGCACTTTTCAATCCTGAACTCGCCGTCCAAACACTTGTCCGCTTGTTTCAAGGCCGCTCTCGGTTCCACCTCTGTCAGAAATCCTCTGACGCCCATGTTCACCGCCAACAAAGGCGGTTCCGGTTTTGTCAGGGACAAGCACGTTCTGAATATTGTTCCGTCTCCGCCTATCGTTATCACAAAATCCGTCTTCATGAGTTCAAGCGGAATGAATGACACTTCAGCACCTAGCTTCTTGGTTAAGGTGTCTTCGGCAAAAACTTCCAGTCCCCGTGCTCTGAAATGTTTGGCCAGCTCATCTGCCAAAGCAATCGCCTTTTTTCTGTCGAATCGGGCGACCAAACCGACGCTTTTGAACACGGTTTTCACCTTGAGGCTAGTATCGACACCTTAATCTGCCAAGGGAGGCACAAAACAACACCCTTTGCAGCCAGCTTTGTATATGAGACTGGATTCCCCCGTATTCGAAGAGTTTGAAATGGATGAACCAGTTTGATCTGATTGAAGGTTGGTTGAACTAAGTCTCATATTCGCACTCACATTCAATCGCTACTGAAGAACGATATAAAAGAGTTTGGTTGATGTTTACCAGCTTCATCGCCAAGACTGCGGAACAGATTGTGGCTGATTATGAAGCTTCTGAGGAACGAGATTTCATCATAAAATACGCGCAATTCATAAGAGCTCGAATTTCTGACCCTATCACTCGCTAGTTGAGTCGGGAAGTGTCTTTGGAAGACCAAACCGAAGTAAACAAGAGAAAGGTCGCAGAATCTTCAAAGGAGGTTAGAAAAGTCGCATCAAGTGACTTTGGGCGATGCTTTTGTATACACGCTCGATCCCTTTCTAATCTATATAGGAGTCTTACGCTTATCAAGTGTACAAGAAAAATGAGGAAACAAAAAAAAGGGGTAGGTTTGTTTTAGTAGCCGCGTAGGGCTTGGCGGTGGGCCTCCACCATGGCTTCGCTTCGCTTGCATTCGAATTCGCTTTTCATGATTCTGTATGTTCTGGATGCTTCGTAAGGAACTCCATATGTGAACAATTCAGATGGAAGGGTGTTCTGCAGGGAGACCTTGATCACTTTCTGGTAGAATGCCCCCAGGCTCTTGGCCAACCCAAGATGGCCCTTTCCGCTTGTAACTCGTTTTATTGATATCTCCATCCAAATCACCTTGTTCTTAACCAACTCACTGTTTTAATAGTAAAGACCTAAGTTACTTATAAGGTTTGTGATTTGTTCATTATAGCATACATCATTGTAGCAAAAGGCTTTTATACTCAATTAAACTCTTGCTAAGTCAGTGAATCATTCATGAAAGCGTTCATCGTCATCAGGGAGCCCGAAGCTTTTCAACTGTTGGCTGACGAAACTCGGAGGAAGATCCTGTACCTCTTGCGTGTCAAGGACATGAATGTGAACCAGTTGGCCGCTGAGTTGGGGTTGACTTCGCAGGCCGTTTACCATCATATCAGAAAGCTCTTGAAAGGAAAAATGGTAGAAGTGACAAAAGAGGAGCGCGTAGGTCACCTCATAGAAAGCTACTACCGGGCGACTGCCGAGGATTTCCTCCTCAGCACGGGGAAAATAAAAGCCAAAAGCGTGCGCGACAAGGCAATGGTCAAAGAGCAGATCACAGCTGTTGTCAAAGCCTACCGAAAATTCGGCCTGGACGTCAAGTATGACGACAACAGCATTTCAAAGCTTGTCGATCTTTGGGTAGGACTCCAAGAGGATTGTGGGACTTGTATGAATCCCGAACTCCAAGACAAGATCTGGAGCTCGGATGAGCTCAGTCTTCTAGAAAAAACCATGGCTGCTGAATTGTCCAGCATCCTTCTGATGACAGATGAAGAGTTTGGGAGAAACGAGAAAAATAGAAGGGAGCTCAGAACTTTTCTGCGTTCACTCTCCCAGAAGAAAGAGAAGACTATTCCGGTAAAACTAGCATGACTATTGCGCACTATCCGGAACGGAGGTCTTACCCATCTTTATAGCGCGCGTCTACTGCAATCTGGAGAGGAGTATATGGATGTAAAAGGGTTCCGAGACTATTGCACTAAGAGAAGATTCGGAGAAGAGACTATTCAACTGCACATCAAACTCGTGAGAGAGTTCGAGGAATTCCTTAAGAAAAAGGGCAAGAATGATCTTAACGATGCTTCGTCAAATGATATGAAGATTTTTGTCGCAGAGCTGATGAGAAATCGAAATATCGCGCTTGAGAACTTCAGAGCCCTTATAAGATACTCCGACTTTTCAGGGAAAAAAGAGACGGTTTCCGTCTTGTACGGATATTTGGAAGGACTCGGCGTCCCCGAAGAGCTTTTGAAACGACTGAAAGAAACCGTTGGAGAGAGAAAAAGCAAAGAAATTCTCGCAGGAATAGACATTCCTCCGCTTGGCACACTTCCAGAAGATAAGCCGAAAGTAACCAAGAAGATCATGGAGAGACTCGAAGCTCACCTTGATAGTGGATCATTGAAAGAGCTTATGTTAAGCGGTCTTGAAGTATTTCCAGATGAGTGGTATCTCCCACAAAAAAGAATGTTCCAGGACTCCGATAGCTTGGACGATTTTCTGAGAAAAAGACACAGAGAATTCGTTGAGACGCTTGAGAAGCACAGGAGAGAGAAGACAATGTTCTTCGCTCAAGAGATCGATGATGAAGTCATTGAATATGTCCAAGAAAACCAAGAGATCCAAGGCGGAGTAAGAAAAGGAGACATAATTTACGAGACGAAAATCCCCTACCAGACAAAGAAATATCTGCATGAAGAAAACGAGAAATTGAAACGATACTATGCATGCCACTGCTCATGGGTGCGGGAAGCAATAAGATCAGGAAAGCCCAAGATATCGTCCAATTTCTGCTACTGCAGCGCCGGCTACCACAAACGACCCTTTGAGATTATCTTCGGTCAGCCCGTCAAGGCGGATGTAATAGAAACTGTCCTGAAAGGAGACACTATCTGTAGATTTGCTATATCCATCCCAAAACAATTTGCCCGCACGTGAGAGCGTGGAATTGTTAGCGCGTGCACATTGGTAAATCTAATCTTCCACTTGAAGCATGAGAAGGCACACTGCATCCTACAACACTTGATAAACACCCCCTCTTCTTGAACACGTCATTCTTCGAGCACCAAAGCCGCCTGCAAGGCAGTAAACGTGCCGAAAAGTCGTGCCTAAATCTATATATTAGTGTTGTTTAAAATTGCTGTGGGTAGAGGTTATTTCGGGCTGGTGCAGGAATGAGTAGACCTACTGATGTTGGGAGCCTCAGAGTTGGGGGCTACATGATTATTGACGGTGAACCATGTCACATAGTCGACATTACAAAGTCAAAGCCTGGCAAGCATGGTTCTGCAAAGTTTAGGATTGTTGCCATCGGCGTGTTTGATGGTCAAAAACGCCAGTTTGTTAAGCCGGTCGATCTTGGTGCTGAGGTTCCGATAATTGACAAGCGGATGGGTCAAGTGTACGCCGTAAACCCGAATGGCGTTCAGATAATGGACCTTGAGACGTACGAGTATTTTGACGCTCCATATCCCGACGACCCAGAACTCAAAAGCAAGTTGGTTGCAGGCGCCGAGATCGAATACTGGAAGATTCTTGGCAGAACCAAAATAATGCGCACAAAGTAGACTGATTACGGAATCTTACTACGTCAGCCTGTCTTTTCAGGTTCTTTCGGTATTCTTTCCGTCCACCAGTCCCATCGCAGTTTGGTGAAGCACACGTAGAGAATTAGAAGTATCGTCCCCCAGCTCAACGCTATTCCTGCTATTTCGAGTATCAAGGTTCCGCCGAGATATGCGTAGCTCACCCATGCACTTACGCTGCACAAGCCGATCACCATGAGTATGAATATTCCGAAATGGATCGCGCGTTCACCCGGCAACGTTTTTCGCCCGATTCTAAGACTTAGCTTCGCTCTATCGATAAAACGTTTTCCGTCAAAGCTTATCTCGGTGGTGTATGAACGTGTCTGCTAGCCGATGATGAAAAGAAGAGCCGTCTGATCTATGATGATAATCAGTTGGCTGAGGCTTCAATAATTCCTGTAGGTGGCGGTCTGCTAGTGTTTCCTCGGCAAATGTATCTCCAGTAATCCTTTCTTGTAGTGAACTTTCATCTTGTCCATGTTCACTTGAACGGGAATTCGCATGTGGCTGTGGTACTTCTGGAATTCTCCTCTCCAATGAGTCACTCCAAGATCATCTGACTTTATGACGCGGTTCATCTTTGCCGATATCTCCAGAGTGCTCTTGCCTACGGGTTTGACTTTCACAGTGCTCTTGTCCGTAAAAGGCAGGTCTAACGTTATCAGCACCTCTGTAGGATTAATGGTGGTCTCTCGGAGCGGTTCTATTGATCGGTTCTTAAGGTTCCAGCTTGGTCTTTCGGCAAAAGGCTCTCCGAATTCTTGGGTCCATTCTTCTAGATCCTTGAAGTATTCGTCAATCAAGTCAGAAAACGAACGTTTTCTTCTGATGGCCATATTCGTTTTCCTCCTTTATGAAACGTACATTGGGATGTCTAGCTCTTGGCCTTTCTTCGTCTTAGACATCTCCTCCTGCGTTCTCTTCATCACATCTCTTGCTCTCAGTCGGATTTCTTCGCCTTTCTCCAGCAGCTTGGCAACGTTCACTTTCAGACCTGTTATTTTCCCCAGTCCTTTGAGCACTTCAGCGGCTGCTTCTGGGTCAGGATAGTTGGGGAAGCATTGGGCCAACAATGCCAAGGCAGGGGTGCCGGCGTTTGCTGCACGTTGAAGCATGATGGCCTGGGGACCGATCATGTATCCTTCTGTGAGTGTTTCGACGTTTTTGTCTTGAGCTATTTTGAGTGCCTCTGGGGTTGAAGCCGCAGCGAAAGCTTTCAGTTCTGTTGCATCTTGTCTGTCTTGCATTGGGATTCCGCCGAGGGAGATCATCATTTTCACATTTTTGCTTCTGGCCCATTCTATCAAAGCGTTCATAATGGGATAGACTATGTCGGCCGGTATCGGGGCTTCCGAGATCGCTAGCACGAGTTTGTCGTCTCCCAAAATTCGTATCGAAGAGTGTGGTAGTCCTTCATGCAGTACGATGAGCGGTGGTAGGAGTTCTGAGTCTACGTAGGCGACTTCGGATAGGTTGAGTTCATCGATGAGATGTGAGGCGGCGATTACTCCGACTAACCCGACGTCAGGGAACCCGAAAATCAAAGTGGCTCCTGAAGGAACTTTGTTTCTCTCGACAATTTTCACTTCTTCTATCACACTTAACCCTCAAGCTCCTTTCTAGAGCTTCTTGCAATGTAAAAGGTTTATGGAATTCCTTCAGATGAACGGAATAGCTATTAAAGACTTGGAAGTCTCTAGAACTGGAACGTGCAATGTCTCTCGAAAAACTAGGCTCATCACTCTACGATGCACTGAAGAAAGTATTCAAGGCTTCAGTTGTTGACGAGGCAACCGTAAAAGAGCTGGTGCGCGACATTCAGAGGGCTCTTCTTCAAGCTGACGTGAACGTTCAATTGGTGCTCGGCATCTCCAAAAGCATCGAAGATCGCGCGCTGAAAGACAAGGTTCCGCCTGGGATCTCGAGACGTGAACACGTGATAAAAGTTGTTTATGAGGAATTGACGCGCTTTTTAGGCGACAAGCCTGTTCCGATCAAAGTTGAACCTGGCAAAAGAAAAATACTGATGCTGGTTGGCATTCAAGGCTCGGGCAAAACCACTGCGGCAGCAAAGCTTGCCAGGTATTTCCAGAAGAGAGGGTTGAAGCCGGCTCTTGTTTGCGGGGACACTTTTCGTCCGGGAGCCTTTGCGCAACTTCAACAATTGGCGAGCAGGATCAATGTTCCTTTGTATGGTGACCTGAAAGCAAAGGACGCCGTCAGGGTTGTGACTGAAGGGCTCAAACAGTTCAG
>Ga0315289_10016553_pt1 | contig 10162 bp, 9 predicted proteins | sample YL17G11_40_MG_FD_203452 | JGI IMG/M metagenome (GOLD analysis project Ga0315289, IMG submission 203452) | Sediment microbial communities from Yellowstone Lake, YNP, Wyoming, USA - YL17G11_40 | ecosystem: Environmental > Aquatic > Freshwater > Lake > Sediment | place: USA: Wyoming | collected...
GTAAATTTCGCCGTCCCGGACGACGCCGTTCTCGACGGAGAACGGGAGCCGCAATTCGAGCGAGGGCGGGTTCCGGGGCTCCGGATTCGGCCGGGTGTACAGCCGGAGAACGGGCCGATCGATAAATACCCGGAGCGGCCGGTCCCGCCGGAAGAGAGACCTAGGGGAGATCTGGAGGACGACTTTTTCGGCCGAGAAGAAGGGCGAGGAAGAGGCCGACCGGACGTCTTCCAGGACAATGGCCGGCGGGAGGACGGTCAACCGGATCTTGCCGTAATGGAAGGTCGTCTCGATCTGCTTCCGGACCTGGCGGAGAATGTTATTCCGCAAGGCGATCCCCGCCCCCAGGACGAGGGTCATCAACACCCCGAAAATGATCAGTGATTTCAGCCGTCGGATGCGCATCGTTATGGAGGTATACTTCTTCTCTTAAAATATATCACGATTGCGCGGGGAAAAACCAGAAACGCCGGGGCGTCGGCAGGCCGTTACTTTTTGACCTTGCCCCAGTCTTTGAGGAATTTTTCGATGCCGATATCGGTCAGAGGATGGCGGACCAATTTGTCGATGACGTTGAAGGGGATCGTGCAGATATCGGCCCCGATCAGGGCGGCGTCGACGACATGGCGGGGATGGCGGACGCTGGCGACGATGACTTCGGTTTCGATCCGGTAGTTCTCGAAAATCGCGACGATCTCCTCGATCAGGTCCATCCCCTCCTGGGAGATGTCGTCGAGACGGCCGATGAACGGGCTCACGAACCGCGCCCCCGCCTTGGCCGCCAGGAGCGCTTGCGTCGGCGAAAAGATGAGAGTCGTGTTGATGCTGATCCCCTCTCCCGAAAGGATTTTGATCGCCTTTAGGCCTTCGAGGGTGATCGGGATTTTGACGGCGATGTTCGAAGCGATCCGGGCCAAGTCCCGGGCTTCGGCGATAATATCCGGTGCTTTGTCCGAAACGCATTCCACGCTCACCGGGCCGGGGCAGACCGCCGTAATTTCGCGGATGAGGTCCTCGAAAGGCCGGCTCTCCTTAGCCACGAGCGACGGATTGGTCGTGACGCCGTCGAGGATCCCCCAGCCCGCCACTTCGCGGATCTCGCCCAGATTGGCCGTGTCGAGAAAAAATTTCATGGATGCCTCCTCAGAACCCGATTCGACAGCGTCCCGATCCCTTCGATCTGAACGTCCACCCGGTCGCCGGGCGCCATCGGCCCGACGCCGGCCGGCGTGCCCGTGGTGATGATGTCTCCGGGCCGCAAGGTCATGATGTTCGAGACGAACCGGACGAGGAAGGGCACGGGAAAAATGAGATGCCTCGTGTTGGACGACTGGCGAAGCTTGCCGTTGAGAAACGTCTTGATGTCCAGGCCGCCCGGATCGAGGCCGACGGCGATGCAGGGGCCGATCGGGGCGAAGGTGTCGAACGATTTGGCCCGGGTGAACTGCTTGTCCTTCTCCTGGAGGTCGCGGGCGGTGACGTCGTTGAGGCAGGTATACCCGAGAATCAAGGGGTCCACGGGCTCGTCATCGGCGAGCCGGAAAGCCCGGGCTTTCATTACGACGGCAAGCTCGCCTTCGAAATCGAGGCGCTGGGACATCCGGGGATAATCGATGTCGTCGAGCGGCCCGATGACCGCCGTCGAAGGCTTGAGGAAGAGAAGCGGCTCTTCCGGCAGGGGGTTGCCCAGCTCCGCGGCGTGGTCCTTGTAGTTTCGGCCGACGGCCACGATCTTGGAGGGCTCGACCGGAGGAAGAAGACGCACCGATCCGATCGGAATCGGCGTCTCCTCGACGGCGATTTCGTCAAAGACGGACCCGCGGATCGGAAAGAGATGATCGCCTTTCAAGACTCCGTAACGGACAGCTCCCTCGAGGGCGAACCGATAGATTTTCATTCACTCTCCCTTGATCATCTCGAAGACGGCCGCCGAGCGGGCGCTCTCGTTGTTCGTCCGGTCGACCGCGGAAACCGCGTATTCGTAGCGCCGGCCTTTTTCGATCGCCGTGTCCGTGTACGTGTTCTCGAGGAGCGGCTGGGCGGTGAGAAGGGAGAACTCGGCCGTCCCGGGGCCGCGCCGCCAGACCCGGTATCCGAGGAGGTCGGCTTCGGGGTTCGGATTCCAGATGAGGGTGATCAATCCCGCACCCGTCACCGCGGTCAAGCCGTCCGGGACCGCGGGCGGGAAGGTGTCCTTGGGAACGACGTCCACGGCCGGGGAATCCGCGCTTTCGACCGCCGTCCCCGGCGTCCCGGCGATCGCCCGGACCATGTAGCGCTCGGATGTTCCAAAGGCGAAGTCGCGGTCGGCGAACGGGGGGTTCGCGACGGGCGCCTCGTTAAGCTTCCGCTCGAGAGCGCCCTCGATCAACCGGTAAATATTGTATCCGCCGACTTGAACGGGAGAGGAACGGTCGAAATTTTCGGCGGGCGGATCCCAGAGGATGTCGATCCGGTCCTGGAATACCGCCGTCCGGACGTTGGCCGGGGGCCCGGAGACGAGCCGCGGCCGGACGCGGACTTCGTTCGACAACTCGGAGAGGGTCTTCCTTTTCGTTTCCCGGACGCGGACGGCGAAGACATATTCGAGCTTGGTGAAGTCCTTCTCGAGGATGGGATGGCGATATACGACCCCGGGCCGTGTTCCCTCGGGACCCGTTCCCCGGGAAACGAGCTTGGCCGCGGGGATCGCCGCCGCAAGCCGGGCTTTCGCCAGGAACTCGTCGGGATCGAAAGCCGGCGGCTCGGCGGGCGACGTTCCGAGGGAACGCGTCTCCAGCCAGATCTCCGCCTCGGTAATCGGTCCCAAAGCCCGACCGTCGATGAACTTGTCCGGCAGCGCCCAAATCAGGACGATCTCGCCGCCGAGCTGCCGGGCTTCGAGGGTGTCGACCCGTTGGGGGGTGAGGACGAGGGGGGGGCGGACCGGACCGATTTTTCCGCAGGCCGCGAAAGAGAAGGCGAGGATCGGGAGGAGAGTCGCGGCGGCGGATCGGAGGACCATTAAAGAATAAACCGCTTCAGGTCGGCGTTCTTGACGATGTCCTTGAGGGCGTTGCGGACATAGGCCCGGTCGACCGTGATCGTCTTCGGCTTGATGTTGGGCGCCTTGAAGGAAATCTCCTCCATGACCTTTTCCATGATCGTATAGAGGCGGCGGGCGCCGATATCCTCGGTCTCGCGGTTGACGTCTTCGGCGACTTGGGCGATCTCGTCGATGGCGTCGGCGGTGATGTCGACGGTGACGCCTTCGGTGGCGAGGAGGGCCCGGTACTGCTTGATGAGGGCGTTCTCGGGTTCGGTCATAATCCGGACGAAGTCTTCCTTGTTGAGAGAGGTGAGTTCGACCCGGATCGGGAACCGGCCCTGGAGCTCGGGGATGAGGTCGGCGGGCTTGGCGACGTTGAAGGCCCCGGCCCCGATAAAGAGGATGTGCTCGGTCTTGACCAGGCCGTAGCGGGTGTGGACCGTCGTCCCCTCGACGATGGGGAGGAGGTCGCGCTGGACGCCCTCCCGGCTCACCTCGGGCCCGCGGCCCGACTCGCGGCCGGCGATTTTATCGAGCTCGTCGAGGAAGACCATGCCCGAATGCTCGACCCGCTCGATGGCCAGCCGCGACACTTGGTCCATATCGACGAGGCGGTGCTCTTCCTCGTCGAGAAGGTGCTCCCGGGCTTCGTGAACCTTGACCTTGCGCTTCTTGGTCTTTCCGCCGAGAAATCCGGGGATGATTTCCTGGATCTGGATCCCGATCTCCTCGACTCCCTGATTCGAGAAAATCTCGAACGGCGAGGCCATCTTCTCCTTGACTTCGATCTCGACGAGGCGGTCCTCGAGCAGGCCGTCGCGGAGCTGCTTCCGGAGTTTCTCCCGAGTCTCGTGGAAACGCTGATACTCATCCTCGGAGAGATTGTTGTCCCGGCGGCGGAGCGGGGGAAGGAGGAGGTCGAGAAGCTTTTCCTCGGCATTGGCCTCGGCCTTGTCCCGGACCTCGCCGGATTTTTCCTGCCGGACCATATCCACGGCCATCCGGACGAGGTCGCGGATGATCGACTCCACGTCCCGGCCCACGTAGCCGACTTCGGTGAACTTCGAAGCCTCGATCTTGAGGAAGGGCGAGGAGGTGAGCTTGGCCAGGCGACGGGAGATTTCGGTCTTGCCGACGCCCGTCGGGCCGATCATGAGGATGTTCTTGGGGGTGATCTCGTCGGCCAGCTCGGCCGGGACGCGGCGCCGGCGGAAGCGGTTGCGGAGGGCGATCGCCACGGCCTTCTTGGCCGCTTTCTGGCCGATGATGTATTTGTCGAGCTCGGCGACGATTTCCTGGGGGGTGAGCTCGGTTTCGCGGTCTTTCTCCTTGTCCCTGGGCTTTTCGGCCGGTTCGGAGAGGCTTTTCGGCAGTTGGATCGCCATCAGAGCTCCTCGATGATGATCTGGTCGTTCGTGTAGACGCAGAGGCCCGCCGCGATCTTCATCGCCTCGTGGACGATCTCGCGGGCCGGAAGGGACGTGTGGCGGAAAAGCGCCCGGGCCGCGGCCAGGGCATAGGGCCCGCCTGAACCGATGGCCAGCACGCCGTCGTCGGGCTCCACGACATCGCCGGTCCCCGAAATGAGGAAGGCGTTGTCCTTGTCGGCGACGATCATCAAGGCCTGAAGCTGACGGAGGGCTTTGTCGAGGCGCCAGTCCTTGGCCAGCTCGATGGCCGCCCGGGAAAGGTTGCCCTTGTATTCTTCGAGCTTGCCTTCGAACCGGGCGAACAGGGCAAAGGCGTCCGAGGTGGCGCCCGCGAATCCCGCCAGGACCCGGTCCTTGTAAAGGCGGCGGATTTTGTTGGCCGTCTGCTTGAGGATGGTCTCGTTCATCGTCACCTGGCCGTCGCCGGCGATGGCGACACGATTGTCGCGGCGGACGCAAAGGATCGTCGTGGCGTGTGTCATGGCGCGCTCCGGAAGTCGCTCCCATCATAAAGGAAGGGGCGAGGCCAGTCAATTTCCGCTCGGAGTCGCTCGGAGCGGGAACTCGCTTCCTGCTCTTCCAGAAAGCAACCATCGCACCATCGCTTCCGGAAACGGCCTTCACTCCAGATCGGGTTTGAAGGACCACCCCCAGACGCTCCTTCTCGGCGCCTCGGACCTTACGCTCTTTCCCCTTTACCAGCTCGTAGCTTTTTGGTCGGCCTTGATGGTCTCTGAAACCTCGGCGCCCGAGAATCCGGGAGCCTCGAAGAGCGTCTGCGGTGCGGCAAACCCTCATCACGTTCCGGCCGTTCCCGGCCTCGATCCCGCGTATAAGGATAGGCAAGCGAAATAATCAACCCATTCGACTCCCCGGTCCTGGCAAGGCCGGGGCCGGGGTATATTCAGGGTTAATACTGAGCGGCGCTTTTACCCCGATTTAAAAATCAAGGTTTTGCGCCGCGAATGTATAAACTGTCCGACGGTCAGACCCGAAGGGGCGTGGACAAAGGCCGAAAAAAAAGATAAATTGGGAGAGGCCGGAGATATTCCATTAAGGAGGGACGTATGGACCGGATAAAGCTCAATCGACGGCAATTCATCGGGACCGGCGCCAAGATCGGCGCGGCGGCGATCCTGGGGAAAGACGCCTTCTCCGGCCTGGCCGGAAACCTCGCCGCGGCCCCTCTCCGGCCGGCGGTCGACATCGCCGTCGCCCAAGGGGCCGACTATGCGGCGACGACGGCCAAAGCTTTGGAAGTCCTGGGCGGCATCGGCCGATTCGTCAAGAAGGGTGCCAAGGTCGCCCTTCTTCCCAACGTCCAGAGCAGGCATCCGGGGACGTTCACGAAGCCGGAAATCCTCCGGACGGTCATTCAGATGAGCAAGAAGGCCGGGGCCGCGGAGATCGCCTGTCTCAGCAGCCTGACTCAACAGCATTGGGACGGGACGGGATTGTCCAAGGTTCTCGCGGACGAAGGCGTCGCCCTCAAGCTCATCCCCGCCGAGGACGCCCATTACAAGGCCGTCTCGATTCCCGAAGGCAAGGGGATTCAGGAAGCCCGGATCATCGCCGCGTTCTTCGACTATGACGTCTTCATCAATATGCCGATCACGAAGGACCACGCCGGCAACAAATTCACCGGGACGATGAAGAACCTCATGGGCCTGAACTCCCGGGCGGCCAACCGGGCGTTCCACAAACCCAACTGGAAAACCGACCTGGCCGATATCGAGCACCTCGAAACCTGCATCGTCGACCTGAATTTCGCCGCCGCGCCGACCCTGAACATCGTCGACGCGACCGAGATCATCAAGACCAACGGCCCGATGGGCCCCGGCGAGCTCCTGAAACCGGGCAAAATCGTCGCCGGCGTGGACCGCGTCGCCGTGGACGCTTACTGCGCCGGAATTCTCGGATTCAAACCGGAGGAGGTCATCGCCATCCGCAAGGCCGCCGAACGGAAGCTCGGCGAGATCGACCTTTCGAAGGTCCGGGTCGAGGAGGTCAAGATCTGAAAACGCTGACCAACGAACGGTCCGTCCGGCGAGACTGCGACACAGCAGGGCGCGGCTATATCCCCCTCGCTCCGCACCCTGACGAGGGTCCCCCTCGCTGCGGGGGACACAGCCGCGCCCTAGACTTTTTTTACCTTATTCCGGTGGGCGCTTTACGTCCATTCCTCCTTGTATCGGCGTTCGTGGTTCCTCTCGTTTTCGGGATGCAGAAACCCATATTAAAGGCCTCCCCTCCCCTTCGCGATTTGGCCGCGATGATGCCGAGGCCGGGCGAAGTCCCGGGCTGGACGACCAAAGACGCGCCCCAGCATTACAAGGGCGAAGACTTATTCACCTACATCGACGGGGGGGCCGAGATCTACCATGAGTACGGCTTCAAGCAAGTATTAGCCCAGGACTACGCCGATGCGGCAGGGAAGACCGTCGCCGTCGAGATCTTCGAAATGGCCCATCCCGACGCCGCCTTCGGGATGTACACGTTCAAATCGAGCGGCAAGGGGCGGCGGGCCGGCCTCGGCGTGGATTCCCAAATCGAGGACTATTATCTGAATTTCTGGAAAGGCCCGCTCCTCGCCACGGTGACGGGATTCGACGAGAGCCTCGCCAGTCTGGACGGGATCTCGAAGATCGCCAAGGCCATCGACGAAAAGATCCGGGAAACCGCGCCGAGGCCGCCGCTCGTCTCCCGCCTGCCCGCCGAATGGGCCGGCCCGGGAATAAAATACCTCAAGGGCGCCCTCGGCCTGTTCAATATCTATCCGTTCTTCCCCCGCGATGTTTTCCGCTTCAGGGAAGCTGTCGTCGGAAACGGCGACGGCTATAAGGTCTTCCTGTTCAAATACGACGGGGCGGCCGAAGCGGGCCGGCGTTTCGCCGAAATCCGGGCCGCTTTTTCCGCCGGCCCCCCCTATAAAGCCCCCCGCCGGCGAGAGGACGGCGTAATCGAAACCGCAGACGGCAAGGGGGCGGTCATCCAAGCCGAATGCGTCGGCGAATTCATCGCCCTCGTCCTCGGGCGCTTTCCCCCGCCCGGCCCTTCCGCCGTCCTCAAAACACTTCAAAAAAGAATTAAGCCTTAGGGCGGTCCTCCGCATTCTCTCCGCCGGGATGAGGCTGCGGCTCTGTTTTTTTGACGGCCGGGGGGCTCTATGTTACAGTAAAGAGGGAGTTTTTTATGCGCAAGAACGTTTTTCCGGCCGGGGCGGTTCTTTTAGTTCTCGGAGTCCTGGGCCTGACGGCCCAGACGGACGCGTTATTTCAAAAAGCGCGGCTCGCTCCATTGAGCCCGGAATACCTGCGCTATCAGGAGGCGGTTCGGACGGGACGCTGGCCGGCATTCACCGACCAAGGGCAACCCAGTCCGATTCCCAGCCCTATCGACGTCGCGTATTTGCAGGGTTTCTCTCCCGCTCCGGCCACGGCCCTTCCTTCGACCTATGACCTTCGCAAGCTGAATAAGACGACACCCGTTAAAAACCAGTCTCCCCTCGCCGGGACATCGCTTTTCGCGACCTTCGGATCGCTCGAATCCTATCTCAAACCGCTCGAAAGCCTCGATTTTTCCGAAAACCACCTCGACCAGAGCAGCGCCGGCGGAGGTTTCCTCGAGGCCAACGTAGGCGCCCTTGCCCGCTGGGACGATCCCGTGGACGAAGAAGACAGCCCCTGGTCCGGATCGGTGAACGGAGAAGGCGGGAGCGTCGTCAAGCATGTCCAGAACGTTCTCTTCATTTCGCCTCGGGAGAACGCGCTGGACAATGCCGGGATCAAGCAGGCCGTCATGGATTATGGGGCGATCTATTCCGAAATGTATTTCGCCTCGGCCGCCTATAATTCGCCTAACCGCTCTTTCTATAACGAAGGTACGGCGCAGAATTCCCACTCCGTGGCGATCGCCGGCTGGGACGACAATTTCGACCGAGCGAAGTTTTTTCCCCAACCTCCCGGGAACGGGGCCTTCATCTGCAAGAACAGCTTCGGGCCGGGTTGGGCCGAGGCGGGATATTTTTACGTATCGTACTACGACGCCTATCTCGGCCGCCGCGCGCTCAGCGCCGCTTTCACGGCCGAACCGGCGGCGGGGTTGACCCAGAATTACCAGCATGATCCGAACGGCTGCCTGGCCAGGATGGGATTCGGAGAGGAAACGGCCTGGTTCGCCAATATCTTCACCGCAACCAGTCCCGATCCGCTCAAAGCGGTCAGCTTATATCTCTATGCCGCGGCCGGATCGTATGAAATCCTGGTGTATAGAGACATCGTCCCCGGCCGGCCTCGGAGCGGCACCCTGGCCCAGCGCGTGTCGGGGACGCTTTCCGCGCCGGGATATCACACCATCGCTCTCTCCTCGCCCATTCCCCTGGCGATCAATCAAAGATTCAGCGTGGCCGTCAAATTCCGGACGCCCGGCGATTCTTTCCCCATCCCCATCGAACATCCCCTCCCCGGACTCAAGGCCGTTTTCACCGCCCGGCCGGGGGAGAGCTTCATCAGTCCGGACGGGGCGATCTGGAGCGACCTCGTCACCTATGACGGAAGCGCTTATGCCCGGTCGAACGTCTGCCTCAAGGCTTTCGCCGGTTATCCCGTGATTTATTCGCCGCTCAACCTCAGGGTGGAGCGTTTGGTCAACAACTTCGCCTTCTTCAAGGAATACGTAGACCGGCTGAACTGGCTTCCGAATCCTCTCAACGCGGATGACTCTCTCCCCGTGGTCAAATATCGGATCTACCGGAAGCCGATAAGCGCGCCGGATGAATCCTTCGAGCTCGCCGGAGAGTCCGGCGCCCAGAATCTGGTGTTTTACGTCCGGAACTTGAAACGGGACGATCGCAATACGTACCGGGTGACGGCCGTTCTCGAGAACGGCCGGGAGAGCGATCCCGCTGAAATCAGCAATCTCTAAGAGGGCGGCGTGAAGAAGTTCGTCCTCTCCCTCATCACCCCGCTTGTCATAAGTGCCTCCGCCTGGGGAGCGGTCCGATGGGAGGTAGGCTTGGGGGCGGGATTACGGACGATCAAGGACGAAACCCTGCGCTCGACGTATGGCCAGGGCTTTGTCTATACACCGTACGTCAACTACCGCGTTTCCCGGACGCTTTGGGTCGGCTTGGAGTACGAGGGCGGGTTCGTCAAAAAGGCCCGCATCGGGATTTTCCAGGAGGAGTCCCGCCTCGCGGTCGAAGGGGTTCAAGCCTATGTGCTCTACGGCAAGGAGAAGGGCGCGATCCGCCCCTTCGTGAAAGTGGGGGCCGGCTCGTTTCATTTCGAGATGGATATCGATAGCCCCTACGTCCAAGCCTATAATTTCGCCTCGAGCGATATCTCGATCCTCTTCGGGGCGGGACTCAAGGTCATGCTCTCGCGAAAGTTGTTTCTCAGCGGCGAGCTGAAATACACGGCCTTGTGGGCCGATCCGTTCGATGACCTGGTCGATCTCGGCGGCCTCCGGCTGCTCCTCGGCGTCGGAATCCAGATCTAGGGTGAACGACGGGCGCTTCGAAATAGACTCGGAAATGCGGCTCTCTTCGATTTTGGGGGTTTTCAAAGGCTATTGTCGGCATTCGTATTCGGCCTCCACTCCAGATCGGGTTTGATGGACCGCCGGCCCCCGGAAACGCTGACCTGATTCGGGGCTCCCCCTAGTTCAAGGGGGAGTTGAGGGGGTGAGTATCAATAAAGTCAAC
>Ga0315289_10016556_pt1 | contig 10161 bp, 9 predicted proteins | sample YL17G11_40_MG_FD_203452 | JGI IMG/M metagenome (GOLD analysis project Ga0315289, IMG submission 203452) | Sediment microbial communities from Yellowstone Lake, YNP, Wyoming, USA - YL17G11_40 | ecosystem: Environmental > Aquatic > Freshwater > Lake > Sediment | place: USA: Wyoming | collected...
GCTGCAGGATTCACTTGATGTTACGGGCTGCTGCTTGGCTCCCCGTTCTCCGGGGGATACATCGCTTCAGCACATCCGATCGCTCCGATGCACTGGATGCCTGCTACGTGGCCCCCTGGCGGTTACCCTGCCTACCGCAGGCAGGCACGACCGGACTTGCACCGGGGAGCAGACGATAACTTGGCAGGGCACACCAAGCGCGTGTTAGGCGGGCACTCACTCAGCATCCAAACGGCTACGGGTATGTCTTCTAAGAGTCTCCTTCTGAATCTCAAGGGGGGTCAATCTCTTCTTTCCCGCATCCGTCTTGACATACACTTCATCCTTGCCAGTTCCGTATAGAATGTCAGATGGCGATGATGGGATTTTGACTTCGACAATAAACAGATCAGGAACAACTCCACCGGAATCGTGAACTGGGTGAATCTTCACCTCGTATGCGGAAGGGGCGACAGGTGGCTGGATTTGATGCAACTTCTCAGTCACCAGTCGTCTTATCTCATCTCGCTCTCCAAAGCTCAACTTCACTCCAACAACAATCCTGTCCGTATCTCTCACTCCCCAGTAGATTCGCCCTATTCCGTGGTCGCCCACATTCAAAAAAGCTACAGCGTACTGATCCACCACGGCCCCAATTGCACGGACGGGATTGGTTCCCTTCACTTCTTTGAACTCATAGTAGCGGTTCTCTTCAATCCGCATACGCTGGCCTAGAACGAAGCGCGCCCCCACTGTGCCTTCCAATACCTGTCTAACCGGGCGCGGGTAGTAGTTGTAGGAAAGCGATGCCAAGAAGCGAGGAGATGGGGGTTCTAGCTCCCGATGAGTCCTTACGCTTTCTTGGATGATGTTTGAAATCCCATTTGGTGAAGCAAGGATGATAACTTGATCCCTCCGACCAATATTCTCAAGCAAGTCGCCTATCAACTTTAGTCCAATCTGGTCGAAAAGTGGGGAAGCGTGATCTATGAGAAGAGGAATAGAGCGATCCATATTCTGGCGCTTGACGAACTCCTGGGCGAATCTTAGCACATTTCTTTGTCCCTCGGACAACACCCGTGTGCTGAAGCCCGACCTCTTGTAACTCCTCCATAGTTCGCCCCATGCCCTTTGAGTCTCCTGGTCCCTCCACTTGAGATCTGAGAGAGAGTCGAGTTCCTGTTGCAGCAAAGGATCGTCCCTATTCTCCAGCGTGAGCAGTAAGCTAGGAATCTCTGGACTAGTAAGCATTTCCAGAAGATGCCCAGACAAATCCTTACCTTCCGAATCAGAAGGAGAGCGACTGACTCGTCTATCCACCAGCATTTTCGGATCCTTGATTACAGGATCTTTTTCGTCCAGCCGGCATGTGATGATTTCCGAGTTTGGATCTTCTCGAATTGCAAGAACTACTTCTGAAGGCATCTGTCCGGTAGGCCTGAAGTCAACCGCATCTCCTCCTACAAGCGAGAAAACGATTGCACCTATGAGTTGGGTCTTACCAGTACCGTTCAGGCCCGTGATCAGGTTAATACCAACCGGGCTGAATGAAATGTTAAAATCACGAAAAGGCCCGAAGTTCCTGATATTCAGAGTGTCGAAATACATAGGTTGACAATTCCTCCTACCTTAGTAGCCCTCGCCAAGCTCGGCCCGCCTAATCGGGATAGGGAGGGGCCTCGCAGCCCCTCTCCTCCCACACCACCTGGCATACGGATCACGTATACGGCGGTTCGGCGGATTGCGTCGATGCCTGCCCACTTGGTGCAGGGTGCTTCCTGCTCTGCACCCGCGCTGTCAGTTTTGTGCATCGACCGGAGTGTCTGTTCCCGTGCCCCAGCTGCGGTTTCATCCCATAAAGGCATAACGCCCGACGGATGCACTACCGCCTCTCGGCACGAAATGACTGCTCCTTTCCTTCAACCCCTTCCGGGGACCGTTCGGGCCTTCGGCGATGTGAGGCCATCCGGGGTCCTTCCCCGGCTCGTTTCCTCCGCCTACTTTGCCCTCTGCTGACTTCTGCACGGCGATGGGCTCGGATCGCTCCTCGCTCAGTCTACCCTACCGGTGGACACCGTGCAGACCTCCCGGGGTAAGACACACGACCTTCGATGCGTAAACGCCGGATTTATAAAGCACGCCCCAGCGTGGATGGAGGGCTTTGCTGTCACGCCTGCCTGTGCGTTCGCACGCAGACAGGTGCCAGCTCGCCCCGGGCGTACCACACCTCCTATCCGGTTCCTATTCGCCTGCCTGTGCGTTGCATCTGCCTGTGCGTACCACGCAGACAGGCGCAGACAGGTCGCCCCGCACCTTCGGATTGGGCTTCCCTGCCTGTGCCGGCAGGCAGGCTCCAGACCCCGCCGTTCGGCTGAGCTCACGCCGAAGCCTCGCGACGACGCCCTTGCCCTTCTCCTACCCTCTTGCCTGCGCGCAGCGCGCAAGCAGGTCGGCTCCTCGTACACCTGGTCCGAGGACTTCCACCCCGGAAGTCGTGCGCCATGCCCGGCACACACGGCCAGCGTCAGCCGCCGTGCCGAAGCGGAGGCGCGGTCGGCTGGACGCGCGGGTTGGGCCGTGCATGATTGGGAACACCCGTCTGAGTCACTCGCCCTCGGGCCGACATAGGGACGAGGCTGCAGAGTCCGCTTCACCTCAAAATGTTGGCGCAGTCAGCGCTGGCTGGGACTCTGTGGCGTCTTTCAGTGGCCCCAGCCGGCGCGGGAGGTGAACAAGCCTTTTCAGTTTCCCGCTTCATCAGCCCACATCGTTTTGAGCAACGGCCGCAACCGCAGCAGGAGCACTGACTCCTGGCGACGATATTTCGCGCATTGGCGTGCCGAAGTGTTCGACCCGCGGCATCGGGGTCGTGTTCAACAACAGGCGAGTGACATCAGGGCGCGAATAGTGCCCGGCTGGGTCGGCAGCCGATTTGGCGATGGAAATGAAGCCCAGGTCAATGTCAGCGTACAAGATGCCTTCGGCATTCTCTGGCAGGGGCTCGGCCAGCGGTCGGCCATCTGGGCCAAAGATCATGGTGAAGCCGCCGCCAGTGAGCAGGAGTTGCCGTTTGTCCGGCGTGTCGCACAGCATTTCAATCATCTCTTCCGAGACGGTCGCGCTGCTAGCGATCACGAAGCATTGCCCCTCAGCGGCGTACATCTGGCTCGCTGCAGTGTTGAGTTCCGGCCCGAGGGCGTAGGCCATGTTCCGGTAAAGCGAGAAGGAAGGCCAGGAGGCAATGTGAATTTGCTCGTTCATGCTGAACATCGCATATTTGGTCAACGGCTGGAGGTGTTCCCAGCAGCACAGCGCACCCACCCGACCGCAGTCCATCTCATACACTGCGAGGTGACTGCCATCGCCTTCGCCGAATACGGTGCGCTCGACATGGGTCGCCTTCAGTTTGCGACGATTCGCCACCAGTCGCCCGTCTCTGGCGATGATCAATTGCGCCATGTAAAGCGAGCCGCCGTCTTTTTCGCTGTAGCCCATGACCACGTTGATGTTGTTATCGCGCGCGGCCTCGAGCAGGCGGCTAACTTCAGGGCTGTTGACCGACAGCGAGTTGGCATGATAGCGCTGAACAAACTGCATGCCCCAGGCCGGTGAGCCAAGCCAGATCCACCATGGATAGCCGGGGATCCAGGTTTCGGGAAACGCGATCAGGTCAGCACCGTTGCTGGCGGCTTCTTTGATCAACTTGATCCCCTTGTCCACTGTCGCCTGGGCGTCAAGGAAGATTGGCGCGGCTTGCACGCCCGCAACTTTGAATTTGCCTGTTGGTTCCATTTTGTTACCTCCTTTAGCAAGTCAGATTGGTTAATGTGTTGGGGTCACGATGTACTGAAGTACGTATACTCGATCAGCGTTGATTCACCTCCTTTCCTTTCGCGTTATTTGGGTCAAGCACCCGTCGTTGTATTAGCGGCCCAACATTGTTTATATTGATCCGCATAACACCCCAAATACCGCTTCAAATGCCGTATAAGATGCCTGCGAAACAAGTATCGCATCGGGCATAACCAGTGAGATATCAGATTGTTGCGTTGACGCGATGATCATATCACGGTGTCTTATACGGATCGGCATAAAATCCTCCATGAGCGAGACCAGGGACACATCCCATTTTTCTCAAAGCCTCGCGGGAGACCCAAGATGAGGATCAAATACGAATAAATGGGATGTCTCCCCTTCTTCCTCCCTTCTTCCCGTTCTTCTCTCCTTCTTTCTTCCCTCCCCACGAGTCCGAACTGAGACACATGTTTCAGATAGATAGCGCCGGTCGTCCGAGATGAGAGGCCTACTCGACAGGCATCCTAATCCGGAACCCGGGGTCGCCGAAGTGGATGTAGTCACCCCAGTCGGCCTCCTCTTTGCCGAACAGGGCTCTGCGGGCTTTGTTCAATGCGACGCCCAGAGGCGATCCGGAAATGATGTCGCCGTAGAAGGTTTCTGCGAAGCTGAAAGCGGCGCTATCTCCGACGGGCCAATAGGTGCCGATGAAGTTGGCCACACCGCCTCGCATGAGGGATTCGGCTACGCCGACGTTCCCGCCGATGTGTTCCTCCCCTTTCTTGCGAACCCGCGCGGATTCACAGGCATTGAAGAAGACCAGCGGAGGAAGGACACGCAGCCCGGCAAGGTCCTGACCTGTCAACCACTCGCCTCCGGCGCAGATCAATCCGCTGCGAGTCCGGTTCACAGGATCAAACCCGGCATGGCCCGCGTAGTGCACCACATCGTATCGGCCGCTAGCCAGCTCTTCCCGGAGCCGAGTCTTGGTTGCCTGGGGGCCTCTTACGGTTGTAACACGTACGGCCTGGTTTCCACCGAGGACGTTGCTGATGCGTTTTCCTTCCTTTTCTGCCCCGTCCAGATCCTGGGTGGGATTTACGACCAGCAGCACTTGAAGTCGGTTCTCAGCCTGGCACGACGACTGCCATCTCGCCATCGAAAGGCCGGCAGCGAGATAGCGCCGGCTCATGCCACCCTCCACGGCGGGGCGCCATCCATTGATGTCTATGGTTTCCCACGGGATCTTTGACGCCGCCGCGTCGTGGATCAGCACAAGATGGGGGGTTCCCTGCCGCTCCGCTTCCAGCGCCCTTAGGAGTTCAGCGGAAAACAGTAATACCGGAAGCAGCACGCCCAGCTGCTGGGCATCTTTGAAGTTGAAGCTATCGGCCCCAACTCGGGTCATGGCTGCGCGGATTTCCTGCAACTGCACCTCCTTGCGAGTCAGGCCTATTGCTGCCCGGCTATTCGCCCCCATGACGGTGGCCTGGACTTCCACAGAGGCGCTGTTCTCCAACATGCGGACGAGCAGGTAGACATGTGCAGCAGCCGGTAACCCTGCAGCCGTCCGTAAGGGCGGCGCCAGGATGGGCGTCGGGAAGTCCGATTCGCTAAAGGCCACCTGGACATTGTCGAAGAGGTCCGAAGCCGATTCGTTGAGCAGAGCCTGACGCAGTTCGGCCAGCCGGTCATCGTCGCGTTCGCAGATCGTGACACGGCGGAAGTCATTGCGCAGATCTGCTTCTTCGAGGCCTCGGAAGAACCCTCTCATCATGTTCCGGAGCGAATCGCGGCGGCTTTGCATAGAAGAATCGCCCAGCAGCACACAGCAAAACTCCTCGATGTTTGCCGCCACAAGGGTACGGATGGTGTTTTCTGCCACGAGCGCCTGAGTCTCGCCATCGAATCGGTCGTAAGGTCCCAGGCCTGCCAGCAGCACGAAGTCGCACCGCAGCTCCCGTCGGCCGCAAGGCATGACGAAGATCTCGCCTGCGCGGCCTCCGAACATCCGGCGGTCGAGCATGCGCCTGATGGCCTGCCCCATCGCCACGTCCACCGCGCCCGCCGCGCCCAACGGATCGACCCCCTGATAGATTCCGAGCACATAGCAGCGAGATGGCACGGCGGTGATATCACCGTGAGCCAGCTCGATGTCGAGCCGCCGCTGCCGTCTCCTTCCGACGATGACCCGGTCTAGGGAAACGGATGCTGCCGGCGGTGCGCCCGCTCTCGTCTTCGCCGCGGCGAGGAACGGCTGCAGCAGTTCCACCACTTCCTCCGGTCTGACAGGGTCGTCTTTCTTGCGGACGCCGCGTTGAGCGCGCTTCTCCCATTCTGCCCGAATCTCCGACGCGCTGATCCGCCTCAGTGCCCGCACCGGCGGCGTCCAGGTCCTCGGCAGACGATCGGTTGTGCCCTGTCGGAACAGGTCCATAAGCGCCGCCGCGATCTCTGGATGGCTCGGCAGCGCGCCGTGTTCCTCCTCAATATAGTAGGTAACCGCGCCCTGGAGCCGTGCGAAGGCCAGCGGCACCGTCCCGTCGCCTTCGTTGGATTCCGTGAAGACAAACTCATCACCTTCGACCGTCGCGGCTACGCTGGTGCGCTGGTTGACGCCGGCAATGAGATGGAACGGCAGCGGGTCGCCGGCGGGGGCAAGGTGGTCCTGTATTCTCGCAGATTCCTGAAGCAGTTTGGTGTCCGGGCGCAGCCCCTTCGAAGGCCAGTTTGCAAGGTCGAAATAATCAACACCCGCTGTTACGGCTTCCGGAATCATCTCGTAGAGGCCGGGGTAGGTTGCAAAAACCTCTTCCACGAGGTCCTTCTTGGATGACGTCACATCAAGGAGCGCGAAAAGGCGGACCATCAAGTGCATCCCTCGAAGTGCAAGAATCGGCGCAAAAGAGCCGTGGTTGGGTGTGCCTAGCATCACGAAACGACGCACTTTAGTCCCCGCCCCGAGCTTGAGCGCAGCGCGCCCCACGAGCCCGCCCATGCTGTGACAAACCCAGAAGACTTCTCCGGAGGGATCGGCGGCGATGCGCTCGGCCAATTGGGAGCCCAGCTTCTTGATGCTCAGGCGCCAGTCGAAGTCATGCACGACCACATCGAAGCCCTCCGCCTGCAGACGATATTGCAGCTTCGCGTAGTAGCGCCAGATGATACCGCGGATGCCCACCGACGTCGCCGCGGCGTTGCCGGTTTTCAGACTGAGTTCTTTCAAACGACTGCGGAAAGTATCGAAGAAATCGATCCAGAGGACATCCGGATCGCGGTCCTTCCGTGGTAGACCCAGCGAGGATCCCATGATTCCTGGCAGTAGATACACCCGCGGGCCGCCGCGCCTTGCCCCTTCCTTCGCTCTTAAACCGAGCTCTCGCAATTCAGCGAGTTCAGCGGGGCCCATCCATGATTCGAGTTCTTTCAATTCCGGCGAACGGTCTGACAACAGCACTGTTTCGATCCGGCTGCTCGTCCAGGCGCCGGCGGCCGTTGAACGGCTGGGGCGAGGATTAACCTTGCTGCGCTTAGCCATTTCCCAACTCCTCTGTAAGCTGTTAGCCGTAAGCTTGGTCTGTCATGGAATAGTAGAGACGAGTAGAGACGAGAGACACATCCCCATTTTTCTCAAAGGCTCGCGGAAGACCCAAGATGAGGATCAAATACGAATACGAATAAATGGGATGTGTCCCCTACTTGACCCCTTCTCGCCTCCTTCTTGCCTTCTTGCTCCAAACAGGACTAAACAGGGACTAAACAGGGACAGCGCCCGTTATTTCGCCTTCCTCGGTCTGCCCTGGGGTAATGACGGCGCCAGCCTGAAGCAGGGGACTTCTTCGCGTTGAACGCTGGAGCCCTCTGATTGCTTATTGAGTTATTGAAGGACGTCCCCAAGCCCAACCTTGACCGGCCGCCGCCTAGGCGATCGGCACCCGCGTGAGCTTGCAGCCGCTCACGAGCCGCTCCCAGAACTCCCGGTCGGGGGCGGGATCAGTCTTATCGCCGCGAACCATTGCATGGCCGATGATGCCAGTGAAGCGAGCAAGCTTCTGGCCGTAGTAGTCAAAGAAACCGCGTGGGACCCTTCGCGGGATCTCATAGTCGTCGCATAGTCGGTTGATCAACTGGACGAGCGCGGTGACCTGAGGCTCCGGATACCGGATGAAGTAGCGGTAACCTCTGTAGAGTTCTCCGAAATCAAACACATCCGCTGTGCGAATCAGCGTCTTGTTGGAGACCCGGTCGAAGGCGTATAGCTTGCCATCGACATCAATGAGGCCGCCCTCTGAAGCGAGGTTTATCCCGATGAAACGCCTTTCGAACGCCGTCCGTGCTTTGGATGACCACGGGAGACCGAACTGGTAGCCCCACGCCAAAGGTTGGAACGCCTCGAAAATGGTTCCGTCTCGCTCGATAACGTACGCGGCTGCAACCTTGGCCGCCGGCGAGCCCTCGGCCCACCATTTGAGCGTGGAGAGCGCCGTGCGACCAACCGTGTGGTGAATGGCTATGCCAGATTTCCTTGATTGTTCGTCATAGAACCGTCCCTTGGGGATTCGCGCGGCAACCGTCGGGAACACAGGAAGTCCCTCGACCAGGCGTTGCGATCTATTTGGCTCAATGACCCGGTTCTGGATCTCGGGCTCGCTTTCGGCCCCGGTTGTGGCTCTGAGAATCAGTTCGCATATCTCCACAAAGGCGCGTTCCCGCTGGGACGGCCGAAGGCTCGCAAGCGGCGTTTGAGGATCATTCGCTGCCTGGTACGGCTCAATCTTGCTGTGCTTGTAACTGCTATAGCGAACTGCCACCCAGAGGATGGTAACTCCCCCGCGCCTTGCCGCGTCCAACAGCTGCGGCAGCTCATCTTCGGCGATGAAGTCTGACGCCAAGAAATCCGGACTGACGAGGAGGACGGCAACACTGGCTGTAGCAAGGGCGGCTCGAATCTCGTCACGCCATATTTGGCCCTCGCGAATGCGCGTGTCGTCCCATACTCGGATTCGCTCGTCTCTGATCAGGGGTTTCAGGTGGATTCGAAGGGCATCTAGCCACTTCTTATCCTTGTGGCTGTAACTGACAAAGACCTGGTTCGGCATGAAACGGCGCTCCCTGTATTACTGGTTCGTGGCCGACCTCAGCAGGGCGCTACACCGCCACTGAGCCGGAGTCCGGGCAATCCCCCAGATCTGGCCCCCGGCCGACAGCGGGTCGGGGTTGCGGCGCGGCCCGAGTGAGGCTTTCCGATACTGCAGGCGCGGTGATGCCCGAGGTTCGGCTCAACGGGATCGAGCTTTCCCTTCCGGGACAGCCGGTAATCACCACCCAGCGAGGGTGACCGCATAATCGACATAGGTTGGCCCTCACGGGCTTTCCCTGTCACACCACCGTACAAGCGGATCACGCATACGGCGGTTCCGCGAGCATGCCGGGTCGCACCCGGCTGGACTTTCGGAGGCCTTCGCGCCGACGCAGGTTTCGCCCCTCAATGAGGACGGCCTAAGCCGCTTTTATGGCGCTATACCTCCGCCCCACGATGGACCTACTCACCCGCTCCACGGTTCGGGCCTTCGCGTACAGACCTGCGGCTCGGCATCTCTGTTTCCCCGCCTTTCGGCCTTGGGGTGCCCCACTCGCCTCACCTATCCGTACCTACTATGCCCTCTGCTGACTTCTGCACGGCGATGGGCTCGGATCGCTCCTCGCTCAGTCTACCCTACCGGTAGACACCGTGCAGACCTCCCGGGGTAGGACACACGACCTTCGATGCGTAAACGCCGGATTTATAAAGCACGCCCCAGCGTGGATGGAGGGCTTTGCTGTCACGCCTGCCTGTGCGTTCGCTTGCCTGCGCGCCGCGCGCAAGCAGGCACGCAGACAGGTGCCAGCTCGCCCCGGGCGTACCACACCTCGTATCCGGTTTCTGTTCGCCTGCCTGTGCGTTGCATCTGCCTGTGCGTACCACGCAGACAGGCGCAGACAGGTCGCCCCGCACTTTTGGATTGGGCTTCCTCCAGACCCCACCGTTCGGCTGAGCTCACGCCGAAGCCTCGCGACGACGCCCTTGCCCTTCTCCTACCCTCTTGCCTGCGCGCAGCGCGCAAGCAGGTCGGCTCCACCCTTCGATCCCCTCTCAGGGTAAACTCACACCTGGTACGGGGACTTTCACCCCGCAAGTTCTGAGTCATGTCCGGCACACACGACTGAAATCAGCGGTGGCTGTAAGCCATCCGCTGGAGTGAGTGGTTGGGCTTTCCTGCGGTCCGATCCGGGTACATAGGTTACACTTTATTCTGGGTACATGGGTTACAGTAGCTTTGTTTTACAATTGTCGGTCTTGTTGGTATCCGTTCGATAACATCTTTAATTCTATTGATCTCCTCAAAG
>Ga0315289_10016557_pt1 | contig 10161 bp, 7 predicted proteins | sample YL17G11_40_MG_FD_203452 | JGI IMG/M metagenome (GOLD analysis project Ga0315289, IMG submission 203452) | Sediment microbial communities from Yellowstone Lake, YNP, Wyoming, USA - YL17G11_40 | ecosystem: Environmental > Aquatic > Freshwater > Lake > Sediment | place: USA: Wyoming | collected...
GCTACCTTCTTGCCTCCGGAGAATCAACCTTCGCTGTTCAAGATCATCATAGTCATCGGCGTCACGAGTTGGCCCTCAACTGCGAGGATTGTAAGGGCCCAGGTACTGTCCATCAGGGAGCGTGCATTCGTTGAGCGGGCCGTGGCTGTGGGCGCGGGCAAGATGCACATAATCGGTACTCACCTTATGCCTAACGTGTTTCCCCTGGTGTTTGCGAACGCAATTCTGAGCGTGTCATACGCCATTCTCTCGGAGGCCTTCCTGTCTTTCTTTGGTCTCAGCGATCCGTCGAAGATAACCTGGGGTCTGATGCTCTACAACTCGTACAATTTCGGCGGTTTTTCAAACAACGCCTATTGGTTCGTCCTGCCACCGGGCATCTGCATCATTTTGGTCGTGCTGGGCTTCACCTTCGCGAGCTTTGCGCTCGATGAAATACTCAACCCGCGGCTGAGGAGAAGGTAGACGATCTTCATCCGGTTGATTTTGTCTCCGCCTTTGCCATCGCCTCGAGAGCTGCCTGCGTATCCCCCGGGAGAGGGTGCCTCGTCTGGTGTGAAGACAGGTCCTGTGCTCGTGTCTTCGCCCGCTGAAGCATGTCGAGTGACCCCTCTTTCTTCCACCTCTCAAGGGCTAGGCGTTGCCCAAGTGCGGGAACCCAGAGTTCTGTTCTGAACTTCGATAAAGTCTCTCTGTGACCGAGGAACATTCCGCCGGGACCGACATCTCTGAGTGCTTCCATTCCGAGAGATCCTGGAGAAGCATCGACGCCCCTTAGCATTCGCATGACGAAGGTCCACATCTCCAGATCGATAACCGCCTCTTCCATGGACATGACTCTGGCATCGTCGAGACCCCCAATGCCTGTGATTATGTCCGCGCCCGAGAGGGCGGACGGGATCATCGTGGCGATCTTCTCATAGCCCGCCTGCAATCCCGGGGTCTTCGCCGACGTGCCGAAGCCGCCTTCCATGCTCGGAAGGTTGATGTGTTTTGCTACCTGAGCCGCAGCTGCGTTCCCAATCGCGTTCTCTGGCGATCCTGACGCCCAAGTGCCAGTCTGCATGTCAATGGGCCCTGTCAGGATGGAATGGAAGACGGGAGCGCCCTTCTGGCACAGCTGAGAGATGGTGAGGCCGCCAAGCACTTCGGCGTGACCTTGAACGATTGATCCCGCAAGGGTTATAGGTGCAGAGCCTCCCGCCATGGGCATCGACATGTACACAACGGGTACACCCGCTTTCGCAAACTCCATGGCTGCCTCGATGGAATCCATCTCGAACTGCAGCGGAGCGATCGGACACTGGACTGCCGAGAATATTGGGCGTTGCTCGAGGGCTTTCTCGCCGCCGACAACCTCGCTCGCGGCCTTGATCTGCATCTTGGCCATGCGAGCTCCCAAGGCCTCGTGCTGGACGTGTTTGCTGGTGTTCTCGAGAGACGTGACAAAAGCTCTGAAGAGCTGCGCGTGCGAAGGGACATCCTGGGGCGTCACGATTGGCCAGAAGAAATCAAGGGCGTCCATAGCGTCGCACAATCTCGCAAATCTCGTCAAGTCCTCGTTCGTGGATTTTCTGCACGCGCCGCTCTCGATATCGATTACGTCTACAGCAAAGCCATCGGTGCATATTGCTGGCCTATCCACCGCTGGTATCCCGATGTCGCGAGTGCCATCCCTAGATGCGAGGACGAACTCCTTCGGCGCGCACTTGATGGCCCAATTGACGAGACTCTCTGGAATCCTCGCAATTCGCGTACGAGGATCGATCGTGCATTCCGATTCCCGAAGTAGATCGAGGGCAGCCTCGCTGTTTACCTTCAACCCGATTGTAGCAAGCACCGACAGCGCTGCCTCGTGTATCCTCTGAGCTTCGTCCTTGTCGAGAACGGAATATGAGCTTCTTCCCATTGGACCAGTCCCTAACGGTGATTGGCGAACCTAGTGTGGAATCTTCTCCTCGCCCTCTCTAACTATTCTCGCAAGTTCTTTCTTGACATCCTCCGGAAGCGGAGTCACTTCATGTGTCTTCAGTATCTCCTTCGCCTTCGCATTTGCGCGGTCGACAGCAGATTTCGATCCAGTTGCCTTCCATGTCTGGTATGTTTGGCCATCAGTCACGATCGGCTGCCACATCTCCTTGAAGTGCTCGAGAGTATGCTTCTGTCCAAGGAAATGGCCCTCGTGGCCGACCTTCTTCACGATGTCCATTGCCATCGAATCCTCGCTCACTGGGAAACCTTTGAGCATATCGACCATCATTGTGTAGATCTCATAGTCTATCAGAAGCTGCTCGTAGGATAGCACCATCCAGTTTTCGAGGAGACCCGGTCCAGAAGTGATGTCCGTGCCTGAGAGATAGTACAGGAACGCCGAGAGAACCTTCTCATATGCCGCCTGAGCGTCCGGCACCTTCGAGCACGATCCCCATCCGCCGACGAATATCGGTATCTTGTAGTATCGTGCCATCTGCACATGCGAGGCCCTCACCATGTTTGCCGCGGGAAACAGTCCCTCGAATATACCCGTTTGGACATCCATTGCCATAGGCTCAGTGCTGTAACACACAGGTGAGCCAGGGGCGGCCAACTGGCAGACCGTAGTTAGTGCCAGAACCTGGGCGTTGCCGAGCAGGACCGCACCTGCAACGGTCATGGGGGATGTGGCGCCCACAAGGGGCATCGTCATCATCATGGGCGGGCAGCCAGCCCTTACGAACTCGATGGCGGCGTCCGTGGTCATTCCCAGGACCATCGGGGATGATGTGCAGGTGACTGCGGAAACGATTGGGCGTCTCTTGAGCTCCTTCTCTCCGCCCACGACCGCTGCTGCCATCTTGAGTTCGTACTGCGCCTCCTCTTTCAAGTATGTGGCTCCGCTGACAACGTGTTTCTCGCAGTTGTTGAAGGCAGCCTCGAACTCATGGACTGTATGGGCGTGCTTCGGAACGTCCAATGGCGTGACAAGCGGGTAGTACATGTTCATGAACTCAAGATAGTCAACAATCTTCGCAGACTCAGCCACGTCTCGCTTAGTCGATGGTCTCCTAACGCCCGTCTCGAGGTCTATCGTCGCTAGTCCTGTTCCGTCTGTGCTTATGTAGCAGTGCTTGCCATCGAGAACGAGATCGTTCTTCGGGTTTCTCGCGCACAACCTGACTGGGCGCTTGCACTTTCGCACCGATTCCATGACCAGATGCGAAGGTATCCTGGCAACCTTGGTTTTCTCATCCACGTCTGCCCCGGCCGCTTTGAGCAGCTGGAGCGCCTCGTCGCTGACGATCTTTATCCCAAGCGTCTCGAGCAGATCCAGGGAGTTCGTGTGGATGGTTTCGGCATCGTTCGGAGTCATGACCTCCAATGGCTTCATCTTGTAGAGACCATGGCCCATCGTCCTTGACACTGGGTCACCCTCGTTTCTCGACCAGCTGCTTCGCGGTCACAGCTGCGGTCATTGCGTCAGAGGCGTAGACAGCGCCGATCTCCTTCGCCCAGGTGTCGGTTACCGCGGCCCCGCCGACCATGCAGTGGGCTGTAATCCCAGCTCTTCGCAGAGCGTCCACAACGTCCTTCTGTCCTGAGACAGTGGTGGTCATGAGCGATGATGCCCCGACAATCCCTGCGCTAACCTCCTTCGCCTTTGAAACGAAGTTCTCGGTCGGGGCATCCTTGCCTATGTCATGGACCTCAAACCCGCCCGCTTCGAGCATGATCTTCACCAAGTTCTTGCCAATGTCATGGATGTCGCCTGCAACGGTCCCGATAACCACCTGGGCCAGGGAGCTTCTCTTCTCCTTGCTCTTCTTCAGCTCCGGCTCCAGGACCTTGATCGCTCCGTTCATGATCTCTGCGGCATAGATGAGCTCAACCACGAACATCTCTTTGCGGGCGAACTTCTCGCCCACCTCACGAATGCCTTTCGCGAGGCCTTTCTCGATCGCCTCGACGGGGCTGACACCCGCAGCCAACGCTTTCTGTGCCGCTTCGATGGCAGCTTCCTGTTGCAGGTTCTTCACGCTGTTCTCAAGCTCGAGCAAGATTGTTTGCTTATCTTCGGGCATGATCCCCTCCGGTTCTTTGACTACGATTCATTCCAATACTCTCCTTGGCGGGTGCGGGAGAATCTTCACCTCGGAATTCCCCCTTCCCCCTCCTTGATTATCCTGGTGAGATCGTCCTGGACTGGCTTTGGGAGCGGGTCTACCTTGTGCGTCGCGAGTACTTCCTTGACCTTCTCCGAAGCTGCTTTCACAACGGTCCTCGCTCCGTCCTTCGCCCATGCTTGGTACGGCCTCGGATCGCTCAGTGCAGGCATCCACAGCTCTTTGAAGTGCTGCACTGTATGCTTCTGGCCGAGGAAGTGACCCTCATGTCCCACATTCATGATTGCTTTCATGGCGATGGTCTCGTCTGAAACGTCAATGCCTTTCAGGGTCTCAAGCATCATGGTATACATCTCATGGTCTAACATGAGCTGTTCGTAAGAGAGTATGGTGTAGTTCTCTAGGAGACCTGGTCCGGAGTTTATGTCGGCTCCGGCGAGAACCATGCTGTAGCCCATGATGGACTTCTCATAGGCAGCCTGCTCGTCAGGTATCTTCGAGCACGAACCCCAGCCACCGACGAAGATCGGCAGTTTGTAGTGTTTCGACATCTGGATATGCGCTAGCGTCACCATGGTCGCCGCCGGGAACGCTGCGGCGAAAAGGCCCGTCATGGGTTCCATCGCCATCGGGACAGAGGAGTATATCAGCGGAGAACCCGGCGTGTCCAGCTGTAGAACAGTCATGAGAGCCAAGACCTGCGCATTGCCAAGAGTAATCGGTCCAGCAAGCGTAACCGGTGAGCTCGCCCCCACTAGCGGCATAGTCATAACGATTGGTGGAACTCCTGCGCGGGCGAATTCTATCGCTGCGTCCGTGGTCAGTCCGAGGACGAGAGGGGACGATGTACATGCGACAGCAGACAACAGAGGCCGTTTTCTGAGCTCATCTTCCCCTCCAGCCACAGCCTGAGCCATCTTCACAGCGAAAACCGCTTCCTCTCTCAAATAGGTGGTCCCACTGGTCACGTGTTTCTCGCAGTTGTTGAATGCCGCATCTAGTTCGTGAAGAACGTGCGAATGCTTCGGGACATCGAGAGGAGTCACAAGTGGATAGTACATGTTGAGACACTCGAGGTAGTCTGCAATCCTCGCGCAGTCCTCAACATCCTTCTTCGTTGAGTCCCGCCTCTGCCCGGTCTCCAGGTCGAGGACACCTATTCCACTTCCGTCGGTGCAGAGATGCACATGGTCGTCATCGAGAGTGAAATCGTATTTCGGATTCCGTCCACAGAGTCTAACAGGTCTCCTGCATTTGTCGAGGGCATCCTGGACTAAGTAAGAAGGAATCTTGGCAACGCCGGCTTTCATGTCGACGTCTGCCCCAGCATCCTTGAGAATGTTCAGTGCGCGCACACTGTAGATCTTTATGCCGATCTGGTCGAGCACGTCGAGCGAAGAGCTGTGGATTCGGTCCACGTCCTCTGAAGACAGAATCTTGAAAGGTCTAGTCCTCACGACTCCTCTGCTCATTTGTCTGCTCGCCATTTTGTGCTCTCCCCACCGGTTGTTCTCCTCCAAAGGCGCAGTCTTGCCAACGAGCACATACGCAAAGGAAGAACAACCTTGCGCCCGCTCCCCCTATCCAGATTCATACTGCTGGCAGAGGCTGGAGGTGACGTGTATTATGGCTATTTAACGCCATCGAAGGAAGTTTCCGAGCCAATTCCGAGCAGCGGGTTCTGGGCCATGGAGCGACGATGCTGGACAGCGGTTGATGGGATCTAAGATCTTCAGACTGCACCTAAACGAATACATCACATTCCTTCGTCATGCGTTGTGCTTTTCAGTCTCTTTGAGCAGTCTTCGGATTTCCTGCTGGACATCGGACGGCAACTGCTCTGGCTGATGCGAGCTCATAACGCGCTTTGCCTCTTCATGGGCTCGTTCTATTACGCTCTTGCTGCCAGCTGCTGTCCATGTTGCATACGAAGTGACATCGGTGATTCCCGGGCGCCACATCCTGCGCAAGGTATCCACGGTCTGTTTGTCTCCCATGAAATGACCTTCGTGACCTACTTTCTTGATGGATGGCACTGCCAGAGACTCCTCATTGATGGGAAACCCTTCAAGCATGGACCCCATCATCTTGAACATCTCCACGTCGATCATGAATTGCTCGTATGATAGCACTGTGAAGCTTTCCAGGAGGCCGGGACCGCCAAGGAAGTCGGCTCCCGCAAGAAACATCGTGTACGCGCTCAACGCCTTCTCATATGCTGCCTGGGGGTCGGGGATCTTCGAGCTCGAACCATGGCCACCGGAGAAGAATGGCAGGTCGTAGTGTTCGGCCATCTGTATGTGTCCCGCGACGACAAGGTTTCCTGGCGGGAGCGCTCCACCGAACGAACCTGTTGTGATGTCCATCGTCATTGGCACCGAGGAATAGATGACTGGGGCGCCCGGGTGGGCAAGTTGGACAATTGTATTTACGCCTATCACCTGTGCGTTTCCGATGAGAATGGATCCTGCGATTGTTGCAGGCCCACTGGCTCCAATGAGGGGCATGGTCATGATGATTGGAGGCATTCCTGCCTCAGCATATGTCAACGCTGGCTCGATAGTCTTGCCCACAATCATCGGAGATGAGACGCAATTTATGGAAGAGAACAATGGCCGCTTTCTAAGCTCCTCGCGTCCTCCAGAAACGGCCGCTGCGATTTGTATCTCGGTCTCGGCCTCCTCTTTCCTGTAGACCCCACCACTCACGATGTGCTTGGAGGTGTTCTTCACAGATGCGGCGAACTCGTACGCCGTATGCGCCTGGGTCGGGACATCCGAAGGCGTCACCATGGGAGTGTATCCAACGATTTCTGGGATTGCATCCGCGAGGCGTGCGCATTCTTCGACATCGCGAAGCAAAGCTTGGCGGCGTTTCCCTGTGTCGAAGTCAAGAACGGCTATTCCCTCACCATCGGTGCTGAGGAAGTGATGCTCGTGATCCATCACGAAATCGTGATCCGGGGTCCTGCCTCCAAGTTTGACAGGACGTTTGCAGCGTCGCAAGCTTTCTTCAACGAGCGAACGGGGAATAAGTGCGATCTTAGCCTTCGCGTCGACGTCGGCTCCGTTCTTTCGCAGGATCTCGAGAGCCTCATCGCTGTATATCTTCATGCCCATGGATTCGAGAAGTTGAAGCGATTGTTCATGGAGATCTCTTTTCTGTTCACGAGTCAATACCTCCAACCTTCCGAGTCCTCTCTTGATTCCGAATGCTGACATTCTCTTCCCTGCCCCCTTATACCCGTGTCGTGTCTATGGATTTTTCCTATTCCAAATCAAATGAAGATCGTACGTTGGAAAGTGCTGGATCTATTCTTCTCTCGGTGGTTCTATTGGGCGTGGGAAGACAAGGTCGCGCATCTCTGAGCATGCCCTTTGGATTCAGTCACATGTAGGCATCTGGCAGGATCACTAGCCGTCCAAAACTATTATCTCGTCATGATAATTTATGTAGAGCTGTCCAATCGTGCTAGCAGGTCTAGCCCAATTTCTGGAACGATTCCTCTAGCAACTTCTTATGCTTTGAGTCTCGAGATACAAACATAGCAACCTCGGTAAGGTAATTCATCGGATCCAAGCACGCTTCTGGAGCAAGAACGCCGCGTTCCTTGATGGCCCTGCGTAATATCCTCAGTGCAGCGACCGTCAATGCCGAAGGAGCTCCCATCCAGTCCCATGCTGGCCAGCATGAATATCTCATTCGCCTGCCATCCTTCACGCCAGTAGCAACCACCCTCAAACTTATTTCTAGCTCCTTCCAGGAAGCAGGAGCTTTCTCCTCCTTTAGCTTAGCGGCCACACCTTCATGGAACTGGATCGTGGCCTCTCCTGGGTCGATCTCCCTTCTTCTGATTCGGTCAGCGATGCTGAGATAGAGGCCACCGATTTGGGGCGGGTAGACACTCATCATAAAGGATATGGACTCAATGTTCTTGAGAAAATGCGGTATCGTGACAACCTCAGTGCCGCCAACGGGGAAGAATACCGCATTCTCCGTGCCGGGGAACTCAATCGTCTCCCGATGTTTCGACGGGTCCACGTCAACCAGCTTGTTCTTCTGGAATACGCAGACCCTTCCTCCTGCCCAGTTCATGACCGTTTCCCAGGAGGCATTGACACGTCCCGTTCGCCTCATCTCGGAAGCAGCCTTGCCTGGGTCTTCGACTCCGAAGTAGTAAATCATTCCGACCAGGTTGTATATGAACAGAACCCGAAAGTCCTCGACGGTATCTAGCTGCGAGGCCGCGTGCTCGAGCAGCAGGTTCGTTTCTCCGGGCGCGTAGCCTATCCCAAGGAGGATGGTGGCATCTGCTGCCCTCGCGGCGTGGTCTAGTTTGAGCAGTCGCTCTGTGCAGTCGCAATCGGCGCCGATGTCACAATAGTCGACGCCAGCTTGAATAGCGGCTTTGGCGGCGTGAAAGGAGACCTTGTAGTCTGGACCGGCAGTATTCACGAGCAAATCCGAATCTTCCGCTGCTGACCTGATATCTGCTTCACTCAGAGCGTCGACCTTGACTGCCGATGCCTTGCCACCAAGTTCGTGAGCGAATTTCTTTGCAGAATCCAGGTTTCGGCCTGCGACTACTATCTCACTTACCAAGTCGCTGGCACACAGATTATTAGAAACGGATCTTCCGAAGGTCCCATAGCCTCCTAGAGCGAATACCTTCAACATACCACCCGATGCCGAATCGCCTTTCCACTCCTATGACCTTTTCTCTCATAGTACCAGTGTGCAGCCTCGAAAGTTCTGCCCTCTTCAGCATGAGGACAATTGAACAGAGCTATGCACAATCCTGACCGCACAGGATTCTCTTGCAATGTTAATGGAAAGTATCTAAAGGGCTCGCGCAATTCCTCCAAGGGAATCAAGACAAGGGGGTCCATTCTATGGCAGAAGCTGTCGTTCAGGTGAGTGGTTTGGTGAAGACTTATCCTCCGGACATCAAGGCAGTAGATGGAGTCACTTTTTCGATAAGTGCTGGTCAGATATACTCTATGTTGGGTCCGAACGGAGCCGGAAAGACGACGACGGTCGAGATCCTGGAGGGCCTGAGGAATCCAACATCTGGCTCTGCTCACATCTTCGATGTCGATGTGACGAAAGACTACAGCTCGATAAGAGATAAAGTAGGGATTCTTCCCCAGAACTTCGAGCCTTTTGACGAGCTGAAACCTTGGGAGGCGATTGAGTACTGGGCAGGCCTTTATGACATGAAGCCCACCAAGAAAGAGATCAATGCTCTTCTCGAAGGCGTTGGCCTAACCGATAGGAGCAATTCGATTTCTAAGAAACTCTCGGGCGGTGAGAAGAGGAAGCTCGGCATCGCCCTCTCGCTGATAAACGACCCTGAGCTGCTCTTCCTCGACGAGCCCACGACCGGCCTTGACCCGAAGGCGAGAAGGGATATCTGGCATATGATTCATGATATCAGCAAGAAAGGCACGACTGTCTTCCTGACAACCCACTATCTTGATGAGGCAGAGAAGCTTGCGGACGATGTCGCCATCCTGCACAAGGGAAAGATTGTTGCCGGAGGCAGTCCCCATGACTTGATAACCAAGTATGGCAAGATGACTGTGATAGTCATCACTGGAGCGGGGAGCGAGGCTCTCAATGAGATTAAGAGAAGGGGGATCGAAGCGACTCAAGAAGAAGGGGACGTGCTTGTCCCGGTCAAGAACCCCTCTGAAATGAGGGTGATATTCCAGAAGCTCTCCGGAATCGAGCTGAAGGCCAAGGACATGTACACAAGGCGCCAGACTCTGGAAGACGTATTCCTCGGGCTCGTAGGCGCCAGGATGGAAGAGGGGGTGCTCAAGGAATGAGCCGCATTCTCGCTGATATCAAAGGCTTTGGGAAGCAGTATCTCCGATCGAAGGTCGGAGCCTTCTTCGGATTCGTGTTCCCGATACTTCTGGTGCTGCTTTTTGGTGCAATCTTCACAGCCAGTGGAAATCAGAAAATCAGCCTCCCAATCCAAGATCTTGACGATAGCATCGAATCTCATGCGTTCATTGAGGCGATGAATAGCACTGGCCTTGTGAGTATCGAGACA
>Ga0315289_10016558_pt1 | contig 10161 bp, 5 predicted proteins | sample YL17G11_40_MG_FD_203452 | JGI IMG/M metagenome (GOLD analysis project Ga0315289, IMG submission 203452) | Sediment microbial communities from Yellowstone Lake, YNP, Wyoming, USA - YL17G11_40 | ecosystem: Environmental > Aquatic > Freshwater > Lake > Sediment | place: USA: Wyoming | collected...
ATCCATCATTGACAACGGCCGGAACGCCATTGTTCCAGATTCTCATCTCGTCATCGTGCCGGAAATGCCACCGAACATCCCTCTCTTCCGGCGAGATGATGTAGATGTGGTAATACTGAACGAAGTTATCCAGCGCCTCACCGCCTCGCCCGTCCCACATGAACCAGCCGTTGGCTTCCATGAGGGGCGTCCAGATAGCCGGGTTTGTGGTAACCGTAGTAGTCGTCCCGGTGAAGTCATACGCTTCCCCAGGACGAGGATTCACACTGGCGTCGCCGCCGAACGGCTTGAGGATATCGGACGTCACCGACAGAGGAGCTGTCACTCTGTCAACGTTGGTCTCTCCCATGTGGAGAAGCTCCTGGAAGTATCCGGGGTTGAGCGGTGCAACCAGGCCCGCAAAGTTATAGACGGTTACGACCACCTCGTCGCTGCTCGTCCCGCCAGACCCATCGTTCACGTCAAGCCTGAACTTCAAGTCCTCCGTGAAGCCCCACAGAACAGGAGCGGTGAAGCTCACTGTCTTGGCGGTGCTTCCGGACACTCCAACGAGCGTGCCGGCAGTCTGTGTCCACAGGTAAGTCAGAGTCCCTGTCGTGCTCATGGAACCGGAACCGTCCAGAGTTGCTTGCGCACCTTCCATCGTTCTCTGGTCAACACCGGCAACTGACGTCGTAACAAGGTTCTTTATCGTTATCAGGACATTCGAGTCGCTCAAAGTCTCCGTCCCATCGCCAGCAGTCAGCTTGAACACCATGACGGTATCCGAACCAACGGCCGGAGCGGTGAACGTCGCCTTGGCGCTCGTCGAGTTGTTGATGGTGACATCCGGGCCGCTCACCTTCTCCCACTTCCAACTGGTTATAGGTCCCCTCGTCGAGAACGTATAGCTCCCGTCAAGAGTAGCGGTGCCCGCTTCCGGATACGTCGCATCCACTCCTTGAACAAGGAGGAGTTCCGCAGGACGAGTCTGGTCGCCGTAAACCTCCAGTTCACCGACGGAGGTGTACTGCTGCAATCCGCCCGGTGTACCGTAAATCCGGATTCCTGTCCCGCGAACCGCCGGGAAGCTCAAATCGTACCTGGTGTTTTTCACCCTTCCCGCACCGCTATCCGTGAAATCGTAGGCAGGGCTGATTTGAGCGCCTGCCAGGTCAAGCCAGTTCGTCCCATCCTGGGTGAATTGGACCTTCAGGCTCGTGAACCAGCCCCCTGTGCTTCCGAATTGACCGGTGTAATAGACAATCCGGTCAAAGTACTTAGCGGTATCCCACGTGTAGCCCCAGTAATCCTCCAGCTTCGCCGTCCCGGAGCTGGTAACGTTATCGTTCGGGTCAAGGTTGTTTAAGCCCGCAGCACCGCCCGAAGGTGCAACCTTTGTTACGTAGGAGCTGGGCGCATACACCCCTCCTAACGAAGCCGCGAGAGCTAAGTTCCGCATCGCCTTGTACGGCAAGTCTGGAGACTGCAAGCCGTGCTTGGAGGGGTCGCTCTGCGGGTTGAGGTCGCAGAACTTGTTCTCGCCCCGGACTGCAACGGTCTGCTCCGCACCTTCCGCCATCCCCGTGAAGTCCATGTAGGCGTTCAATGTGTTGTAGAGCCAGAAGTACGCCGTTCCAAGCTTCAAGGCTCCCTGGTACTTCTCGGCGTCGAAGACGGGGTCCCAATACAGCCGGAACCCCACGACCGCCCCCTGGTCAACAGGCCAGATTTTCAAGTTGCTCGGGGCAACCTTCGGGACGTTAATCGCGCGGACCATATACAGGACATCGTCCGAGTGAGTCCCGGTCTCGCCCGTCACAGTCAGACGAAACGTCAGGGTATAGCCAATCTGAGTGCCGGGGGGTGTAAACGTGGCAATAGCCTGAGTGGGATTATTGATGGTTACTGTCGGTTCACTGCCCACTTTTATCTGAGTCCACTGGAAGGTCGTCGCTTTAAGGGACGCACTCCCGTCGAGGGTGCCCGGCTCATTGCCGTACATCCACGTGTCTGGACCGGCCTTTGCCCTCGTTCCGGGTTCATAGCCGGGCATGGAAAAGTTGCTGAAGAGCATGTTAGTTGTGCTGGTTGCTTGATGGCTCGTCAGCGCGATGCCAGCGTAAAGGGGAAAGGTGAAGTTGGTGTTTATGTGGGTGGGGGCCATGACCCAGTCTGTACCATTGAGGGAGTAACCGCCTGTGAAAGTGGAGCTGGCCAGCTCATAGTCAAGCCTGAGGTGGTAGGGATACGTAAGACCTCCGTCTGCGATCTGCGAGGTCCAGCCCAGAAAGTCGGGCTCGGCACCGCCAGTATCGTCAATGTTTCTCCACTGGATCATAGCATTGCCGCTGCCGCTGCTGGTGTTGCACATGGTGAACTTCGACCCCGGGGTCAGGGAATCCCGAATCATCAGGCCAGCTTTCGCCCAGTCCACTTCGCCCCCGACGAAGGCCCGGTCCACGCGGACCCGAACGCTTATGTCCCCCGGGTCCGGTATCTCCATGTAGCTGAATGCGAAACCGTCCTGGGCATCCCAAATGTCGTGTCCCGCGCTGGTTATGTCGTAGCTCTGTGCAACTGGATCGAGATCCAGTGAGGGGTCCGGCATGCTGCCGTCAGAGCTTCCGGCGAGCTTAAGGAAGGTGAGTTCCCAATCGTCGCCTATGGGGACGCCGGGGAGCGTTCCATCGCTTGTAATTGTCGAGAAGGCGGGCGAAACGAAGAGAACGAATGATAGAAGGACGATTCCTAACACGAAAGAGTTTGCTCGCGTCATACCGACTCTCCTTTCCTTACGTTTATGGAACCAAAAACGTTTGTTTTTCGGACATTACCAGACTTGTTGAGAAAGAGTTGAGAAAGAGCGGAAGCTGCGAGGTCTCGGGAAAGGTATTGAACCCCCCATGACCGGGTAGAATACCGCAGCGTAAACCTTCCTTCTGAAATTTGACAAAACTCTTCTGGGCTGTCAAGTCTTTTTTTGCTAAAAAACGCAGAAAAATGCGCTCGAGCCAACCAAAAAGATTCTCGTCGGCCACTGGCGAGCTTGAGGGGAGGAGCATTGCTTCCGAAATAGCGCCAATCTGGACGCTGGCGGACGGTGGGCAAAGGGGAAAGAGCGGTCCCAGCCGGTGACGCTAAGCACTGCGGCGCAACTTTTTCCGCATCGTCATTCGCTGTCCGGCTAATTGAAACGGTACCGGAAGACGGGTGCGGTTACGCGTGAGTGGGTACGGAGCGCGGAGTGTCTCGGGGTATAACCGAAGTGAGCTGGCGACCGTGCTCGCGGTGGGATTCGCAGGGTGAACCGGGGTATGGGTGGATGTACCGCCGGCATCCTGTCCCGCCAAAGGCGGGGGGGCATCCTGCCCCCGAATGCGAGGGCGAGACGCCCTCGCGACAGCCCCGCCTGGGCGGGGCGGCGTTACTCTGCCGCAACTCCACCACTCAAACGTAGCCACACCCCAGAAGCCTGAAGAGGATAGCAGGCGAGCTGAACGATGTCGGCGACGATTCCGGGCTGGATTTCGACACCGACCTTCCACTCACCGGCATCCGCGGCGAACGTTCCCCGGCAAAAGTAGATGCCGCGACCCCGGTGCTCGTAGCGGACGTTCCCGACCGCGTTCTGGGAGGCCCGACTGGCGTAGGGGATGACGTGGGATGAGTTGATTTCTGAGCCGTTCGTATATGCGAGAAATGAAACGACGTGCGTTGCCTCTTGAAGGGTCACAACTCGGTAAAATGCGCGGGGGGAGCTGGTTGCCGAGCATCTGAGATAATTGCCCCGGTAGGAAAGGCCTTTTTCGCACGAGCTCAGCCCATCGGCGACGGTGACGACCGGGATGGCTTTCTCGTGAAGGTAGTCGAGGAGGTTGTTGACCATGGCAGCGTCCGAGTCCTCGGTTCTGTGAAGGTAAAGGATGAGCCAAAGGCAATCCCTTGCGGCGTCATCAACTTTGCGCCTGTGCAAGTCCAGCGAAGCGGGGTCGTCAGCTTGATGGGCCTTGAGAAGATACGCGTCCATTGTGGAGGTGTGATTGGGGTGGTTGGCGACCCTTGCACCTTCGTAGTAGTTCTTCACGAGTCTTCTAATGGTCTCGTTCTGGTCGCCACGCGGATAGGCGAACGTGGCGGCATTGATTCCGATGCGCTTTAGGGCGAGCAAGGAGCCGGATAATTCCGCATCTACCGCCGCCTCCGAGAGGGTCAATATCTCCGGGTGCGTCTTTGTGTGGCTGCCAATTTCCCACCCGGCCTTCTTCATTTCTATGAGCTGCTCGCGCGTGAGGCGATTCGGAGCGCCAATCCAATCAGTCACGACGTAGGAAGTGGCTGCGACGCCCTTCGACCGAAAGAGCGGAAGCATGACGTCGTGGTCGGTGGCATAGCCATCGTCGAAGGTGAAGCTGACCATGGGGCGGGAGGCCGTTACACGCTTTTCGCGGCAGGCGGCAACGAGGTCGCCGTTGGAATAAAGGTCGAACACCCGGGCGGGGGTTAATTCGGTGCCGTACCAGCGGAAGGCGTCGAGATAGCCCTCCAGCACGAACAAGGAGTGGGTTCCTGTGGTCCCGACTCTGGCGTGTTTGGCGCCGTCGTCGGTTTCGGGTCCCTGTCCGGGCTGCTGTTTGGCATAGGAGACCTCCGAGCCGTCGAGGTAAAGGCGCACGACCTTCCCGCCGGCATTGTAGCTCATTGCGACATGGTGCCACTCGTTCACGTCGAGAGCCGGGGTGGATTCGGAAACGGCCTGGACAGCGGCACAGGCGACGCGGCCGCGAAGTCTCAAACCCGATCCTTGCGTGGTCAGCCAGAACGTCTTCAGGTTGCCTTTTGTGAAGACGACCTGGGTGTCATTCTTTGTCGGGCGGACCCAGCAGGCGTAAGTGAAAGTATGAACGTTGGCGATGTCGGTCGGGCAGCCCAGATTGAGTTCCGCGCCGGGGAGGCTGAAGTTTGCCGCTCGTCCAAAGCCCGAGCGGCTTTCGGCGAAAGTCAGGTCGGTGACAGCAAAGTTTTCGTGGCCGAACTGGTCGTCGCAGTTGTCCTCGAAGTCGAAAGCTCTCAGGCAACGCGGAAGAAAACCGCGCCAGTTTGTCTCGATTTCGTCCTGAGTGCTGAGCCAACCTTGCCCCAGGAGGTTCGGGATGGGAGGCTCTGCGGGGGTAATGCCGGGCGATGCTGCGAAATCCAATCCGGGGCTGGACGACGAAGCGACCTGGGTATCAGGGAGTCGGGACAGAGCGTTCCGTTCCGGCCAGGGTTGGCCATTCAAACCGCGGGGGGTGCGCGATGAGAGTTGCGGGTCGAAAGGAAAGATTTCCTGAGCCCGCGTAGGGCGCCACAAGACAGAGAAGAGCAGGCTCACCGTCAGGCAAACCGCTGACGCTGGTCTCATGGAACCTTTTCCCTTTATTCGCTCCTGAGCCCCACGGCGGGGCGTTCTCTCCACCATCGCCGTTGCGCACCGCAGCATCCCGGAGTGGGAGGGTTCGGGGTCAGCCAGTTCTTCCTTCGTTGACGTTCTCCCAGCCCACGCCGAGCTTCTTGAGGGCGTAGCCGACTTCGCGGAGATAATCGCCGTAGGAGGTCATCCAGTGGAATCCACGCATATCCTCCAGCACCTTCTTCCAATCGCCTTCGATTTCGATGTCAATCTGGCAGCGGCAAATGTCATAGAAGGGAGCCTCTATGACCTTTGCTCGGCACCCCACCCATTTCTTGCAGGCGAAGTCGGGGATAAGGTTGGTGATGACCTGTCCTTTTCGCATTTCGACTTTCGGGGAGGCGCCGTAATCGGACTCGAAATGCGTGAGGATTTTCGTCGGCTCGAAGTCCTTTCCGTTCATTCTCCGAGGGCCTGTGCAATGGGCAATGGTCGTGATACTGTCGTAAATATACGTCGGGTCGTTGAAGAACATGGGCTTGCCGGAGATGTGGCGCAGGAGGATGCCTGAAGGGATGACGACGAAATCGGACTCGCAGAAGGCCATCAAGCCTTCGTCGTTGAGAAGGCTCAGGGGCAAGCACGCCGTTGTTTGAGCCATGGGCATTATCGTCCCCATGCAACTGTTCACCGTGATGGCGTTGGCGCCGGCTTGCCGCATCACATCTTTGAAGACCTTCGCCAAAAGGAAAGCGTTGACGACGAATTTCTTGTCGGTGTGGAGGGAAATGCCCTCCTGGGCGAGGTATTCATTTGCCTGTCGCTCGGCTTCCTGGACAGCTTTCTCGTCCTGTCTGATTTTCTCGATCATTGGCTTGAGGTTGGCATACGTTACGGGTTTTATGTCAAGCTTCCAGATTTCGCGCGCGGTCTTTGGGCCCAGCTCGTAACCGACTCCCCAACCGCTGGCATCGCCGATGGCGACTATTCTTGTGCCGAGGGTGTTTTTCAGGCCGTATAGAGCTCTGAGGCGCCAGAGGACTTCCTCGTATTTGTCCACTACGACGTCCCAGACGTCCATGCGGGGCTGCTTGTACTCGTCGGTCGCCTTGCGGAGGAAGTGCGGGTGCGCGATTTCGTACCAGAGATAAACCGGGCCGGACTTGTGGCGAACGAACATGATGTTTGCTGCTTTGGATGCGGCGAGGGTCTCAAAGGAGTCCATCCAGCCGCCGGAGGCATAGACGAGGATGACGTCGCAGTTGGTGTCCCGGATGGGAGCTGCTTCGGCGGCATTCCTCGCCAGGGCGACCGGTAAAACCTCGACGGGGAACTCCGCGTCGGCGGCGAGTTTCTTGAGTTCCGCTTCTATTCTTTTGACTTCGTTGTTGACGTCGTCCTGCGTATGGAGGCCGCCCCAGGGGCGCCAGCTCGTGGCCTCCCTTCGCTGAGACAGACCATAGACGAGGACGGGCTTGACTTTGAGGGGCACGCCGATGGAGACCATGCCGGGGTTAGAGCCGGCAGCCTCGGCATTGGCTTTCGATGACGAGAGCGCCCATGCTCCTAAGCCTGCCGCGCCAAGCCCGAAAAGGAAATCTCGACGGGACACGCCTTTGCCGAAGAATTCCTTTTCGCCGAGGTTTGGCTTGCCGTAAGAGCAACAACGGTGAGAATCTGATTGAGGGGAACTAGTGGGATTTCTTTTTTCGGCCATTTTTCGAACCTCCTGAGCGGCTTCAGGGAAGCCTGTTGAGTGCTCAACCACGTTGAGCAAGGATTCCTTTGATTTTGTCGGCCAGACGCTTCGCGCTCAGTCCGTGGAAATCCAGAAGGACTGATGCGCTGTCCGACCCGGGAATGGACGTAACGGCTGCTCTGTAAACAACGATGCCTTTTCCAGAGAGAGCCGAAGCCACTGCTTCGCCAATTCCGCCTTCGGGATAGTGGTCTTCGGCGACGAGGATTTTCGAGCCAGCCGCGAGGACGTTCTTCGCCAGTTCGTCTCCGGGAAGAGGCTTGACGCAATACAGGTCAATGACGCGGACGGCGATTCCTTCGTTTTTGAGCATCTCGTGCGCTTTGAGCGCTTCGTGGACGGTAATCCCCGCGCCGGCAAGGCAGATGCGGTCGCTTGCGGTCTGCCGCAGAACTTTCAGTCCGCCGATGGGGAATTGCTCTTCGTTCGGGTAAATCACAGGGGTCTTTGGGCGGGAGGTTCTGATGTAGGCGATGCCGGTGTGTCGGGCGGCTTCAACGACGAGCCTTTCCGTTGAGACTCCGTCGCACGGGTAAAGAACTACCGAGCCGGGGATTGACCGGAATATTGCCATGTCCTCCAGAGCCATCTGCGACGGGCCGTCCTCGCCGATCGAGACTCCGGCGTGGGAGCCGCAGAACTTGACGTTCGCCCTTGAGACGCCCGCCATCCGAATCTGGTCGCAGGCTCGCGTCAGGAACGCCCCGAAACTCGATACGAAAGGAATCTTCCCGCAGGTGGCAAGCCCCATCGCCGTGCCGACCATGTTTTGCTCGGCGATAAAGCATTCGAAAAAGCGATTCGGGTGAGCTTTTGCGAAAACTTCGGAGAATGTCGAGTTCTTCACGTCGCCATCAAGGGCGACTACTCTCGGGTCGGCGGCGCCGAGTTTCGTTAAAGCGGTCCCGTAGCTCTGGCGTGTGGCGACCATATCCCCGAGTTTGTAAGAGGGCGGCTCCACGTCGGGTTTGACCGCAAGCGAGGCGGGGGCGGGTTTGGCGGGCTTTTTGATTTCGAGCGCTTGAAGTTTGTCCGGGGCGAGAATCTGTTTCAGGGCTATCTCAGCCTCTTCTTTGGTGAAAGGTCTGCCGTGGTAACCGTTCTTGTCCTCGGCAAGGGGGACGCCCTTTCCCTTGATGGTTCGAGCGATGATGGCGACGGGCTTTCCGTCGGAGGCTTTCGCCGACTCAAAGGCTTTCAAAAGGGCGGCGCAGTCGTGGCCGTCAACGGTCATCGTCCGCCAGCCGAAAGCTGAAAATTTCCGGACATAAACATCTAAGTCGCGCCCGTACATCGTCTCCTGGCTCTGACCGAGGCGATTCACGTCAATCACCGCGACGAGGTTGTCGAGCTTGTAGTGGGCGGCAAGGGCAGCGGACTCCCAGACGGCCCCTTCGGCGGTTTCGCCGTCTCCGAGGAGGACGTAGGCTCGGCGGTCAACCTTGTCGAGGTACTTCCAGCAAAGGGCCATTCCAACCCCGACCGAAAGCCCCTGTCCGAGAGAACCTGTTGCGACGTATGCCCAGGGGAAACGGGGCGTCGGGTGACCCTCGAGGTCGCTGTCCAGAGTGCGCAGGGTCATTAGATGGTCGAGGGGCAAAGCGCCCGCTTCCGCGAGGGCGGCGTACAATAACGGAGCGCCGTGCCCCTTCGAAAGAACGAACCGGTCGTTCATCGGCCCGTTCGGGTCTTTCGGGTCATATCGCATGACCTCGAAGAAAAGGCACGCGGCGATTTCCGCCGCCGAAAGGCACGTCGTCGGATGGCCCGAGCCGGCCTTTGTCGTCATGCGGATACAATGGTTCCTGAGTCTATTCGCCTCATCTTGGAGTACCTGAATCTTGTTGCTGTCGCTCATCTTCTCCTTTCGTTCTGAATGCAATCATGGTTACTTGCCGTTCCCCGTACTGGGTTCGCTTCGTGCTCCGCCAGTCGCTTCCCGAGGTTGCGGGGAACGTTCATGTTCAGCGAGAAGCTCATTTTGTAGCTTCCTTCGCGGCAGGAATGATCCTCTCCTCCGTCTCAAGGGCTGCGTAGCCAAGAGCCTGGTAAATGTCCTCGCGTTCGAGTTGGGTCCATCCTTTTAGAATTTGCTCGATGGTCATTCCGGAACTCAGATAGCTGAGGATCGAAGCTACCGGGATCCTCAGTCCCCGGATGCAGGCTTTCCGGAAACATTTATCCGGGTCAAGGGTTATGCGGTCAAACTTGTAATGGGTTATCTCCATGCTCATTTCACCTCCACTCATCCCCATTTCCGGACATGCCCTCCCTCACAAAACATGTCTTGCCGTCAAAACACGCATTGGGGATGCGGGGAGCCGCCGGAGTAGTCCGAATCGGCGGAAATCGGTTCAGCGGCTTGGGGAACCTCAGCCCCCGCCGCCACTCGCGGAATGCATCCTCATATCGTGCGAATTGGTTGAACATGAAGCAATGGGCTTCCGAATATGAGTGGTGTGCCTAATCTTCAATACGCGATTCATTATGCCAAACGCGAACGCCGTGTTGTACTATGTATTCGATTAAACTGCCCAGCTCCGGGTTCTCCAGTGCCGAGGCCGGGAAGAGGCGCGCCTCCACTTCTGGACCCACTTCCTCCACGACCAAGGCCATAATCCTTGCCCGCCTCTGTATGTCCCAGTCCTCGACTCCTTTCACGAGGACGGCAACGTCAATGTCGCTCCAACGGTCGGCCCGGCCCTCGGCTTGGGAGCCGAACACATAGGCCGCCTGAACGGCGCCGAGCCGTCCCAGTGTTCTTACTGCCGCCAACGCGTTCTCTTCTACTTCAGAATCGAGAACAGCCATTGAATCGTTTCCTCCCTGTTTCTCAGAGTCTCGTCTGCAATCTCTCGCGTTATCGTGGAAGCCGATGCCATGATCTCTTCAGGATACCGAGACTGGATGTAGTAGGCCGACAACTCTCCTAAGAATCGTTTTTGATCCCGCCGCAGCGGGATTCCCGCCGCCAAGACAACTCGCAAACGGTGTCACTCGGAAACTCTCTCGAGGCGGTCATGTCAGCAGC
>Ga0315289_10016559_pt1 | contig 10161 bp, 13 predicted proteins | sample YL17G11_40_MG_FD_203452 | JGI IMG/M metagenome (GOLD analysis project Ga0315289, IMG submission 203452) | Sediment microbial communities from Yellowstone Lake, YNP, Wyoming, USA - YL17G11_40 | ecosystem: Environmental > Aquatic > Freshwater > Lake > Sediment | place: USA: Wyoming | collected...
TTGTTGGTAGGCAGCACCCAATGCCCAGGTACTTATATTGCGGACAGGCAGATTATCGGGGCGCAAATACTCCAGGGCACGGTGTCGTGTGCCAAGCAAACCAGCCAGCTAGAGGCAGTTTGTGCCAGGTAATTCACCCACCCCTGTGCCAAGTTACTCACCCAGGCTAGGGGGATTTGTGCCAAGTAATTCACCCACCCCTGTGCCAAGTTATTCACCCACCTTCGGCATGCGACGGTCCTTTGTGGCATCATGGCCTCATCTTCCCTGTAAGGAGTGGGGTCATGGTCAGAAGGAGCTTTACCGTGCGCGACATCGCCGAGATTCTCGTCCACTGGCAGGCGGGGCGTTCGTTCAGGCAGATTGCCCACAGCCTGGGCGTGGACCGCAATACCGTACGCAAGTATGTGGCCCTGGCCATCTCCCTGGGTTACCAGCCGGGTGTAGCACGCCTGTCGTTGCAGGAATGGAGCACCGTTCTGCAGCAACACGCCGCGCAACTCGTCGATCCAGCCAGCCACTCTCTGGTCTTTGTAGAGATTGCCCGCTACCACACAGAGATTGCGGTCGGACTGGAACGCAACCATGCCAGCACCCTCTGGCAGCGTCTGCGCGACGAACAGGGCTTACAAGCTTCCCGGCGTAGCTTCTACCGTTACCTGGAGGCCCATTTCCCCGAGCGTACCGGGCAAGCTCGCCCCACGGTGCTGCGCGATGATCCCCCTCCCGGCCGAGAAGCCCAGGTTGACTTTGGCTACCTGGGCTTGTGGCCCGACCCCGCTAGCGGCAAAGCACGCAAACTCTGGGCTTTCTGCATGGTGCTGAGCTACAGCCGCCACATGTTCATCACCGTGGTGCCCAGGATCGATCAGCAGACCTGGATTCAGGCCCACGTGGCCGCCTTCGCCTTCTTCGATGGCACCCCGGCCACCCTGCTGATCGACAACCTGAAGCCGGGCGTCTTGCGGCCCGACCTCTACGATCCGCAACTCAACCGGGGCTACGCGGAACTGGCCAGTTACTATGCTCTGCTGATCGATCCCTGCCGCGTCCATCACCCCAAAGACAAGCCACGCGTGGAACGTCTCATGCCCTACCTGCGCGACAGCTTCTTCGCCGGGCGCACCTTCAGCAGCTTGGAGGAGATGAACCAGGCGGGCGAGCAGTGGTGTTTGTCCGTGGCCGGGGGGCGCCTTCATGGAAGCACACGCCAGCGCCCTCTGGATCTGTTCCAGCGCCTGGAAGCCCCCACCTTACGCCCCCTGCCCGCGCAACCTTTCGAGGCGGTTACCTGGACGCAGGCCAAGGTGGCTCGCGACTGTCACGTGCAGGTGGCCCGCACGCTCTACTCCGTGCCCTATCGCTATATCGGTAAGACCCTGGCCGTGCGCATCGCCGCGCACACCATCGAGTTGTACCTCGACCAGACGCTGGTCAAGACTCACCTGCGGGCCTCCGACGGCCGTCGCCAGACCGATTGGGAGGACTATCCCGCCGACAAGGCCCGCTTTTTCCAGCGGCCCCCGGATTGGTGCCGCTTGCAGGCCCAGGCCCTCGGCCCCGCCGTCACTCAGGTGGTCGAAGAGCTCCTATCTCGACACGCCCTGCACTACCTGCGCCAGTGTCAGGGGATCATTGGCCTGGCCGAGAAGTATGGTGCTCAGCGCCTGGACGCTGCTTGCCGGGTAGCCCTGGCCTTCAGCGATCCCGCCTATCGCACCATACGCAACCTCCTGCAAAAGGGCTTGGAGGGGCAAGCTCCCCTCCCTCTGCCCAGCAGCGCCGCTCACAACGTCTCCGCCTACCTCCACGGCCCAGAACAGCTTTTCGCCGTCAACCTCGCCGCTGAAGGCGAGCGAAGCACGCCCGCGTTCCCGCAAACACCCGAAAGGAAGAACTCCCATGCCTAATCTGCACCATCTACAGCCCAAGCTCAAACGTCTCCGTCTCGGGGGGGTGCTCGATACCCTCGCCGTGCGCCTCGACCAAGTGGAGCGGGAGCGCCTCGGCTACCTACAATTCCTGGAACTGCTCCTCGAAGACGAGATCACCCGCCGTGAGCAGCGCGGCCTGGCCTTGCGCCTGGCCCAGGCACACTTCGAGGAACTCAAGACCCTGGAAGAGTTCGACTTTGTCTTCAATCCCCAGATCCCGGCCCAGAAGATCCACGACTTGGCCACCTGCCATTTCGTGGCTGCCGGAGAGTCGGTCATCGTCTGTGGCCCGGTGGGCACGGGCAAGACCCATCTCCTCCAGGCCATCGGCCACTGTGCCTGTCGCCAGGGGTACAAGGTGCTCTACACCCGCGCCAACCGTCTGCTCGCTCACCTGGGAGGCGGCCATGCTGATGGCACCTGGGAGAGTCGCCTGCGTTCCTACCTGCATCCCAATCTACTGATCATCGATGACTTCTGCCTGCGCGAACTCTCGCCGCAGCAGGCTGAGGACATCTTCGAGTTGATCGGTGAACGGCATCGCCACTTATCTACAATGATCGCCTCCAACCGCGCGCCGCAGGATTGGTACCCACTTTTCCCCAACCCTGTGCTCGCCGAAGGAACGTTAGACCGGCTCATCAACCGATCCCATCACCTACTGCTGCAAGGTCGCAGTTACCGGCCTCTGCTCAGGCCCGGTCGTGATGCACTTGCGAAGGAGAACGAGCCAGCGTAAGATCAACCAGACCTGCATGCCGAGGGTGGATGAATTCCTTGGCACACAGGTGGGTGAATATCTTGGCACACGACAGCGGGCTGCGATACCTTGTAGCGGGCCGTGAACTCCCCAGCGCAGAGTCTCCCTCGGTCTGCCAACAGTCTGACCATATCAAGGCGGATTGCGTTGGCCAAGGCGCGCCACAGCTCGACAAGCTCCACATCCGCGTGAATGGGCGAGGGAATCTGGCGGGATGCTGCGCGCGGGGCGCAGCATCCTCTGGCTGCACTATGCCCGTTCGAGACGGGCCGCGCCGTCTCCCGTTTCACGGGTTACCCCCCTGTCTGGTGGCGCCAGACCATCATGATTGCGGCGGCATCACAGACTGTAGGGCCTCTTTGAGCTGCTCTATCGTGAGCTGCTTGCCGGCAAAGCGCCCTGATGGTTGATCAGCACGGCAGGGGCAAAGGTGGCGCCGTGTCTTTGGAAGAGGGTCAGGATCTGCTCTCGTTGTCTTACCGTGAGCATGCCGCCTCCGGCCGACACGGCACTCAAGGGGACTTCTTGCACGTCAACCACAATGTATACCCCTTGTACCAATACGTGTTTTGGCCAGGGCCAGGCTCTACCGCTGCCCTTTCTCAAGGTGGCTTTGCATCCCCTTGCGTCGCACCGCCTCTACCTGCTCCCAGATGACCTTCTTGAGAAAGCGCAAGGCTTGCGCACCGTCGCCATCCAGCAAGATCATCTGCAGCTCGGCCAACTGCTCATTATCCAGGGTGAGTGCTATTTTGGGCATGGATTCTGTCTCCCTCGAGTGCTAACCAAGTTTCGAAGCCCCGCAGGCACTTGACAGATCGCGGATCTCGGCCTATAATATTCATAGACTAGAATATCGTCAAGGATGGGTCCTGTGGACGCCTACACGAAACAGGCGAGCCTGCTCAAAGCTCTGGCTCACCCTGTACGCCTGCGCATCCTGGATATCCTGACCCAGGACGAGGCTTGCGTCTGCCACCTCACCGCCCTGCTGCAGCAACGCCAGCCCTATGTATCGCAGCATCTGATGCTGCTGCGCGAGCTGGGGCTGGTGCTGGACCGCAAAGAGGGTACCATCGTCTACTATCGCCTGGCTGACCGGCAACTCGCGCAGATCATCGCCGTGAGCCGCGAGATGCTGCGCGCTCAGGGCCTGGATGTGAGCGTTGCCGCCATCCCGGCCAAGCCCGTGCCGGGTTGTCCCTGTCCCAAGTGTGACAGCAGTGCTGGCTGCAAGTGAGTGGAGGCCTCTTTTTTTGCCTTTTGTGTATTCAATTATCGGAATATTGGGACAACTCCTGAGGAGGTAGCGAGGATCATGGACGTTCTGAGCTATGTCGTGCATCTGGTGCAGAGTGGCCTGGGCAACTTGGGCGCGTATCTGGCGGCCCACGTGTTGCTGTGTCTGCTGCCGGCCTTTTTCATCGCCGGGGGGCTGACGGCCCTGGTGCCTAAAGAGTCCGTCACACGCCTGTTGGGGCGCAACGCGCGCAAGTACGTTTCCTACCCCGCCGCCGCGCTGGCGGGCAGCGTGCTGGCGGTGTGCTCGTGTACCATCGTGCCGCTCTTTGCAGGCATCTACAGAAAGGGTGCGGGGCTGGGGCCGGCCATCACCTTTCTCTTCTTCGCGCCGGCGGCCAACATCCTGGCGATAGCCTACACGGGGGTCGCCATCGGTGCCGATTTCGCTCTGGCGCGCATCGTGCTCTCGTTGGCCTTTGGCATCAGCATCGGGCTGATCATGGCGCTGCTTTTCAGCCGTCAGGACATCGCCCACGCCGAAGCCACGGACACCGGCTTCGTCGGGCAGGAGGGCCTCAAGGCCCACACGGTCGTTTTCCTGATGCTCATGGTGGCCCTGCTGATCTTTGGGACGCTCAAGGTGCCTGTACTCCTGAACACCTACGGGCATTTCACCCTGCCGCTGCAGGGAATGGATCGCTTCCAGGACGCGCTCTATCGGCTGATCCCCTTCGATGCCGCCAAGGGCGAGGAGGGGGTCTCCGCGCAAGGCGTGATCCTGATCGGGCTGCTGGCACTCATCGCCGCAGCGGCGTGGAAAGGTCTGGGCAAAGTGGAGGAGGGCTACAACCGCTGGACGTGGGTCTCGCTGGGGCTGACCGTGGTCACGCTGCTCGTCGCCGCCGCGCGCATGGAACCGACCGCCCAGGGACTGAATGTATACTTGCCCGGAAAGCTGTTCGGGGTAGCGCTCACCATGGTCGCCCTCATCATCATGGCCCGCCGCTATTTCGACGCCAGTGAGATGCAGCAGTGGTTGTGGGAAACGTGGCGCTTTGTCCGCCAGATCTTCCCACTGCTGGTCGTGGGCGTGTTCGGCGTGGGTGTGTTGCGCCAGATCATCCGCCCTGAATGGGTGGAGTCGGTCGCAGGACGCAATACGCTGGTGGGCAATCTCGTGGGCGTGGTCTTTGGCGTGTTCATGTATTTTCCTACGTTGGTGGAGGTGCCCATCGCCAAGATGTTCTTGAGCCTGGGCATGCATCGTGGGCCGCTCATCGCCTATCTCATGGCAGACCCGGAGCTGAGCCTGCAAAGCATCCTTATCACGGCCAGCATCATCGGCAAGTTGCGCGCCTGGACCTATGTGGCCTTTGTAGCGGTCTTTAGCACCATGTCGGGGTTGCTTTACGGAGCCTGGGTGGATGCGACCAGCCTCTGGCTGATCCTGCTGTACCTGGTCGTTTTCATCACCGTGCTGGCCACGGGGGTCCATCTGATCGGCAAGCGCAGCCAGAACGCTGTGGCGAACGCGGCCGCCGGATAGAGCATAGATGTGACGGCCACATAGCCTGTCGGGTTTACGGCAGCCAGGCGTGGCCTGTTCAATGGCTATGTGCCCGATAGCGCCTTGGTCAGCATCATGGGCAAGCAAGCCTGGTAGTCGGTGCCAGCGGCAGTGCCTCTCGGGGTGCCTCAGTATTCGAATGCCGCGGGCGTGATGCCCGTTGTTAGTGCGCTGCTCGAATAAGGCGCTTCGCTGGGCACGGTGTTGGCCTTCATGATGTCGGTCGTAGGATTGAGCCTGCCTGAGACCATCATGTTGCGCCGTGTGCTCAAACCGCAGCTTATCACCGTGTTCATTGGGACCGTGGCTATGGCGATCATTATCACCGGGTATCTCTCTAACCTGGTGATCTAGCGTCGAATGCCTCAAACAGGTGGCGGTCTATCGACGATGACTCGGGTTGGGGGGCTATGTGTCAGATAGTGCCATTTTCGACATTGCAGTGATCGGCGGGGGGCCAGGCGGTTATGTTGCTGCCCTGCGCGCGGCCCAACTTGGGGCACGCGTGGCATTGGTGGAGCGGGCACGCATCGGCGGCGTATGCCTGAATAGCGGCTGTATCCCGACCAAGGCCCTGGCCGCCACCGCCGAATGGCTCGCTGCCGGACGCACGCGCCAGGCGCTGGGCGTGGTCGGCGACCTTCGCGTGGATCCCAAGGCAGCGTTTGCTCACAAGGACGCGGCGGTTGCTCAGATCGTGGGCGGGGTCGAGCAATTGCTGCTGGAACAGGGCGTAGTGGTGTTGCGGGGGCACGCCACGCTGCTGAACCCGAGCGGCGTGGCCGTCGAGGACGCGCAGGGAGCGCGGCAGATAGGGTTACATCGTGGCGTGATCCTGTCGCCGGGTTCTCGGCCCGTAGCAGCGCGCTTCCCCGGCGCGGACCTCCCGCAGGTATTGGAAAGCGATGCTTTGTTGCTTTCCGCCGCGATCCCGCGTCGCCTAGTCATCATCGGCGGCGGAGTTGTGGGGGTGGAGTTCGCCTCGATCTGGGCGGCCTTGGGGACGCACGTGACGGTTGTCGAGGCCCTTCCCACGCTGCTGCCCGCTTTCGATGCCGACCTGGGGCGGCGACTGCAGCTCGCTTTCCGTCGCGCGGGCATCGCCGCGCACACGCGCACCCGGGTGGAGGGCATTTCGTCGCAACAGTCGGGGTTACAAGTTGCGGCAATTGGGCCGCAAGGCGCTTTCACGCTCGAAGCGGAGGCGGTACTGCTGGCGATGGGGCGGCGGCCGGCAATCGCAGGGATGGGCTTGGAGGAGGCGGGGGTGCGGCTACGCGAGGGCGCTATTGGGGTCAACGAGCGCCTGGAGACGAGCCTTCCCGGCGTGTACGCCGTTGGCGATGCGGTAGGCGGTGCGATGCTCGCCCACCGGGCAATGGCCCAGGGCAGAATCGCCGCTGAGAACATCATGGGCGCAGATCATCGCCTCGATGAAAAGGCCATCCCGAGTTGCGTCTTTGCTTCTCCCGAGGTGGCGACGGTCGGCTTGACCATGGCGCAGGCGCAGGCTGTGGGGATTGCCGCAGAAGAGATCGGTTTCCCGTTTGCCTCCAATGGCCGCGCACTGGCTGCCGAGGAAGCGTTCGGAGAGGCGAAATTGGTTTGCACGCCGGGAGGGCAGCAGGTTCTGGGAATGCACATTATCGGCCCCCACGCGACCGACCTGATTAGTGAGGGGGTGCTGGCCGTGCGGTTGGGTCTCTCGGCTGACGATATCGCTGATAGTGTGCACCCGCATCCTACGTATGGCGAAGCGGTCATGGAGGCTGCGCTCGGGTTCCGTGGCGCAATGATCCATCACCTGTACAAACCCGTGCGGCACGCTGCGCTTCGGCATGATAGCTAGGCGACTGGAAGACACGATAAATACACGTTAGGAGATGAACATGTCAGAGGAAACCAAGGTTATGGTTATCCCTTGCAGCGGCATCGGCAAAGCGTTCGGATCGATCGGGCGCGAGGCGTCGTACATTGCCGTGGAGGAGTTGCGCCCTGGCCAGACCGATACCGTCTGCCTCTCGCTCCTGGTGATGGGCGATGAGGAGACACGCGACCGCGTGCGGGGACACCCCTGCATCAGCGTCGATGGCTGCCCGACCGGCTGCGCCAGGAAGAACATTGAGTTGGCCGGCGGCAAGATAGCCCGCGCCCTGCGGGTGATCGACACTTATCGGCAACACCATGAGCTGAAGCCGGTACAGGTGACCGAGCTGGACGAGGCCGGCCAACGGTTGGCTGGTCTGCTGGCGGAAGAGATTGCCAAGCAGGTCGATGCGGTGATCCAGGAGGTGCAGTGATGACGGCTCAACTCAAGCGCAAGGTTGGGATTATATCCTGCAGCGGCGAGGAGATCTGCGAGGGTACCGTCTCGAGGGTGGCGACGCGGCTCGTGCTCGAGAAGCTGTGCGCCGACCGTACGGTGACGCTGTGCTTGCCGCTCTTTCTGGCGGGGGGCCAGGATGAGCGCAGCTTTGCCAAGAATTACCCGACGGTGGCCGTCGATGGTTGCGGCAAGCTCTGCGCGGCCAAAGCGACCGCGACCTACAGCGCTGAGCCCGCGGCCCAAGTGGTGGTGACAGAGGTGGCCAAACGCTTCCCAGATCTCAAGGCCGATACGCGACGCAATCTCGGCGAGGCCGGCATGGAATTGGCCTATCGCGTGGCGGAGGAGATCGCGGCTCGCGTGGATGAGCTGCTGAGCCGCGAGGCGGAGGTCCCCCAGGACGCAACCCCGGCGCAGGGCACCCAAGCTGGCGCATGCAGTTGTCAGGGCGGCGGGGTGCCCACGAAGGAGATCCTGGTCGCTGGCGCTCCGGTTGAGGTCGTTGGGCTACAGCCGATCTTGGCGCGGTTTCACGCTGCGGATGCCCCCGAAACGGAGCTCAAAGCGCAAATTCTAAAGATGGCCAAGATCTACAATTATGTGCCTCCCGAGCAAGAGTCGGCCTACGCCGAGGCCTTGTGGCGCGAGTTTGTATCCTATCGGGCGGACGGGGACGCCAACGGATGACCGGCGGTCGCTTTCAGGAAGATGAGCCGCTACTGGAATAGATCAAGGGAAATACAGGAGGATCGAGAACATGGAGATCAAGATTCTAGGTATGGGGTGCCCGAACTGCCAGCGCCTGGAGCAATTGGCGCGCGAAGCGGTCAAAGAGGCGGGGGTGGAGGCCCTGATCACGCATGTGACTAATATGCAACAGATCATGGCCTATCCCATCCTCAGCACGCCCGGGCTGGTGATCAACGAAGAACTAAAGTCCTCGGGACGGCTGCCGCCCAAAGAAGAGATCATCGCCTGGATCAGGGAGGCCGATTAACTACCATGGTTGAGCAGACCTGCGAGTGTCGTGCGGATTCGGTGCTGGTTTTCTCCTGCTCGGGGAGCTCCAATGTGGGGCAGATCGCCAACGCCGCTGGGGTAGAACTGACGCGCCAGGGTAAGCCCGCATGTACTGCTTGGCTGGCATGGGGGCGCACATCTCGGGCATGGTCAACTCGGCCGCTGGCGCGGATTACCGCATCGCCCTGGATGGCTGCCCCGTCGCCTGCGCCCGCAAGACGCTGGAAAACGCAGGCCTACAGGTGGAGAAGGCCGTCGTGATCACGGATATTGGCATCCCCAAGAACCACGAGTTCGAGTGGAGCTATGACGAACGCGATCAGGTGATGGAGGCCACTATATCCGGCATCCCCATCATGGTTGGCGCAGAAGGCTGCGGGTGTGGCTGCGAGGGCAAATGACCCCTACGAGGAGTCGAACTATGCTCTGCGATAGGAAAGCGCACGGCGCATGCCGGTACTCGGGCTGCGGGCACGGGTGCCGTTGCGACACGACCAGGAAGCGGCCCCCCATGCGGAGAGGGCCGACCTTCCAGCCGCAGGGGTGGCTTTCGCAAGCTGATGCCGTGCGTCTCGAGTAGGATATCGTAAACACAAGCCAACAACTGTCCAGGAGGACTACAATGTCTGACCAACTTCCGCGTTTCGTGATGTGTTTTTGCACGGGCAAGTGCCCCGGGTTCGAAAAGCTCGATCTGTGGGATCTGATCAACTATGTGCGTAACGAGCTGGATGTCGAGTACGCCATCGTGCATCCCCAGCTCTGCGTGGACGACGGAGATGCCTTCTGGCGCGACTATGCCAAACCTGGCGTCAAATATGTTGTCGGGGGGTGCGACGCGCGTATGCAGCGCAAGATGTACAAGGACGCCCTATCCGAGGTGGGCATTGGCTTTGAGAATCAGATCGTGCCTTTGGATCTGCGCAATCTGACGACTGCCGAGGCGATCACGCGTGTCAAGAAGGCGGTTGAAGAGGTCAATGCAGGAGCGTAGCGCCAACGTGGATACTCACCAGAATGAGGAAATGAACAGCTATGGGGGAGTGCCCCGTGAACGCATCGCCTGGTACCCGACCGTTGATGCCGCACGTTGCCATCCTGACCAATGCCAGTTGAACTGCATGGCGTGGTGTCAGAAGGGCGTCTATGCACGAGATGACAGCGGACGAGTGGTCGTAGCCCGTCCCTTGGCCTGTACGGTAGGCGACATCTCGTGTAGCTTCCAGTGCCCGCTCGACGCGATCAGTTTTCCCAGCAAGCGCGCTCTGCGCGAAATGCTCCAACGAGCCCGCGGGGCTGGCTGAACGCCTTT
>Ga0315289_10016561_pt1 | contig 10159 bp, 9 predicted proteins | sample YL17G11_40_MG_FD_203452 | JGI IMG/M metagenome (GOLD analysis project Ga0315289, IMG submission 203452) | Sediment microbial communities from Yellowstone Lake, YNP, Wyoming, USA - YL17G11_40 | ecosystem: Environmental > Aquatic > Freshwater > Lake > Sediment | place: USA: Wyoming | collected...
CGGAGTACCTCTCTGACATGTACGCGGCCGGCGAGTTCGACTTCGACTTCGTCAACGTCGAGGGGGAGCTCACGAGTCAGGTCGTCGTCCAGGCGGCCACGGCCGTCGGCGCCAGGTCATTCACCTGCACCTCCGGTCCTGGTCTGCTCTACATGCATCACCCGATGCAGGAGACGGCGAGCAAGAGGCTACCCCTGGTCATGGCGGTCGTCCACAGGGGCGTCAAGGGGATGCAGCCCGACCACAGCGACCTCATGTCCCAGCAGTGGCAGGGATGGATCCACCTGTACGTGGAGAACGCGCAGGAGATCCTCGACACCTGCGTTATGGCCTACAAGATCGCGGAGGATAAGAGGATACGCCTGCCCGTCGCCTTCGGCTACGACGGATACGTGCTCAGCTACACGGCGGAGCCGGTTGAGATACCGGCCCAGGAGGAGGTCGACAAGTTCCTTCCGCCGTACAAGCCGATGCCGAGCATTCTGCCCGACGAGGCGGACCCGGCGACGTTCGGGAGGGGATTCGGAGACGCCGATCCCCAGAAGCCATGGCAGGTCCACCACGAGGCGGCTCTTATGGCCGAGCCCGTCATCAAGGAGGTGTTCGCCGAGTGGGCCAAGAAGTTCGGTCGCAGCTACGGGAACGGCATGATCGATCCGTACAGGATCGATGACGCCGAGGCGGTCCTCACCGCCATGGGCACAATCGCGGGATCGGCGATGTCCGCGGTAGACAAGCTCAGAGCGGACGGTAAGAAGGTCGGCCTAGTGAAGATCAGGAGCTTCCTCCCCTTCCCCAGGAACGACTTCAGGGAGATAGCGAAGAGGATCGGTGCCTTCGGCATCATAGACAGGAGCTGCCAGCCGGGGATGGGCGGCCCGACGTGGCATCAGATGAGGAGCACCCTCTACGGCCAGCCTGGACCCCAGATACTCGGATTCTACGCTGGACTGGGCGGCAAGGAGGTCAGGGTCGACGACATAGTAAAGATCGGAGAGAAGACGCTTAAGGCGGCCAAGGGGCAGAAGGCTGAGCCCCTGGTCGAGTGGGTTTGAGGTGAATTGAGATGAGTCAGAGGATAACGAGAGCTCAGATACCCCTAGAGGAGCTGACCCTCGTCCCGGGCAGCGCCTGCCAGGGATGCGGAGCGGCGCTTGCCTCAAGGCTGACATTCAAGGCGCTAGGACCAAACATCATAAGGCATGGAATCCCATGCTGCCCCGACGCCGTTACCAAGCACCCGAGGGCTGGAGCGGTCTTCGAGGGCGGAGGCGCCTCACTCACAGGCACAGCGAGAGGCCTGAAAGCCATCGGGAGAACCGACGTCAAGGCCGTAGGCTTCTTCGGCGACGGAGGAGTCTACGACATAGGCTTCCAGGGTCTCTCGGCCGCGGCCGAGAGGAACGAGAACATCCTCGTGATCTGCAAGGACAACGAGGCGTACATGAACACGGGTAACCAGAGGAGCAGCGGCACACCCAAGTACGCGGAGACGAGCACGAACCCCATAGGTCCCAAGAGCAGGGGCAAGGAGACTCAGAAGAAGAACGTCCCCATGATCTTCGCCGCCCACTACGTCCCGTACATAGCGACGGCGAGCGTGGCCTTCCCGGAGGACCTGATAGCGAAGGTGAAGTACGCGAGGGACCTCGAGGGCTTCAGGATGGTCATCATCCAGAGCCCGTGCCCCGTCGGCTGGAACTTCGACTCAGCCAAGACAATAGAGGTCGCGAGGACGGGCGTCCAGTCGGGAATGTGGCCTCTCTACGAGATAGAGCACGGCACCAGCTTCAAGCTGAACTACAAGCCCAAGGAGCTGAAGCCCGTCGTAGAGTACCTTAAGCCGCAGCGCAGGTTCCGCCACATGACCGAGACAGAGGTCAACGAGATACAGACCTACGTCACGGAGCGCTGGCAGAAGCTGGTCAAGGCCGACGAGGTCCATCAGGTCGTCATTTAAACCCCGTTTTCCATTCATCCTTTTTTAATCAAGCAGCAGAGGCGACCGGGCTTCTCATGGCTCCGAAAGTCTTTTCTCTTGGTCGTCAATCCCTGTTTAAGCCTTGACGAGGAAAAGTGGGTTGACGGGCGGCCTACCGTGGCGCTTCTACGGCGTCGCCTTCTCGGGCTTCCTGTTCGAGATGGGGCTCTTCATGACTCAGCCCATCCTCACCCTCCACTACCTCGACATAGGCGCCTCGATAATGTTCATAGGCTTCATCATCTTCCTCCAGTCCTCCCTGCTGATCGTCCTCAGGATACCTCTGACGCTGCTCGCCAAGAGGGTGGGGGAGAAATGGCTCCTCGCCGCGGCCTATTTCGCCCAGACGCTTGCCCTGATAGTGATCGGGTTGGCGCCGAGCCCAAGCTGGCTTTACCTCGTGCCCGCGACGCAGATGCTGGCTTCAGGTAGCTTCTTCCAGCTCATAACCTCCATGAACTCGAACCAGGCGCCTCCCGACAGGCAGGGAGACGCCCTTGGCAGGCACATGACGATAGTCTCCATAGGCATGTTCGTTGGCCCCGCCCTATGCGGGGTCTTGGTCACGAGCCTCGGCTACAGGGGCGTCTTCTACGTCGCCTCGGTCTTCCCGGCTGCCGGGCTTGCGCTGCTCCTCTACTCGACGAGGGGGATTGAGAGCGCCGGCCACGCCCTGAGGAGCTTCGAGATTCCCTCGTTCAGGTCTCTTAAGGTGTTGTTCAGCGACAGGAACGTGGCTATACTCGCCTTCATCAGGGCCATCTACTCGATATCAAACACCCTGTTCTTGATCCTATTGTCCATCTACGCGGTGAGGGTACTCGGCTATAGCCCGACAGACGCGGCCCTCCTCTACGCCCTCGTCGGCATCGCCAACACATTCATCAAAATACCCTCTGGCTGGGTCTCTGACAGGGTCGGGTATAGGCTCGTCCTCTTCGCCACCTTCTCAATCGTCGTCGTCGACTACCTTGCCTTCGCCTACTTCAACTCCTTCATACTCCTCGCCTTAGCGGTGACGTTCTTCGGGGCTTGCTGGGGGGCGAGGGCCGTCACGGAGTGGGCGTTCCTAGCCAGCTTCATCTCGCCGGGGCTGAAGAGCATCGCCATGGGCTACATGGAGAGCTTCTGGGACATAGGCGCCAGCCTAGGGAGCCTCCTCGCCGGGGTCTCCGCCGGAGTATTATCGTATCCGACCATCTTCACGCTCCTCGCCTTGCTGAACCTCCCGACGTTACCCGCCATCTACGCCCTGAGAAAGCCTTCGAAGATGATCGAGATCGAGTCAAAGCCGATTTAAGGCGGCTGAGAGGTTTGAGTGAGGATGGCTGCTGAGGGCTCAGGGCTGTTCCGCTATCCCGGGATATTATTCGGAGGATTCCTAGGGCTCGCCGCGCTGTCCGTGATGAACGCCTCTTACTCTTACATATTAGATGCAATCAAGGCGGAGCTTACGCTGAGCTACACGGAGGCGGGTGCCCTGATGTCCGCCTACTTCGTCGGCTACGCGCTGGGGCAGATACCGTGGGGGCTCCTCGCGGACAGGTACGGGAGCAGGAAGGTGATGACGCTCAGCGTCGTAGGCGTCTCCGCCTCGAACCTCCTATTCGGCTTTACGTCCGGCTTCCTTGCGGCCGCGACGACGAGGTTCCTCGCCGGCCTCCTAGGGGCAGGGGTCTTCGTCCCCGGCGTCCGCCTCGTCGCAAGCTGGTTCGGCGAGCGAGAGAGGGGGACAGCACTTGGCCTACTGAACGTAGGTGGAAGTCTGGGCCTGATGGCGGCCACGTGGGCGACGCCGTTCCTCGGGCTCCTCGTCGGCTGGAGGCTCTCGATGATGGTCATCGGTGTCTCGGGGCTCGTGACGGCGGCGATCATGTGGGCCACGCTGAGGGACAGGGAGAGGACGGTACCCGCCTTCGGGGGCGACTTCTGGGCCCCCCTCAGGCTGCCGACCTTCTGGGTACTCGCACTCGTCCAGTTCATCAGGCTCGGCTCCTACTACACCTTCATAGCCTGGCTGCCGCTGATGCTGAAGGAGGAGTATGGCCTCGGCTTGGTCATGGCCGGCGCGGCGATGTCTCTGTTCAACTTCGCGGGGATGGTCTCCAATCCTGCCGGCGGCGTCCTGTCCGACAGGGTCGGGGAGAAGACTGTGCTCCTAGTCTCCTTCGGCCTCCTCGCCGTGAATGTCTGGGGCCTCCTCATGCTGGGTCCGGCTGGAGCCCCCATCTACGTCGTCTCCTTCATGCTCGGATGGCTAATTAACTTCGTTAGGAGCCCGGCGTTCACAATAATACCGAAACTATTCGGCGCGGAGTCGGCTGGCGCCAACTCGGGAATCAATAACACATTTGCCTCCCTCGGTGCGTTGGCTCTGCCGCTGCTTCTTGGCTATGTCAGGGACGTCACCGCCTCCTACGACGCTGGCTGGATGGCGCTCTCCGGTTTGATCCTAGCAGGGGCTGCCCTGGTAGCGTTGATAAGGGTTCCTAAAAGCCGTGCTTGAAGCGGGAGGTCTTAGGAACCTTTTTTAAAAGAGAAATTATCCTTCCTACCATAAGAAGGTAGTAATGACATGCCGTACTGCCCCAGATGCGGAAAAGAGGTCAAAGAGGACGATATCTACTGCCCCCAGTGCCAGGCGCCGCTGAAGGTCGAAAGACCCGTCTACAGGCGCCACGACGAAAAGAACGAGAGGGACGAGAAGCGGGAGAAGAGTGAGAAGGGCGAGAAGTCCGAGAAGAGTGAGAAGGGCGAGCACGAGGACAAGGCCTTGGGCGCCCTCACAGGCGGGCTGATCTTGCTCTGGCTCGGCGTCTCGTTCCTCATCAGGGAGTATGGTTACGTAACTTGGGCTAACTGGTGGGCATACTTCGTGCTGGGAGTCGGAGCGATACTGATCCTACGCGGCCTCATGGCTTACGTCAAGACGAGCAACTGGCACGTCTCATCGGGCTACTTCATAGGCGGCGCGATCCTAGCCCTCCTCGGTGCGGGCGAGATATTCAACATCAGGAACTGGTGGGCGGTGATCATCATAGTCCTCGGCGTCTACGTCATCCTCTCAGGCGTAATGCAGAGGGGCAGAAACCCGCGTCCCTAGAGGAACCAGCGGTACAGCGCCCTGTACAGCATGTGCTCTAGGACGACCTCTGGCCTGTCGCGTCCGAAGACCCTGAAGTAGTTCTTCCTCATCCCCTCGACGAGGTCGCCCAGCTCATACCTCGGTAGGATGCTCGTCGAGACGATGAGCCGTCCCCACTCGCCGCGCCTCAACTCGTGAAGCATCTTGACGCCGTCCCCTGTATTCACCTCGAATAGGTAGGCGTCATAGTTTGGCACTATGTAGGGCAACTCGTCCCTCTGCTGGCCGAAGGCGCCCTCCGTGGCGGTGTACATCTCAACGACAGGAGCGTCGCCGTACATTGCCTTGAGCCTTGACGCGTACCTCGTCTGTATCTTGGCGACGCTTGTACTGTATATGACCTTCAATTGCCAGAGTTCTATCGGGTAGACACCGTGTTTCCTCTTCAGGTATCTGGCGAAGCCGGTCTGGACTGGTGCCACCCCTATTATGCTCACGATCTCCCTGTCCTTGGCTGCCTGATAGATGTACTCGTATCGTTGCTCCCAGTCGGCTTCCGTTAACCCCGTTTTTAGAGCGTCTATCTCCTCCTGCCGTGGGACGAGGCTTAACCCTGCCATCATCGGGTTCAACTTGGCATAGGTGCCTGAGCTGAAGCCGTACACGATCTCCCGTTCGCCGATTTTCATCGTCTCCGTGTTGGAGGGGAACTGGAGGTTGAGGACGCCGCCCGCGAGGAGCTCCAGCCCGCCTTGCCTGATGCTGAAGTTGAGGACCGCCCTGGAGCCGCACCTTATGATGTCCTGAAGGTGCCTCGGGGTCACCGGTATCACCTTCGACCTGCCCGTCGTCCCCCTCGTCATTACCCAGGTCAGAGGCTCCTCGTAGAGGAAGACCCTGAAGTCCTCATCCCTTACCCTCCTGAGCCAAGGCTCCACCTCGACGTATCTGACGGCCGGGAACCTCTCCCTATACTCCTCGACGGAGTCGACGGAGGCGGCGGAGTGAATTTCTCCGTACTCCGTCTTAGCGTAGCCCTCAAGGAGCTGTTCAAGCAGCTTCCGCTGGCTCGAGGGGGGGTCCCTGAGGGATGAATCCCAGTCCGAGAGGGTCTTCATGACCCTGGCGAGGGGGGCTTCAGGAGTCGGGGGCATATCTGTAATACTCTCCTGAATACCAATATTAGGGGTTCTGGGGGCGGCGACCCCTTTTTAACTGCGCCCCATCCTATTCCCTCCTGATCGTAATGAAGAGGCAGGTTGTACTCACCGTAGCTGAGTCCAAGCGGCTCATAGCGAAGGGCGTCGCCGCGATACCCGAGGTACAGCGGGCGATGAAGGACGGAATAGTTGTCGTCGCGACCGGCACCACCAACGCCTACGTCCTCGAGGAGCTCATGGGGAAGAAGATCGATAAGAGGCGATACAGGAGTGGCATAACCACTCCCGACATACCGGAGAAGCAGGCCACGCCCCAAGAGGAGGCGATTCCGGACATAGTCTTCAGGAAAGGCAAGGTGGCGAAGGAGCTCAACAGGTTCACGGCCATTGAGCAGATGAAGAAGGGGGACGTCTACATCAAGGGAGCCAACGCCCTCGACTACGTCAACCAGGTGGCGGGCGTCCTGATAGGCGATCCAAAGGGGGGCACAGTCGGAGCCGCCCTCGGCGGAATAATCGGGAAGCAGATCAACCTCGTCATACCCGTCGGCTTGGAGAAGCTCGTCTACGAGGACATAAACGAGCTCCACCTCCTAGCTACGGAGGACGACTACGAGGGGCCAAAGATGTGGCCGATAACCGGCATCATAGTCACTGAGATTGAAGCCCTCGAGGTGCTGACAGGGGTCTACGCGACCCTGTACGCGGCTGGCGGCGTCGCAGGCGCCGAGGGGAGCGTGAGGCTGATGATCGAGGGCGCTGACGAGGACGTCGAGGCCGCCCTCGAGCTGGTCAAGTCGGTCAAGGGCGAGCCACGCTACCTACTCTAGGGGCTGCTGGATGCTAAGGGAGGAGACCGTAGAGCTCCTACGCAGGTTCGGCGTCGCGGCAGACCCCTCGAAAGACGAGCAGCACCTCGTCGACGCCGACATCATCAAGCGTATGATCGACGCCGCCGAGGTAGACATAGACGACGCCGTCCTCGAGGTTGGCCCAGGCTCCGGTAACATTACACTGCATCTCGCTGAGATGGCTCACAGTGTCTACGTCGTCGAAAAAAACCCGAAGTTCATCCCGATCCTGAGGGAGAGGCTCAGGGACTTGAGAAACGTCGAGGTCGTTGAGGGAGACGCACTGATCGTCGAGCTCCCCGCCTTCGACAAAGTTGTCTCAAACCTCCCATACAGCATCTCCGAGGCCTTCATCCAGAGACTCACACGCAGGAGCTTCAAAGCCAGCTCGCTCCTGGTCTCAACCTCGTTCGCCGGGGTCTTGTTGGCCGGCGAGGGAGACGCCGAGTACAGCAGGCTCACCTTCTCCTCGAACCTTTTCTTCGATGTGGAGTTGGTCGAGCAGGTTCCGCCTTCCGCCTACTATCCGGAGCCCAAGACGCCCACTAGCCTGTTGGTCCTGAGGCCGAGGCAGGTTTCCTCGTCCGCAGAGGCGGTTATGAGGGGCGTCATGTTCAGGGGCGACAAGAAGCTGAAGAACGCGCTGATAGACGCCGTGATAGCAGCCTCCCCGGCGTACGGGACACCTTCGACGAAGCGCACTGCCAAGAAATACGTGGAGAAACTGGAGATTGGTAAAGAGGCAGAGACACGAGTAGCCAGGTTACCCCTCCGAATCCTTGTGAGGGTATATACTGGTCTCAGATTACTTATCTGACGAAGGTCTGCCACACGTATATCGACACGGCGGGCAGTCACATCGTACCGACAAAGAGGCCGAGGCGCACGAAGCTCACCTTCCTCGACATACGTTTTTCATCATTCTACAAAGATCAAGGGCTCAGGATAATACCCGGGAAAAGAAGAGGCGTCCTAAATCATAGAAAATCCGGCGCCTACGTGGCTGGGATTGTGAATAGATATAAGGCTGGAGCCCATAGTTCAAATCGGAATCGGACTTGAAGGCTTACATCTTGCTTAACACGGAGCTCGGCAAGGAGGCAGAGGTGATAAAGGCTCTGAGCGGGGTCAATGAGATCAAGGCGATCTTCTCTCTCTACGGCATCTACGACGTCATAATCGAGGTAGAGGCCGACACGATGGACAAGGTGAAGGAGGTAGTCTTCAACCACGTCAGGCGCCTAGACAACGTGAAGAGCACCATCACTCTGATCACCTACGGCGACTCGATAAAGAGGAATTAGCCCGAAGATCCTACGTAACCGCCTCATTAGCCGCCCAGTTACATCAACAGGATATAGATAGCCGAGGAGATCATCCCTTGGAGCCAGGAGCCGTTCTAGAAAACCCCCTTCGACAACGCCTCTGGCTCCGACCCTCCTGACCTTATTTCTGGGGAAATCAACCTTTTTATCCCGGAGACTGTTTGAGAGGCGTGTGATAAGAGGATGAGGGAATCATCAGCCCTCTGGCTCGGAGGGGTCCTCCTCGGCATAGGCGTCGGGTGGTACGTCTTCAACCCCATAGACCTTAGCCAGAACATGATAGCTTGGCTCTTCATAATCTTCGGTGCAGGGGTGGTCCTCTCCGGATTGATGAAATGGATCAACCCCAGCACACCCTTCAACAGGCTCGGCGGCTCCATAGCGGGCGGCCTGATCATAGCCCTCTTCATGACCCAGGGCTTCTCCTTCATAACCGGCCTGTCAAACATCGGAGGCTGGGGGCCCTACACAGCCCAAGACACTAAGACCTTCACCGGTGCTTCGGAGCCCGGCGTCTACTTCAAGGTCGATAGCTTCAACGGGCCTGTCACCGTCTCGACTTGGGATAGGAACGAGTACGAAGTCAAAGCGGTCATCAAGGCGAGGGGCTTCTCCCAGGACGAGGCGGACCAGAACTTGGCGAAGATGATGGTCTCCCTGAGCAAGGACGTAGTCGGAGGGAGACAGCAGCTCATCCTCAAATACGACTACCCGAATACGCTCAATCCACCCTACAGCGTGGAGGTCGCAGTCAAGCTGCCGGCGTCCTCCGAGATCGATCTCAGCCTCAGGTCAAGCAACGGCGACATAGCCCTGACGGGCATAAGCAAGGGAGGGACAATAAGCCTCTCCAGCTCCAACGGTAGATTCATCTTCACCAACGTATTCGCCGACACCATTACGGGCAGCACCTCCAACGGTGGAATTGAGGGCCGCGTTGAGGCAGGCGTCATGGAGGTCTCGACGAGCAACGGCCGCATAGCCTTAACCATCGCCGGCGCCGTCAGCGGAAGCTATGATCTCTCCACCTCGAACGGTCTAGTGGAGATAAGCGCGCCCTCCTCCGCCGGCTACAGGCTCACCGCCAAGACAAGCAACGGCGCCATCGATTTTAGCCTGCCGAACCTCAGCTACTCGAAGGACACCAATACTGAGAAGTCGGCTCAGACCATGGGCTACGACTCCTTCGCCGTGAAGATAGTCATCGACGTCTCGACGAGCAACGGTAATGTCAAGATTAGCCCGCCTCTGATACAGGTACCAGTCTAACCCCCTGTGCCCTATTGGAAGACGTGTCTCATGCTCGGACCGTAAGTGTGCCATGACGAGGTTCACCGTAACCTTTTAATAATGTTTTTATGCTTTACCGTTACACACTGCTGGGAGATTTCCGCGTGTCAAGGGAATTCAACTACATAGTAAGGCTGCAAGGCACCAACCTAGACGGCACCAAGACCGTCCCCTACGCCCTGTGCGAGATAAAGGGCGTCGGGATAAGGCTATCCCTCTCAATAATAAAGGCCTCCGGGGTCGACGCCACGACGAGGATGGGGAACCTGTCTGACGCGGATGTCAAGAGGCTGGAGGAGGCCCTCGACGATCCCATCAAGATCGGCCTCCCGAGGTGGATTCTCAACAGGAGGAAGGACCCCATGACCGGGAACGACCTGCATCTTCTAGGGTCCGACCTCGACTTCAGGCTCAAGGAAGACATAGAGCTGATGAAGGAGACCCGGAGTTGGAAGGGTGAACGTCAC
>Ga0315289_10016562_pt1 | contig 10159 bp, 14 predicted proteins | sample YL17G11_40_MG_FD_203452 | JGI IMG/M metagenome (GOLD analysis project Ga0315289, IMG submission 203452) | Sediment microbial communities from Yellowstone Lake, YNP, Wyoming, USA - YL17G11_40 | ecosystem: Environmental > Aquatic > Freshwater > Lake > Sediment | place: USA: Wyoming | collected...
TTTTTCCGGCGGTTCATTTCTTAATTCGTCTGAAAGAGTCATCAACGGGTTTCCGGCAAACGCTTGGCGCGCAAAACGTCGTTCAAAAACGTCAAATCGTAGATGCGGGACAGGTCGGGCTTTTGCTTGATGAATCCAATTCGGTGGGCGTCCTCAGCGGATTTCAACAGGGAAACGCGCACCGGGTCGTTCGTCAATTCCAGCCGTTTCCAGGCGCTGTTCAATGTTTGCTGGGGCAATGCCTTGGTGGTTTCGGCTTTGATTTCGTCGTTCAAAATTTTCTTCGCTTCGTCCGGTTTTTTGTTAATCCACTCGGTCAGTTCGACGTGCGCGGCAATCCACTTTCTGAGCACTTCCTGCCGCCCGTTGAGAAACTTCACGCTGCTGACGAGATGGGTGGTGACATATTGGCCGCCGGTTTCCGGCCAAAGCGAACTTTCGTCAAGATAAACTTTTCCTTTCGCCTCCAGCACCAAACGGCTCACCCACGGCTCAACGGTCCACACGGCGTCAATCGCGCCTTTTCCAAACAACGCGAGTTGATCGGGATTGGCCGTCGGGACGACCAACACGTCCCCGCCGGTCATGGTGACGCGAAATGCTTTCGACTGCAACCACGCGCGCGCGGCCACATCCTGAGTGTTGCCAAGCTGAGGCGTTGCCACCTTCTTGCCTTTAAAATCAGCGTCTGTTTTAATGCGCCCATCCGCTTGCACGACCAGTGCCGCTCCGCCGCTGCACGCGCCAGCAACGATACGGATTTCATCGCCGCGCGATTTCAGATGCGCATTGACGGCGGGATTCGGTCCGACGTAAGTAATATCGATGGATTTGGCGAAAATCGCTTCCATCGCGCTCGGCCCGGCGTTATAGACAAACCACTGCACCTGCACGTTCGTCCCCAGCCGTTGTTCGAACCACCCCTTGCCCTGCCGGCTCAGGCCGTGGCCGATTACTCCTTGGGCGTGGGTGATGTTCGGAAAATGTCCGACACGCAAAACGATTTTCTCGGCAAGAACCGACGACGGACTGACGAGAAGTACGACGATTAAAAAGAATATCCTTATCATTGCATGAATGAAAAGAGCCGGTTCCTGCATAAATTACCGCATTGTTTGGCGATCTTTAGTTTTTGTTCCTAAGCTCCATATAAACGCGGCATTGCGTACACATTTTAGTCTTTTCGAGTGCCTTTCCCTGCATCTGACCATCACACCACGTGTAATCGATATCCCAGCAGTTTCTACCATTATTGGGAAACGCAGGGCATTGCACCTGCCGCTCAGGCGGACAATTCATAAAACTCCAGCAATCGGATCTCTGCATGGTATGGCAAGTGTTCATGAGTGTCCCCATCTGCTGTTTCATCTGATTAATGATTCGTTTGCCCCCTTCGCTTTTTACAGCCTCATGGGCAAGGGTGTCGTCAAGCTTTTCGAGGAGTTCCCCCATCTCTCGGCAATAGTCATCCAGATTCGACATGAGCGAATTTAGGCGGGAAGTCATTTCCGCGTCAGGCATCGCATCTCTCCACATCTCAAATCCTCCCAAAACTTCACCGCTCATATCAACCAGGGCCCCTGCGTTTACGATGATGCTATGCCGTTTACCATTCTTGTCCTTTACACTGACTCTTTTGCCGACCACAGGCCTTTTCGTCATTATGGCCTGTTGTATCGCACAATCCCCCTGGCACAAATCGCTCTCAAAGATGTCGCGGCAGGCCATCTTATCGCTTATCTCGGGGAGCTTCAATCCCGTGAACTCAAGGCAAGCAGGATTCATGTACTGGATGCTAAGATTTGTATCCACCACGAAAAAAGGGTAATTGGAGGCTCTGTAAATGCTGGTCACAAATGCCGACATCTCCTGGAATTCCTTGAACGCCTTGGTCTTCGTCATCAGAAACTCCACGAACGAATTATTTCCGAAATTAATGGTTTCCTTATAGATCTTTTTCTCCATTGATTTTTCTTCCTTCATGCCTGTTATCCTTTCTGCAACGTCCGTTATTTATCTTTTTTGGAAAATCCGGCTGCGATCGGCAATGTTACCTCCGTGCACGCCGGCACGATTGCTGATTCCGACGAGACCGGTCGGTCGTTCTGTTTCAAATCGGCCACCCTGCCAGAGCGAAGCGATGCTGGTTTTTAGTGCTTTCTCATACCTAAATTGAGCGATTTTTTTAAACCACAGAGAACACGGAGAATAATTTCATAGTTAAAAAACAAAATAAGCACAATCTTTTCTCTGTGTCCTCGGGTAATAAATTCGGCAGCTAGAATATTGTATTGTTTTCACTTAACGAGGGCACAGAGCAAAGCGGAGAAAAGGAGTTTATCTTCTTGTTTTATCTCAAATTTCCTCTGTGCCCTCCGTGGTAAATCGCTTTTTTTGGGTCATAATAATTTAATTCTTAACCAAACCATTTCTCTCAGTCTCTTGACTCTCTTCCGGGGCGACCACAGTGCTGCCGGAAATTCCTCACCTTTGGGAACTCCGCCATTTTCGGCCACAATGAGGAGAAAACCCTGGGCGTGATCGAAACGGGGAGAGAGCCGCCTATAAAAAGTGGAATGACAATTTTCATTCTATCTCACCACTTACCCTGGAATTGGGTAATTACCTGGGACTCTTCCACAGCGTGAGTTGGCCCCGTTATCAGTTCGAGCTGATTGAGACGGTGCCTTTGCATGACCTCCTTCACCGAAAGACCCTCCTCAACCCTATACACGTCAGCAAGCTTGTCTTTCAACATATAGTAGGCTATTTCGCCGATAATTGTGACAAAGACCAAATCTATTCTATATTTGATAATGGCCCTGACGATTTTTATTCCAATGTGTACCTTTTCATTAAGGAATTCATTCGTATAGAAATCTTCAATTTCCATATTCCCGTTTTCCAGCCTTACTATGACAAAGTAGGGAGCCCGCCCAAAGTGATCACTGATTAGGGAATCCATGCCCTTTATATCCTGGACCGGGATTATGGCCGATACAATCTCACTCTTCAGGGGCTCAACATGAATAAAAACTGACTCAATGTTCCCGTAATCTTTTAATATCAACTCTTCAACTTTGTTCGCTAATTCATGTGCCCTGTATAAGGGAAGCGAAGGTCGAGTCTTTATTACACATTCGACCATCCTGAACGGGCCGGACTGACGTATCTTTACGTCGCTGACCCCTTTGACTCCGTAGATTTCGTTTGCTTTTATTTCAAGTTCGGTTTGCAGTTCAGGATCCAGGTTCGCATCCATCAAAACCAAAAGAGAAGTCCATGTATTCGCAATTCCCAATTTAAAAAGGAGTAACGAGATCAAAATAATGACGGCGCCTTCTACGTAAGGAATTCTGAAATAGGCCAGCAATATACCAACTAACACTATCAAAGAAGTGAAAATATCTAGAAACGCTTCACGCGAAGTTGCAATGAGCGATTGGGATCCAATTGATTTACCAACCTTCGATTCCATTCTTGCGACCACAAATGCCGCGACAGAAGATATTATGCTTGCGGCAACGGGTAAAATCGGGAAAGACTTTACAGATTCAAGATAGAAAAGCCTGTGGTATCCTTCTCTCAATATCCCGACTCCCGCCACCACGATGAATCCCCCCACTGTTAAACAGGCGAGTGTTTCCGCTCGGTATAATCCGTATGGAAATATGGTCGTCTTGCTTCTGGAAGCTATCCAAAGACCAAAGCCGGAAGCAGCATGAGTCAAGAGATCGGCGCCGCTATGAAAAGCGTCGGCTATTAAGACCTGTGAGCCAAACAGATAACCTATGATACCCTTCATTACAGCTAAAAGAACCGATACGATCGATGAGATAAAGGCGATTCTCCGCCCCTGTTTCAGTCTCTCAATTTTATTCTCCATATCTTTGCCTATGCGCTGCTACTCAGCGGAAAACCCACGAGTCATCGCTGAACCGCATTGGGGGCACCTCAGTTTAAAACACTGAATCCTCTGTTGATGAAGGATAGACAACCCGCATTTTGGGCAAATACACTTGATTTTTTTGCGCATCCGCTTCAAGAGATACTCTCTCCCTTCCAAAACGAAAACCTCTGCCCCTGCCACTTCCCTTGCCTCCCTGGCCGCTTCCAACCTTTTTGCCAAACCCAAATGGCATCTTATACCCCTTTTTTTCCAATACCTTCTAACTTAGTAGTCTTTTGACAGTAGCCACTCTCAGCGCGGCAAAGGCCCCGGATAAAATTTCATTGTTATATGCCCCGAATTTGACATAGGGGAGAATACCGCTCCTAGGTTTTCCATAGCAGTAAATAAACAACCGTTCTTCCTTTGAAAATCCTTCAATTTTCACCCCTCTTGCCCGCAATATCATCCGGAGGTTATCGCTATCTTTGTACCCGTCTTTTGGCCTTAATTTAATCCTGAGGGGGCTCATCGGAATAATGATTTCTTCTCCATCAGCCATCTCAAAGGCAACGTCCCCGATCTTTTTTAGCATTTTAAAATCTACATAATCGACAAGGGCCCCATTCCTGTCCCTTTCTATCACCCGACGTTGAGCATCCTCTACCTGACAATCAATATATATGATTGCATCAAAATTATCGATATCTTGGGTTCTGAAAAGCCGGATGTTTTCGTAGATGTGCCCGGGCAGGAAAAAATATGACTCTCTCATGTCTCTCCAATACAGGCACCTCCACTTAAGGCCCGTCCGTTTTGCAAGACTTCTCCCCAGGGTGCTTTTTCCGCTGCCCGGTGGGCCATCTATCCCGATAGTTTCAGGAGATATGTTTTTTTCCTCAAGCATACGCACTATTTGATCAGAACATTCTTCAACTGCCGGAACAGGTTGATTTGGCCATTCCGAGTCTCCGGTAAAAAGCTTTCTTGCTCTTCCTTTTATAGCCGATCTTATCGTGTCTTTTGCCAGAAGGTTCATTATGGCAGCGGTGCCGAAAGCAACAGCCATCTGGGGCAGGGCTTTTTTATTGAAATCCTTTAGATTTCCCATAGTTATATCCAGTTAGCAAAAAAATTAGGATTTCCGGCACTAGGGCTTCACTCCGGGCCGAAATCCCTAAACGCCCGGGTGAAGTCCGGTTTTCACTCTATACGACAACTGCCTCTGATGCATGAAAAGGTGTAACATTGCCGTTGCCACAAAGAATAACGCCGAGACAACATGGGCTGTAGTCGATTTTTTTACACCAGTGACGACGGCAGTCCCCAAGCTCACCGCCATGCCTCCCACGATGGCCACATGTAGCCAGTTGTGTTTTCTGTGGTGATTACTAGTTGATAAATTTAGGTCACTCTCGTTTCCCGACATTATCATGCCCTCCCCGCAAACTGCCTCCGAGTGGTAGTGAACTCCTCGTTTCTTCGGCAGCAGAATCCTGTTCTGGTTTTTCAGTGAGCTTGCTAATCACTTTTTGGAGAACCCATTTTCCTAAAGGAAGCAGTATTGTCGTTACGCCAATCATCACATATTTTTGGTAGCTTGCCATTTGATATCTCCTTATTTTTGCAATTGTGAGTTGATAACGTTCAGGACATTTCTACTCAAAAAATGGTCACGACATCGGTAACTCAAAGTTATAAGGTTATGTATCTCGCGATGTCGTGACCTGCATCATCAGTCTCTCAGTTGATACCTGTATTGTTCGACCTGGATCGTATCCATGAGTAACTAGGTTTTTGCCGATAAAAGCAATGAAAGGGTGGATTCCTTCTGCGCGAGAATCGCCCGCAACTCCCGCCAAACGCTCGGGTGATATTATAAATCTCTTAGAATCAATAGCATGAAGGGTGATTATCAGCCGGCTGTCCGGCTGTTTCCCCTACCGCCACCGCCGCCACAACCACCACCGCCTTTACCACCTCCCCGGCCACCGCCACCCTGGCCTCTGCCGCCGCCCCGGCCTTTTCCCTGGCCGCCGGCGCCCCCGGACCTGCCCTGGTTTTGCTCGGCAACAATTCCTGAGCCGGATTCGTTCGTGCTGTACCCCTGCTTATTCAGGGCATTCATTACCTCTGAGACAATAGTTTCAAGTAGCTTTTTCACGATCATTACCTCCTGTTGTTCTTTTGTTGGTTATCTGAGCCTCTTGCAAAACTCTTGAAAGCAAGGGGAAATGGTCATTCCGGGCAAGCGAAGCGCGACCCGGAATCCAGGATTTTCAAGCAATTCTGGATTCCGGCTTTCGCCGGAATGACGGATTAAGTGACTTTTGCAAGAACCTCATCTGTTATCGCGCATTCTGAAAATCAGAATCGGACGCGCAGGATACAAGCCGAAGGATTCACGCCCCCAGCCTGTATCCTGCAGCATCTTTTTCAGGTCACCGATTACAGGATCACTGTTAACCGCATTTTTCATTCACCCTCCGTGGGGGTCTCGATCTTCTCGATCCGGGCCGAGATCTCTTCACCCGCTTTCTTGAAATACTCAGCCCGCTGCTTCAGCATCTCAAGCTCCTGCTCACGAGTTGCTGCGGGTGCCGCATCGGGCATGCCTGTGATGCCGCCGCGGAAGCGCCTGCCGCGCCCCCTGCCAAAACCTCTGCCATGGCCCCAGCCCATACCGCTATCGTAGCCCGGGCTCGCGTACCCCGGAGCCTGGTGCTCGACACAGTATCCTGCGGCCTTGCCGCTCATCGGGCCCGTGCCCCTTGGTCCTGTTCTGTCTCCTGCTGGCACAGTAATCACCTCCTTTCTGTTTCTATGGAAGTTTTCAGAAGTCAGGAGACAGGAGTGAGCAGCTCTTTGCTCAACGCCTTTTGCTCCCGATATCCCCTGACTGCCTGCGAACCGCTTCTCCGCAAACGATGGTACATTATGCTGCGTGTCTGTTGTTTCATCTTCCCCTTCGCTCCTCTATCTTCTGCGTCCGTGTTTGCGGCCTTTGCCCCCAAAGCCGCCGCGCAATCTGTGCTGCCCGAGATGCGCGCCACAGCCAGGCATCATAAAACGCGGGTGCGACAATTCTCCTGCACTCAGGGCCCCCAGCACATCATCAATATCTCCGGACACTCCAGGAATAACGCGGATACCCCTGGCCTCAATCAAACCCAGCAGTATTTCGCCGATCCCGCCGCACACGACCAGGCCCGCTCCCAGCTCGACCAGTTGGTCGGCCTGCCGTACCGGGTCTGTGTCGGCAGCTGCAACTTCACTGCGTCCCACCTCCCGTCCCGACTGAATCTCAACCAAAAGGACATTGCTGCACCAGTCAAAGACCGGGGAAACGCGATTTTTAAAGACCGGTATGACTATATTCATTACACACCTTTCTGCTGCTCAGGGCGCGATCTGTTTATTGCCCGGTCTGCCGCCGCCAGTACAAAATGAATGAGCCGGCAGTTTTTAATAAACGCCAGAGGCAGAATAAATCCTGCAATTCCCAGCGGGGAACCCAGGCGAGCAATCCGCAGCAGTTTTATTCCTGCGATGACGGCGATCTCAAATCCCGAAGACCCCGTGGATATATGTGACGCTTTATTCTGGTCAAAATTGATGTTGGCTGACATGGTCCATCCTCCTCCGCTTTTATTTATTTTATACCGCTTGTGCCAATGACGCTCTGCCTGTCGTCGGAACTCCTGCCAGAAAAACCACGGCGGATTATCAGAAGTATGAGCGGCTATTTTAAGGGATAGCATAGTGTGTGCCAAAGCGCCTGGCCTGCAGACATCCAGCCTAAGTCACTTATGTTACACACTTTTTTTAAAGGGCGGGGAAAAAGCAGTTGAGTGGATTACAGAAATTGGTGGATTATGCAACGTCTGGACAACAACGATGTTGCAAATTGCACCCGCATGTCTTCAATAAAGAAACTGGATGCGGTCACTCCGGATCTTCCGCCGAGCATTTAATCCCTAGTTTCCTGATCTTCCGCCACAGGGTCGTCTTATCGATACCCAGCTCCCGGGCAGTCGCAAGCCGCCTGTAGCTGTTCCTCACCAGTGCTTCCTCGATGAACCTCGCTTCCGATTCTGCAAGAGTTCTAGCCGGATGAGATTTTATCTTTGCTCCGGGTGCCGCAATACCTTTCGGAAGATGTTCGGTACGGATAAGACCGGACCGGCACAGGATGAAGGCGTGTTCGATAACGTTTTGCAGCTCGCGGACATTTCCCGGCCAGCTGTGGTGCATGAGACCGCTGAGCGCTTCCTCCGAAATCCCGGAGACATCCTTGCCCTGGATGTTGTTTAAGCGGTCGATGAAGAGTTCCGCCAGGAGAGGTACGTCCTCTTTTCGGTCTCGCAAAGGCGGCAAAACGATCTGCACGACGTTCAGTCTATAGTAGAGGTCATCGCGGAAGTTTCCCTCTTTGACCAGGTCTTCAATATTTTTGTTGCTGGCGGTAATGACCCTCGCGTTGGCCTTGACAGGGCCGGTGCTGCCAAGGGGGTCGAACTCTTTTTCCTGGAGCACGCGCAAAAGGCGCACCTGGAGGGCTGCAGAAATGTCGCCGATCTCGTCAAGAAATATCGTGCCGCCTTCGGCTATTGCAAACCGGCCGGGCTTGTCTTTTTTGGCATCCGTAAAAGCTCCGGCCATGTAGCCGAACAGCTCTGATTCCAGCAGCGTGTCCGGCAGCGCCCCGCAGTTGACCGCAACAAAAGGGCCGTCCTTGCGGCGGCTCAGGCTGTGGATTGCCCTGGCGACGAGCTCCTTTCCCGTACCGCTCTCACCTCCCAGCAGTACGGTGCTTTCACTCTCGGCAATTTGCGGAAGGATTGAAAATATTTGATGCATGCGGTGGTTTCTGCTGAGCATGTCGGCAAACACATAGTGATTGCGCAGCTGCTTCCGCAATTCCTCAACAAGCGTGAGATCACGAAATGTTTCCACACCACCCATGAGGCCCCCCTTTTCATCCCTGAGGGCCGCTGTGCTTACGCTTATGGGAATCCGTTTTCCCAGCGCCGTCATTATATACACATGTTGATTGACTACGGACGTGCCTGTTTCAAGAGTCCTGCGAAGGGCGCAGTCGTTTTGGCAAATGTTTGCGCGAAAGACCTCACAACAGGGCCGGCCGATTGCTTCCTTGCTGCCGATTCCGGTGATTTTTTCCGCTGCTTGATTAAAGGATGTAACGATCCAGTCATGGTCCACCGTGAAAACACCGTCGTTAATACAGTCTAGGATAGCTTCCGTGACTTTGCTATTTTCCCTGGGTCGATTGCCGCTCATCGTTCTCCCCCGCCAGCACCCGTAACGTAACCGTTGTTCCCCGGCTCCGGCTGCTGGCGAATTCTGTCGCGCTTTTATGCGCTTGGATTATGCCGTAGCCGATTAAATGCTTAAATTTCTACTAAACACCCCTTTTTCGCTCACATCATGCGTTCAGGCACAAAGCCGCTGCAGCCACAAGGCCGCCGACCGCGGCTCCGGCGAGCACATCGGACAGATAATGCTTTTCCAGATACAGGCGGGAAAAACCGATCAGCACGGCGGCCGGGAGCATGCCTGCCAGTGACCCCCGGTAGTGTGCGCCGAATACAACGCTCAGCATGATCATTCTGGCGGAGTGATGTGAGGGGAACGAATAGCGGTTCCAGGGGTCCAAGGGCCTGCCGCCGCGGTCCGGGCGTGGCCGCTGCCTCCGGATGAGGTAGCGCAAAGTGAGAATAATGACGAGCGTGGCCAGTTCGGCCTCGATGACGGCGGTCAGCAGCGGCCTCGAGGCCCTGGGGCCGAAAACAAATATGCAGGTATATGCGGCTGCCCAGAAGGGACCGGAACCAAGATGGGTGATGATTGCCATAATGGCTGTCAGCCAGGGCTTGCGAAAGCCGGCAAGTTTGCTGTTGAGCTTCCCGTCAAGCGTAATGATTCCACCAATACGTATGTTCACCGTCGGCCCCGCCTGGGGTTTGGGGTGTGAAACAAGCCCTGTCTCAGCGTCAGCAGCAATTCCTTATCATAGGCGTGCGGGTTGAGGTAAGCGCTAAAGCCCTTTCTGGCTTTGCCCTCAACACACAAAAACAGGGCCTGCTCCTTGTTGAGGCCCTTGCTGCTCAGCCCCTTGGCGAGCAGCTCCGCCTCGATATTTTCAAGGCACCTGAACCCGCCTTCGGGTCTGATCTTGACTCGTGCGAAGCTGTTTTCCACTGCGATGCATTCACCGGCGGCTACGGAAAAAGCCTTGTGGCCGACGGC
>Ga0315289_10016563_pt1 | contig 10158 bp, 12 predicted proteins | sample YL17G11_40_MG_FD_203452 | JGI IMG/M metagenome (GOLD analysis project Ga0315289, IMG submission 203452) | Sediment microbial communities from Yellowstone Lake, YNP, Wyoming, USA - YL17G11_40 | ecosystem: Environmental > Aquatic > Freshwater > Lake > Sediment | place: USA: Wyoming | collected...
TCGATTCTTTCATTAAAATATCCCTTTCGTATTAGATCTATGAAGCAAGATAGTAAAAACGGGCCTCCCATAAAAGAAGCCCAAAGGGTTTGGAGATTTAATCTTTTGCACCATGTTAGCCGCCGTTGCAGGCATGTCTTAAAAAGAAGCGCCTCATTTTTTCTTTAAATTAAGGAATAGCTACTTCTTTCTCTTTTACGACACTGGAAAGAGAATTGAGAATAAAATCCTTTGCATCGAGTATTTCAAGAAGAACAGGTTCACCATCTTTAGAAAAATGAATAATCATCTGACCTTCTTCTTCAGCGTAATCTATTTGTTTATCTGAAAGTTCAATAAGAAGAGCATCTACATCTTTGCTATATTTAATCTTTCTCATATCTTGACCTCCTTCCCGGGTAAACGGTCACGATATATTTTTTATCTCTAAATAGTTCGTAAACAACAATTAGCATAGATTATTTTACCTAAATATGATGCTTGCTATTTGCGTCTTTGTTAGCCGTCCGTTGTTGGCACTCTTATATAGAACCCTCCCGTTTTCGTCCCTCTCGCAGGTTCTTAAGTCGAAGGGGTTACTAAGTACTTTATATATGGGAACTTGATCTGTTTCACAGCAAGTAGCTCCTATTTTCATTAGGGATCTTCGTTAATATGGGGTCTTTATACCCTTTTTTGCTTGCCTCTTCGAGTGCTTCTTCAGGAGTATGCCCCTTTCCCAAAACCTTTTTTCTATCATAACTTAAAGCGACAAAGTAGCCCGAATACTTTTTGATGATAGGTGTCATATCTATTGGTTTCATCGATTTTATCTCCTTCTTTATCTAAAATTAGTTTAAATTATACCATAGAATCTGTCGATGGCGAAGGACACCCAGTTTCAACAAAAATTCCTTATCAAGAGTTCAGCAATCTTTATTGTGGAAGATTAGCCACCTTTCTCCTTGGATATAATATTTTGGCTTCTTCAAGTTTCATGGCAATCACCTCTTTTTCATTATACCATAAGGATTGCAATTTTGGCTAACGGCCGGGAAAGTATGAAGTGCCCGCCTACTTATATTTTTACTACCGCTTTCCAGCGGGCATTTGCCGTCAGAACAAGGGCGGCTTGGGGCCCGCAGCATACTTGCCATGTTGGTGGCTGTTTGCTCGGCTATATTATCTTAATGGTTTGTCCATGAATTGCCATCTTACAATGCACTTCAGTGGAGGGTAGATTGATTGTTTCTCTTTGACATGCTTGGTCATATAACGCATCCCATTTTGTTTCTTATATCTTATGGAGATGACGTCATACTTTTAGAAACCGTGAGTTTATCGATCCTTTGATAGAAATTAGAAGTGAATATAGTCCTAAATTGGTCTGCACTCCCGTATTCCTTATATATTCCAAGCTGCTTTATTCTATCCTTGAACTCAAGAACCTTTCTGAACTCTTCGATTTCCTGAATGTTTCCTGGATAGAACGGCAATGTTTTGAAGAAGAACATTAGGTCTGGTCGACCGCGGGAAACACGACTTTCATATGCTTTGTTGAATTCATGCTCTGTCCCAGAACCAGCTTCTTTCGTTGGTGTTCCGAAACGGTTCCACATTATACCCACGTAGAAATCGTATTCGCCTATGTAGTTATCTATTAGTTTTTGTGGACTATTTCCAAAATGAGAAGGAATATCTGTTTCGAAATCTATTACTTCGATCTGTATCCCGATACGATGTTGTAGTTTATTTAAGAGTGCTATTCCCTCTTTAACTATTTGCCGTTCTTCGTGAATATCTCCTGGGGCCGATACAAATACTCTCAGCTTTTTCATTTGTTGATCCATAGACGCCATTGAACCTATTGTTTATGTTCTCTAATGAGAAGCTGCTTTGATGTACCCAGGTGTTTTGAGGCTTCTTCGTGCCTACCTAATTCTACCAGGACTGTAGCGATTTGCATGTGAAGCGGTATGAAGCTGTTGTCGATTTCAGTAGCTTTTGAATAGAAATGCAGGGCTTCTTGGTATTGCCCTAGTTTCTGTTGGATATTCCCAAGGTTGTACCATGGATAGACATAATTGTTATCCCTATTAATGGACTCCCAGAGGCACTCATTGGCTTTGTCATTATCGTTGAGATTCCAGTACAGGAGCCCAATATTGTTCCATGGGAAAGCATATGTTTGATCAATAGAAATCGCCTTCTTTAGATATTCCTTCGATTCGTCATATCTCTTGATGCATCGGTACAAATTACCTAGGCCGTTAAATGCAAATGAGAAGTCCTTCTTGCATTCTAAAGATTGATAATAATACTTCGTTGCCTCACTGAAATCATTGCTAACCCAGAAGATTGTTGCGATGAAATACTTGGTATATGCTTCCAGTCCTGCGTTTTCAGCATCCTTTCTTAAAGAATCGTAAAAAGCTATCTGTTTTTCTGGTTCGTGGCAGAACTTGCTTTCATTAAGGTATTTTTCTCTTATTTCATTTTCTGTTTTAACCAATGACATTTTCTTATTCCATGTTCATTTTTTTGGATTTGGACATTTCTTTACTTCTAAAAATTTGTCTGTCATTTCCTTTTTAAAATCGTTGAGTAACGTTCGAGGCGAAAAGAAGTGCGAAGCATTTGGATGTAAATCTTTTGACCGATATTATCTGCCGTTGCGGGCATCCCTCAATTAACCCATTTATCCGGTTACTCAAATGTGGATAATCAAGTCTGAACCGAAGCCTTTCTGCCTCAGCCGCTACTATCTGTTGTTGCCCACTTAGTATATCAGCCACTCTCGCAACGAACATAATCACTTCGTGAGTATGTGTTCCAAACATTTTTCAAAAATCCCTTTTACCATAGCATCACCTGGTTTCTTAAGCACATTCTGGAAAAAATCCTGACTCCTTCCCACTTCTTTCTTACCCAAATTCTTGAGCAAAAGAGTTGATATAACCTCACAAACGCGCTTTTTCACATGCTCAAACTTTGCATCAGAAACAATTCGCAATCTATCAGCCGTCAAATTTACCATAAAATCTCCCGATAAGTTCAAATCATAGTAGGCGACAAATGGATAATCTATGGAAGCTGAACGTTCTACCCTCCCCCATGACTCATGTTCGACAAAAAGGGGATAAGGGACACGAAAGCCTTGTTGTGACCATCGTCCTACTGAGTAAAATTCTACCGAATAGCCTTCGTGCTTTCTTTGCCTCTCTGAATAATCAACGTGAATATGCTCAACGTAACCAAACTCTTGTTCCAATTTATCATGAAGTTCTTCGTCTAGCGCCTCACAGTAAAATGAATCTTCCTCTAATTGTACTACCTCGGAGAGTTTGCCTTGGTAATCCTGCAAAAGGAGGAACCTAATTATACCATCTAAACCATCGGGCCCCTCCGAAGTAAGATCGATTACCACCTGGCGGCATGAACTTAAGTCCGACCCCCTCCCTTGTAACTCTGGTAGTCTCCAATCTCCCTTTACTTTATACTTTCGACTATTTTCGCGAACAACAATAGGAAATTCTACATGAGGAGCTAACTGCCTCACAGTTTCCTTAAGTGAAGGCTTCTCTTTCTCCCAGGATGGGTTATAGGCTTCACTAATACGCTCGGGTTTGCTTCTCAAAAATGAAAAATCTTCTTTTAGATCTAGGACCAAGCGCGTTCCAGGTTCCTTACGTTCTGATTTAGCAAACCAAAACAACCCTGTTGCGCCGTTGATTTCAATATCGATCGGTGATTCTAAGTCGTATAAATTGTTTTTCAATCTTCTTGTCTGCACTCTTAATTGGTCCGTAACCATGAACACTGATAAGACCCCGATGCCAAATGCCGAAATAGGTTGAAAATCTATACCAGTCTCGGCCCTTTCTTGCATAAATCTCCCTGAGCGGTAGTAACTCTTACCAATTCGAGCAAAATGCTCACGTACAATCTCCTCGTCCATACCCATCCCGTTATCTTCCACAGCAAGAACCCGCTTGCCGTTTTCTTCAAATAACTCAACGGTTATTTCAGGAATATATTTGGACGGGTCCGAAATAGCCTTATGAAGTACCTGTCTGTGCCGGCAAGTGTCTACAGCATTTTGTAGAAGTTCGCGTAGAAAGAGAAGACGGTTCCCGTATAAATTCATACCCATTACAAGAGAGATAATGCTGTCTTCATCCAAATGAAATCCCAAATCCACATATCTATAGACCGGTCCTCGGGGACCCACTTCAGGTCCTACATCGCGGATATCAACACTGGGTGGGAGGTCAATATAATACCTCTTTTGCATGTCCGGACATCTAGAATCGTGCATGCTACCTGAAATTCCCCGAGCGAAGGACAACTCTCGTTCTATTATCTTTATGAAGTCTCGCACACACTTTTCGATAACTGGATCGGGGCACCTTGCAGAGAATGCAATTCTTCCTGGCCTTATATCCCAAGCTCTTATGGATCGGTGCTTTTTCCATTCCCTGAGGCTAACTTTATCTCTAATACCGAGGTGCTCGAACAAAACGGTTGGCGTCCGCTTTCCATCGAGATCAAGAATATCTGCCAGTCTCAGCAATACCGCGATAAAACGCCAGTTAACATATTCCCCCGGTGCACGTACGAGCTCCCAACAAGGAATTCGTTCGATAATAAGAGGATCTTGGGTATGGCTATAGCATACTTCTGCGATCCGACTGGCGAAATTGAAGTCTGAGTAGATAAACATTTCGTGGTATTGATCAAAGATAAAACTCCTTCCTCTATCTCCGTGGGTCTGTCGTATATATTCACTAAGTAGATAAGCTTCAAGCTCTTCAGCTTTAGAATGACGATTTTGCGAACGAAGTCCATGCTGTCTTCTCAACATCGCTGGGTATCCTTCGCGAAATGACCGATATATAAGACGATTCGGATCTTTGTTGATTGTACCGGGTGATTCTGAAAGGAGTTTGCGAATCTCATTTTCAGAAGGGGCCATACCTATGTCATGCAAAGCAGCAGATAATATCAACCCTGCCAATTCCAAAGGTGTAAGGTTCTGTAAGGTTAATGCGGGGAGAAGGCGATCCATCAATTCTACTGTTCTTAGGAGGTGCTCCTCATCATGTAGTGTGTATTCAGGCATGTGACGAAGTACTGTCTTGAGAATCTCCTTACAATCCTCAAACACTCGATCTACAACGGATATCAAATTACGCGTGACCGGGTCAGCATTAGCATACTCATCCAGCTTTTTGTAAATTCGAGTCATCTTCATGGGTTTAAACCTTCCTATTTCCTCCATACGCCTTTTTTAATACGGGCAACTTCAGATAACTCATTCACATTCTCACTTGGTGCGGATCTTCTACATCTGGCGGAATCGCCAGATGCCTTGAAATCTCTTCACCCTCACCCCCGTCTCCCATCCAGGGGCGAGGGAAGGGGTTTGTAAATGAGACAAAAAACCCCATTCCTTTATTAGAAATGGGGTCTCAATTCGGCTCTGGACCATATGCCCACCCCATATAGTTAGAAAATAGCGTGACCGTGTCCGTGTTGCGTGTCCGTAACTCGATGAATTTTCATTTGTTCGCGGGTAACCAGCCCGTCACGGGAAATTGCCTGGTTAACGGGTTTAAAGATGTTGACGGATGGCCTCTGTTTTGATAGGAGATTACTAAACTGTGAGGGAAAAGTCAACCCTTCGACTCCCCGAGCAAAAGGGTGGGATTTGCCTTCGACCCGAGCTCAGGCCGAGGGGCTCAGGGTTAACCCTGAGCGGCGCTTTTTTTACCCCGCCTTCAAAGGCGGGGTTTGGCGTCGCCGAACGGGTCAATATTTAGAAACTTTTTTAACTTTTCAGTCCCGGGATGGAGCCGTCCACGGGATAACCAAATTTTTCCCAGTATCCGGTCTCCTGCTTTTCTGTTAAGACAATACGCTCTACCCATTTCACGCCTTTGTAAGCGTACATTCTTGGAATCACCAGTCGAAGGGGGAAACCATTTTCGGACGGCAGATCTTTCCCATTGAGTCTGTAGGCGAGTGGTGTTGCACATGTATTTCAGTATGTTTGTAACCTCGTACATGGCCGTTAAATCTACAGAAAATCATCTATGAAATATAGCCATATTTTTGTGCTACACCACGAGCATCGTTTCTGGCTCAAGGGCCTCTTTGATGGAAAGGCTATCCTCATATTTTCCCCCTGTCGCATAAAAGGAGACATATTTAGCTTTTGGGCTAATCTTTACTTTTGAGAAGATCTCCTTAAGGTGAACACCTTCCCATTTTTGATCATCTAAACCCCAACCTTCTACACATATAAAATTTTTGACCTGAATCTTTTTAGGCAGGGCCTGGATTTCATCAAATCGGAGAGTAAGGGGCTTTTCAACCAATCCTTCAATCTTCAGCCGCCACGTTTTGAGATCGACATGCTGAGTGTTCTCAATTGAACGAATGAGAAATTCCTTAACCCGAGCGTATTCAGCACGTGCCCACCCAATCCCCTTGAAAGCAAAATGGTATAGTCCTAACCCAATGATCCCGAAAAATCCCCTTCGGGAAACCGTTGTTTGTACCCATCGCAAAATGTAATCCATCGAGACCTCCTAGTCATTAGTTCGGAGTATTTAGTTCGGAGTTCGGGGGTTACAAACAGAAACTCCGAACTGAAGATTCCGCAATCTGCAATTAAATTAATTTTAACCCATCCTTAGGGCACTGGAAAATCCCACCCAGTTGTCTTAATGACTATTCACAAGTTATTATATTCTTATGGACAGTATTACTCATACGCTTACAGGCGCGGTCATTGCTAAGGCCATAGACAATGAGAAGATTGGAAATTGGGGAACGATTGCTGGCCTTTCGATGGGATTCTTCCCCGACACCGATTTTGTCCTTGGCCTCTTCAATCGTCAGTTCTATCTTGAATATCACCGGGATTTTACTCATTCCCTTTTATTGATCCCTTTCTATGCGCTTTTTTTCAGTTGGATCTTTGTCAAAATCTCAAAACGTCCCTACTTCTGGAGCTTTTATAAGATCTGTCTCCCTGTTCTGGTGAGTCACGTCATACTCGATCTTCTCACATCTTATGGGACGATGATCTTTTCCCCTTTCTATGAACACAGGTTCTCCTGGGATCTTGTCTTCATCGTTGACCTGATCTTCTCCGGAATCATCTTTTTCCCGTTCTTATTCAGCTTTTTTGGGAAGCAAAAAGCAAGATGGATTTGCCGTGGGTCTATCATAGGTCTTGCCATTTATATCCTTTTCTGTTGGGTCCAACACAATCAAGCAATCTATCTAACGAAGACCTTTGCCCAGAGTTTAAACGAGGAGGTCATCCAAGTAGCTTCTTTGCCTCAACCCCTCTCTCCTTTTCGATGGGCCAATTATATTGAGACCAAAGACAAAGTTTACCAGGGATTTGTCGATCTTCTCAGGAAAGAAGTCCCGCAACCTGTTCGTCCGGAGACCGAATCCGGCCGTGGCCTTTTTTCATTCGAAAGATTGAGAGAGTTGGATAGCCTTTATTACCCTTCCTTGAAGATCCCATATCAGTCATGGCAAAAACTTAACGGTTCTCCCTGGGTGGAGAAGGCACTGGCCACGGATGGCGTTAAATTTTTTTACTGGTTTGCTCGCTTTCCAGTTTTGAAATCCGTGAATTCCAGAGATGGAAGACACCGGGTAGAGTTTATGGACGTGAGATTCTTCCTACCGATTATTCGAATGCCTTTTGTTTACTACGTGGAATTTGATGATTCGGGCAAAATCCAATCAGAAGGGTTTGTAAGAGATCGGGATTAGGGATTTGGGGTTAGGGAAGGGATTGGAAAATTTTGTGTCTCTTTATAAAAGTCCTTAACTAAATCAATTCCCTTTTGCAAGATATTCAAGTCCCTAAAGCTTTTGATATCTTTTTCCATGGTCTTGCTCCCTTTACTAACCCCTAATCCCTAAACCTGTTTTAATTTTTCTATTACTGCATTCCCAGAAATGCCCTTGCAAGGAAGGCTGCCATCTGTGCCCTTGTCACAATATTATCAACACCATAAGTGCCACTCACTACGGTTATACGATCATCTCTAAGTTTCTGGACATACTTAAATGCCCAGTGTGTTGCTGGTACATCGCTAAAGAATGGAGTTTGAGTATAAGTGAAATTCTCCCCGCACTTTGCCCTGATGATAAACGCCGCCATCTGACCCCTTGTAACATAAGTATCAACACTATATGTCCCACTCACAGCAGTTATCCCATCATCTCTAAGCTTTTGTACGATAAACTTGAAGCAAACCTCTTTGATTGCAATGATATGTTGCCATGAAGCAGAGGGATTTGACATATTATAATAAGGTAGGTATGATTAAATAAAAAAACGAATGATTAAAAAATGAAACTTTACCTCGATTTATGCGTCTACAACAGACCGTTTGATTATCAAGGTCAGGAGAGGGTTGCCCTTGAAACAGGGGCTTTTATCTATTTGATTGAGCAGATTGAAAAAGGGAGATATGCCCTTGTATGCTCAGAAGCACTTGTATACGAGAACAGCAAAAACCCAGATAATATGAGAAGAGAGCGAATTTCATCTTATTTTGAATTAGCCCAGGAGTTCATTGCGCTGGAAGAGTCTGATTTTGAAAGAGCAAAGGTTTTAAGAACAATCGGTTTTGCTGACATGGATGCCTTACATATTGCATCCGCAGAAAAAGGCGGAATAGACTTTTTTATCACATGTGATGACTCGATAGTGAATCTTTATAAGAAGAATGTGCATACCGTAAAGGTCGAGGTAATAAATTTGCTGGAATTCGTAACCAAGGAGGTTAAATAAGATGGGTCTCACTTTACCCGAGATAAAACAGAAAGGTTGGAATGCTCTTATAAAAGAACTTGGTTATGCAGGGGCAACTAAATTCATGCTTTTGTATGAGCCTGGCAGAGGGGATTATATCCAGGAGAGAAAGGATATTTTAACAGAAACAACTATTGAAAAAGCAAGAGAAGATATCCTGAAGAATAAACCCTGAGCCCTCTTTACTTATGGAATCATCCAAAATAAGGTCTGGATTCTCAATTACCAAAGGGCCAGGCTTTTTGAGTCTCAACCACCTTTTCTATGAGGAGGTGGTTAAATCTTCTCGATGAAAGACTTTGTCGCTTTTAAGGCATCCTTCACAATATTAACATCGTAGAGAAGCCCTCTGTAATAGCCCGCTATGTGAAGCATGTCATAGAGCTTCTCAAATTCCCTCAAGAGTTTGCCATTATGAACTGCTAAATGTTTTTGCAATACCTTTCGATATTCATCTACTGACTTTGGGAGTTCCCTTTTGGTGAAACCCTTTTCAATGAGATACTCATTAATTGCCTCTAAGACAGCAAGATAAGCTATCCCAAAGGCTTCACGCACAAGTTTAATGTCTGTGTAAGTTTTGTCTTCAACAGGTATACTCTTAAGTATCTCCTTTGCATTGTTTAAATATCTTAATGATTCTTTCATTTTTGATTCCGCCTATTTGCGAAAACCTTTACCCCGTTAGAAAGCCCCGCTGCTTGCAGCGGGGATGAAGATAAATTCCTTTTGAAGCGAACACGGGGTTTAGTGCCCCGTGTGAGCCGTCCCGTTAGAAGGGCGAAGTTCTTCTAACGGGGTTTACTAAAAAAATCAGAATTATCTTTTATTGGCAAATCTTTCAGTTCATTAATCCCTGTTTCACTTTCTCCAAAATGCTGGCCATGATAGGACCTGCCTGATCGTGGATCACTATGTCAGCCATATTATCGTAAGGGGTTGGGTCACGGTTGATAATCACTAATTTAGCCCCGTTTCGTTTAGCCACCAAAGGCATAGAAGCTGCAGGTTGTACAACCAGGGAAGAGCCAATGACGATGAAGAGATCGCTTAAGGAAGATCGATGATAAGCCTCTTCAGTTTCCCTTTCCGGCATGGATTGGCCAAAGGAGATGGTAGCAGGTTTAAGAGGCCCACCGCAGTCGTCACAATAGGGCACCTTCACCCCTTTCCGTATTCGTTCCTGAATCTCCCCACGATCATATCTCTTTCTGCAACTCAAACAAGAGACGTCCATCGCTGTCCCATGGAGCTGTATCACCTTGTCTTCCGAATTTCCGGCCTTGAAGTGAAGGCCATCGATGTTCTGAGTGATGACGCAATCGAGT
>Ga0315289_10016564_pt1 | contig 10158 bp, 8 predicted proteins | sample YL17G11_40_MG_FD_203452 | JGI IMG/M metagenome (GOLD analysis project Ga0315289, IMG submission 203452) | Sediment microbial communities from Yellowstone Lake, YNP, Wyoming, USA - YL17G11_40 | ecosystem: Environmental > Aquatic > Freshwater > Lake > Sediment | place: USA: Wyoming | collected...
GACACTAGATTCGTGGCCATCGATTCGAAGGCGACGAAGCGGCCGTCGGCGCTGATGGCGGGCTTGCCGCTGCCGCCGTCGGCCTGGCTGCCTTCGCCATCCACGCTCACCCGCTCCGTGACGCCGGTCTGCCGGTCGCGGACGAAGACATCGCTTCGGCCGTTGGCGTCGCCGGGAACGAGGTCGCTGGCGGCTGATTCGAAGGCGACGAAGCGGCCGTCGGCGCTGATGGCGGGCGCACCGCTGCCGCCGGCAGCCTCGTCGTCGCCGCTGCCGCCGGCAGCCTGGTTACCTTCACTGTCTACACTTACCCGCTCGGTGACGCCGGTCTGCCGGTCGCGGACGAAGACGTCGCTCTCACCGTTGGTGTCACCCGCGACGAGGTTAGTGGCGTCTGATTCGAAGGCGATGAAGCGCCCGTCGGCGCTGATCGCGGGCTTGCCGCTGCCGCCGTCGGCCTGGTTACCGGCGCTGTCCACGCTCACCCGCTCGGTGGCGCCGGTCTGCCGGTCGTGAACGAAGACGTCGCTCTGGCCGTTGCTGTCACCGGAGACGAGGTTACTGGCGCCTGATTCGAAGGCCACAAAGCGGCCGTCGGCGCTGATGGCGGGTTCGTCGCTGCCGCCGTCGGCCTCGTTGCCGGCGCTGTCCACGCTCACCCGCTCGGTGACGCCGGTCTGGCGGTCGTGGACGAAGATGTCGCTTCGGCCGTTGGCGTCGCCGGGAACGAGGTTGCTGGCGTCCGAGGCGAAGGCGACGAAGCGGCCGTCGGCGCTGATGGCCGGCCAGGCGCTGAAGCCGTTGGCCTGGTTGCCAGAGCTGTCCACGCTCACCAGCTCGGTCGTGCCAGGGGAGGGGTTGACTGGATGGGGGCCGGGGGTTTGCTCCGCGGTAGATGCGCCAGCCTCCGGTGACGCGGGCGGGCTGCCTGACCCCTCCGCTGATGGCTCCTCCTGCCCCGGAGACTGGCCAGCGTGGGTGGCGAGCGGCCCGAACAGTCCAGCAATGCTCCCCACCTGCGGCACTTTTATCAGACGGCCGCCCATGGTGAGAACACGGCCGACCACCATGTCGAAACGGATGGGCTCATCTGCTACCGAGTTAGCGTCGCCCTGCGTCGTGATGATATCGCCGTCGATCTCCAGAACCCGGTGCACCGTAATGCCCTTCTCGTGCTGGAAAGCGATGATATCGCCTACCTCAAGGTCTTCAGGATTGTCGACCCCGCGGAGGAAGATTAGGTCGCCCTTGTTGAGCGTCGGCCACATGGACTGCGACGACACGGACGCCATCGGATGCGGCGTGTCCAGGGCCCAGGAGAGGATCTGCGGAATGTAGTAGATGGCTCCGGCGATGAACGCCACGTAGAGCAGAAAACTAAGGACAGAGGCTAGACGTTGCGTCGGGCGACGCGCTGCCTGAGTGACAGCCTCCTCCGGAGCTACGGCCGCCGCCAAGCCCGGCTCTTCTGCTTCCGGACTGCCCGCGTAGGGGGGTGCCTCCGTCTCCCCCTGGGCCGGGGTCGCACGCGCTGGGACGGCGCTCTGAAGACTGCCGCGGCCCCGTCCTGTCAGCCGCCGCCCGAGCCGCAGGAACATACGGAGAGGGAGGATCAGGACGACGCCAGCGACGACCCAGGCAGCGAAGAAGATCAGGTTCATGTCACCAGGGAGCCCACCAAGGGAGGCGTGTTACTACCACCCTGCCGTTGTATTGTTTGTCAGGCTGCGCAGTAGACGGCACCGTCAGCTTCACGTCGATCTCTCGTTCCTGGCCGGGCTTCAGGTTGAAGAAGGCATCCTGGATGTCCAAGAAGTCTCTTATGTCGCCAAACACCACGATCGCGATGTAGGTGTTGAGCTTGCCGTCGTTCTTGAGGGTAATCTTGTGGGTTATGGAGGCGGTGGGCGGCAAACCGCCGAAGTCGAAGAGGGCGTCCGGCGACGCGATGGTGTTCGTGGTTGCGGTCACGAGGAACTGAGCAGAGTAGATGGAAGTGGAGGTCGCGGCCGCCCCGGACCAGAGGAGCATGAGCAGGAGGATGCCGGCCAGGAGGGCGAGCCGCCAGCGGGTAAACCGAGGAAGACGCCTTCTCACCGGTGCAGGCAGGCGTTGACCTAAGGCCGCCAGCCTTCGCCGGAGGCGGCTGGCGATCCCCGGCTGACGTTCGGCAGCGGGTGCCGCCTCATTGTCGAGCGGCGGTTGCCGGTTGCTCACATCCTCTGCCCGAACCCGGTCGCTCTCTAGACTTTCTCGCGAAGTCTGCGTCCTAGCCATCCCCTGCCTCCAGCCTCCTGGGGCCGCGAGCGGCCGCGCCGTGACAAGAGCACCCTTGCGGCGCCGCCGCCGCAGCCTGTATCTTATACTGTGAGGCCGCATTCTCCTAGTGCACAGCCGTGCGGCCCTGGGGAGTGCGCCCGGCGCCGGGAGGAAGCGCCGGGCGCGCCCTTGATCCTACGACGTTGGCTTGTGGAAGCTGAAGCCGTTGACCTGGATCTTGAAGTCGTCGCCCAGGTCGGTGTACACGTCCCACTTCTGCGGGTCCTTGTCGGTCGTGTTCTCGTGGCATTTCACGACCTTCGGGGCGGGCGCCGGGTCAGTATTCGGGTTGTAAGAGCCCTCACAGGCCGGCGGAGTGAACTTCAAGTGGTAGAGACACTTCTTCGTCACGGTCCGGTCAATGGTTCCATCCGCGATGCCCGCGAGCTTGGCCGGGTTGACCGTGGGAACGGGGAAGGTCGAGGGGTCCATGCACCCGGCACCGGCGGTCACCTGGATGTAGTCACGGATGTTGCCGTCCAGCTTCCCTACGCTTGGGTCCTCAAGACACTTGTTGGTCGCGCTAGCCAGCTTAGTCGGGTCCTGCAGCTTGCACTCCCAGAGCACCCAGTACATCACGTCGGACTTGATGGTCTGGTCGGTGAAACTCTTGCTGATGGCGACCTCAATGACCTTCTCTTCGACGTTCTGTGGGAACACGGTCCCGAAGGCGCAGCTGGTGACTGTTGGGGGCGACACGGAGTCGTCCACACAGGCGACCGCGATCTCCTTCTCTATGTGGGCCGTGACGTTCACCCACTGGGCGGTGTTGGCGGCAAACGTCGCCAGGCCGGCCAGGATGACCACCGCGCCAAGACCCGCCAGGATTAGCCTCTTTATCATTCTGCATCGTCTCCTTTCCAAGGCAGTGTCCATCTCTCTATCGGGGGCCCATCTTGACCCTCCTCCCCCGGCTCGGGCACCCGTCGAGATGCTAATTGAATCAGCCACCGGCCCCTTCCGGCGCCGGCGACTCTGTAGGAATAGGCGTAGGTGTTGGTGTGTCTGTAGGTATAGGCGTAGGTGTGGGCGTAGGCGTAGGTGTTGGCGTGTCTGTAGGTATAGGCGTAGGTGTTGGCGTGTCTGTAGGTATAGGCGTAGGTGTGGGCGTTAGTGATGGCGTGTCGGTGGGCGTCGGTGTTGGTGTCGGTGTTGGTGTCGGTGTTGGTGTTGGCGTCGGCGTTGGCGAGGGCGTAGGTGTGGGCGTTGGTGTCCGAGTAGGCCCAGCCGCCACGGGCGCCGTCTCCAGAAGCAGATTCCCCAACGAACCGCAGGTCGCGTTGAGGTCCTTGTCCAGGCGTGAGCCGTCGGAGGAAGTGAAGAAAGCAAGCCGTAGCAAGGTACCCTCGGGCACCCCCAGTGCGCCGAACGGGAACTGGATGTCCAGGAAATAGTCCTTTCCGTCGCCCCCGTCCAGAGAGGGGTCTGCCGTTGGCTGCGATACTACCCGAGCGTAGTTGCTGAGCGGCAGTCGCGCGACCAGCCCGGCCAAACCCAGATCGTCGATGTCGTCGTAGGGCAGGAAGGGATCATCAGGCGACGTATTCGCCTTCACGTCTACGTGACCCCTCCGACCGTCGGCGACGACCAGTCGCTCGTAGGAGTTGACGGGCACGGTCGACAGGGTGCTGTCCACGTCGATGAGCGCCCCCCATACCCGGTCTCGGAAACCGCCTTTGGAACCGGGCTGACCGTCCAAGCGCATCCGCAGGAACAGGTTGGCGCCGTCGTAGGCGGCGTACTGGGAGGGGTACACTTCGTTCCCCACAAGGTCCGCGAAGGCACGGTTCACATCCCCGACGGGGTCAGTCCCCGGCGGATCCGTGCAGAGGCTCCCGCTGGTTCCCAGGATGGCAAGCCAGTCAGTGGGTTTGGGCCAGGGCCTGGGCATCGGAGTGACGGTCGGCGTAGGCGTTGCTGTTGCCGTCGGCCTGGGCGTGCGCGTCGGTGTGCGCGTGCACATGGGCGTGGGTGTTGCGGTCGGCGTGGGCGTGCGCGTTGGTGTGCGCGTGCACGTGGCCGTGGGTGTGCGCGTGCACGTGGCCGTGGGCGTGCACGTGCGCGTTGGCGTGGGTGTGCGCGTGGGCGTAGGTGTCCGTGTGGGCGTGCGCGTGCACGTGAGTGTGGGTGTGGGCGTGGGTGTGGGCGTGGACGTAGGTGTGGGTGTGGGCGTGGACGTAGGTGTGGGTGTGGGCGTGGACGTAGGTGTGGGCGTGGGCGTGGGTGTGGGCGTGGGCGTGGAAGGCTGGGTAACGCGGGCAGTTATGCTCACCCACTGGGAGGTGAAAGCCCCTAAGGTGGGTACCATTATGAGAATCCCAAGGACGATGGTTATGACGGTGCCGAGCAGCGTCTTTGAGGGTCTCCGTAGGTGTGCCGCCATTCCCCTGATCAAGCTGGCCACTCTTGAACGGAGGTCCGCACCGATTTTGCGCCACCCAAACGCCGCAAAGCTGGCAGCGACGGTGACGGCGACCAGCACGGTCACCACACCGGCTAGCACCCGCCACATAGCACGTCTGAGAGCGCCCCTCTCAGTGACGCTGTGCTCCACCAAGACCGCCCGGATGTCCATAGCATGTGACTTCAAGGTCGCGAAGCCGGCGAGACCCATCGCCACGACCAGCACGACCGCTATCGCTATGAGGATCCGCCGCATTTCAGGCTGTCGCCTTCAAAGCTCCTCGATCGCCTAGCACGCTGCACTGGCCTTCCTTGTCAACTCCTCCTCATTCTGCTTCAGCACGCTCATGCTTATTGGCCTGACGCAACCGTTGGGCTTTGTCGACAGCTCTTCCAGCGGCTGTTCCGCCGACGACCCCGTCTCCATCCCCTCCCAGCAGGCCTCTGCACGACGAACCAGCATGCGAGCCCTACTGACCAGCTCGGTGGCGTTGACCGGTCGGCCTAGATAGAAATCAGCACCCCGCATCAGGAGTTCCACCTCCTCCGTCATTCCGCCGCTGCCGATGACCATTACTGGCGCCCCTGTGAGTCGGTGCATGTGCCGAACTACCTCGTGCAGCTGCAGGGGATACGTCTCTTCTGCCATGACTATGAGAGCAGGCTCCGCATCCAGCAGCTCAACCATGCCCTGGATGGTGCTGGCTACACCGACGACTTGGAAGCTGGCTTCCCACAGCATAGCGACGACGTCCCGACGCTCTCGGGCATCCTGGTCGATGACGAGCACGAGCTTATCCATGTCAACACATGATAGAGGAGCGGATGTGAAGTTCTTGCGACGATTTTGTGATCGGAAGGGGACGTTATTGGGACGTTATTGAGAAGGGGGAGAGTCGGACCGCTGGCTGGCCTTATTTCGGCAGCACTGATCCGATGGCGATGTCGCTGTGGCCATTCGTTAGCTTGTAACCTACCTTGGGCACAGTAACGATGGAGGTCTTGCAGTCCGGGACCTCTTCCAGCCTGCGGCGCAGATGCTGGATGTACTTACGGAGACAGGCGCCGTACACTTCTGCGTCTTCACCCCAGATGAGATTGCGCAGAGATTCGTTCGTGGCCACCCGCCCGGCGCGCCTGACCATGTAGAGCAGTAGCTTGAACTCCGTGGCAGTCAGTCGCAGGCTCTGGCCGTTAACCCGCACCTCGTATCGGCTGGGGTCCACCTCCAAGCCGCCGTACGTCGCCACGCTCTCGTCGCCACGACGGAAGCCATCTGCCCGACGAACGGCGGCGTGGGCCCTGGCCAAGAATAGCGTCTGGCTCACCGGCACCTGCATATAGTCATCAGCTCCCGCCGCCACCGCTGCCATGAGCTCGCAATCGTTGAATTGTCGGGACAACACAATAGCGACGGCTCCGCTGAGACGGCGAATCTCTCGCAGAAGATGCAGCCAGTCCGTGTCAGGCAGCTCACTATCGATGACAATGAGATCGGGGGAGAATTGCTGGACGTAGTCCAGCGCCTGCTGCCCTGTGCGCGCCTCCACGATCTTGATGCCTCCCCATCCGAGACGAAGGGCAGCAAGAATGTCTTCTCCCACACCAGCTCGGCCGTGCACCAGCAGGGCCTTCACCCCGTCCCCTCCATGACAGTTTTGGCCGCTACGACATCACTCTGCAAGCGCTAGGTATCTTTGGTTGGAACACGTTCAGGCGGAACGGTGGTGATATAGTTTTCCACATTGTGGACAATTTGTCAACTGTTATGTCGCAACAGGTAGCCTAATCTTCGCTCTGCAGAACAGAAGGGGGGCGTTGTGGGGTGCCAAAATGTCATCCGTATCCATACGGTTGACGCCTGAGCCGTTTGGGCCAGCCTTGAGTCTGTTGGGTGGTCGCCCGACTGCCATGGCTACGACTTCCTGCTTGACAATCCGGGGCACCTGCCGGCGCTGATCGCCGGCCGATGATCTCCTGCTTCTCAGGCAGGTGCTCAAGCAGCCCTGGCTCGAAAGGCAGTCCTGTCCCGCTAGGGTCGCATATCGAAGATTGGACGACTCACCAGCACCCAGCTCTGACCTCGTCGAGGCGGGCAGGACATTGGCGCCCTAACCTGCGACCGTGGCTTCTTTAGCCGACTTGCGCTCCTTCATGCGGCTGGCCTGAAAGCGGATCATGTCATCAAGGTAGTCATACATGTCGCTGGAGCTGTCTGTCTCAGCCGCGGCGAGGGCACCCGCGATCGCCCGGAAGACCGTGACATGGACGCAGCGCTCCTCGATGCCCAGCTCGTAGGCCGGGTGGTTGACGTTCACGACGATGACCGGGGGCTGCTCCTCCCGTCTGACCACACACTCTGGCCTCAGCTCGCCCAGGTTGTCCTGTTTGATGATGTAGGGCACCGTGTTAAACCTCAGCCTGCCAGAGCCAAGCGTGGCGGGGATGACCTCTTCCACCGTCGCAGGCTTCTGACCGTTGCCGCCCCCTCCACCGTTGCCGTTTCCATGGCCGCCGGGGAGCAGGTACCTGTGGTGAGAGAGAGGCACACCGTCCTCATCCGTTCGCCCAGGCAACTTGGCCCCAGCTCCAACTGGCGGGTGCCGGAGTTTGTCGTAGGCGGCCAGGTCTTCAGCGGCCCGTTTGATGGCCTCATCCACCTTTGCCCTCCTGTCGGCTTCCCGCTTCTCGTCGAATTCCTTCTCCAACTCTCGGAAGATCCCCTGGAGGAGCCTGGTCATGGCCTCAGAATAGGCCTGATACCTGGGGTGGGTTTCGACAAAACCTTCCCTGTCCGTCTTGATGACGGGCACGCCATTCTCGTCCTCTTCCGGGTCGAAGCCAGTCACCTCCATCGTGCCGGTGACAAAGTTGGCGACGTTGTGGCGGAGACTGCTGACAGTCACGCCGAAGTAGGACGGCCCTCCCACTACTCGCCCTCTCACTGTGGTGAAGATGCCACCGGTTGTCAGCCGCGACCTGGCAATCCGTATCTCCCCCCGCACCTCGCCGCAGACTGGGTCACGGAAATCCACTGGCACCACTCGCTTGGCGTCGACATGGCTGGCCCTGCACACCTCGCCCTGCACCACGACCTTGAAGTCAGGCCCGAGAGGCAGCTCCCGGGCGAGATATGCCCGTACCCTGCCTGCATCCATCCGCCCAGTCTCACGCCGGATGTCGGTGAGGATAACGGTCGTCCCATCCGCAGCTCCCTTTGGCGGCTTGAAGCGGGAGATGGGCACCAAAGCATTATCCAAGACCGCCTCCCTGAGTCTACCTCGCCTCTCTGACACATCGAGAGCATCGCGGTCGATGTGGAAGACGTGGCCCATTCCGCCCTTGATGGTGCGAACCTCCATCCGGTTGGCTATCCCCAGGCCCGCCAGCTTGCCGATGCCCTTGTTCCCGATGGGTAGCCGATGGTAGACGGGAGTCCTCTTGACGGCCCGCTTCTGAGCGGAGCCCAAGAACATGTAGCCTTCCCTGATGTCCTTCTCATCCATGCCGGAGCCGTTGCCCGAGATGGTCACGGTGTTGGGATCTATGTCGACGGTCACATGGTTGGCGTCGGCGTCGTACTCATTGACCACCAGCTCGGCGATGGCCTTGGGGTACTGGCTGTACATGCTGATGCCGACGTGGTCGAGCATGCGCGTGGCCACCCGCCAGCGCAGGGGCTTCAGCGATTGCTCCTGGCCCTCCTTCAATGTTCTGCTTCTCCTCTTGGGCATCCTTCCTGTCTCCTTCCCTCGAAGGCGTTGACCTCTTGGCGAAGCAGACTACAGTGACACGCAGAACGCCCGCGCCGCAAGGCCTTGCCTTCGGCCAGTCCTGACGAAGGGGTCATCTCCATCAGGACGAATGGGTGGTTAGCTGTGGAGGCTCGCCGTGTGGCGGGTCTCCATTTCGTTCAGAGCCCTTCAGGGCCCGCCGGTTGTTGCACCCTCCTTTCTGTGCTGCTTACTGGAACGCTCGGTGGTCGGCCAGCCTCTCATTCGAAGGGCAACTTTTGAGCCTTCCAGAACTCCGCATCACACTCCTCGCTACAGAGCGGTGGGCACGCCTCAGCATCCTCTAGGAAGAACTTGCCGCGACCTGGCCGCGAGCCCAATTCGGGCTAGAGCCCAGCCTCTCGCACCCTCGAGCAGCCGCCCTTGACACCAAATGCTTTGTGCTGGACAATATCTTCATGTTGAGGCCAATATATCACGACCAGGGTCAAGTCAACAGCTTCGGTGGCCAGTTAGCGAGCCAGCGACGACAATTCGGACGACAGTTTCAAATAGGAGGGGCGAAATGCCGGATCCAAATAGGCCCCACATAGGCTTAATACGTAGGGGGCAGGCGCCACTTCACGCGCCACTTCAGGCGACAATTTCAGATAGGGCTCCCGAGACGGCGCCCGCCAAGAAGCGCGGCCCATATATACGGGACAAGAATTTGAAAAGTGCCTTCAAACGGCTCGTCCGCCAGGGGCTATCCGTTGCCACCGTCCGTAGCCAACTCGAGAAAGCCTTCCCGGACGCCAAGTTGCCGTCCGACAGGACTATTGAGCGCTGGGCGGCCGAATACCGGAAGGCCCAGGGCGACGTGCCGTGGCAGTGGATGGGCAAGGACGGCGATAACTGGGTGCTAGACGCCCAGACCGCCGTTTTCGAATTCACCCAGGGAGAAGGGTTCATCAGCGAGAAGGAAGCTGAGGCGTTGAAGGTTATCCATGGCCTCGTACCGAATATGCCACCCCTAACCGCCTGGCTCTTCTGTCAGGACATCCTGGATACCCCAAGACAAGACGTGCAGCGCGTCTTCGACTGCCTAGGCTTTGCACGTCGCGTTTCGGCCAAGGGCGAAATTGCCCGGGAGACTATTGAAGCCCATATGGCTAGCCACGTTCGGCGCTGGGGCGAACGGCCCTTGCTGGCTTGGGTACCTAACATCGACGTCGCGACGTTGTACCTGAGGACTGCATGTCCCTATCTAAGCGAAGAACGGGCAACTCGTTATGCTGAGCTGTCAGTCATCGACAGTCAGTTCATGTTCCTACAGTTTCTTGAAACGGAGGATGGGGCGGATGTTTATTTGGGAATCTTGTCAGGCGGTGGGTTTATATTGAACCCTCGTCTTGAGGCGGCACTTGAAGCGGAGGATGAGGCGAGAGTTTCGAGGACATGATCTACTGCCCATTATTCGGGGAAAAGGGAGCACGAAATGAGAGGGCAAGATCTGCTCCGTGTCTCCGCAATAGCAAGAGGAGATAACATCCTCAATCTAGAAGAGCCGCATGGCCCTGTTGTCTTTGCGGAAAAGCACTTTTGGCCGTCGTAGAGTGCGTATCGAGCAAGGGCTTGGCCCTCTCAAGGTGTCGTCCAACGGAGGTTATCGTCCGTTCATCGATCACCTGCTCCATCGGCAGGTGATCACCTCGTCACAGGG
>Ga0315289_10016570_pt1 | contig 10157 bp, 10 predicted proteins | sample YL17G11_40_MG_FD_203452 | JGI IMG/M metagenome (GOLD analysis project Ga0315289, IMG submission 203452) | Sediment microbial communities from Yellowstone Lake, YNP, Wyoming, USA - YL17G11_40 | ecosystem: Environmental > Aquatic > Freshwater > Lake > Sediment | place: USA: Wyoming | collected...
CCATCCGGAACACAGGCAGCTCATCCGCACGATTTTTGAAAGCGCCGAGATCCCCCATCAAATGAAGGGCGCCGGCCTGGACATGATGTTCGAGGGGCTTTATCGCTCTGAAACGCCTGAATCACTAACATCAAGAAATTTGGCCATATCGAAAAACAGATTGAAAGGCTCTCTGAATTCAAATTGAACCTCACCATTTTTCAAAACGGCCTGCTTCAAGATGATCTCCAAAATCCGGCGCTTGCCCAAAATATCCTGGCGTCCATAAGACTCTCTCAGGTTGCCGAGCATTTTCATAATGGCCTCAGCATCGGTTTTGAAATTCAAGTTGGCTTTGCTCAGCTTTGCCCTTTCACTTTCCCAATACGATCTGTCTTCCCGAATTTCCTTTTCAAAATCCTGATACATTTGCAGTGAAATTTTTTCTTCCAGCCTGTCGCTATATAAGTTTTTTATCTTGTTATCAGCCTTACTGATTTTCACCACGCACTCTTTCAGTTTTTTTCTGTCACCGGTATTCTGTTTAACATCGGCTTTGCCGATCATTTCTTTAATGGCCTGAATAGATGTATCAGTCAAACGGATATTTCCAATCCCATTTTCCAACAGCTTGTCAATCTCTTCAGCTCGATAACTTTTCTGCTGGCAATTTCCATTTTCTTTATGGCAGTGATAATACTTATATTCTTTCTTGGCCATGGACGCCGTGAATCTCAAACCGCAATATCCGCATCGCAGAAATTTCTTAAAAGGAAATGTATCTGAATCTCTTCGGCCAACACCCAAAGATATGGCTTTTTCATCCAGAATTTCCTGCACCTTGGCAAATAATTCTTTGGAAATAAGAGGCTCATAATTACCTTGCCATATAAGCCCGTTCCACAAAAACTCTCCGGTATAAAATCTATTTCTTAAAACTCTGCATAAACTTCTTTGGCTTATCGGCTTGGAAATACGCTTCTCAGTTTCCCGAGTTTGAAAATCTGTTTTACTGATTTCCTTTGTCAAACTTTTAACCGAATATTTTCCTGAAGAATATTTTTCAAACCAAGAAAAAACATACTGTGCCCTCTTTTCGTCCTTAATGATAATCACTCTATCAGGATTTTTCGAGTCAATTTGATTTAAATATCCAACCGGGGCACACCTTGGATATTCATGATCGACGCATTTTTGACGCTGGCCGTCTTTTGTTTTCTTGGCTAAATCGGCAAGTCTTCTCGTATTTACAGCCGCTTCAATATCCATAATGAAAATATCCTCATAATTTTCTGCATCCAAAACTCGGCCGGTCTGAACGCAATGAAGTTTTCTGCCCTCTTTTTTCATCATTTTTTTTATAGTCGCTTTATCATCATCGTTTGAAGAGAGTCGATCTGAATGCCGGACAACTATGTTTTGAATATTTTCTTTTCGAATACGCTCAAGCATCCTGCCAAAATCTTTTCGGCCCTCTTCACCGGCGCTCTCTTGAGTTTCGATCACATCCACCACTTCCGCAAATTTGCCTTCACAATAGGTTTTCAATTCCCTGACTTGGGCAGGCAACGAAAAGCCCTTCCGCTTTTGCTCTTCACTTGAAACCCTGGCGTAAACAATCGCCTTTTCTTCCCGCCATGGACTTTCAGTTAGCATTTTTTTCCTCCAAAATTTCGATTATATCGGCCAGATTTTTTAAAAAATCTTCATCCCAAAGGACCAGCTCCGACTCCGTCCGCCTTGCTGATTTTATCAGAAAATCGGCAGCCCGCTCGACGTCCTCTTTTTTAGGAATTCCAAATAATATTTTCGTCATTTTCCACCACCTCTTCAAAATCTTTTTCCCTTGAAATTGTGAAACGATATGCCCAGCCTTGCTCTATGCAAATCTTAGAAATGGGCTCAATCATTTCCCACAGCTTTTTGTACAGCTTGTCTTTCTTCGTCATTTTTCACCACAATTCAGACGGTTGATTTCTTTAGCAGCCTTATTCCAACCTGCTAGGGTGTATGGATAAGTCTTGCCGTCGAAAAAACCCTGAATAGATTTTCCTTGAGGTTTAAAAATAACCTGTCGGCTTAATTTCCCGTTTTCAGGATTCACTGCCAGGCCGTACCAAAACAGGCTTGCTTTGATTTGACGCCTTGCTTCAAAGTCCCTTTCTACCATTTTGTCTCCTTTTCCTTAATCATTCCATGATTATTATAACCTATTCATAAGAAAAGGTCAAGGTAAATATTAGCTAAAACAGCCCATTATCCCCCTGGAAATTGATATTTTATGATTTTACCTGTCCATTCGACAGGCTGAAAGTTAGATTTTTTTAGGTGTTTTTTGTGGCGGGGTTTTGCCCATTTGAATAAAAACGCTGTATATAAATTTAGGTGTTACAGACAACCCGATTTCTTTTTCCAATAGAGAGACAATTTCATTAACTGACTTGTCCTGATATTTCGGCCAGTTTCGATCAAGCTCATCCCTTAATTCATAAAATTTTAAAACTCGCCTGCTTGGATAGCCTCTGAATCCCTGAAATTCTATGATAATCTTTGGCAGGAATTTAAGACCTTCTTCACCGAGCGCCATGCATAGCCGCCATATCCAGTGCGAACTCGGCCTCGTGCGCGCCCACGCCCATGCGCCCCCGTGGTAGTCACGCATCGCCCTCAGAATATTTTCGTCTTTCACTTTTTTATTTTATAAAAATTTTCTATCTCCGTCAATTAAAATTACACCGGCAACCCGATCACGCTGGCCACGCCCAGTCATAGCATGGTGAGAAAATTGACTTTTCCAGGCGTCTCTTATTATGAGGCGATTTTTTGCTTTTAGCGTCATGTCGATCCGGGGGCCTTCGGGCCCCGCCCGCCTCAATCCTGTGTGAGCTTCTTGAAGTCCTCATCTTCCCAAAGCCATCTGAAATCTTCTTCACTTTTTGCCATTTTTTTATTTTTTGGATCAAGCTGCATTGCTTTTGTTAAAGATTTCAAAGCTTCAGATTTATTTTTCAAAAGGGAGTAGCAGCAGGCCCTATTGAACCATGCCTCGGCACAATCCGGTTTCAACTCGATAGCTCTTTCATAGGCCTTCAGGGCATCGTCATGCCGCTTCAGTTTGTCTAGAGCGAGACCTTTGTTATTCCACGCCGCGGCATTATCCGGCCACATCTCAATGGTTTTCTCGAGGACCTTCAGGGCGTCGTCCAATCGGTTCGAATCGATTAGAGCGACACCTTTATTGATCCACGCCCCGAAACAATCCGGTTTCAACTCGATGGCTCTCTTGATGGCCTTCAAGGCGTCTTCATGCCGGTTCAATTCGTTTAGAACGGCACCCTTGCTATTCCACGCCCCGACATAATCCGGCTTCAACTCGATGGCTCTCTCGAAGGCCTTCAGGGCGTCTTCATGCCGGTTCAATTCGCCCAAAACGACACCCTTGTTATACCACGCCTCAGCATCGTCCGGCTTCAGTTCAATAGCTTTCTCGAATTGCTCAATAGCGTCTAGATATAAACCTCTAAAATGGAAATCATTTCCGCGCACCAAATAATCATGAGCTTTCAATTTGAGGCCGATAGCTTCGGCAATATTGGCTTTTCGGACAAACTCACTAAATTGTTCTCTGGTTTCAGAAGATACGCTTTCGCTTATATTGATTTCCGAGAGTTTCTTGGCCCTTTCTTGACTTTGCTGGTAGGTTTTTTCAATATGGGCAAAAAATTCGTCAACTTTTTTTGATTTTTCCTCGATGCCCCGTTGCCTTTTCATTATTTCTTCGTAGCATTTTATAATCTCTTTTCTTTTCCTATTAATATCAGCCCTCGATGCATTAATGCTACGAATTCCCAAAAAACCTGCAAGGGCTATTAATAACATAATTAAACCTGTAATAACTCCAACGGCCGTTATAATAAGAATAGATTGATTAATCGATCTGTCGAACATTCGCTGGGTAAGTTCAAGAACATCTCGCCAGGTTATTTCTTCGCCGCTTTTGATCGGCAGTTGCGGAGATTCTTTCTGCCCTTCTTTCTTTTGTTCTTGTTTTTCTGTTTTTTGTGAGATCTCTTGGTTCTTCTTTGCGGGAAGATCTTGTGCTATGAATGTCTGAGCATTTATAGCTAGAAAACCAAGGAGAATTAAGGCGGGGAAAATGTGGCTTTTCATAATGCCTCCGATGAGAAAATCTATTCTTTCAATCGTCTCTTCTCATGAGGCGATCAATCGCGAAGAGCGTCGTCTAGATCACGGGGAAGCCATGCCTTAAGGCCCCTGGCTTCCCACGCGCCTCATCCAAAATTCGATGTTTGTTTGAAATAGTCATTTCGTAATTACAGCAAATGCCATGCCGCGCTTTTGACACCAATTACTTGCAGCTTCGTGTTTTCGTATGGTGTCTGGGTTGTCGATATATTGCCCGCCTTTGACCTCGTGTAGCTCTTTTGTCCCATCAATTTTCTCAATCAGAAAATCCGGCCGATAGCCGCGCACATTGCCCGCTTCGGTGACATATTGGATTGTGATACCGTGATTCTTTGTCCACTTAGCGACTGTCTTATCCTTCTCCATTTTCTTCATATATTGGAGCTCCCACGATGAGTCATACCGCTCTACCGAATACGCGCTTTTTTTGGGCCCCTCGAAGTCGCCCCGTTCACTGGTTGGCATTTTTGGCCTCCGGCTTGTATTTCACAATACTTGATACTAGCCCGACTCGATTTTTGAAGTTCGAGAACATTCGTAGAATACGATTGAGAGCGTGCCTCAGCTCTTCAAGGCTGGCCAGGCCAACAGTCTTACCGCCCAGCATTCGTTTGCTCACGTGCTCAATTAGTACTCCGTATAAGTAGCCAAGCTCGTGAGATCCGATTCCCTCTTCTGCCAGAAGATCAGCGGCGATATCTCGGACGCTATGCTTGAGCCGCTCGCCCAACTCCGTAGGGTCGGAGATTTCATCATGCGTCTTTAATCCGATGTTGAAAGCGGGTGCACGACGAATTTCGCGGAAGCCCGTTCCGTCGAGCGTGTAGCCTTCAATGCTAGCTATCTCAACGCGCGTAATCTCAGTTTCGGTCGTATAATCAAACTCTTCTAGAATCCTATTCCAGTCGGGATAATCGCCAGACTTAATTTCAAGTTTAGCCAACTCTTCGTCAAAATCGGCTTTTTCCTCCTCAGTTGGTTCAGGCACCTCAATTAGCAATTCCGGCTTATCGACGAACTGAGGCTTACGCTTGGGCGGCAACTCTTCGTCGCCGAATAGGCTCATCTGGTCAACGTCCTTACGGATTTTAGCGCCGACTATTTCCCATAGCCATCCGTGCTGCAGCTTCTCATGGTCAACGATGCCGCAGATTTCTTGAATATCCTCAGTCCGCACATTCAGCCTCAAGCCGCGTCCAACAACCTGCTGGCCGTAAACCCGGGAAGAAAATTTACGTAGCAACAAAATCACAGAAACGGCCGGAACGTCCCAGCCTTCACGCAGCATAAGCACGCTGACGACGGCCTCGTATGGACTATCGGGTTTGCCAAGATGACGGGCCGCCTCGCGATCACTCTCGTCAGATTGCTCCGTAACAAGTAGGGTTTTAATTTTGAACTCATCCTGCAGCATCGCCTGTGCTTGCTCAGCGTCTTTAATGGTAATGGCAACGACAAACAAGATGGGCCGATATGAATCATTGGCAAGCGATTTAGCGCGGCCTTTTTGTTCATTCAATCGGTCAAGAGCAATCCTAATTTGCTTTCGCATGGGGTCCGGATCTGTTACCCATTGGATAGAACTAAGGCCTTTCTCGATGCGCTCGAATTCCTCGTCCATTTCATCCACAGTGCGCTTCTCGCCTGTGGCCGGGTTGGTATAGGTTAGTTCAACCGAAGAGAGCTTCGGTTGATATACGACGATGTTTTTTATGATAGGTGGTACTTCGGCTTGTGCGTCCGTGATACTGTATTCGAAAATCATCTTCGTGCCCGGTGTTTTGCCGTCCGCCCGGTCTGGCGTGGCAGTTGTGTCCAGCCGAAATCGCGAGATTTGCTTAAGCGTGAAAAGCGTGTTGTCATATTCCGGCGCTGGGGTGTTATGTGCTTCATCGTTGAAGACCGCTATTTTTTCGTCGGCGGTCATCAATACCGCCAGATTGCGCTTACCGCTTATGTTGGATTGGTATAGCTGCTGGATGTTGCCCAGAATAATTGCATTATCGCGGATCCCCTGCGGCCCCGAGCCTGGTTCCATGACGTGGAGCCCAAGTTCATTAGTGTAATGTTCTGTTCCGGGTGGAAAGAAACCGAAATCGCGAAAGACTTTAGCTTTATCAAAGTCATCTTCTAACCGGTCACGGACGATAGTATTGGGGCAGAGCAAAACAAACTTGTTAAGTCCATGGCATACTTTGAGCCACGCGACCACTGCGCCCATTATGGCGGTTTTGCCTCCACCCGTCACGATGTTGAGCAAGAGCTCTTTCCAGTGTAGCAGCTCACAAGCATATACTACGCGCATAAAGGCTTCTTCTTGGTGCCGCCATAAGCGGCACGATGCATCTGGGCGCGTAAGGTGGAGCAAAAAATCGCGAGTGAGTGGGCTGACATCAGAAAAAGTTCGGGACGCCCACCAACCGCTGAAGTCCTGTTCATAAGGTGCAAAAGAATAATACATTTACTCGACCTCTATGGTCATGACTACTGTCCGCTCACCGCCTTGGTCATCTTGGACTGAGCAAGCAATCTTGCATTTGCCTGCTTTCGGGAATTCGTATTTTGCCACCAGAACTGGTCGTCCAGTTTTTTTGTCGCGCAAAAAGGTATAGCTCTGTGTCGAAGTGAAGCGGCCTTCTTTGTGGTGGAAGTCCCATTGAACATTAGCGATCAAGCCATCTTTGTTCAAGCTGACTGATTCGGATACATCAAACTCATATGTGAGCGACTTCACTCTGCGCACTTCGATTCGCACTTCCGGTGGCTGAATGAAACTGAGTAAAGGTCCATAGTCTTTGCTCTTGTTTATGACATGTTCTCTAAACTCATCATCTTCCAGTCGCACTAGATTTAGGCGCACAAAGTCAATCCGCTTATTTTCGCGCGCGGCCAGAATTTCCGCCGCTTTGCGTGCGTCTGGACCGAAGTTCCAGCTGAGCATAACGCCGTGATTGGCGCGACGTTCCTCATATACGGCTTTGGCAAATCTGGCCACATCGTCTTTGCCAATATGAGAGCGCCGCGATGGCTCTCCTACATATAGCGGCACGCCGAAGCGAACGCCATGAATAGCCTTAGAAATACTCTCTGGCTTGCCACCGTAGGCGTTGACTACAAATTCGCGGAATTGTTGTATTCCGTAGCTTTCCAGTTTCGGCGCTTCATAAACGCCCCAATGTTCTACGGTGAAATCTGGCACGGCGTACAGTTTACCGATTTTTTCTTCGACTACCTTCGCCACGCGGTCAGCCGTAATCGCAACGGCAATACGGGATTGGTCGCAGGCAATCCACCGGCGATTAAGGCGCTGAGCAACAGCAGGTGTCGTACCGCCTCCACAGAAGAAATCAGCTATAATGTCGCCTTCTCTACTCGAAGAATCTATTATTCGCTCCAATAATGCTTCAGGTTTTTGGGTTGGATAACCGATAGTTTCCTTCTCGGTCATTTGTTGGGTATCTCTTTGCCGAACATTTCGAATATCCGTCCAGATGTCATCAACAATTATTCCTTTTGATTCATTTAGGTATTGCTTAATTCTCAAAGCTCCACTCTTTGTTACATGAACGCGACCCATTTTGCGGAATTCTTCAATCCTGTCTTTCGAGTAATCCCCCACGGTCTGCAACATATACTTTCTTCCATCCCCATCATCGTGATAGAAAAACTTCTTTATATAATCTTCCGAATAAGGCAAGTAGATATTTTTATAATATTGACTCCCGGCTTTGCTGTACCAGAGTATGGAGTCATAATCTCTTGGAAACATTTTAGATTTTACTTTCCCCCCGGTAGGTGTAGACCTCCGCCAAACAATCTCGTTTATGAAGCTATCGACACCAAAAATTTTGTCCATCTCTATCTTAACGTAATGTGAGGCGTGCCTATCGAGATGTATATAGACTGATCCCGTATTCTTTAGCAGCCTTTTCATCTCATATAGCCGCACATTGAGCCAAACAAGGTAGCCGGGCATTCCGTCTTCCCATATATCTGTAAATGAACGGACTTCGTTTTTGTCACCAAAAATCACGTTGTAAGTGCGTCCAGAGAAAAAAGGCGGGTCGATATATATCAAGTCAATGGAACAACTTGGGAGCTGACGCATGATGTGAAGGTTGTCTCCAAAGAACAGACGATTCGCACCCGCAGGAAACAACTCGCGCAGTTTTTGGCTTTTCTCGTTTTCAGCGAGAAACTTATCTTTATGCCCGAATTCTGTACGCTGGACCTCCTGAAACGGCAAATGAATGGTTGGGTAGGCATGTTGAAACTTAGTAACTTTGACTTCGCGCCGCCTTGTCTCTACCTCCCAACCCAAAGGAGCTTCGTCAACTGGAACCGCGCCAAAGCGAGTCGGCAATTTAAAATACTCTTTCTGTTCCGGGATGAGCTCCTCATCGGGCGCAAGAGGTTCAATGAAGTTGATTTCGGTAGCCTTTATATCGGGAGCTGGACTCTTTTTCTCAGGCATAAAACAAGCCTCCAAATATAATGGAAATAAATTTTTCTTCCCTCATCATACCAATTCTTCTCTTTGCTTTAGAGATTTCAAGTATATAGATTTGCCACCATCAAATCAAATACAAATAATAGACTTGTCTGTCTGTGACCGCTTAGTGACCACTTGGTTCTGAGCATTTCCCGCGATTCATAAAAGCTTCAAAACTTACTTGTCGACTTTTTGTCGACTCCGTGCGCGGTTTTGGCTATTTTTGGCTATATTTGGCTACATAGACAGGGCTTCCGATCTTGGACCGCATTGGCTGGAAATATGTTGATTTTAAAAGGCATTATGGGTTGGCGGCAGGGTATGGGAGTCGAACCCATCCGGGACCTTCGTCAGGCCCCATACTGGATATCCTAGCTCCCTATCTTATCATAAACGAGTATTACCTTTATTTCACCTTGATTGGTTTGCGAGATCTGCTTTATGGTCAAAGTCTTCTTGTCGGGAGAAAGGGAATATTCTTGCTCGGAATTAATTCTAAAGTATTCGTCATACGGAGGGTTATCCTCAATATAGGTGGTCTGGAATCCCTCTTCTTCTCCTTTGATGATGAGTTTATCGTTCTCAAAATAACAGACACTTTTTAATTCCTTGAGCGATTCTCCGTCATTCAGACATTCCTTTTTATCAGTTGTGTACTTAGCTTCTGTGATCCAATTTCGATCGCGGAGCGCACTAGTGCTTTTGATCGTCAAGTAGATTCCTTCGTGTTGAATGTCTAGGGTCATTTCCGACGGGAAACCACCAATTCCACCGGCATAGCTTTTTCTGGCATTGAGCTTCCATTGTCCAGAGAAATTGGTCGGTTGAAGCCAAGACAAGGCGGGAAAAACCAGTATGAAAAGAACCCCCAAAAAGACCACCGTCACCTTTTTCATGATTTCCTCCTTATCAGGGAAAACATCATTTCATGCAAAAAAGTTGCAGGAATTCCCATCCGACATATCGTCAAATCTTTATAGTTAGTATGATTGAGTGCTTATCTTTTAGAGTGAAATCTAATGGACCATCCTCCCAATAAAGCTTGCGCCTCTTTTGGGTAGACTTCTCCCCACGTCACACCCACGTCACAGAATTTGCTAAAACTCGCTAAATTTGGCTAAATGGAGCGAAAACAAAAAACACTCTAAACTATCGGTTTTTCAGGGGAAAATAAGAGAAATAAGGTATGGGCGGTGCAGGGTTCGAACCTGCGACCCCCGGTTTGTAAGACCGATACTCTACTGCTGAATTCACCGCTCAGCAAGGGGCTTTTCTCCAAACAGGCCTCAGACAGCGTTGAAAATCAATAACTTAGCCCCAAAATTATGTTAAAATATGCCTCTCACTGTCGAAGATGGGTTTCGGAATATCTAACAATCTTAGGATAATCCGCACTCTCAATGAAATAGAACTTTCCTTCATTATCCATTGCAGAAAGAGTTCCTTTTACTTTTGTTGAGAGGATTAGTTTCCCGTCTTC
>Ga0315289_10016571_pt1 | contig 10157 bp, 7 predicted proteins | sample YL17G11_40_MG_FD_203452 | JGI IMG/M metagenome (GOLD analysis project Ga0315289, IMG submission 203452) | Sediment microbial communities from Yellowstone Lake, YNP, Wyoming, USA - YL17G11_40 | ecosystem: Environmental > Aquatic > Freshwater > Lake > Sediment | place: USA: Wyoming | collected...
CTGTACAGATAATGAAAAATTCATTCTGGCATCCCATCCTATTTATTGAAAAAGTGAATGGATAATTTAATAGTGTCGCACAGATTATTGATTAATCAAAAATATTAATGTGACATTGTCAAGTTACTTCTTTTTCTTTTTAACTACTTTTTTCTTAGCTTTTTTTGGCAATCCTCACACCTCCATCATTACCATTGAGAAATGATATCACGTTACTCATTAAAAATTATTGCTTTTTAAAATGTAAAATTAATTGCTCCATCTCCTTCTTTTTCTCACATGTCTCCGGTAGAAAATATGAACAAAGGCGGCATCTCAATTATCCAGCCCCAAAGATAACCATGGTTGTTTCTGAGAGAAAAAACTTATTCATACCAAAACTTTCCTGCCCCAAAATATACAGCAAGGCTAATGTACGATGTTCTCATACCTGACTAATTAAAAGCGGGGGAAAAATTTATTGTCCCATTAAAGAATTCAAAAAATGGGTACAAACATAAAAAACTCGTGATTAATGGTACTCAAAAACAGAATATCATCGATTTAGATTATGTGACTTCTCCGATAGAAGTTCTTTTTGAAAAATTACTTACATCATACGACGGTCTGTCTCACGAAGAACCACAAAAGCGTCTTGAGCAATACGGTTACAATGAACCTGCAAAGAAAAAGAAACGCACTGCGCTTGTTCAACTCCTGTCGAAGTTTATCAGCCCCTTAGTCCTTGTTCTGTTCATCATCGCGGCTTTTTCTCTGTACTTCCAAGAACCATTCAATGCACTTTTAGTTATTCTCATGGCGATTATCAGTGTTTTTCTCTCCTTTTTCCAAGAATATCGCGCAGGAAAAGAAGCAGAAAAATTAAGTGATATGGTCCAAGCAACCGCAACCGTGATTCGAAATGGGAAATCACGAGATGTAAAAATCCGGGAAATCGTCCCCGGAGATATCGTTGATTTATCCGCTGGTGATATGATCCCGGCGGATCTTCGAATCATCTCCTGTAAAGATTTGTTTATCAATCAGGCATCGTTAACCGGCGAATCGTTTCCTGCAGAAAAAGTTGCAGGACCGACACAGCCGAAAGAAACCTCGCTCTCAGAGCTAAACAATATCGCGTTTATGGGGACGAGTGTTGTCAGCGGAACCGCTTTAGGCTTGGTTATTAAAACAGGACTTTCAACACAATTCGGTGAGGTGTCACGAAAACTCGCGACCATGCATATGGAAACCAGTTTCGATAAGGGAATTCGATCGTTCACCTGGTTGATGATCCGATTTATGCTCGTTTTAGTGGCTGTTATCTTTACCATTAACGCAGCCTTGAAAGGTAATTTCATCGAAGCATTGATGTTCTCGTTAGCGGTAGCGGTCGGTCTCACCCCTGAGATGCTCCCAATGCTTGTGGCCATCAATCTTTCAAAGGGCGCTCTCACGATGGCGAAAAAACAGGTGATAGTAAAACGTCTCGACTCTATCCAGAATTTCGGCGCGATGGACGTCCTTTGTACCGATAAAACAGGGACACTCACCATGGATAAAATCGTCCTGGAAAGACATTGCGATGTCACCGGGAAAGAAGACGAAGATGTATTGAGACTCGCTTATATTAACAGTTTTTATCAAACCGGATTAAAGAATTTGTTAGATAAAGCTATTCTCAAATATGAAAAAGTACTCGTAAATCAGTATACGAAAATCGACGAAATACCCTTTGATTCCTCCCGGAAGATTATGTCCGTTGTCGTAACAATGAATGGTACCCATCGTTTCATCTCAAAGGGCGCACCTGAAGAGATATTTACCCGATGTTCGAACTATGAGTTAGATGGTAATATCCTGGAGATAAATGAGTCTGTTCTTTATGATTTCAAAGGTGAATATGATAGTCTCAGCCTCCAGGGGTTTCGTGTCCTCGCAATCGCGTACAAGGATATTGTGGATAAAAAAGAGACATACTCACGAGATGATGAAAAAAATTTAATCCTGAAAGGTTACGTAGCGTTTCTGGATCCACCAAAACCTACGGTGAAAAAAACCATTGAAGTGGTGAAGAAACTGGGTATTGAACTCAAGGTGTTAACAGGTGATAACGAGTATGTCACGAAGAATATCTGCAGTCAAGTCGGTCTGGATATTAAAGTTGTGTACACTGGTGACATGATTGAAAAGTTAACCGATGAAGAACTCAAAGAAGTCGTAGACACAACCACGGTGTTTGTTCGACTGTCTCCGTTGCAGAAGGAACGAATTATCCATACACTTCACGAAAATAATCATATCGTCGGATATCTAGGTGATGGGATCAATGATGCTCCTGCTCTCAAAGCAGCAGATGTCGGAATCTCTGTTGATAACGCGGTGGATATCGCCAAGGAATCTGCTGATATCATCCTACGGAAGAAGAGTCTCTTAGTCCTTGGTGATGGTGTGCTTGAGGGCAGGAAAACGTTTGGAAATATCGTGAAATACATCAAGATGGGGTCAAGTTCCAATTTAGGGAACATGATCAGTATGACGGGAGCAAGCATCTTTTTGCCGTTTCTGCCTATGATGCCCATCCAGATACTGATGAATAATTTTCTCTATGATATGTCACAAACAAGTATACCTACGGATTCAGTCGATGAGGAATATCTAGAGCGACCACGACCATGGAATATCAACTCCATTAAACGCTTTATGATCCTCATCGGACCAGTGAGTTCAATATTTGACTTTGTCACCTTTGGTGTCCTCTGGTTTATTTTCCATGCACAGCAATTATTATTTGCCACCGGCTGGTTCTTAGAATCACTTTGCACACAAACCTTAGTGATCCACGTGATTCGTACAGGAAAAATACCATTTATCGAGAGTAGACCGAGTAAGTTATTACTACTCACTTCGATATTAATCGTTTCTGTGGGAATTATTCTACCGTTTTCTCCTCTTGCCAGAATATTGGATTTTGTTATCCCGCCCCCGCTCTATTTCCTCGCACTTTTTATTATTATCCTATTGTATCTATTCACAGTTCAACTTGTGAAAAGCATTGTTGTGAAAAAGTACGGTTATGATTAGAATTGCGAAACATTTTTAGATTTTCAAAACCTGATAGAATTTTGAATATTATCTCTTAAGGTGTTGGAGAATAATGATATTTTCTTAATGAGAATATTATAACCCAAGAAAGAAAACCCTGCTCAACAGAAATAATATCATTAATAGTTTGACAAATACGAAGTAGGATATCTCCATTATGTGATAATCATCAATTTTTTTTATTTATATGAAGACGATTACATTATATGACAGCAGAATTTTAGCTATTTTTCTCCATTGGGGATATCACTCTGGCTCAGTATCCCCTCCTGCGGCTTTGTTGAGGGATTTATACCCGTGGGTGCTAAATCCCGGCGGGAGCACTTATACCAAACATAAAAATCCCGACGAGCGATAGAACAAACATATATAACAATTTGACTGATATGATCTTTCAAGGGTTAAAATATCGAACCCTAAGTAAAGGGCTTTTTCTGAAGGAAAAACAAATATTGAACCTTTGTATAAGGAGCCCGGTTCGGGCCCTTAACTTTAAGGTTTAAAAAGAAGTGACACAATCGATATGTGGCTCATCCCTCTCTTCTAGAACCTACATTTTATCTTCTCCAAAGATTTAAATGAATCAAGAGGATAACAAACCTTGTATATTCTATATATGGGGAGGCAATAAACATGAAAAGAAAAACGATAGTAATAGAAGTGATACTCCTTTTTGGAGCTAGTGTTTTTACAACCATAACAAGCGCTCAGACCAACCAACTTGGCCAGAATGGCCCCTTGTCCCGAAGTGTCATCTGGTCAGAAAATTTCGACTCCTATGTAGCCGGCTCTCAGTTAGGTGGACAAGGAGGTTGGTTTCCATGGGGCGATAATCCATCTGCAAATGCAAATGTAACCAACGTTCAATCCCTTAGCCCCGCAAACTCCGTTGACATCTGGGGATTATCAGATATGGTACACGAATGGACGAATGTCAACTTTGGAAATTGTACCTTCAGCGCTTGGGTCTATGTGCCTGCCGATTTTGAGGGACAGAACTATCTCCTCTTGCTGAGCCTTTATGCCGGTGACTCATCAAAATGGGATCTCCAGATCTACTTCAACTCTGAAACACTGACACTCAGGGATTACGACAGTAACAACGAGACGCCCTACACGCCAGCTCAATGGGGACAGCTCCGTGTGGACATCGATTTTATCAACGACTGGCAGCATGTTTATTTTAATGATGTACTCTGGCTTTCCAAAAGTTGGACCCATGGCACGAGCGGTGAGGGTATTCTTGAACTAGGCGCTGTAGATCTGTATGCAAACGGTGCAAGCACGGTGTATTGGGACGACCTGTCAGTCTGGGCGACACCCGCACCTGCTGAACCAAAATTAGAAATCGGAACAATCACTGGTGGTTTTGGCGTCAAAGCGTCCGTGAACAACACCGGTACTGGAGACGCAACGAATGTTCAATGGACGATCGCGCTTGACGGAAAATTGATTTTCCTTGGAAAATCATCCACGGACACCATCGCAAGCCTTGCAGCTGGAGGAAATGAACCTATCAAAACAGGCTTCATCTTCGGAATCGGTAAAACGAATATCCTCGTGTCAGCAACCTGTGATGAGGGAAAAACAGTACAGAAAAGCGCAACCGCGTTTGTTCTCGGACCCTTTGTGCTTGGAGTCAAATAGACTCCCTCTTTTTTTATATCATACTGTGATTCGCACGAAAATCATCGTGTCTGAAAACCCTGAATCAAAGACTAAAGCTATTAGAAGGAAAAATTAATAAATAAATTTATATTTTTGTACCGCAGGAGGTTAGATCAACTATTTTGTTTCCTCCTTATCTATCAAGGTCTAATCCCCCTAGATTTTAAATGAATAGAACTATTTAATTTCTGGTTAAAAGAGGGTTTCCTCATGTATTTGCTCATTTTTCTTAGTATATTTTACACAATATTGGTATAGAATACACCTGTGTTTACCCTTTTTTACTATTTAAAAAAAAATATTTTTACCAAAACATTTAAATGATTCGACATCATTAACTATACTTACCTGTTTATAAAGGAGGAATAAGATGATGAAAACAAGAGTCGTAAAACAATCGATAGTGGTAACACTTATACTGGTGTTTATTGGGGCAAGTGTCGTTTCCGGTCTCAAGACCAATGTCACAAGTAACGATCAACCAATGAGTCGTGGGAATTGGTTGTACGTCGGAGGAAGCGGAGAAGGTAACTATACTTCAATCCAGAAAGCAATCGACAATTCCAGCAACGGCTACACGATCTACGTCTACAATAAAACATACAATGAGAACCTCGATACCAAGCTTAAAAAGATCACCCTCATGGGAGAAGATAGGGACGCCACCTTTGTCCAAGGACAAGGGACGGACCCTACCCTAAGAATAGGAACCAGTGAGGTCACGGTCACAGGGTTTACCCTGATTGGGGTTACCCCTGAAGCGGTCATCGAGGTAGCGACCGCCGCTAGTACGGTACTCATCAGCCACAATCTGATAAAAGAAGGGGGATATGGGATTACTATGGCCCTGACCACGAATAAAATCACCATTACCGACAACATCATTTTCGATCAAACCTACGCCGGCATTCAGGGACAATCGACATCCTATGATGTGATCAGTGGAAACATCATCAAAGGGAGCGACGGTCAGGGGATCAATCTCGCCCTCAGCAGCAACCACAATTCCATACTGAATAATACAATCATCAATAACGCAAAGGAAGGCATCTTCATTGAGGGCATTGGAAGCACGGTCAACACCATTTCCGTTAACAACGTCTCCAACAACCAGGTTGGGATTCGCCTCACAAGCGCTGGGACGAACACGATAAAGGGCAATAATATTCAAGGAAGCGCCATGGAAGGGCTGCTCATCAAATCAAGCAGTGATGATGTCATCGAATTTAACAACTTCATCGGCAACAAGCGGCAGGCGTCCTTCCAGTTCTCGTCCAGAGACACATGGGATGCGAATTACTGGAGCAATTGGATTGGCTTTAAACTCTCACAGCCTCTGTTCCAGAAATTCCCTAAGGCCATCTTCGGGGTAGCACGTATTTATTTTGATACCCACCCACAACAACAACCCTATAACATCTCTGCATAACACCCTTTTCTTCTTTTTTTTATTTTTTTATACCAAAAATTGATCGATAGAAACAATGAGATTTTTTTCGGAAATCCAAAGGTCGATATTAATCGGCCATGAGCTCGCCGATGCAATGCTGAAACAGAAGGATCAAATCATCGGTATCTAGCTTGTCTTTCCCTTCCTGCTTCATGTCCCATGAGCATTTCTCGTTTTTTTCATCGTATTGGAAATTAATGATAACCTTTCCTTGTAGCATTGATATACTCCCCGATGAGACGTACTAATACCGTCGTCCTCTTAAGGTTTTCTCCCCTCGTCTCCTTAGTATTCCTCTTAGGGAAGCATGATATGAGCATCCATCAGGGCAAATATATTCGCTTAAATGAAACGTTACCCATGTTGTCCGCTATCCTTATATAAAAATTGGTGGTTCATGAGGGTCGGTACATAAAAACGGATGATTGTAAGAATGATCCACAAGGTCACATCACTCATCTCTGTTCAACTGGATCCATATTTCATGAACTCCCTGGGGTTGACGATATGATAGAACAGGTTGCGACACAGGTGGTGTCGAAGTACATCAAAAAAGGGAACATGGCGCGTTGCCTGCGTGATATTTTACCGTCCTCGGGTCTTTCGAAAGAGCAGCGGGAAACAGTCGCGGAGATCGTTCATAACGTCGTGCGATGGAAGAAGCTGTATGACCACACTCTCGACACTCGGGTAGCTGAGCCAAATCCTGGACTCTATGTGAAACTAGCTGTAGAGGGCGCAGAGGCTGAGGCTTCCTCGTTTCCCTTTGAGTACCGGTACTCTTGTTCATCGTACGTCGCAGGAGTCTTAAAGGATTATGGCGACTGGGCTGGATACCTGAATGAGACGCCTCCGACCACGCTGTGTGTGAATTTCAACAGAAGCTCTCCTGAGCAGGTCATGAACATATTGCACGAGGAACAGATTTTTGCCGAGCGATCGGTCCTTGACACCGCTCTCCTTACGACCTCTGTGAGCAAGTACTCAGGGGTGCTGCAAGAACGATTCGCGCATGTCCAGGACGAAAACAGTCAGTTTATCGCGCACCTTGCCGCATCCTATGGCGAGAGCATTTTTGATTTCTGTGCTGGGAACGGTGGGAAATCCCTTGCTATGGCGTCTCTGAGTCGGAATGCGAAACAACTCGTTGCCTACGACATCAATGCTGCGAAGCGTACCATTTTAACGAAGCGATGCGGTGACTATGGAGCACATGTCAAGGTTGAAGATACCATTTCTTCAAAGGTATTTGATGTCGTGTTAGTCGATGCTCCCTGCACAGGTCTGGGTGCTGCGCGAAGGAACCCGGAGGCAAAGTATATTGAGGACTCGGATGATTTTCCTTCGACACAGCTGTCCATACTCGAACAAGCCGCAGGGAACGTCGGGGATCATGGGTACCTTCTCTACTCGGTATGTACGATTACTCCTGAGGAAACAACTCAAGTGATCCAGGAATTTGTGAAGCGCACTGATTTTTCTATTGCTCCGTTCACAAGCAGATATTCTAAGTTTTTACAAGCAACCAAACATGGAGCGTTCACTGTGCTGCCACGCGGCGACCTGTTCTTCCTTTCCCTGTTACATAAACAATAAAGTCACAGGTGGACAAATCATGAGCTATTGGTCTTTCCTTGGTTTTGTACGAGATAGTTCGCAGCGGTGCTTGCAAATTCGATATCATCTGTTTTTGTAATCTTTGTCCATATCTCTCGCCGGATATCGGTCTCGGCTTTATCGCGTTCGTAGATGTTGATAGAAAAACGGGCGATGAGAGATACGCCAACATCATTGAACCTCAGGCGTGTATATGGCTCTTTTTTCAGAGAGGTTGGATACTGCTTCCAATATGGTTTGAGGATTGCCGTAACTGCATCCTTCACAAGATATTCCGCTTTGATAAGGTTGCTCTCGTACGTGATCGTTACGGTTACTTCATCCATGATAAACTCGTTTTTTTGAGTGAAGTTTGTCACTGCTTCTTCAAAGATTACGGATGTCGGAAACATGACGGTGCGGCCAGAGGGCTCCTTGCCGCTAATGGTCCCGCCGACCTCGTCAACGATGATGTGACTGAGCGTGATGTTGGTGATGACTCCTTCAATATTTTTGATGCTCACATAATCCTCTACGTGGAACGGCCGGCGGGTAACGATGATTAACCATGCGACGACACCGCTGATCGGCCGTTGCAACGCCCAGCCAAGCGCGACGGTGAGCAGACCGGCGATGAATCCGAGATCACCAAGTTTTCCGGAATACAGGGAGACCGCAACGATGAGAAGGAACACGAGAAAGGTGTATTTTAAAAGGTCAATGAACATCGTCACTGTCGATCGATGCTCTTTCGATTTCACGTTTTTCAGGAGCCGTCGTTTTACCAGTTTCAGGATGATGCCGAAGATCAACGAGGCGATCGCTACAATCAATAACAGATAAATGATATTTGCATAGGGTAGGAGAACCGCGACGATGTCATCATAGAAATTGCTATAAAAACTCATCCGCTGGGTGAATCGACATTGTGTTTTTAAACATTGACCTTTGACTGAGAAACTGGGAGGAAGGAAGGGGGAAAAATATGAAGAAGAAAAAATGCAGGTATTGTTTTCCCTTCCTCACCAACTACTCCTTTCTCTCCTCAGCTATTTATAGTTTGTTTGACGTGATGCCACGGTGACATTCTGCCTAGTTTTGTCACATCTTGTACATGACGAGCCCGGAGAGCATCTTGGGGAGGAAGTAGGTGGATTTCTGCGGCATATGTTCGCTTGCATCCGCGATCGCTTTGAGCTGGTCTATTTTTGTGGCATTGATGAGGAAGGAGAAATCGTACGAGCCTTCGTCCACGAGTTGGAGCGCCTCGGCGTCGACCCTTGTGTATTTCACATGGTCCTCCAGGTTTTTCTCATTAATCCCGAGGAATTGTTCTAGGATGAGTTTATGCAGAATGGAGACGTCCAGGGTCCGCCAGGTCTTTGAATGATCAGCTGAAAGCGTGTCCATGACCCGTTCGTCCTTGAGGGTGAGGACATAGTACGCGTCTTTTGCATACAGCGCTAGCTTGTGGGCTGTTGCTGTCTCGATGTCGTTCATGATGTGTTTCCCGAGTTTCTCATAGTTCTTTTTTGAGGTTACGGGTTTTTTTTCGACCGTGAAGTATTGCTCGAGTTTTTTCGCAAGGTCCTGAAAGTTCACTTTTGGCATTTTGATGAACCGGTGTGTGGGGAGGATCGAGAGTCCTGGGTCGAACATGTTGCACAGCACGACCATGATGTAGTTGAAGGGGGCGTTCGGGTCTGTGTTTTTTGTTTGTTCGCGTTTTTCCTGGGCGAAGTTGATCGAGGTTTGGTACCGGTGATGCCCGTCCGCGATGAAAAGGATCTTTGCTTTCAGTTCATCAAGAATCTCTTGGACGACCTCTGTGTCATCAAGGCGCCAGAGCGTGTGGGTGAACCCGTCGTATCCTTTCACACGCACGAGCGGTTCTGTGACTGATTCGTCCATGGTTTTCCGTATGGTATCCTTTTGATCCATGTACATAAGTTGGATTGGTTCAAGATTCGCATAACATGCGCGCATGAGATTCAAGCGGTCTGCCTTGGGTTTCGCCAGGGTTTTTTCATGTGCTTTCACGGTGCGGTACTCGGGGTCGAGCTTCAGGAGGATGAAAAACCCATTCATCTGTTTTTTTTCGTTTTTCAGCGTGTATTGAACCTTATAGGGGTAGATCGCAGGTGCCGTCGAAGGGATGAGGATGCCTTGCTGTTGCCATGCATCGAAGAGCTGCTTTGCACGGGTGTACCGATTGTTGGTATCGGTGTCGTCCGGGTAGATTTTCCCAAGGATGAGCTTCACGAAATTATACTCGTTTTTTTCGTACAAATCGTTTTGCATCTTCTCTGAGATGATGTCGTAGGGTGGCGACATGACGTCGTCGAGTTTTTTTATTTTT
>Ga0315289_10016574_pt1 | contig 10156 bp, 8 predicted proteins | sample YL17G11_40_MG_FD_203452 | JGI IMG/M metagenome (GOLD analysis project Ga0315289, IMG submission 203452) | Sediment microbial communities from Yellowstone Lake, YNP, Wyoming, USA - YL17G11_40 | ecosystem: Environmental > Aquatic > Freshwater > Lake > Sediment | place: USA: Wyoming | collected...
GGTCGCCCCGCGTGAGGTTTGCTAAATACTCCACGTACTGTTGAGGTATGGGCTTGTCCGTGCCCAGTCGCGTCCGAATGACCTGGATGGATTCTTCTGGCGTCCCCGGGGGTTCCATCAGGCGCGCCGGGTCACCAGGGACGATGCGGATAATCAAAAAGGTCACCGTAACGACCCCCCAGATGACGAAGACCATCTGGAAGATTCGCCGAATGAAGTAGTTACCCATACGTTCTCCAGTCCGTGGGATTGTGCCCTGGGCGCAGGCTTGGGCTGGCTGCACCCAGGGCAGGAATGCCTTGAAGAAAGACCGCGCGGACGATCAATCCACGCTAGTGTTGTTGAAGAGTTGACGGCCGACACCTAGCAGAATCAGCCCCTTCACCTTCTTGTTGTATCCCGTAGCAACATCACTGTTATTTAACGGGATGTGAGGCATCTGTTCCCAGAGGTAGGCCTGGAGGTCCTTGTAGACCTTGGCTCGCTCCGTCGGATCCACGGTCTGAACGCCCTTGTCGATCATCTCATCGAGCTTTGTGTCACTGGGGGCGGCCCAGGCGCCCGGGCTGCGGAAGAGCGTAGCCAGGGAGCTGTGCGGATCACCCGTGCCGTTGCCCCAGCTCAGGTGGAACATGAATCCCGGCTTGGGATCGGCTTTGCTGAACAGGTCGTCGACCATTCCCGCGACGTCACTGGTCTTGAGTGTCGTCTTAAAGCCCACTTTCTGGAAGTTGTCGATGATGTACTGGACGCACTCTACGCTCCGCGGCAGGAAGCCGGTGGTCACGCTGATAGGCACTACCGGCACATCTTTGATGGAGGCAAAGCCGGCGGCCTTAACCGCCTCCAAGGCCTTGTCCGGATTGTAGGTGTAAACCGGCTGCTGTTCGACGAAGTAGTTGCACAAGTTAGGAATGAAGCTCTTTGCAACGACACTTGACCCACCCAGCAGGTTCTTGACCATGGCCTCGCGGTCGATGCACCAGGCGAACGCCTGCCGGAGCTTGTAGTTGTTGAACGGTGGCTTGGCGTCCTGCCGCATCCACATGTTCACATTCTCCAAGCGCGTCTTCATCTCCAGCACCAGGTTAGCGTTAGCCTTGATGGTTGCCCAGTGTTCGGGCGGCACGCGGTCGATAACATCGGCCTGCCCGGCTAAGAGCGCGTTCAGGCGGGTCTGGGCGTCCTGGACGAATTCGTGGACCATGGTCTTCAGTTTGGGCTGGCCCTTGAGCCAGTAGTTGGGGATGCCTTCCATGGTCTTGATATCCTTCTCGTCCTTGACCAACTTGAAGGGGCCAGTGCCATTGGGCCGCTTCTTCAGTGTGTCTCCGTCCTCACCGGCCCGGATGATGGCAGTAGTGCTGAGCATGGCCAACAGCGGGGCAAACGGCGTCTTGGTCTTCAAGCGGACGGTGTACTTGTCCACGATCTCAACGGTCGTGGGTACCCATGTCGTCCGGGAAAGGGTTTCGATTGGCGTTGCGCCGGATGCCAACTCGATGCTCGCCTTGACGTCGTCGGCGGTAAAGTCTTGCCCCTCGTGGAACTTCACGCCTTGGCGCAACTTCATCTCCAGAGTCAGCTGGTCCAATCGCTTCCATTCCAGAGCCAAACCTGGCTTAAAGTCGCTGTAGCTGTCCGACTCGATCAAGATCAGCCGATCCCAGATGTTGTAGCCAATGCGACCGAGGCTGGCGGCAGTGGTCATGTAGGGATGCCAGTCCGACCAGAAAGACTCAGCAACCAGGAAGCGCAGGCTGCCCGAGAGGGCAGGAGCCGCGGTAGCCGTAGCTGCTGGGGCTGGCGGCTTGGTGGGCTCAGCGGGCTTGGGCGGCACCGGCGTGGCCGCAGGGGCGGGCGCGCACCCCGCGAGGTATGCCGCTCCCAGAGTACCAATGCCGAACATGCCCGCAGCTTGCAGAAACTCTCTCCGGGTTAGAGTCCCGTCCCTGAGTTTCCGTTTCAGGATCTCGAGAACATCATACTCGTTCATTTTAATCTCCTCTTTTTGCAAATCACTTGCCTCTGGCGCCAAGACGGCCCAGAGGTGGCATTGACTTCGTGCGTGCAGGTCTGTTTCTCCGTTGACATCACCTCCTTTTTGCCCGATGAAGGAATGAGGCATACCGTGGCAAGCCATCCTCGCGCCTGGGATCCCGCCCCTTCAGTTTATCTAACAACTCGACTGGGGATCGTTTGTGGCCTAGCAGGTTGTCGGAGAACCTTTGCAGCACCGCGACTCGGGCGCGTCGCGCATAAAGGGCATAGCGATCTCCCCGACAGACTGCTAGTGCATCTCCGCCTCGCACGTCCCGATGCCGCCGCGGAAAAAGTTGAACTGGACGTTAGGATGATCCGCCAGGAGCGACATGGGCACCGCGCTGTCGGGAATCTTTTTCGAGATCATCAGCGTGGTGAGTCGCATCCCGAAGGGGCTGTCGTGGTTACCTGCCTGCCAGATGGAAACCTTTTCCGCCTTCCAGGTTTCCTGAGGTCCAACGGTCAGTGCCTGGCTTGGCACATTCTGTACTACGCCTCCACCCGAAGTGCGCGCGTTCTGGATGAGCGTGATGGGATGCAAGTTCACAATGCGCGTGCAGAGTTTGCGATACTCCTGCGGCGTTGGCGGTTTGTCTTTGTAAGGTCCCTCGCGCCGGACGGGATCGTTAAAAGCCCAGTGCTTGACGTCGCCCTGTCCGCCTTGCATCACCACGCAGCGGACGCCACTGTTCCAACTTTTGAGGTAGTTGGTCAAATCGGTTTTGGGAAAATGCAGGTTCGCCTCAGGCATGCGAAATTCGGAGCGGATCCGGTTGAAGCACAACTCCCGGTCCGCCTTCTCGAAGCTCAGTGAGTGGGTCACCGGGACTTGCTTCCCATCCATGACCCATTCGTCCATCGCCCAGAAGTGGGCATGCCGCAGATCGAGTTCCAGGTCGTTGACGAGCCGCGCCACGAGGGGCAACTGTTCGGTGGGTCCGATGGGACCACAGACGCCGGCGGGCGCGCTGGCTGTGGCTTGCCGCCACGCGGTGATGTACTCCAGCGCCTCCGCCAAGTAAAAATCCTCGAGGGTATCGTAGAATTTGACAGTAAAGCCAGGGCGCGAGAGGTGCAGCAGTTCATCTGCGGTCAACTGGGCTGCGTCGTCCAAGATCGCCCTGTCCAAAGTAGTATAGTCCCACCAGTCGGGGGCAACCTTGCTAAACGATCTCATACCATTCCTCCAGTTTTTCATCAATCGGCGCTGACTGACAAACGATTTGCTCCATTGCCGATGCACATCCGTCGGAGTCGGCACGGGTAGGCACACTAACCATTCGGGAGCATGACGGCTTTGATGATTGGCTGGCTGCCGTCAATCATCGCACCCATGATTTTCTTCGCATCGTCGAATCCGAACCTGTGTGTGACGAATGTACTCGCATCAATCAACCCCTCCCTCAGCAACCGGTTGGAGACGGGAAAATTGATGGCGGGTTCCGCAAAAGTCGGGCGCAAGGTGATCTTGCGGAAAATCATATCGTTGACGTCCAGGTTGATCACATTCTTGCCGCCGAAGTGAAGACCAAAGAACGTGATGGTGCCGCCAAAATGAACGATCTTGAACGCATCGTACATGCTCTCTGGCGGGGAACTAACGATGACGCGATCTACTCCCTTGGGGAATCGCCTTTTGATTTCCTCTTCGATGTCTTGCTTGCCCACCTCGATAGTCATGTCGCAGCCGAGTTTGCGCGCCGCGTCCAGGCGTGCCTTCTCGCGCGCGTTATCGGCTGGCAATCCGGTGATGGCGACGAAACCAGCGCCGCGCAACTTGGCTAACCTCGCGGACATCAGCCCGAGCGGACCAGGGCCCAGAACAACCACACTCCCGCCAAGCGGAATCTCGGCATTGAGCACAGCAGATACGCAGACTGCGAGTGGTTCAGTCAGGCACGCGGAAACGTAGTCCAGTCCATCGAACTTGTCGAGGGAGTTGAAGCGCACCGCCATGTATTGTGCCATGCCTGGCTGACCTTCCAGGTTGTACAGGTTGCGACAGAACTGCGGATTGCCGCTCTTGCAATCCTCGCAGATGCCGCACAGAGTACAGTCTTCGACGATGACGCGATCCCCCGGCTTGACGCTGGTAACGTTCTTTCCCACCTCCAGAACTTCGGCGGCGATCTCGTGACCGAGCGGCATCGCTTCGGCTTCCCAATCACGCACGAAATTGATATCCGTTCCGCACACCCCGCAGGCGTGTACTTTGACAATCACCTGATCTTCGGTAGGGGGACCGATCTCGATTTCGCGTTCGTGGAGGTCGAGGAACTTTTTGCCGTAAAGCCCCTTGCTTCTCACAACCTTCTCCTTTTCCTATCCCGCGCCATACAGTTTGCCATCCGCGCCGGGATAGATCGCGTCGTCCGCGTGATCGAGCGCCTGACCCAGGTTGGCAAACACCTTGTGGAATGTCTCAACGAACTTGCTCATCAGTTCGACGCCGTTCGGAGCATGGATGCCGTGAACGATGGTGTAGGTATCGCAAAGTTGCTTTGCCACAGGATAATCGTCCACCCTGTACTCGTACTTGATGCCCCTGGCCTCATTCACTACCCACGGATAGTGTGAACTGCCGTAGCCGAGTTTCGTCTGGAAGATGTCTTGTGCAGGCACTGGCACAGTCTGCCACTGACCCACTAGCATCCCTTCCTTGTAGAGGGCTTTTTCCACCGCGATGCGAAAGCGGCGCGGCTCGCAGTCCATGCCAGCGGCTTTCGGATCAAAGCGGACGTTGTACATGAAGTACACATGCTTACACTCCGGCGGACAATACGGCGGGATCACGCCCGGAATCTTGCCCAGTTCCTTCGTGAGAAAATTCGCGTTCGTGATGCGGACCGCATTGCGCTCGTCGAGGTGCATGAGTTGGGCGCGGCACAGCGCGGCGGGGAGTTCCTGGTTGCGATACATATATCCCAGGATGGATGCATTGTAGACGCGCCGATGGCTGACCTCATCAATCTCGTCGCCGAAACAACGAATCAGTATCCCCTTTTCCAAGTAGGTCTTGTGGCCGGTGATGAACAGCCCACCTTCGCCGCCGGGGAGGTTCTTGTAGTTATTCAGGCTGAACGTTCCTACATCACCGAGCGTGCCGACTTTCTTGCTCTTGTACTCTGCGCCATGCGCCTGGCACGCATCTTCGATCACGAACAGGTTGTGCTTTTTCGCGATCTCCATGATGGGGTCCAAATCGGCAGGCAGTCCCTGGATGTGAACAGGAATTATGACTTTGGTTCGTTCATTGATCGCCGCCTCCAACTTGCTGGGATCCATGTTGTAGGTGCGCGGGTCAATGTCCACGAAAACGGGAATCGCGTTTTGATGGAGCGCGCAGGACGCTGAAGCCAGGAAAGTGAAAGCGGACGTAATTACCTCATCGCCCGGACCCACGCCCGCCGCCGCAAGTGCCATGTGCAGCGCGGCAGTGCCGCTGGTCGTGGTCAGGCAGTATTTGGCGCCGGTGTATTCGGCCCATTCCTTCTCCAGCGCAGCAACCTGAGGCGCAGTGCCGCCTGCGATAATGCCACTGTCCAAGACTTGATTGACCAGCCGCCGATCATCGTCCGTGATGATGGGCCAGTTTTTATAGTCGCTTCGTTGCAGGACAGGTGTCCCGCCATTGAGCGCAAGTTTCTCCGACATAGCGTCCTCCTCGCCGGGTTATGATTGATATACTTGCTTGAGCAAAGACAGGCTCTGCTCTACCGCAACGTCCTCTGCATCGGCGTCCACGCGCCTAACGTCCTCCGAATATCCTCCCTCCCCTATTGCTTTGCGAGTCGGGATGTAACCGACCGAGCCGTTAGCCAGTCCGAAAATGTACGTCCGGCAGAATGGACTGGCAGCCTTGATGTGCATTCCGATCTCGGCGTACATTTCTCCGGGGAAACTGATGAACGCCGTATCATCCAGCGCGATGCAAACCTGCTCGGTTGGGATATCAAGGTGCTGCACCGCGCTCAGTTTCTTGCACAGGACCGCCTTAAAGTCGTCCCCCACTCCATCCGCGAGGGGTTGTATCTTCCCGCCGGTCTGCTTGAGAATCTCCTCCGCCCACGCCAGTTGCTCGTCAGAAACCTTTCTCGCCGGCAATCCGTACTTGACGTTGGCGCAACGGAGAGTCACCTTCTCTACCGGCTCTATGCTGCGCGCCGTCTCGGACACCGCTTGCGCGAGTTTCCGACCGATGCGCTCCATCTCTGCCCAATCGCGAGGACCCAGCCCGTCAATGTCCATCGTGCCCTGGGCGCCGTTCACAAACATCGCCACGCCGCCGAATTCCTGCTCCAGCACCTTTTCGGCAAAGCCGGGATACTCGGCGCTGATCAAGTAGTTGTCCCCTGATAAGACGTTGGGGTGTCCGGCGTGATTGAACAGTAAGCACACCACCTTGCCCGACATGTCCATGACCTTCAAAACACCCACTTCCGGGTCAATCACGCCCAGCGGCGTCACGCGGCCAACCGGGTACGGCTCCCAATTCATCCAAACCTTCCCGTTCTCGTCCAGAAGCCGCCGGTATTGGCTAATCGTGTCCTCCCTGCCTGAAGAACATCCCGCTTTGACGGGCTTCATATTGCCAGCAGCCGCCTTGATCGCCTGGACCAACTTGCCTAGCAAATCGCGGGCGTACTCAATTTCAACAGCCCCTTCACCCCGTGCGGCTGGGCCCGAATGAATGTGTTTAGTCGCGATGATGATGCGCTCGGCGGGAATGCCGACCTCTGCTGCGACGGTGTTGCGGACCGCGCTGGTCTGCGCCTCGACCAACCCACACACGTCTACCGACACGATCGCGCACGCCTGTTTCAGGTCTTCGCCGTTCGACATCACAAGAGCGCAGGCGAAAATCGGATCGTGCACACCTTCAGAGCCATGCGCCCGGAGCATGCCTTCCATCGCGATGCTCTTGGTGGGTGTAATGTCAATTCTCGCTGTTCCTGCTCTCATGTCTCCTCCTATGAAAATGTGGCGGGTGATAAGGAAACCCACACGTCACTATATGCAAGCCACTTGTACCAGTGCGTCGCGCATTACTTCTGATAGATGATCTCTCCGGCGACGATTGTGTACCGAAGATCAAGATTCTTATCCAAGATGATCAAGTCTGCATCCCTATCAGGTGCGATCTCACCCTTGTTCAGCCCCATCAGGCGCGCCGGGTTTCTGGACCAGACCCGGCTGGCTGTCGCGATATCTTTGTGGAACAGGCGAATCACGTTGCAAAAACCATCAATGGGAGTGAGCGCGCTTCCAGCCAGCCCCATGTTGCGATTCACCATGCGCGCTCCATTGTTGGGACCATCAATCTGTATCAATCCCCAGCCAGGCGCCTCGTACCGCCCTGGCGGCAGCCCCGCGCCGTAATTGCTATCGGTGATGAAAACCAGTTTGTCTGGTGGCTTGCAGCGGAACGCCTTTTCCACATTCAGCGGATGCACATGCGTGCCATCGCCGATGATCTCGCATGCGACCCGGTCCTCCACCAACAAATAGTCCACCAGCCCTTCAGGATATACGCCGGTTCCTCTGTTTTCTGGCACGGGGAACACATCGAACAGGTGGGTCACCAGTCTGGCGCCGGCGTCCACTACCGCGCGGGCTTGCTCCATCGTGGCTTGCGTGTGGGCGATGCTGCAAACGATCCCTTGCTGCGACAATTGGTGGATGAGATTGGGCGCGCGCTCCAACTCGGGCGACACATCCCAAATCTTGATGTGACCGCCGCCTGCTGCAAGCAACATGCCAGTCGTCTCTGGGCTGATCGGCACAAGGTCTTTGGATACGCCCGCGCCGGTCCGAGCGAGGTAAGGAGATTCAAGTCGGAAGCCTCCAATCTGTGGAAGCAATCGTAACTCATCCGTCTCGCGGCGGTGCCGTTCCATCTGTTTTGCGATTTCTTCGGGGGGGCAAAAAAGGGTGGGGTAGAAGGTAGTAGCGCCAAACGATGCCTCGAGCCTGGCGTACTCGCTCAAGGTTCCTGCCTGGGCAGACTCGGTGCGTATCCCGTGTGTGTGCAGGTCTATCAAGCCGGGCACAACGTACGTGCCAGTCGCATCAACCTGTAATTCCGATTGGAGAGACGGACCCACTTTTCCGATTAGTCCGTTCCGAATCAGAATGTCACAAGAATGGATTTCTCCACTTGCAAGCAGTACGCTTCCATTCTTGATGGTCAATGCCGGATGTTCTTTCACGTTTGCCCTCCCCATTCTCGTAACTGACTTGGGGCTATGTCGTAGTCCTGGGTGCCGCGCAAGAATCGCGTATAATTAACTCTGGCTCAATCAGGAGTCGGAGCAACCGGTCGGGAGTTGGCGCTTCCCGGATTATCTCCAATAGTAACTTGACCCCTTTCTTCCCGATCTCTTCGATCGGCTGATGCACAGTGGTGAGCGCGGGTCGAAGGTAGGCGGCGATCTTTATATCGTCAAAGCCGATCACCGATACGTCGCGGGGCACTCCAAGTCCCATATCCGCAGCCGCGCTCAGTGCACCTATAGCCATTGTGTCGTCCGCAGCGAAGATCGCTGTGGGGGGACGTGGGAGGGAGAGCAACGTCTTGGTGGCTCGATATCCACCTTCGTAACTATTCTCATCTATTTGAACATACTCTTGGTATGATTCGCCAAATCGCTCCCGCATGAATTCACAGTAGGCTTCCATGCGCTCTCGAAGATCTCCCACTCGACCGGCACTTATGTGGGCTATCCTCCGGTGTCCTAACCGAGCCAGGTAATCGAGAGCCAAAAAAGCTCCGTTTCGATTATGGACAGCAACAGAAGGCGTAGTCCCTGCAAGCTCCTGGCTACCGCGACACACAGAGACCATCCGGCGGTCTTCCGCCATCTTGACCAGAAAGGTGCGATCCTTGGGTGACTCTTTGAGATCACCCAGGAGGAACAACCCATCGCTGTGCCTCATGTCAAGTATGTCGCCTAAAGCCAAGGCCTGCTCGGGGTCGCTATTGGCATATCCTAACACTAGATCATATCCTTCTTCTTTGGCTACATTGCCGATCACCTCAATGAGTTGAGCGAAAAAAGGATCGTCGATTTCGCGCACGATCAATCCAAGCAAGTTGGTGCCTTTGCCTCGCAACCCGCGCGCTAAGGGGTGTGGGTGATACCCCAGTTCCTGCGCTGCCGCTATTACGCGCCCGCGCGTTTCCTCGCTGATAGATACTGTTGTTTCGGCATCACTAAGAACACGGGATACTGTGCTCTCAGAAACATTAGCATGTCGTGCTACATCGCGTATTGTGACATATTTTCTAGGCATACTCATACACTCGACTGTTGTGTTTTGCCATTTTTGACTTGACCGTCTACCAACTATGAGTACAATTGGTTTCCAATCTCTGTGTCAGCGCGCCTTGCTCAGCGTCGGCGCCAAGCAAAGTGCCAAACTACAGCAGGACTGCCGGACTGAAGCAATCAGTCAATCCACTGATACAGGCGCTACCAATCCGCAGACTGCTACAAATTGGCGGCTTGCTATTGCTGGTGTTCAGCGTGGCAGGTTCCAACCGGTACAACCCAACTTGTTTGGTGCTGACACACCATCTGACTATGACTGGGCCTGGTTCAATCGCGAACGAGGCCGATTTGTGTTTCAACAACTTCACTGTGTCTAAACGCCAAGCGCAGTCAAGGTCAGCTAAAACACAACAGTCGAGTCGTACATATTGTGAAATCGTTTTTAGGCAATGGTTTTCACGCAATGGTTTGTCTGCAATCGATTGCATTATAGCCCGAATACTCATTTTTGTCAACCGGACGCCGGATTCGTTTTCAGGCGCAAATGCTGAGTTGCGCCCCTGTGATGGCCGAAAACCCCATCCGTCTTCATAATCACTGCCAAAGGCTCTTGGGCCTCACCAGCGCGGTTGGTTTTTCAGCCCTCCAACAATTCTTTCCGCTGTCCTGGTAACCCCAATCCGCCCGCAAGTTGACTCCATTTGCACACCAGATATACTCCGCTGGCTTGCGAGAGTGTGGAGAAACCCCTCGAAACCTCTGGACATTTTTCGGATATCGTACTAAAATGGAGTCATCGTATCTCTCGGAGGTGCTTGATGGCTCCGCAACGATTCAAGGAT
>Ga0315289_10016578_pt1 | contig 10155 bp, 6 predicted proteins | sample YL17G11_40_MG_FD_203452 | JGI IMG/M metagenome (GOLD analysis project Ga0315289, IMG submission 203452) | Sediment microbial communities from Yellowstone Lake, YNP, Wyoming, USA - YL17G11_40 | ecosystem: Environmental > Aquatic > Freshwater > Lake > Sediment | place: USA: Wyoming | collected...
TCCGACCGATATAGCCATGAGCTCTGGAATAAAGGAGATACCTCTCGTCGTCTTCAAATGTCGGGCTACCTCGATCTTTGACCTGATTGATCCTCAGGCGCTCCGCACTCTTCCCGAGATTGACATTTTCGATGCCGACACCGACAGTCGGCCCCGGATGTTCGGCTACTCCCTGGCTGTTCCTGAGTGGCAGGTGTCGCACGTGGAGGACTGCGCTGTCATCTTCACCGCTCCAAAGACCCGGCTCAAAATCACGATGTCCGCGGGCCCGGCTGCGAGGCGACTGGTGCTGCTGAACTCCACTGAGAAAGACCCTGAGGGTGCCGGCTACCTCGTCGGCGACGGCAGTTCCATCACCAACACGGCGCTGAAGGTCGCCCGTGACATGTGGACGCTGGACGACTTCAGGATCAGTCGCTTGAGAAGATACCGCATCATAAACGAGGGCATTGACAAGCTCCACGCCATGTCTAAACACCAGATTGATCTGGCTGAGAAGGCGCTGGCGTTGAAGCAATACTCGACTCTGGACTCATATGCGCGTGCCGCCTGGGGTTACGAAGCGAGAGCCTATCCGGACGTTCAGAAGACCGCGAAGGACGTCGTCAACGGCGTTCTCTTCTACCTTGCTCTCATGCTTCCCTTTGCCTATTTTGCCGAGCGGCTCTTCTTCGGGTATTCGGACCTGAAGCGTCAGATCGCGGCCGCATTCGGGATATTCCTGCTCGTGTTCGTCGCGTTCCGATACTTCCACCCGGCTTTCGACATCACCATGAACCCGGTGATCGTATTCATTGCCTTTATCATGCTCGCGCTGAGCGTGCTGGTCACCGTTCTGATAGTGAACAGGTTCGAGGAGCAGTTGAAGGCGCTGAACCAGAGGATGAGCGGCGTGCACAAGGCAGACATAGGGCGCATGAGCATCGCGGCGGCGGCGTTTTCTCTTGGCATCTCGAATATGAGGCGGCGGAAAGCCAGAACGCTGCTCACTTGTATGACGCTCATCCTCCTCACGTTCACCGTGCTGTCCTTTACCTCCATCGTCCAAACCATGCGGTTCAACAAGGTTCCCGCACCCGGAAAGCCGAGGTACAACGGTCTCATGCTCCGCACGGCTATGTGGGAGACGCTGCAGGAGCCGGCCTACCAGTTGCTGAGGGATGAGTTCGGCGCCACGCGGGCCGTTGCGCCCAGAGCGTGGTTCTTCGGCGCGATCCTGGGCGAACAGTCCTTCCTTGCTCTGAAGCGCAACGACAAGACTTATGACGCGAAGGGAGTCGTGGGTCTCTCGCCGGAGGAGAAGCACGTGACGCATGCCGACAGGGCGCTTGTTGCCGGACGCTGGTTCCGCGAGGGCGATACATACGCTGCGATAATCCCGGGAGCCATCGCCAATGCGCTCGAAGTCACCCCCAGAGACGTGGGTATAGCGAAAGTCGTTTTCAGCGGCGTGGAGTACACTGTAATAGGCATAGTGGACAATAAGAAGCTCAAGAGAATCACCGACTTGGACCGGGAGCCGCTGACTCCGGTGGACTTCATCCTCATGCAGAAGCTGACCGCGCAGGGAAAGTCCATGGGTGAGGCCGGATTCCGCGAGTACGTGCACCTCGAGCCGGATACAACCTTCTTTGTACCCTACAACACTCTGATGAATCTCGGCGGCGAGGTTCGCTCGGTAGCGATAGACTTCATAACCCCGAAGGAGGTAAAGGACGTCCTCGAAAAGCTCATGCCGCGCCTGGGCTTGAACCTGTATGCCGGGCTCGGGAACAAGACGTACCGCTATAGTTCCATCGGTGCGACGTCGGGGAAGGGCTTCAGCGCGGTGTTCATACCAATCTTGATCGCGGCCCTGATCGTGCTGAACACGATGCTCGGATCCGTTTACGAGCGGGTGAAGGAGATCGGCATCTTCAGCTCGCTGGGTCTGGCGCCGAGTCACATTGCGATGCTGTTTATTGCGGAGGCGATGGTCTACGCCATCCTCGGCGCGGTGGCCGGCTATCTCATCGGCCAGGGCGCGTCGAAGCTGATATACACTTTCGGGCTCCTGCCCGGCCTGTACCTGAACTTCAGCTCTGTATCGGCCGTTCTGGCCACGCTTGTAGTGGTTGCCGTCGTGCTTCTGTCCACCATCTATCCGGCGAGAAAGGCCTCCGAGGTCGCGACTCCGGCCATCGAGCGGAGCTGGAAGGTCGCCGATCCGGTCGGCGATGTGTGGAAGATCGAACTGCCATTCGCAGTCACCGGCGAGCAGGCCGCGGGAGTGAGCGGGTTCATTTCGGAATGGTTCGAGGCATACGAGGAGTATTCCGTCGGCGACTTCGTGACGCAGGATGTTGTCACGTCGAAGTTCAAGGGTGAATACGGCCAGGGCTACAGGGTAAAGTGCCGGGCCTGGCTTGCGCCGTTCGACCTGGGTGTCAGCCAGGACGTCGTTCTCGAGACGGTTCCCTCCTCCATGGAGGACGTGTACGAGCTCAAACTGACGATCAACCGCGAGAGCGGAGATATATCGAACTGGAAACGCGTGAATCGCAGGTTCCTGAATACTCTCAGAAAACAGTTCCTGATCTGGCGTACGTTGAGGGTTGAAGAGCGGGATCGGTACCTGATTGGTCAGGAAGTCGCCCCGGGACCGGCCGTGGAAGGAACAACCGTTTCGTAGAAAGGGAGAGGCGACATTGGCAGTGGAGTCAGGCGGGATCGAGGAGGCCAGGGAACGGTCGCTGGGCGCCTCCACTGATGCCGGCGAGCCCCGGAAGTTCGAGGACGGCTTTACGATAAAGACCGTCATCGGCGCGCTGTTCATTGCGTTTATCATGCTCCCCGGCGGCATGTACCTCGGTCTGGTTGCAGGCCAGGACCTCGGCCCGGCGGCTGAGTGGGTAACCATAGTCCTCTTTGCAGAAATCGCCAGACGGTCGTTCATGCCGCTGAAGCGCCAGGAGCTCTACATACTCTTCTACACGGCGGTGGCACTCGCCCACATGCAGTTGGGAGCGCTGGGGATTTCCGGTGGCCCGTTCGGCGGCCTGATATGGGAGCAGTACTACATTCAGTCTCCCCAGGCCAGCGGGGTGGCGAAGGACATTCCGGGTTGGGTGGTGCCTTCCCTCGGGTCCAAAGGTTTGATCGAGCGCTCCTTCTTCGACGCGGGATGGATGCTGCCGATCGGGCTGCTGGTAATAGGCCAAGTACTCGTCAGGTTAAGCTGGATCAGCCTGGGATACGTGCTGTTCAGGGTTACTTCGGATACCGAGCGGCTGCCTTTCCCAATGGCTCCCGTAGCGGCAGGAGGCGCTACCGCTCTCGCGGAGGCGCATACGAAGGAAGAATCCTGGCGCTGGCAGGTGTTCTCCATAGGCACGATGGTGGGACTGGTCTTCGGGTTCTTCTACCTGGCGGTGCCCATATTCACAGGCGTGGTGCTCAGCAAACCGCTGATGCTGATTCCCATACCGTTCATAGATTTCACGAGAAACACCGAGAGCATACTGCCGGCGGCGCTGACCGGATGGTCCGGTGACCTGGGCACGCTATTGATCGGCTTCGTGCTTCCTTTCCAGATTGTGGTCGGCCAGGTGATCAGCTCGGTCGTGGCGCACATAGTCACGAATCCCATACTCCAGAAGCAGGGGCTGCTGCCCACCTGGCGCTACGGCATGAACACCATAGACACGAAGCTGGCGGTTGACCTCGATTTCTGGATGAGTGTGGGTATCGGCGTCGGCGTGGCGGTCGCACTGATCGGCCTGGGTACGGTTATCAAGGCAAACTTCCAGTCTGCGGCTCGACAGCGGCGCGGAGGCCAGGTCGGAATTCCCGAAGGTCGCGGGGATTTCCCAGTTGCCCTTGCCGTGGCCGGCTGGCTCTTTGCCACGATTATATCCGTAACCATCTGCCACAGGCTTGTGCCGCTGTTTCCGCTCTGGGTGCTCATCGGTTTCGGGCTGTTCTACTCGCCGATAATGTCGTACGTCTCTGCGAGGATGTTTGGGCTGACCGGCCGCGGCGTCGGCTTTCCGTTCGTGAGAGAGGCAACGATCCTCAAGAGCGGCTACCCGCGTGTTGACATCTGGTTTGCCCCGATGCCGATGTACGATCACGGGTGGGCCGCGCAGAGGTTCCGAGAGGTCGAGCTCACCGGCACGAAGTTCACAAGCGTTCTCAAGGCCGAGGCGTTCACCCTCCCGGTTATCCTGATATCAAGCTTTTTGTTCTGGGCGTTTTTCTGGCATACGAACCCGATTCCCTCGCCGCAGTTCCCGTTCGCGCAGAAGTTCTGGCCGCTGCACGCGACCATGCGGACTATCTGGATCACGGCTAACCAGGAGGGCGGGAATAGCTGGCTGATGCAAGCTCTAAAGCCGCCTCTGATAATAGGGAGCGGGGTCGCGGCGCTCGGCTTGTACGGTGCGATGGTTGCGTTTAAATTGCCGGTTCTGTACTTTTACGGGTTCGCCGGGGGTATCGGTCAACTGCCGCATCACATGATTCCCATGTTCGCCGGAGCCATGATCGGCAGATACTATTTCGGCAGGAGATTCGGCCTTGAGCGATGGTCCGTGTACGCGCCGGTACTGCTGGCGGGATTCTCCTGCGGCATGGGCCTGATGGGGATGAGTTCGATTGCTCTGGCGCTCATCTCGAAATCGGTATCCTATCTGCCGTATTGAGGACGGCTCCAAGATGATGGGCGGTCCCGGATCTCCGATCCGGAATCTGCAATCTGGAATCTGGAATCCGGAATCTGCAATCTGGAATCCTTCGGGCTTTGACATCCCACCTCTGGGAGTCATAAAATGGGTGTATGAGCGACAAGGGCAGGCACACGTGGGTCGGCTGGCAGGGATTAGTGGCCGAAGTTCCGACGGACTGGAGCCTGGCCGCGGCCAGCGGTGACGACAAGAGCGGATACTTCCGCGCGGACAGCACAGGCACCCTCGCGCTCGAGGTGAAATGGTCGAGGGTCGGCAAACAGACCGACCTGTACAGCAAGCTCGATGGCTATCTGAACGACCTGCGGCGCAGGGCCCGCAAGCGGAAACTGCAGTTCGAGCACAAGATAAAACCGAAAGACGCCGGGACGCTCACCTTCTCCTGGCGATCGGATAGAAAGGCGCAGGGCAGGCTCTGGTTGTGTGACGAATGCGGCCGCGTCGTTATCGCTCAAGTGAGTGGGGCCCCTTCGGACGACGTTGCGAGTGTTGCCTCGTTCGTCTTGCCGTCCATCGAGGATCACTCCGATGACGGCTGGCGAACCTGGGCGATGTACGACCTGGTCGCCGAGGTGCCGCCCGGGTACGTGCTGGAGAAGCACCAGTTGATGGCCGGGTACATCCAGCTTCTCTTTCACAGGGGGAGCAGCCGGCTGCTGATCGAGCGGTGGGGACTCGCGAATGTTGCCCTGAAGAACACCAGCCTGCGCGAGTGGTTCGCCGAGCGTGTCAGCCACGATCTGAGGCTGTACCGGTACTCAGTCCACGACGTGGAATTCGAACATGAAGCCGGAATCCAGGTCACAGGCCGCAGGTCCGGGCTTCGTCAGGCCCTTAAGTCGGCGTTTGAGCTTGCGAGCTTCCGAAGGCCGGCGTTGTACGTGGACGGGTACGTTTGGGTGTGCGACGAGTCGAACAAGATATTCTCCGTCCACACGATGCATTCGCGGAAGGAGAACGTGCTCGACGACGTGCTGGAAAGAGTAGAGTGCCACTGAGATGGGCGCCATTTACAATGCAGTCTCACAGTACCTGCCTTTCGTGCGGAAGAAGCCGGTTCTAACGCGGGACCAGGCTCTGCGCGCGCGGCCCATCAGGAATCCCGTGCTGAAGTGGGAGAGGGGAGACGACGGTGAAACGCGCCTTCTCGTCCCGCGCAGGAAAGACCTCTTGGGCAGGACGCTCTGCAGAGTATTCAAAGCGCCGGCGCACAAGGAGGTCATGCTGGACGAGGTAGGCTCGGACATCTGGGTGCTCTGCGATGGCGGGCACAGCGTGGACGCGATTGTGTCGGCTACCTCCAAGAAGTACAAACTCACGCGGCGGGAGTGTGAGGCTTCCGTGAGCGCGTATCTGAAAATGCTCGGCGAGCGAAACTTCCTCGGTTTTCAGGTAGGAGGCCGTCGAAAGAAATGAACAGGCAAATGCGCGAGACCACGGTCGGGAGACAGATTCAGCTTCCTCTGAGCAAGGCCCTTGAGATCAGCCTGAAGAGCATCAGAATGAGGTTCTGGCGCTCGATGATCACGGCGGCCGGCATCTTCCTCGGAATCGCCTTCCTGGTTTCCGTGCTGACTGCATCGTTGATCGAGCAACATCTTCCGGGAACCGTGGACCCGGCGGCGGCTGCGGCGGCGAAGAACCGCCAGCTCTGGCTCGTTATCATGTCTCTCATCGTCTGTACCGTCGGAATCACTAACTCCATGCTCATGTCGGTGACCGAGCGCTTCAAGGAAATCGGCACGATGAAATGTCTCGGCGCTCTGGACATTTTTGTCGTGGAGCTGTTCCTTCTGGAGTCGGGAATTCTGGGTGTGCTCGCTTCCCTGGCAGGCTGGGTCGTAGGTTTCGGCGCGATCGCACTGCTGGCGTTGATCGGAAAGCACGGCGCCGCGGTCGCCAGCATGCAGTTCGTACAAATCCTTCACACGCTCGGCATTGCTATGTCGGTCGGCGTGCTGTTGACCGTCATTGCGACGATTCCGCCTGCTATCCGGGCGGCCAAGATGCCTCCGGCGATGGCACTCAGAACGGAGATATAGGGACCTGACGCATAATAAGTGATGCGTGACGGAAGGCGTCTTGGCGCGTCGCGGATCACGTTACGCGGGGAGAGAACAACATGGCAGCTAATGAGTACGTAGTAAGGACGAAGGATGTCTGCAAGGAATTCATCATGGGCGATACCGTGCTTCGTGCGCTCGACGGCGTGCACCTCGACGTATTCCGAGGCGAGTACATTTCGATCATGGGCCCGTCGGGCTCGGGCAAGTCAACGCTTTTCAACATGATCGGGGGCCTCGACAAGCCGACGGGCGGGTCCGTGTTCATCAACGATGTGGACATGGCTCAGCTCGATGCTCACGAACTGGCCTACCTGCGCTGTCGGACGATAGGCTACATCTTCCAGACCTTCAATCTCATCCCCGTGATGACCGCCCTGGAAAACGTCACGCTGCCCATGGTGTTCGCCGGAACTCCCACGGACGATTGTGTAGAGAAGGGCATGAAGCTGCTCGGCCTGGTCGGCCTCGGTGACAGGCTGCACCACAAGCCGTCGGAGCTTTCAGGAGGTCAGCAGCAAAGGGTTGCCATTGCACGCGCGCTGGCGAACGACCCTGCCATCATCCTCGCAGACGAGCCGACCGGTAACCTTGACCTCAAGACCGGCAAAGAGATCATCCTCCTGCTGAAGAGGCTGAACGAGGAGCAGGGAGTCACCGTAATCTCCGCAACCCATGACCTGAAGATGATTGACGTCTCGGACCGCGTCGTCTGGATACGTGACGGCAGGATCGAGCGCATCGAGGAGAGAGCCGAGATCGAGCTCAAGGTCGGAGAGATGGAGGGTGTCGAGTAATAGGGAGGGTCCGAGACTCTGCTCTGGCAGGTTGCAGGATCATCGTCGTCTCCACGAGACCGTTCGGCTGTTGTCAAAAGTCTGCAGAAACGTGTGATTTTTCCGGGGTAGATGGGTATAAGTGCTAACGAGGTTTGCGTTTGCCGTGTTGCAGCTTGCTTCTTTATCTTTGGTATCCCCCTGCTGGGGATCGAATCGAGGAATAGCTGAATGAGTATTCGCACTACTCCCTTAGGTTTTCTGCCGGGGGACATAGACCTACGCAGCCACTGCATGTTCATCTACCCGGAGAGAGATGAGAACTTCGTTCGCAGTATCGTGGGGTATCTTTCCGCGGGCATGAATGCCGGCGAATTGTGCATCTGCGCCGTAAACGGTGGTGTTCGCGAGCAGATCAAGGAGCGCATGGTGCAACTCGGGGCCGATCCCGTATCCGAGCCTGAATCCGGCCAGCTCTGCGTCCTCGATGCCGCTGATGTCTACACGCCCCACGGAATCATGGATGCTGCATTCACCATGCGATTCTGGCAGAATAGCACTGAAATCGCCGGGCGTAAATGGAAGGGCCTGAGAGTATTCGGCGATTCGTCCCCGACGCTTCAAGGCTCTGTTTCACGGCTCAAGCTGCTGGAGTACGAAGCGCTCGTCAATGTGAACTTCCCAATGAGCATTGCCCTGTGTGGCTACCGGTCCAGCACCCTCACGCGAAGCTTCCTGCTCCAGGCTAAGAGCGTTCATCCGTTCATCGCCAATAGAAGGAGCATACGAAGAAACAACTCGTTCGTCGAGACCCGAAGGTTTCTTAATGGACTCTATCGGTTCAGGAGAGCGACCAGACAGTATGCCGCTGTTCCCCGGCAGGCGCGTGTAGTGCGCGAAGATCTTGAGGAAATCGCCGCCCGCACGCCGCTCACCATGCTCCAGATAGAGGAAATGAAGGTAGCCGTGACCGAGGCGTTTGCGAACGCCGTCGAGCATGGGTGTCGTGAGCTCGACCCTGACTCGTCGCATGTCCATGTGGTCTTCATGCCGCAGCCCGACAGGTTCACGGTTACGGTCAGGGATCACGGCCCGGGTTTCGAGTTCGTTCATTCCGACCTGCCCGATTCCGATCAGGTTCGGCAGAGAGGTTTGTACTTGATCCGCTGCCTGACGGACGATGTGCAGGTCGAGCGCCGGAACGGTGACACAATCGTCACCGTGGTGAAGAAGTACTCGTCTTCCTGCTAATATCAATCCTGGCCTGCTTGACAGATGTTCGCGACATCGCCTCGGCACGACGAAGACCTCGCCCTCGGTGCAGTTTGGCCCACGACACCGCTCCGCACATCAGCACAGGCGAGAGGAATGCGATCGTCACATCGCTAATGAAAGACATGTATCGCCTTGCCGCCACCGTCGTGACTGGCGCATGGATGGTCAGCAGAACCGGCGCGGCGCTTTTCGGGATTTCCCATAAGAAGGAGATGCATCGGTGGATCGTAGACCCATTATGGTAGCTGCCGTGTTTCTCGCGTCAGCCCCAATCTGCTTTGGCCTGCATTCGTCTGCCTCTCAGGAAGGACTTCGTGCGTCTTCCGGTCAACCATCTATCGGTCGTGCGGCCGTCGGTGAGTCTGCCGGTCGGGCGACCCAGAACGAGGACCGTGAGGTCGGGAGGACAAGAACGCTGAGAAGAATCGAATGGGAAAAGATCAAGCTCGACGACGGGGCCTATGAGTCCGCGGGCGTCTTCGACGTGAACAACGACGGGAAGCTCGACGTCGTGTGCGGCGGGTACTGGTACGAGGCGCCCGATTGGAAGAAGCACAAGATTTGCGATGTCCGAGCCGAGGGCGAGTATTACGACGATTTCTCGACCATCCCCATGGACATCAACGGGGACGGCTTCACCGACTTCATCACCGGCGGATGGTGGGGGAAGACGCTCCAGTGGCGCGAGAATCCGAAGGGGCAGCCCGTCGAGTGGAAGACGCACAACATTGATGAGGTCGGCTCTATCGAGACGACCCGTGCCTGGGACGTTGACGGCGACGGCGAGCTGGAGATATGCCCCAACACCCCCGGCAACCCGCTCGTCTTCTTCAAACTGAACAGGGACAGCGCGGGGAAAGGCACGGGCACCTTCCGCAAGATCCAGGTCACGCCCGAAGGACAGGGGCACGGCCTGGGATTCGGTGACATCACCGGGAGCGGGCAGGGATGCTTCATCACCCCGAGCGGCTTTTGGGAGCCGACGGGAAACCCGCTGGAGGACAAGTGGGTCTTCCACCAGGAGTTCAGCCTCGGAAGCGCCAGCGTTCCGATCATCGTCGCCGATGTGAACGGCGATGGGGTGAACGAGCTGATCGTCGGCCAGGCTCACGGATATGGGCTGGACTACTACACCCAGAAGACGGAGGGCGGCAAGCGGGTGTGGACGAAGCACCCGATTGATCCCTGGTTCTCGCAGTATCACGAGATGCAGTGGGTGGACATTGACGGCGACGGGGAATGTGAGCTCGTCACCGGCAACCGATTCCGAGCGCACTGTGGGAATGAAGCGGGCGAGACGGACATGTGCGGGCTCTG
>Ga0315289_10016582_pt1 | contig 10153 bp, 11 predicted proteins | sample YL17G11_40_MG_FD_203452 | JGI IMG/M metagenome (GOLD analysis project Ga0315289, IMG submission 203452) | Sediment microbial communities from Yellowstone Lake, YNP, Wyoming, USA - YL17G11_40 | ecosystem: Environmental > Aquatic > Freshwater > Lake > Sediment | place: USA: Wyoming | collected...
GGCGGGGGAACCGCCGGGACTGGTTCCCAGGGGGCCGGGGGAGATGCATGGTCCCCATCGCAGCCAAAACGGGTGGCGTACAGCGGCCCTCTTTTGCCTTGATCGGCCGAAACTGGTATCATTTCCGGCTGAGAGCCGGGCATGGTCAATTACATTCTGTTGTACAAGATCCGTAGGATCGTCAAGAAGATCCTTAAGGACAAGATCGCCGACGACGAGATCGCCACCACCCCGAAATCCTGCATCGGCTGCCTGGCCGACGACATCAGCTGGGAAGTCTATTATCTGCTCAAGGAAAGAGAGGAGAAGGGCGCGCCGCCGCCGGCCGCGGAGGGCTGAGGCCTACGTCTCTTCCTTGCCCCTCTCCCTGAGCTTGGCCTTCAGGGCATCCCACCACTCGATACGCTTCCGGACCTCTTTCTCGAAGCCGAGGTTGCCGGGCTCGTAGTACTTCCGGCCCTTCAGCCGCTCGGGCATAGTCTCCATATCGGTCGTCGCGAGGACGTTGTCGTGGGCGTACTGGTAGTCCTGGCCGTAGCCGATCTCCTTCATCAGGGGCGTCACCGCGTTCCGGATATGGAGCGGGACGGGCTCGTGGGGGCTGCGCTCGACGTCCTTCTGGACGGCCCCGTAGGCCGCGTAGACGCGGTTGCTCTTGGGAGCGGAGGCGAGATAAACGACGGCCTCGGCCAGAGCCAGCTCCCCTTCCGGCGAGCCGAGGAAGTCGTAGGCGGCCTTGGCGTTCAGCGTGATGGCCAGCGCCTGCGGGTCGGCCAGGCCGATGTCCTCGGAGGCGAAGCGGACCATGCGCCGGGCGACGTAAAGCGGGTCCTCTCCCGAGGCCAGCATCCGAACGAGCCAGTAGAGAGACGCGTCGACGTCGCTGTTGCGCAGGCTCTTGTGGAGGGCCGAAATAAGGTTGAAATGCTCCTCCCCGGACTTGTCGTAAAGGAGGGTCCTTTTCTGGAGGGCCTCCTGGACGTTCTCCATCGTGATCGTCTTGCCGCGGGCCAGGCTGGCCGCGATCTCCAGCGTGTTCAGGGCCCGGCGGGCGTCGCCGTTGGCGAAATCGACGAGCATGTCCAGGGCGCTCGGATCGACGGTCAGGCCCGACGTGCCGAGCCCGCGCTCCTTGTCCTCCAGGGCGTCATGGATGATCCGGGCGAGCGCCTCGTGGTCGAGCTCCTTGAGGACGAGGACCCGGGTCCGCGACAGGAGCGGGGCGATGACCTCGAAGGACGGGTTTTCCGTCGTCGACCCGAACAGGATGATGTCCCCTTTCTCGACGTAGGGCAGGAAGGCAGCCTGCTGGGCCTTGTTGAAGCGGTGGATCTCGTCGATGAACAGGACCATGGGCTTGCCGAAGAGCTTCCTCTGTTGTTCGGCCCGGGCCATGAACTCCTTGACCTCCTTGATCCCGGCCAGGACGGCGCTGAAGAACTCGCAGGGCAGGTCGAATTGGCGGGCCAGCATGGAGCCCAGGGTCGTCTTGCCCGAGCCCGGCGGGCCCCAGAAGATGATGGAGACGAGCCGGTTCGAATCGATAAGCTCCGAGAGGAGTTTGCCCTTGCCCAAGATGTGGTCCTGGCCGTAGACACGATCGAAGGTCTGCGGCCGCATCCGCTCGGCGAGGGGTGTATGGGTTTCCTTTTCCCGGTCCTTTGTCTTTTTATCCATGGGTGGCGCCAGGCCCGGATTATATCACACCCGCCCGCCGGCCGGACCCTGGCGGCACGGGCAGAACGGCGCCCCCGCGGGTCAGTTTTAGACTTTTCTTGATGTATGTTAGCGCCCGGATATATAATTATCTGGTGCACGGGAGTACGGTTTCCGGGCCGAGAAGGGACGAATTTTAGGCGATCGTAATAGCCAAGTTTTCATTATAAGAAGAGAAGCCGTCGAGTGATTGAGGCCCGTCAGGAACAACTATCCAGGTTTCCTCACCGATTGAGCGGAAGCGATCAAAACTCGCGGGCGGCAGACCTGATCCAAGAGGCGTTTGAATCGCTGGGGCTTAAGACGGAAGTCGAACGTTTTAAAGTCCTTGGTCAGCTGGCGTTCGGCATCTCCCTGAACGTTCTTGCTCCCCTGATCGTTTTCTTCTTCCTGAAGAGGCCGTACTGGCTGGCGATGATATTATTTGGCGTGTCTATGGTCTCACTTTGGGGGGAACTAACCTTTTCTTTCCATCTCTTCAGGAGGGTCATTCCTGCGCACGAATCCTGTAACGTCGAAGGCGTTATCGGCCAGGAGGTCCGCGCAAAAAAGACCGTCGTCATAGTAGCACACCATGACACCCCCAAAACGGGGTGGTTATATCGCGCGAGCCTGGCCGACCGATTGGCCCCGGTCCTGCGCAGCATCCCGCCGCCGTTTAATAAGATCTATTTCCCTCCATTCCTCGGCGCTCTCGGCCTCGGCGCAGCGCTGATTCTCCGTCCTTGGCCGTCAACCGGCCTGATATGCAGCGTGCTGGCCGCGGCTTCCGCTTGCGTTCTGGGCATCGTTCTATTAGTGACGATACAATGGGGATTGTCCAAGCCCTCCCCGGGGGCTAACGACAACGGCTCCGGCGTTCTCGTCCTGCTCGAACTGGCCGAAAGATTTTCGAAAAAACCGCAGGCGGATATCTCCGTCCATCTCTTGGCGACGGGGGCCGAGGAAGCGGGCTTCTTCGGAGTCAAGAATTACCTGAGGCGGCATAAGGAACTCGACAAACGCGACACCTTCTTCATCAACCTGGACAGCGTTGGAGGAGGAGAACTTCACTGGGCGGTCGGCGAAGAGACCCTTGAAAACATCGCCTATCCCGTACAGGGTCTCGACGTTCTCTCAGACGCAGAATGCAGGAGCGGCGGGCCTGTTCTTCCGAGAATAAAGATCAACGCGCCGACCGACGCGGGCCCGGTTGCCAGAAAGGGATATCGGGTTCTTACGCTGATAGGACTGGAGAACGAATCCATCCCGCCGAATTTCCATAAAGCCTCTGACACATTCGAAAGGCTTGATCCGAACGTGCTGAAACGGGCGGCCGAGGCCGTTGAGAATTTCGTCCGTCATATCTGAGACTCCGCCCGAGGCCGCCCGTCAAGCGACGGGCCTTCGGCTCGCCACTCGCCCGTGGCTTATATCCACGGGCGAGTACGGCGGAAGTGGACCCCCGGGCAAGCCCGGGGCCGGGCTTCCCAGTCCCGGTCCTGCCGGCTTCGCCAGCACTGCCAAGGGCGGTGGCAAGGCCGGGGCCCCGGCCGCTGTGGAAGACAACTCAAGGAACCAGGGTGTCATTAATGTAGTGGACGAGTTCAGCGCCTTGACCAAACCCTAAGGAAATGCTAATGTTAGCCTCCGGGCGCCCGTGAAAAAAGAATCCGTTCAGACTAATCTGTTCAAGGACGAAAAAACGAAGACGAAGCTCGTCTACAAGCTCGACGAAGCCAGCCGGATGACCGGCGTCGACACCGAGACGCTGGCTTCGTGGGAAGAGGAATTCCCTTTTCTCAACGCCGGCCTGACGGGGAGCGGCGAGAAATTCTTCCGGCAGCAGGACGTGGCCATCATCGCCCGGATCAAGGAGCTCATGGCCGGGAAAACCCTGACCATGGCCGGAATCAAGCGGAAGATCGAGGCCGAGTTCGGCCTCGTCCGCTCGAACCCCGTCCATCCGGAGCGGCTCCGCAAGGCCCTCAACAACGTCCGCGACGAGCTCCAGGACATCGTCTCCGCCCTCGACGACGGACGGAAAAAAAAGTCATAAATCACCCTGTTTCTGCTATAATAAGGGGCTCCAGTTCGGGACGTGGCGCAGCCTGGTAGCGCACATGCTTGGGGTGCATGGGGTCGGCGGTTCAAATCCGCCCGTCCCGACCATTTCTCTCATCTCTCGAGGATCACTCACATGAAGATCACAAAAGACAAAAACACGGAAGACCTTAAGGCCCGGGCTATCGACCTGGCCGGACTCGTCAATTACCAGGACGGGGCGATCGTCAGCCGCGAGGTTGTCAGTCAGCCGACGGGAACGGTGACCGCGTTCGCCTTCGACGAGGGCGAGCAGCTGAGCGAACACACAGCGCCTTTCGACGCCATGGCCATCGACCTCGACGGCGAGGCCGACATCACTATCGGCGGCAAGGTCAACCGGGTCAAGCCGGGCGAGATGATCATCATGCCGGCCTCGGTGCCGCACGCACTCAAGGCCGTGACGCGCTTCAAGATGCTCCTCGTCATGATCAAGAAGTCCGCGTGAAGAAAGCCCCGAAGGCCGGGGCCGCCGCCAAGAGGGTCCGGCGTCCCCTCATCCTCCTGACTAACGACGACGGCTTCTACCACGAAACGATCCAGACCCTCTACCGCCGGCTTCGGGACCTGGGCCAGACGTATATCGTCGCGCCGGACCGGGAAAAAAGCGCCTGTTCGCTGGCCATCACACTTCGTCGGCCCCTTCGCATCCAACACGTCAAGCCGCGGGTCTGGGCCGTCGAGGGGACGCCGGGCGACTGCATCTATTTCGCCCTCCAGAAGCTCCTCCCCCGCCGGCCGGACCTCATCATATCGGGCATGAACCCCGGACCGAACCTCGGCCAGCAGGACATCAATTACTCCGGGACCGTCGCCGGAGCGATCCAGGGGACGTTCCTCGGCATCCCGTCGATCGCGGTTTCTCTTCTTCCCGACGCCTCAGGCGGCTTCGACTTGAAGTTCGCCGCGGAAGCCGTCCGGACGATCGCCGCGAACGTCCTGGCCTCGGGCTTGCCGCCGGGGACGGCCCTCAACGTCAATATCCCGCCCCCTCCGGTCAAGGGCGTCAAGATCACCCGCCTGGGCTGGAAGTTCTACGACCCGGAGATCATCGAGAAGACCGACCCCCGCAACTCATCCTACTTCTGGATCGGGACCGGAGTTCCCAGGCGGGTAGGCGACGCCGGCACCGACGTCATGGCCGCCCACGAGGGCTACATCTCGCTGACCCCCCTGCACACCGACATGACCGCCCACCACGTCCTGTCCTCACCGAAATTGCGCCGCTTAGCCATGGCGCTCGCCCCGCTAAAACAATAGTTAGAACCTTGTTGCTTGATGTCTGCATCTTGATCTATCAGCTTGACGCTGCCCGGGCAGTGATAGGGGCCATGCATAGCCCCCGTAGCGGAAGGGGCTCGCCCTTCGGGCGTAGGAACAACTGGGACTGGTTCCCGGGGGGCCGGGGGAGATGCATGGCCACTATCACTGCCAAAACGGACAGCGTCCTGCGGTTTGGGAACCATCGGAATCAGTTCTTAGGGATCCGAGGGGAGATGGGCGGCTTCAGCGCCGCATAACTGAGCGGCAATTAGAATCCGGGCGGTGTCACCGGCTTTTTTTTGCGGTGGCGCAGGAACTCGGTCACGACGGGGACCGTCGATAGGGCGATGATGGCCAGGATGGCCAGGGAAAAATTCTTCCTGACGACCGGGATGTTGCCGAAGAAATATCCGGCGCCGACGAGCAGGACGACCCAACCGACCCCCCCGATGACGTTGTAGGCGATGAACTTGCCGTAGGACATCCGCCCGATCCCAGCGACGAAAGGCGCGAATGATCGGATGATCGGGACGAACCGTGCGATGATGATCGTCTTGCCGCCGTGCTTTTCGTAGAAGGCATGCGTCCGGTCGAGGTGCTCCTTCTTGAAGAAACGGGCTTTGTCCTTGTTGAAGACCTTGGGACCGACGTAATGGCCGATCCAGTAATTGACCGTGTCGCCGATGATCGCAGCGGCGGCCAGGACCAGGATGAGCCAGCCGACTTTGAAGGCCTTCAGCGCGGCGAACGTCCCGGCGGCGAAAAGCAGGGAGTCGCCGGGAAGGAAGGGCATGACGACGAACCCGGTCTCGATGAAGATGACTGCGAAAAGAATGACGTAGGTCCACAGGCCGTACTGTTGGATGATGGCGCTGAGGTACCTGTCGAGGTGCAGCGCGAAATCGATGATCTTGTTGATCAGTTCCATGAGTTCCCTACTATACCCGCGCTTGTCCTCTTAATCAATCCGTGCTTTTCCCGACCCCAACGTCCAGATCTCAACATCCGGGCCCGGGCGGCGACGATGGCCGCCTGAAAGCCCCCGTAGCGGAGGGGCGGCAGGGAGCGGATTCTGAGAAGCGACCGATAGAAGTGCGGTGGAGTGACTCGGAACCGCACTTCTAGGAGATATCTTAATCAAGAATGGGGACACGCCCTAAAGGGCCTTTGCCGGGCCCTTTAGGACATGTCCCCGAATCTAGCCCACAATATCGGAAAAATCCCTGGCCGACCGCCGGGACTGGTTCCCGGGGGGCCGGGGGATAAAGGCGGTCTCGGCGCCGCAAAACCGGGCCCGGGCAGTGAGGTCCGACACCGCCTCTATGCTAAAATAAGGGGCATGGCGCAAGCGGGCAGGAAACTGGAGCTGGTCGAGAAGGCCCTCGCCCGTCTTTCCCCTCTCGAATCGGCCTGCGCGCTCTGTCCGCGGGACTGCCGGGTGGACAGGACGAAGAGCGCGGAAGGCGTCTGCCGGACGGGCCATCTCGCCTCGGTCTCCCACGCCCTGCTCCACTTCGGCGAAGAACCGGTGATCAGCGGAACGTCGGGCTCCGGGACGATCTTCTTCACGGGCTGCAACCTCAAGTGCCTCTTCTGCCAGAACTACCAGCTCAGCTGGCTCCTCGAGGGCGAGCCCGTTTCGGACGAGGAGCTGGCGGCCCTGATGCTCGGGCTCCAGGCGAAAGGCGCCCATAACATCAATTTCGTCTCGCCGACCCACGTCGTCCTGCCCATCCTCCGGGCCCTCCGCATCGCCCTCTCCGAAGGCCTCGCCATCCCCCTCGTCTGGAATTCCAACGGCTACGACGGCCTCGAGGTCATCCGGGCCCTGGAGGCGATCGTCGATATCTATCTCCCCGACCTCAAGTACCATTCCCCTTCTGTCTCGAAAAAGTATTCGGCCGCCGGGGACTACTTCGCCCGGGCCTCCGAAGCCCTCCGGGAGATGTCCATCCAGCAGCCCGTCCTCGACCTCGGCCCCGGCGGGACCGCCCGCAGGGGGCTCGTCATCCGCCATCTCATCCTCCCCGGCTCGGTCGAAGACACCCTCGTCATCCTGAAATGGGTCCGCGAAAACCTCTCTCCGTTCATCGGGTTGAGCCTGATGAGTCAGTATCATCCCTGTTTCCGGGCGCCGGATGAGATCCAGCGCGGCGTTTCCGTGGAAGAATGCCGGCGGGCCGCTGACGAGGCTCTCGCGCTCGGTTTCGACCACCTCTTTCTCCAGCCGGAGCCCTTCCGGCCGGACGAACACCTCGTCCCGGATTTCAGGAAAGAAAAGCCGTTCCGCTGGAAGTAAGCCCTGGGCCGGGGCTATTTCGAGCGAGGGGTGTAGGTTTTCGTCTGGGGCAATCGCGATTCCGGAACGCCGAGGGCAGCGGCCAGCTCCCTGATTTTCCCGTGTACCGCCCGGACTCCCTTGGGGCCCATGCGGAAAAGCTGTTTCTGGGCCGGGCTGAAGGCCTCGAGGGTCTCGTCGGTCATCGCGTAGCTCAGGATCTTCTCCTCCAAAACGACGGGGCCTTCGACGACGGGGGTCCCGAGAAGCTCGGCCATGGCCCGGACGAGCGTGTCTTCGAAGTCGACCCCGGGGTAGCCGAGGTCGCGGTAGGCCTCCTGGAGGAGAGGCTTGACCGCCCGGTAGAGCCGACCGGCCGCCGTCGCGTCGACCGAACGAACCACGTCGACAACGGGATTATACCGGGAATACGACGCTTTATCGACGAGCGTGCCCTCTTTCGTCCTGACGACGCGGAACTGCCCGGAGGGCGAAAAGAAGTCGATGTGCGGCTTTGGGCTCAGCCCGTTGGCGACGTTGTCGACGGCGACGACGAATTTCCGGACGAGGTCTTTCGTCAGCAGCCACTTGGCGAACTCCGGGTTCGTCGACAGGGCCGCGGCAAAGTCCCGGACGGACGGGTCGCTCTCCCCAAGCGCCACGGCTGGGAACACAAGGGACTCGCCGATCCCCGCACCAGGGGTCTTCTCGTCCCCGGCCGGGACCACCGACTCGGCCGGCGGAGCCTGCGGCACCGCGGGCACTCCCGGCTTTTTCATGAAGACGAAATAATACACGGCCACGACGGCGGCCAAAACCACGAGAATGGCGATCGCGAGGCCCCGGACCTTCTTAGGCTCGTTCCCTTGTTTGTCGTCGAGATGGAGATCGTCCATGGTTTTCCCTCACTTTCCTATTGCCACACTATTATACTCCGATTTGCCGCCGCGGCTAGCCGAACCTCCCCGTGATGTAGTCTTCCGTCCGGGAATCCCCGGGGTTGGTGAAGATCTGCCGGGTTTCGCCGATCTCGACGAGCTCGCCGAGGAGAAAGTAGCCTGTGACGTCCGAGACCCGGGCCGCCTGCTGCATGTTGTGGGTGACGATGACGATGGTGTAGCGTTTCTTGAGCTCGGCCATCAGGTCCTCGATGTTGGCCGTGGCCGCCAGGTCGAGGGCCGAGCAGGGTTCGTCCATGAGGAGGATCTCCGGCTCGACGGCGACCAGCCGGGCGATGCACAGCCGCTGCTGCTGCTCGCCCGAGAGCATGAGCGCGTTCTCGTCCAGGCGATCCTTGAGGTCGTCCCAGAGGTGGACGGCTTCGAGGCTTCGCCTGATTTTTTCCTCGAGGACCTTCCCGTCGCGGACACCGTGGACGCGGAGCCCGTAGACGACGTTGTCGAAGACGCTCAGGGGGAAAGGGTTGGGCCGCTGGAAGACCATGCCCACCTTCTTCCGGAGCGCGAGGAGGTCGGTCCCGGGCCGGTAGATGTCTTCTCCGTCGATGAGGACGGTTCCCGTGACCCGGACGTCCTCGATGAGGTCGGTCATGCGGTTGAGCGACCGCAGGAAGGTCGTCTTGCCGCAGCCCGAAGGCCCGATGAGGGCGGTGATCTTGTTGACCGCGAAATCCAGGCTGATACCTTTCAAGGCCTGGAACTTCCCGTAGAAAAACGACAGGTCGCGGACTTCGATGATGGCCATGTCCGGTTACCCGAATCTCCCGCGAAGGTAGTCGTCCGTCCGCTTATCCTGGGGCGCCGTGAAAATATCCGCTGTTGGGCCGACCTCGACGAGCCCGCCGTTCAGGAAAAAAGCCGTGCGATCGGCGACGCGGGCCGCCTGCTTCGTGTTGTTGGTGACGAGGATGATGGTGTAATCCTTCTTGAGCTTGCGCAGGGAATCCTCGATCTTCATAGTCGAGATGGGGTCGAGCCCCGAGGTCGGCTCGTCGAGGAGGATGAACTCCGGCTTGACGGCCAGGATGCGGGCCAGGCAGAGGCGCTGCTGCTGGCCGCCCGAAAGCTTCAGGCCGCTCGTTGCCAGCCGGTCCTTGACCTCCTCCCACAGGCCGCCCCTCTCCAGGCTGTCCCGGACGACGGCGTCGAGCCGGGCCCGGCCCTTCAGGCCGGCCATCCTGGCGCCGAAGGCGACGTTCTCGAAGATCGAACGGGGCAGCGGCACGGGTGTCGCGAAAACCATCCCCAGCTTCCGGCGCAGTTCGACGACGTCGACGTCGGGCCGGTTGATATCGCGGCCGTCGATCGAGATCGTCCCCTCGACCCGTGAGCCGCGGACGAGGTCGTTGAGCCGGTTGAGGGCGCAGAGGAAGGTCGACTTGCCGCTCCGGGCCGGCCCGATGATCCCCAGGATCTCGTTCCGGCGGACGTCCAGGTCGAGGGCGTTGAGCTTTTGAACGGCGCCGAAGAACTGGCTGAACCCCCGGACCTCGATGGCGACGTCGCTCATGTCTCCCGCTTCTCTCCCCTCAGGAATACTTCTTGATGAACCGGTTCATCAGGTAATAGGTCAGGATGTTGATGCCCAGGATGGCGATGATCAGGACGGCGGCCGTGCCGTAGGCATTCGACATCGAGATGCCTTCCCTGGCCAGGATGTAGAAATGGACGGACATCGTCCGTGTCGACGAGAAGATCGAGGTCGGTAAGCGCAGGGCGCTTCCCGCCGTGAAGATCGTCGCCGCCGTCTCGCCGATGCTGCGGCCGACGCTGAGGACGATCCCCGTGACGATGCCGGGCAGGGCCGAGGGCAGGACGACCCGGGTCACGGTCTGCCACTTCGTGCTGCCCAGGG
>Ga0315289_10016585_pt1 | contig 10152 bp, 8 predicted proteins | sample YL17G11_40_MG_FD_203452 | JGI IMG/M metagenome (GOLD analysis project Ga0315289, IMG submission 203452) | Sediment microbial communities from Yellowstone Lake, YNP, Wyoming, USA - YL17G11_40 | ecosystem: Environmental > Aquatic > Freshwater > Lake > Sediment | place: USA: Wyoming | collected...
CCGTGACATCGACTTGCCCGACAACCTCATCGAGCTTGGCGGGTCGGTACTTCTCTACCCAAATCTCCTTCATCGCTCTCGGTTGAATTGAAACAGGAAGGTGGGCAATATACTTTATCTAGCCATATTTGGGTTGGCAATGTGGGAAGGTACCACTTGCCTATTTCTTTCCATGTATGCTCTTATGTCATCCATGTACTCATAGACACGAAGTTCTCCAGTCAAAACATCTGACAGGCCCTTGAGGAGTTCCTTTGGCAAATCTGCAGTCACATCCATTACATGAGGGCACACGACACCTATCGGTCCGAAGGGGATGAATTTCTCCTGTTCTTCGTAGATTGCTTCATCCGAAGGTTGGTCATAGACACCGCTCATGCCCCTTCCGCCTCCCATGGCTTGGCCTTGCATAGCTTGAATGCAGGGATCAGGCAGAAGTGCCCTCGTGCATTTTGTTGCAACCCAGTGTCTAATCAACACTCTCATTAACGGTCTGAGATTGTGTTTCTTCTGGAATCTATCCCATTGAGCTTTGTAGTCAGCAGTCCTCATTCTCTTGCTTGGACTGATTACCCCATCATGGCTTCTGAATGGGTACAATGGATTTCCAGGAAGATGCTCTGGATTCAATGCCCACATATCAATGATTGCTTGGACCATGTCTGACGGAAGCTTTGCTATTGTCGGTGAATAGTTCTTGTTCCCAGGTTCCCTGCCCGTTGTTCTTATTGCAAATGGCCTTCCATCTCTGAGAACAACGTGCTCATTGTTCAGTAGACAGATGTTTGCTGGTCTTGGACCGAGTTGGAACATATGTCTAATGATTGCAGCCAGATATTTGTCATCCTCAGTTTCCAAGGCATTTATCCATGGCAGAACGAGATCATCATTCGGTGTTTGCCTTTTGAGTATCGGTGGCAACCTTCCGATATCAGATTTCAGGTCCACAGGGTAGGTGCCAGGTTTGAATTCCAGCCCCAATACCCAGAAAGTCTTGAGGCAGGAATTCTTGTTCATTATCGTTGGGCGACTTACTGTCTTCAAGAAATCGACCAACAGCTCATGTCCTTTGTTTCCCTGTAGCTGCCTTCTCGTCACAGCTTCTAATTCAGAGGATTTGGCAAACTGAATGAAGGCTTCCTGATAATGCCTGATAGTGCTTCCTCTTATCTTGCCTGGAGCATTCCTATTAAAGTTGTCGATTGCGCCTTGAACATCTACCAACTGATCGCCATCGACGATGTCGGCGTTGGCAGATGTCTCAGATACTCCGTCTTCCCCGAGCTGAGGTTCTGGTTCGGGTTCATTTTTATTCCCCTGCGAAAGCGTGTTTTCCTCATCCACGCTCCCAGTCGGCAAACCGGCCTCCGATGACTTAAGGATGGTGACGGAATCGGACGAATCGGTAATCCCATCCTGGGCACTCCTGTGTGAATCTACTGGCCTCATATCGGTTTCTCTACTCCTTTCTGTAGCCTAGCCCTCCGGAGCCTCTGCTTGACTCCTTGATGACTGATCCCGAGCTGCCTGCCTATTTCCCGCAGAGATAGGCCTTCCTGCCTCAATCGTACGATGTCATCAGTCCTAGCGGGGTTTGGAGGCCTCCCCAATCGCTTTCCTTGAGCGACCGCCCGGGCGAGCCCTCTCTTAGTCCTGCGGCTGATTAGGCTGCGCTCGAACTGCGCGACAGCTCCAAGGACGCCGAGGATAAGCTCCCCCTCCGGGGTATCGGTGCTTGCTTCGGGCTGGTTGATGAAGCGGACGCTGACGCTGGAATCATTCAGGCGCTTGATCTCCGTATGAAGATGGATCATCGACCTGGCGAAGCGGTCCACATCTGTAATTAGAATGATCTGGAATCGGTGGCCTCTTGCGTCACGGATCATCTGCTGGAACTGGGGGCGGTCAACGTCTTTCCCGGATTGGTAATCGACGTATTCATCGTAAATCTCATAGCCCTGCTCCTCGGCGTATTTCCTCAATGGGATCAGCTGGTTCTCAGGGTCCTGTACGTCGTCGTCCTTGGAGACCCGGGCGTACAGGGCGACCTTGGAGATTGTCATGCTCTTCCCCCAACGAGGTGGTCTACGGTCTCCTTCTCGAGACGCGAGACTTGCAGTTGCGCGAGCTTCTCATCCGCAGCGACGAGCTTCTCCAGGATCTGCAACAGCACATCTATCCTGACATTGAGCTTGAGGACGAACTCAGGCATATCCGCGATGACCGTGGCGAGTTCGGGTTCGCTCGTCTCAATCTCACGGCGCCCCTCGGAGTCGGAGAGCCACACTTTGCCGCTACGGCTCTTCGCTTTGACCTTCCCGACTAGCTGATTCAGCAGGCGGTCGTCGCAGGCGGCGAAATGAGGCTTCCACAGAGGACAGAACTCGATGATGCCGAATTCCCATCTCCCGTGCTTCTGTAGGAAGTTAGCGACCTGCTGAGCCTGAGACAGGTAGATTTGCTCGTATTCCTTCGACTCAGGAACGGTCAGATTCCTCGCTGGCATATAGACATAGAACCAGGTGACGGCCGGCGTATCCTCAAGCTCGATCGAGTAATCCTCGCCGTCGAAATGCAGCTTTCCCTTGTATCTGGCGACGGTGTTGTGATTGAGATAAGGATCCTTATCGAGCAGGGGCACTTCGACGGTGTGCTGCCCCTTATCGATCAGCAGTGTGTGCATGTCGCCAATCTTGATGACCCGGAATCTGAGTTTGATATGATGCGCGTTGATGAGGCCAATCCCGTAGCCTTTCGGAGTCAGTCGCCGGACAGCATTGGATTCGGCAACATGAACGCCCCTACCGTCAGAGGCAACATCGCTCGTCGCCGATTCAAGTGCTCGCTTCCCGGCGAGGTAATCGTCGAGCTCGCGTGAGCGGGGACCATCACCATAGAGATAGGGTTTCGTGTCCGTGACTCGTTCCAGATAATCTCTCTCAACAAGCTTCCTGGCAATCCTTGAAACGGTGCCTCTCCCGATATGGGCAGTGTCGGCTGTGAGAGATTGCGCCGCCCCCTCCCGGAGGAGCTTGTAGATCCGAACTTGCATATCGGTGATCCGGATTGGGGTCAGCCTGCCACCCCCGTGATGTTGTCACTCTGTTGCCACTTGATGTTGTCACTTTCATGGCCAGGGGTGGCAACACCACCGTCGGCAACATGGCAACATGAGCATTCGGAGGCGATGCTCTCGATAATCAAATGAGGAAGACAATGACCCAGGCAGTTAGACTTCTTGAACATTCCATCCCTCAATCAGCTAATCTGTCGGCGGCTTCACAATTCGCTCATTCGAATTCAGCTCGAGTGTCTTAATCAAAAGATGGAAGCCTTTCCTGAAGACGCTAGCTCGATCTGGGAAGACGGACGGTTGCTGCTCCACGAGCTGGTCCGCGAGATTCCGGACGCTCTTGCGATCTCGGAAACAGCAATTCACCAGGCAGTCGCCGGGCTTCTCCTGCTCATTCGGCTGCTGGTTCATCACTTACCAGCTCCTCCCTCGAGGTCCTGCGTCAAAAGTCCCTGGATATGTCTGCTAAGTGGAATCATTCCGATTTTCTTTCGAGTCTGTTCAAGCGTTCCCGGATCCACCGTCACGCTTATTCTGACCTTATTCGGGGTGTCGGATCGCATAGTGCTAAGTATTACTAATCTGATTAATGACCGATATGAACAAAGAAGAATCGGACAATTCTGGATGTCCATATTTTCAAAATGAACGATTAATTTGGCATGAAATCAAAGGCAGGAAGGATTCCAGGTATCCAGCAGGAAAAATAATCGATGTCCTGTTTGGGATCGAAGAGATTGGGAAGAACAACTGGATCAATGAAGGCAAACTGAGAGATAAGGGAATTGAAAAGATCATAGAAAAGAAATCGATCAAGGACTTAGATTCCTATTTCTGGGATATTTGTGAAGAGATTGGCTGCCAACATTGTGATCACTTCGTCTCACTCGAGGATCGAGGAAAGAATCTCTGCAACCTCGGTTGTGATCACCATGAATGGAATCATACGAATAGCGGAAACGATTGCCGGGATTGCCTTAGTGTCGATTCATGCCGACGCCATCACAATCCCCTCAATGAGACTCTGATGATTTTTCGACACAGTCTGATTAACGCCAGTCCAGCTATTAGGAGGGCGATGGTACTCCTTGCGCTTTTCTATAATCAAGGAGAACCTCAGGGTGGCTATAATCAGACAGATATTGGCAGATTAGCGGGGATTGATCGAAAAAGGGGGAGAGAAAAGGCTGAAAAATTGAATGAAATGGGGATCATCAGGAAAGTATCGGAGAATTTACCGCCAGGGGATGCTCAGAGATTGGGACTCACCAAACAGAAGTTGAAAGAGGCAGCTCATCGACGACCGCGATATACATTTGATCCTTTCCCAAATGAGGATATGCGCGGAGTAGAAAAAAGTCATGCAGAACTCGTGAGAAACAGATCGAGAGAAGCTATCAACGATCTCAAAGAGAAAGTTAAGAAGAAAAGAAGTTTCATCGAGCACAAGGACTTTATCGCTCTTGAAGAGGATATTTTTGATATTTCGAACTTCGGTCCGAGAGTCATAATCGGAGAGGTGCTGCCTCCAGAATGCATCGTGGAAACAATCCATAGTTTTGAAAAGCTTTACCACAATCTCAATTTGGAATTGATAATCCCCATTGCCTTCGCAGGAAAAGCCTCGGAGATAACGAAGGATCAGTTGATGGGACGCATGGAGGAGTTCGCGTCTGGGCTGATTAAAATCTACGATTCCATGTCTGCTGAAGATGTGAGGAGACTGTCTGAATATATGACTAAGCAATCTCGATCACGCGGCCGCAACGGATCCCCTACCACCCTGCTTTATACACTCTGAGCGAATCGAACATGGGCAAGGCGCAAGAAAGCGTTCAGGAGCGGTGCCGGCCGGAGAGGATGAACGGCAACGGTCGCGCGCGCTGAAGACTGATGTCTTCTTCTCTTCTCTTCTATAGAGGGGGTTTTTCCGAGTCTCCCTGCGTTGCCGTTCATTTGCTGGCTAGGAGAATGAACGGCAATCACTTTCCGGCAAATTCGGAGCGTATACAATCCGTTTACGGAAAGGTTCTTTAAATACCGTCTTGATTATTTGCCGAAAGCGACTAAAATCGGTTCGAATGGAAAGGTGATTTCGATGATTCTTGAAATCGACCGCAACGACTTTTCTTAGTGTATACGGACCCGTATACAGCCGTATCCGAGCGATTTCAGATGGAGGACCGTCCGTCCATGAAACTTCGAGCCAGGTTCGTAGCCAACAGCCAATAGGGTGTCTCCCGCGTCCTATAGAGAAGAGAGAGAGACTAGCAAGTCTCGGCCCCCCTTGTATTCGCGAAAATGTTGGCGACAGCTCTCTTTCGTCTCGAGGTGGGATTCGAAGCCTCCTGCTGCTCATTCTCCGCCCTCCCGCGCGAAGTTATCCCGTTAATTCAATGATGTTACGGGTTCTCTCGGCGAGATCTCCTGAGTCCTCGATGATCTCATGCGGATATTCCGAGCTTGCGAGAATCAGGAAAAAGCATTATCTCCTGACGAGGGGATGACCGGACTAGTGAGGAATTGGCATGGGCGTGAAATGTCCTGTCTGTGAATTTGAAGCGACGGACGAGGACAATTTTTGTTCGGAATGCGGTGCGCGAATCAACCGGAATCGTGCGAAAAAATTGAGAATGAAGACAGAAGAATCATCTCAGAAATGCGCAGGATGCGGAAGCGAAATCGGAGAAAATGATAAATTTTGCACGGAATGCGGTAGACGACTGATTGATTCTCGAGGGAGTTCTAATCTGGAACCAACAGAGAATCTCATCTGCAAAGAATGTGGCAAGAGAATATACAGTGTGGATTCTTTCAACAGACAGAAAGGTTACTGTTATGATTGCTTCGAAAAGAAATTCTTTCATCGAAAAGCAGTTATTACGCCTGATGATGAGCTCAAGCGAAGATTATCTCGGCTGGGGCGGATTTATTTTGGGTTTGCTGCGTTATACACTATCATATTTGCTATTGTTCTGTTTTCCACCATATCCACGGGGAGTAGTTCGAGCACTGGATACGGACCGCCTTCGCCCATTGTGTTTATTCTAGGAGTTCTCACCGTGATTCTTCTCCCGGCTATTGCCTCAGCCTATGGGAGATCGAAGAAGAGAATCCTTGAATCTAGGTCTGAATATAGATATGCAACAAAATACAATCGTGAGATCGCCAGTGCTAATGAATACGTAGGCAGCCTAGGAAGAGCCGTTCACGGTATAGCCGCAGCAATAATCTTATTGATCATACTTGGGGCCTGTATTTTATCTGGAATCACAGCAATCGCTATTTGGGATACAAATCAGGCGTTGTCTATTCTATTTGCCATTCCGCCGATTGGATTCTTACTTTGGATATTGAAACCAGATAAGAAAGGCTTTGGTTCAATTGGATCCTCTGAGAAGGGGTCTATCTGTTCCCAATGCGGTGCGAAAGTCAGGAATCTCACTGGAGGAAGATGTGAGAGATGCCATCAGGAATTCGTAGCAAGCGCTACGGTTGGAAATCCCGCTTGGAGAAAGATGAACAGGTGGTACAAAGGCCCATAAAGAGCCATCGGAAAAAGCCTTGAAAGGGGTTTACAAGGGCACATCATACGAAACTCGTAGTCCTTGAAAATAATGGGAAGGGGTTTGGGGACACGGCAATGCTATTGTTCCATGACAAGCCAGTAGTTTTTACTATGCGGATTTCGCTTATTCAAAAGAGATTAGGTCGAAAAAGTGACACCCCATGCCAGTCCACTTTTAGCGATTATGTCACGGCATCGGCTGTTCAATAGAGCAATCGGGAAAAACCCTTATCTCTTAGTTTCCCCCTCTTCATCTGAGGAAATGTCATGTCAGAGATAGACCGTGGGACATCCGAGTCGAGAGGACACAAAAAACAGAAGCTTACGAGAATTATGATGGTGACATTGATCGTCGCCGTCTTATTCGCCTCATCCTTGTCGCTCCTATCGAATCCATCATCTGAGATTCTACCCACCCCCGCCCCTGCAAGGACCGCATATACCTCGCACGCGAATATCACAATAAACGACAATTATGGCTTTCAACCTGCAAACTGGACTGCAAACGGCATAAGTGGTGGTAGTGGAATACCATCCGATCCTTACGTAATCAACGGTTGGGACATCAACGGGGCAGGTCATCAATATGCAATCTATATCGGCAACACCACGAAGCATTTCATGCTATCCAATTGTTCCGGCAAGAATGCAACGTTGGCAGGAATCTGTCTGAACAATGTGACGAACAGTAAGGTCATCAACAACGATTGCTCGAACAATGGGATGGAGGGTATAGTCATCGGCTATTCCGACGGCAACAACCTCATAGCCGACAATCTGTGCGCGAACAGCAATTATGGCATAATTGTTGCCCTTTCCAGCAACTGCATGATAACTGACAATCTATGCGAGAACAATTCTATAAGCATAGGCTTTGTATCTTCTTGCAACAACACAGCATTCAATAACACCTGTCGTAACGATTCCTATGGATGGGGTATAGGCATATACCTCGATCCCTATTCCAGTGACAACACAATAGTCGGCAATAACTGCTCGAGTAATATCGACGGCATACTGCTCGACCCTTACTCCTGCAACAACACCATTAGCAGCAACAACTGCAGCTCGAACAATCATACTGGCATATGGCTCTACACCTCGAGCAACAACACCATCAGCAACAACACCTGCTCGAACAATGAGAATGGCATTTATCTCGTCTCATCGAACGACAACATCATCAGCAACAACACCTGCAGCTCGAACAGTCAGATTGGCATAGGTCTCGGCTCATCGAGCAGCAACACCATCAGCAGCAACACCTGCTCGTACAATACTGGGGATGGCATATATCTCTACTCATCGAGCGGCAACGCTCTGAACAACAACACCTGCTCAGACAATGGCAATAAGGGCATATGGATCTACTGGAGCTCCAACAACAACATCCTATCAGAAAATAACTGCTCGCGGAATTCTCAATACGGCATATGTATCGAGAGGTCTATGTTTAATATGGTGGTCAACAACAATTGCTCGAACAACATTCAATATGGGTTAGACATATTGGATGTTACCTCAATCTTAAACAGGGTCTGGAACAACACCTTCATCGGGAACAACGGCGCAGGGAGCGTCTACGACATAAATCACATCCAGGCATATGACGGCGGGGCGGGCAACCGTTGGAACTCCTCAGGAACTCCTCACGGCTACGGCAACTACTGGAGCGATTGGCAGGGCAGGGACTTCAATATGGACGGCATACAGGATGCACCATACAACATAACCGGATTCCTAGGAGCAAAGGACTTCTATCCCCTTGCGACCTTTGCGCCGCCGATACCGGAGTTCTCCGAGCTCATCATCCCGATAGTCGGGCTGATGCTGATCGCATTGATATTCGGCAGAACGAGAAAAAAGCCTTGAAAGGGGTTTGGTGGTAACCTGCCCAACTCCTCATATTGATTTCCAGCCAGCAGTAGAAGGTCGTTTTCGTCGGGAGCGATGGCTGATTTCCGGAGAAAATAGAGCAAGGCTTTATCCCCTCCTGTCAAACTACCCTGAGCATGGCGATGGGGAATCGGAGGATGGTAGCATGTCAGCAATTGATAGAAATTTGAAAGGATCCAGGAACCATTTCAGAGGTAAACTGCTCGTAACGTTGATCGCGTCAGCTATCGTCATGAGCCTCGTGATGACCATGCTCATCACCCCTGCTCCTTCGGAAGGCAATCCTCCGGCACCGGATGTCCCTGCTAACGCCTCTTATACATCTCATGCGCCGATCTCCATCAACGGCAACGCGGCATTCGCCACTAAAGCGCTTGTCGAAACATGGCCCGGCGACGGCAGCGCAGGGAATCCCTACATCATCCAAGGTTACGACATAAATGCGTCCTCTGCAAACGGGATCGAGATAGATAGCACGACTGTGCATTTCATCATCAGGAACTGCTACGTCCATGACGGTGGTGGATCGAGCTACCATGACGGCATCTATCTGTACACCGTAAGCAACGGTATCGTTAGTAACAACACCTGCTCGAACGATTATCATGGCATATATCTCTACTCATCGAGCAGCAACAACATCAGCAACAACACCTGCAGCTCGAACGGTTGGTATGGCATATATCTCGGCTCGTCGAGCAGCAACACCATCAACAGCAACAACTGCAGCTCGAACTATTATTGTGACATATATCTCTACTCGTCGAGCAACAACACTCTCAGCAACAACACCTGCTCGAACAGTTTTTATGGCATATGTCTCTGGCCATCGAGCGGCAACACGCTGATCAACAACACCCTGGTAAATGACGGGATATGGATCGAAAGTTCGAGCGGCAACACGCTGATCAACAACACTCTAGTAAATGACGGGATATGGATCGAAAGTCCAAGTATATCTGATTGGAACACACACAGCATAGATACTTCCAATACGGTAAACGGGAAGCCGGTCAGGTACTACAAGAATCAGAGCGGGATCACCATCCCTGCCGGGGGGGCGGGGCAGGTCATCTTGGCCAACTGTACGGACTTCGTCATTGAGAATCAGAACCTAAGCGAAACGGGTCGCGGGATTGCGATCGCCTTCTCATCGAATATAATCGTCATGAACAATTCCTGCTCGAATAGTGCGGGTGGCATATATCTCGCCTCATCGAGCAGCAACACCATCAACAGCAACAACTGCAGCTCGAACAGTTGGCATGGCATATATATCGACTCATCGAGCAACAACACCATCAGCAACAACAACTGCTCGGACAGTTCTCAGGGCATATATCTCTGCAGATCGAGCGGCAACACGCTGATCAACAACACCCTGGTAAATGACGGGATATGGATTGAAAGTCCAAGTATATCTGATTGGAACACGCACAGCATAGATACTTCCAATACGGTAAACGGGAAGCCGGTCTATTACTACAAGAACCAGAGCGGGATCACCGTCCCTGCCGGGGCGGGGCAGGTCATCTTGGCCAACTGTACGGACTTCGTCATTGAGAATCAGAACCTAAGCGAAACGGGTCGCGGGATTGCGATCGCCTTCTCATCG
>Ga0315289_10016586_pt1 | contig 10151 bp, 8 predicted proteins | sample YL17G11_40_MG_FD_203452 | JGI IMG/M metagenome (GOLD analysis project Ga0315289, IMG submission 203452) | Sediment microbial communities from Yellowstone Lake, YNP, Wyoming, USA - YL17G11_40 | ecosystem: Environmental > Aquatic > Freshwater > Lake > Sediment | place: USA: Wyoming | collected...
TGCTTGGGGAAGGAGGAGCTTCATGACCACCAAGCGCCACCGCAAGAAGATGGCCCGCGAGCTGCCGCCTGTGGGCACTACCCTGCAGGGGAGGTTCAAGGGCGAGACCCGCACCGCCACCATCGTCGAGGCGCAGGACCTCCCGGCAGGAAAGGCGGTCGAGTACGAGGGCGGCCGCTACGCCTCACTCAGCGCCGCCGCCAGGGCCATCACCGGCCACTCCATCAATGGCTGGTCGTTCTGGCAGCCCGCTGAGCAGGACCAGCGGTAGCCGCACAAATCGTCGCCAGCGTCAGCCGCCAGGCGCCCCCCTGCCTGGCGGCTGGCCTGTGGGGGGAAATCCCGGCCCACCATAACGCTCAAGGCGTGCCACGACGTCTGATTCTCTCGCAAATTCGCCCGCATTCGCCCCAGTTCCGCTTGACTTCTTCCCCCACCAGAGTGATGTATACAGACACAACGTACCGTACGTAGATGACCGAGGGGCCATGCTCAGAAGACGCAACGGCAACTGCCACCACGACAAGAGCCTTGAGGGCCTCATCGACCTCTACCTCCTCCGCTGCCAGGTCGAAGGCAAGTCACCCACCACGCTCAGGGCCTACGCCTGGACACTGAGGCGCTTCGTCCAGATAGCCCAAGAAGAAGGCTTTCTTCAAGATGTCGGTCAGATCACGCCCGCACACGTCTACAGCTACCTGGGCCGCTTCTCCCATCTCTCCCTCGACACAAGACACCGCTACCACAGGGAGGTGTCCTGCTTCTTCAACTGGCTCCAGACCATGGGCTACATCACTCAGTCTCCCTTCGCCAACATCAAGAAAGTCAGGCTTCCACTCAAAATAGTCCAGCCCTTCTCGGCAGACGACGTCCTCAAGCTGCTCGCCTGCTGCGACACAGGCAACCCCTCGGGCGCCAGGGACCGCGCAATCCTTCTGGTCTTGCTCGACACCGGCATCAGGGTAGGTGAACTCGTCAGGCTGGAATTCTCCGACCTGGACCTGGAAGGGCAGAGAATGAGGATCCTCCACGGGAAGGGGAACAAACAGCGTGTAGTGGCTTTCGGCGAAGACTGCCGGAAGGAGATCCTAAGCTACCTGGAGTCCTACCGCCGCTACCGCCCCGGCCCCCTCTTCGTCTCGATGAAGAAGAAACAGCCGCTTCAGCCCAACGCCGTAAAGCAGATGCTCAGGAGACTCGGAAAGCAGTCGGGCATCTCCAGAGTTCACGCTCACAGGTTTCGCCACACCTTCGCTACTTGGGCAATCGAACAGGATGCTCGTGAACTCGATGTCCAGTACCTGCTCGGCCACTCCACGCCGGACATGGTCCGCAGATACTCCGCCACCTACAACTCGGAGAAGGCGGCCAGGGCCCACCACCTCTTCTCGCCTGCCGCCCGCCTCCGGGATACGGCAGCGTCACCCACACGGGACACCGTCTCCTCCACACTCGCTCTAGCCCCCTCGTCGTAGGCCCAACGACCATCACCCTGCCGCTACGCGGCCCGCCTGTCGCATCCCTCCGTCAACTCCTGACTGCCCCTGGAAAACGTGCTCCGGCTATCGAATGGCCCGGAGGCGCTGGCTGTGCCGACCCTGCTCGATCACGCACTCCGGGCGCAGTCGACCATTTACTAGGAGATGACGCGAAAACGGCAATAGGGGGAGCCACCGGAGGCTAGGGAAGCGGTGACACGGGACTGCGGAGGTACACCCAAACCACGGGTAGGCCTCTTGAGTCGACCATTAGGTTGACAAGGAAGAACAACCAGCGGCAAGCAGGGAGGCACGCATGAACAAGCGAGTCACACCAGAGGCGCTCAATTGTCGGGAGGCGCTCGAGATCGTGCATCTGCCGATCGAGAGCCTCCATCCGGCTCAGTACAACCCCAGGCGCATGGCCCCGCAGGAGATGGGGAAGCTGCGGCGCTCTGTCGAGAGGTTCGGCGTGGTGGAGCCGATCGTCGTGCGGAGAGAGGGCAACATCGTCGTCGGCGGCCACCAGCGGCTGGAGGCTGCCAAGCAGCTCGGTCTCAAGACAGTGCCCGTTGTCTTCGTGGACCTCGGCGACGCCGAGGCCAAGCTCCTGAATCTCGCCCTCAACAAGATCGCAGGCGAATGGGACACCGTGAGACTGGCCTCCCTCCTCTCCGAGCTGCGGACACTTCCAACGCCCGAGCTGGAGCTCAGCGGCTTCCTGAAGGACGAAGCCTCCGCCATTATCCGCTGCCTTGACTGGGGCCGCCGTCCCGACCCTGACGTCCTCCCTGAGCCACCTGAGAGACTCACCACCAAGCCCGGTGACATCTGGTGCCTCGGCGAGCACCTCGTCTGCTGCGCTGACTGCACGGACCGTGATGCCGTGTGGCGCCTGGTCGCGGATGGTCAAGTGGACATGCTGTTCAGCGATCCGCCGTTTGGCATCAGCTACGACCCCGCCGCCCGGCCGGGGTCGCGCAGCCGAACCACGAAGATGGAGGGCGACAGCCTGCCGGACGACGCCTGCCGGATCCTCCTGGAGAGATCCCTCCGACTGGCACTCCAGGCAGCCAGGCCCGGTGCCCCCGCTTACCTTTTCTACGCCAGCACCCAAGCGGAGGCCGTCCTTGGCGCCTTCAGGACCGCCGGCTGGCGCCTGGCCGCCGGTCTCATATGGGTTAAGGCTGCCCCGACCTTTACGCGCAGCGATTACCACTGGCAGCACGAACCGCTGCTGTACGGGTGGAAGCCCGGTGGCCGCCACCGCTGGTTCGGGGGACGCCGCGAGACTAGCGTGTGGCAGATGGGAAGAGACGGCAGCCTCCCAGACTTGCCACACAGCGCCAACACCCACCCAACCCAGAAGCCGGTCGCCCTCGTGGAGCGAGCTATCACGAACAGTTCTCGCCCTGGCGATATTGTCTACGACCCGTTCGTCGGCTCTGGCACGACTATCATCGCTTGCGAGCGGCTTGCACGACGCTGCCTCGCCATTGAAATCGAGCCACGGTTCGTGGATATGGCAGTGGCTCGGTGGGAACGGTACACCGGGCAGAAGGCGGAGCTGACCAAGGAGGATTAGAAGATGGCCCGGGGTGGCAGGAGGCCCGGAGCAGGGGCGAAGCGAGGAAGCTCCAGGACACAGAAGTCGCCCGCGGAGGTCGCGGAGAGGCGCCGCCTCGTCCGCCATCTGCACTACATGGGGCAGCGTCGCCAGGACATCCTCGGCGCGATTCAGAAAGAAGCCCCCTATCTCCTGGACGGTCTGCGCAGCCCCTACGCGGTCATCGTCAAGGACCTCGCCATTATCAGGAACGAGGACGTGGAGAGTATCCTCAACCAGAGGGGAATGCCCGCCCTTGCCGCCTACATCGAGTCCCAGCTCTCTGTCATGAGGCGGGCACGCAGCGCCAGCGAGCGCGACACGGGCCAGACAGCAGTCCGCGCCCTCCATCTGGAGAGCGAATGCGCCGACAAGATCGCCCGCGCACACGGCGTCCCCACGGACAGGCCGGCCCTCCCCCTCGACCTCGGCCAGCTCTCCCCCTCGCACGATGGTCAGGAAACGCCGGACGGGCCGTCGCGGGGAACTGTCGATCCCCTCGCCTTCGCCACAGACCCCTACTTCTGCGGACTCAGTCTTGACAGATTCCCCCTGCAAGGGCAGGTGCTGGAGGAGTTCTTCTCCCCCCAGAAGGACCACGATGAGCTCATCTGCGTCTGCGGCATGCGCTCCGGCAAAGGGGTCCTCGCCTCCATCATCTCCTGGTATCAGGCCTACCTCCTCCTCCAGCTCGATGACCCTCAAGCGCACTTCGGACTCGCCCCAGGCCAGGAGATCCGCATCATTAACATGGCGACCTCCGAAGACCAGGCCCGGCGCAACGTCTTCCGCCACATCGTCGACCGCTATGAGACCGGCGGCCCCTGGTTCCGCCAACCCAACGTTGTCCTCGGTGAGCCCAAGACCCTTGAGATCAGGCTCGCCAAGCACATCGCCATCGTCTGCGGCCACTCCCACGCTACCTCCAAGCTGGGCGGCACGTACATACTCGCTGTCCTCGATGAGCTCGCCCGTATGAAGGACACCGAGGGCAGGGATAATGCCCACGAGGTCTACACCAAGATGCGAGCAGCCACCCGCAGCTTCGGGTCCCGCGGCCGCCTGGTCGTCATAACCTCGCCGGAGTGGGATGGGGACCAGTCGATGCAGCTGCTCGAGCTCGCCGGCAAGGTGGATGAGGAGGGGCGCCGTCTCTATCCAAGGATGCTCCCTGTCCATCTCCCCACCTGGGAGGCCAACCTCAACATAAGCCGCGAGATGCTGGCTGATGACGAACGCAGAAACCCTACCGCCTTCTGGCGCGACTTCGGCGCCCAGCCGCCCACCGCAGTCGAGGCCTACTACCCTGACCCCGAGCGCTGGGTCCGCCAGGCCGACCCAGACCGCCGCCACCCCTTTGACGACCAAGGCCGGCTCGCCGACTGGTTCTCCCCCTGCTGCGACAGCCGCCGCTTCGTCCACGTTGACCTCGCGCTCAACCGCGACGCCTGCGGCTTCGCCATGGCTCACAAGCCCGTCCCCGGCTGCCCCTACTACCAGAGCCGAGACGCAGGGCCCAACCCCAAGGCCAAGAAGGTCGTCCTCGACCTCTGCGGCCGCTTCCTCCCTGGCCGCTCCGGCGAGATCGACTTCGAGTCCGTCCGCCAGCTCGTACGCAACCTCCAGGACCGCGGCTTCAACATCAAGGCCGGTGGCGTCACCTTCGACGGATGGCAGTCCGTTGACACCCAGCAGATCCTGCGCAAGGAAGGGTTTCACTGTAACACCCTCTCCGTCGATCGCGACCTCGCTCCCCACGACACCCTCCAGGAACTCATCAACACCGACCAGCTCTGCTTCTACGAACATTCCGTTCTCCTGCGAGAGGCCCGGCAGCTCCAGCTGCGCAAGGGCAGCAAGGTCGACCACCCTCCAAATGGCTCCAAGGATATGGTCGACAGTGTCGCCGGTGCCGTGTTTCAGGCATTGAAAAGGGGCGGCCACATCGCATTCGTGGGCTAGGCTGGCGAACAAGCCCCCCTGTTCCACCACCCCCTGTGCTAGACTACCCCCGTAGGAGCAAAGGGCCCCGACACTCACCTTCGCTGCCCAACGAGCCGGTTTCTGTGTTTTTGAATTAGGACCAGATTCTGTATGAATTGGGTTTTGAATTACGGGCTGTTGCGAGGTCACTGCATTGGCCCGCTGATCTACCCGGTTCTTCCCAAGCAGAGGGTCGCGGGTTCGAGTCCCGTTTCACGCTCCAACGGCAACCAATCCCGAGGGTTCGGCCGAAAGGCCGAGCCCTTGTGCTAGGATCCGGCGTGCCGCCCTTGCCTCAGCAGCTAGCCTAGCCGACCCGTGACCCAGCCACTCCCAGCCCCTGGGCTCCGAGGAACTTGCTATACTGCCACCGACACAATATCCGATGGGGTGAGAACTACCTCTAGGCCCAGTAGAAGACCGCACACTATATTGCGGGACCGTTGCCGAACCCGCCTTTGCGGTGCCCTCCAGACTCGCATGGTCCCAGAAGGCCGGCCAGGCTCAGATTCGGCGCAGGAGTTCGGCAACACCCCCCCCACATAGTGTGCGGCGTTTTGCCGTCTCAGGAGCCCAGTATTCAACAGTTATTGGCGAAGACGCCGAGGACGACGGCGTTCACTATGAGCCCTGAGGCCCTGGGGCTCGCTCATCTCACCAGCATCAGCGTAGAGAGGGCCGATTAGGGGAGAGGCGGCCGAAGGGTTCTTGAGCCCTTGACACATCCACAGGGAGTGCTATCGTTCGCCCAAAGCCCCTGCATCGATGGCGTCACGTTACGACACCCGCCATGGCTGCTCTTGCTGCAACCGGCGCGGCCCTGTTGGTAGTCGGCGGCCCGATGGGGGCAATGAGTTTGGGCGGGCCGCCCCGGTAGCCGAAGGTGCGGTGAATTAAGCTGGCAAGAGGGCCAGCAAGGAGACACGAGATGCGAAAGTCACTGCTCTCGCTAGTCGCTGTCCTGCTCCTCTCCGTGACCCTAGGGGCTTGCGGTGGTGGCGAAAAGGGCACCCCGACCCTCGAGACCCCCGGCGCCGAGCCGGCAGGCGGCACCGTCAGCATTGACCTCTGGCACTCAGAATCCGCCGCCAACGTGGACACCTTGCAACGCCTGATCTCCCGGTACAACTCGTCGCAGGACGAGGTCAAGGTGCAGGCCTTCTTCCAGGGCACCGACGAGGAGCTCATAGCCAAGTTGGTGACCTCTCTGGGCTCCGGCAAGGTCCCAGCCATCGCCCTTCTGTCGGAGCTGGACACCCAGATGATGATCGACAGCCGCGCCGTTGTACCCATCCAGGACTTCATCGACCGGGAGGGCTATGACCTGTCGGATCTGGACGAGAAGGGCGTCCAGGAGTACACGGTACAGGGCAAGCTGTGGGCGATGCCCTTCGGCTCGGGTGTCCCCCTCCTCTACTACAACAAGGTGACCTTCCGAGAGGTGGGGCTGGACCCGGAAAGGCCGCCCCAGGACCTGGAGGAGCTACGCCAGTACTCGGAGAAGATCCTGAAGCGCGACGCCTCCGGGAACGTGGTGCGAAGCGGCATCGCTATCGATAACCAGGAGTGGACACAACGCGCCCTCGCCGAGCATGGCGACCTGTTGGTGGACAACAACAACGGCCGCGACGGCCGCGCCACCAAAGTGCTGTTCGACAATGACACCGGTCGCTGGTTCTTCCAGTGGTGGCACGACATGGTCGATGAGGGACTGGCATTCAACGTCGGCCGCAACCTCACCTACGCCGACGGCTTGCTGGCAATTGTGAGTGGTCGCGCCGCCATGACCTTCAGCTACTCTAATGCGTTGCGCTCTGTGGTGGACGCCCTGGAGAAGGGTGTACAGGGCGTAGAGATGGGCGTGGCCGCGGTGCCGGGTGTGCCCGGGGGCACGCGGGCGCCTCTCCTCTTTGGTCGTGTTCTCTGGATCCTCAACGCGCGGCCGGAGCGCGAGCAGGAGGCGGCCTGGAAATTCATCAAGTGGCTCATGGAGCCGGAGCAGCAGGCCGAGTGGTTCGCCGGGACCGGCTACCTACCCGTCAACCATTCGGCCGTTGACCTACCGGCGGCCAAGGACGTCATCGCCAAATATCCGCAGTTCCAGGTGCCCCTGGATCTTTACCTGAACAGCCCTACGACGCCCGCTGCCCTGAATGCCCTGCTCGGGCCCTTCTGGCGCGTCGACGAAGCCCTCCACCAGGGGGCAGAGGCAATGCTCTCCGGCGCCAAGGACCCCGTCGCAGCCCTGGAGGACGCCGCCGCCAGCGCTAACCAGATCATTGAAGAGTACAACCAGAGTGTGAAGGACTAGGCCTTCTGCTTCGTATACGTATCTGGCCCTGGCTACTTGCCGACGCGATTGAGGGGCGGCCCAACTTGCTGTCTACCCCGAGCGCCCGACCACCTCGTCTACAGGGGGACTCGCCGCCGCAGTCGGCGTCAGGGACCGGGGTGATGATGTCGCAGGCGGTCGAGCGAGCAGGGTTCATCTTATGAGCGTAAGTCATCAGAGTGGGACGCCCGAAGTGATCAGCGTCGGGATCGCGACCCTCGACTACCTGGCGGTGGTTCACCGTGGGACACCACTTGAGCGCCTTGGTAGGGAGCTGGTGGAGCGCTACAGCGTTGAAGGGGGCGGGCTGGCGGCGACGGCTGGGGTGGCCTGCAGTCGGCTCGGCCTGCGCACGGCGCACTGGGGCTGCGTCGGATCCGACGAGGCCGGAGAGGCCGTGATCGCCGGCCTGGAGAAGGAGGGGGTCTCCACGGAGCAGGTGGTGCGCGTTGTCAACGGGAGGACTCCCGTTGCGTTTGGTCTGGTGGACGGCGTTACTGGGGAGCGCCGCCTCCTCTTCTACCCGGGCACCGGGGCGCCGGCGGAGCTGCCCCGCTTTCCCTGGGCCCAGGTCAGGCGGGCCAAGGCGATCGTGCTCGATCAGTGGTGGCTGGCACTATCGATAGAGGTGGCCCGGCGAGCAAAGGTGGCCGGCGTGCCGGTGGTCGCCGACCTCGTTCCTGCCGACTACCTGTCCGGGCTGCTTGCCCACGTTGACGTGGTGTTTGCCCCTCGTCCACCCGAGTTGGAGCGATCGAGTGGCGAGGCGGTCGCGCCGATCCTGGAGCGGATGCACAAGTACGGCCCCTCCGTGGTCGGCGTCACCCTTGGGGCCGAGGGTTGCTGGTACTCCGTCGGCGAGGGGCCTGTGCACCAACCGGCGTTCTCGGTGGAGGTAGTGGATACCACCGGCGCCGGGGATACCTTCCACGGCGCCATCGCCTACGGCCTTGCTCGCAGTTGGGAGGTGCCCCGCACAGTGGAGTTTGCCTCCGCCGTGGCTGCCCTGAAGTGCCGCGCCCTGGGCGGGCGCTCCGGCATCCCAGGCCTAGAGGAAGCGCTGGCCTTCCTACGTTCCCAGGAGAGCTCACCATGGCGCTCGTCTCAGCCAAAGAGATAGTCGAGCCAGCGTTTCGCAACGGCTACGCTGTCGGGGCATTCAATACTTTCAACGCGGAGACCACCCAGGCGATCATCGAGGCGGCGACGGCCCTCGACGCGCCGGTGATCCTCCTGCTGGGCGGCTGGGATTGGGGCCTGCTCGGCCTTGAGACCTACAGCGAGATCATCACCTACTATGCCCGGAAGGCGCCCATTCCGGTAACCTGGCATCTCGACCACGCCCGCTCACTGGACGCAGTGAAGGAGGCGGTCGAGGCGGGCTACACATCGGTGATGATTGACGGCTCCTACCTGCCCTTTGAGGAGAACGTGGCCATCACCAAGGCGGCCGTGACCCTGGCCAGGCCGAGGGGCATCGCGGTGGAGGCCGAACTGGGTGGGATCGGTCAGGTGGAGGCGGCTGGCACGGAGAGCGCTGAGATGGGGTTCACGGACCCCGAGGCAGCGGGGCGATTCTGCCAGCAAACCGGTGTCGACATGCTGGCGGTCAGCATCGGCAACGCCCATGGCATCTACAAGGTGGCCCCGCAGCTAGACATGGACTTGTTGCGTCAGATCCGCGCGGTCACGGCGAGCATCCCCCTCGTCCTGCATGGTGGCTCGACGACGCCGCCCGACCAGGTCCGGGCCGCCGTCAAAGCGGGAATCGCCAAGGTGAACGTAGCCAGCGAGCTCTGGGTGAGCTATGCCAGGGCCATGCGGCAGGCGCTAGCATCCGACGGCGATAGGTTCATGCCGTCTGCCGCGCTGCGCAGCGTCAAAGCAGGCCTGGCTGAGATTGTTGGTCGCTGGGTCAAACTCCTTGGGTCAGAAGGGAAGGCGGCGCGCCCATGATGGCGACCCGTTCCGAGCGCTCCGCTGATCTGCCGCCCGCGCTGCGCAGCCCCATCCGGATGGGCGACAATCGCGTCTTTCGAACGTATCGAGGTGGAAGGGTGCTTGCCCAGTTCGTGGGCGGCGCCCCGGAAGAGGACGGGTTCTACCCGGAAGACTGGGTCGGCTCCGACACGCCAGCGGTCGGCTCAGCCGGCCCAGGCGCCCTGGGCATTTCGCGTCTGACCGTCGGCGGTCAAGAGGTGGTCCTCACCGATCTGCTCCAGGCATATGGCGAGGCCATCCTCGGCCCCGAGCATGTGGCTCGCTTCGGCTGCCGGACCGCCCTGCTGGTCAAGCTGCTGGACTCAGCCGAACGGCTCCAGATCCAGTCGCATCCCAGCGCGGAGTTCGTGAGGCACCACCTGGGCGGTCAGTTCGGTAAGGCCGAGTCATGGCTCATTCTAGGCACCCGGGAGATCGCCGGCCAGAAGCCCCACGTCCTCTTCGGCTGGAAGGAGAGCGTAGACCCGGCGAAGCTGGCCCAGGCGGTTACTTCCCAGGACATCGAATTCATGGAGTCGCGGCTACATCGGTTCGAGGTGGAGCCCGGGCATCTCTTCCACGTGCCGCCAGCCATGCCCCACGCCATCGGCCCGGGCTGCTTCCTCATGGAAGTGCAGGAGCCCTCGGACTGGGTGTTCCTCCCGGAGTTTCCCCAGATTACGACCCAGACCGGCGAGAAGGTCACGCTCCCGCTGGAGTTCTGCTGCCTGCAGGGGCTCCCCCTGGAGACAGCCATCCAGTCTATGCGACT
>Ga0315289_10016587_pt1 | contig 10151 bp, 9 predicted proteins | sample YL17G11_40_MG_FD_203452 | JGI IMG/M metagenome (GOLD analysis project Ga0315289, IMG submission 203452) | Sediment microbial communities from Yellowstone Lake, YNP, Wyoming, USA - YL17G11_40 | ecosystem: Environmental > Aquatic > Freshwater > Lake > Sediment | place: USA: Wyoming | collected...
TTTTTTAGCGTTTTACTTCTTAGTTCTTGAAAAAGCTCTTCCTTATCTCCAAATATTATTAATGATGGGACTATTAAATTTCTTTTATATATGGATAAGAACTATGTTAGATATGAGAACTCTCTTTAAAGGGGATATAGACATTGTTGAGAGTAATAAAGAAGAAAAAGAAATTGAGAAACATTTGAAAGATATAAAAGAAACTTTGAAAAGTGCAGAATCACGAGAAGAACAGAGAGACATTGAAAAGAGAATGGAAAAAATATTCAAACCACTTAGATTGGGAACTGAATAAATTTAAAGTCCATTTAGAGGAATTCTATAATTAATATATCCAATAACCTCATCCGATAGTTCATCTTTCATTAAAAATTCAATATTTAATTTACAAATGGATAGTTCCATCTAAAATATAGAAAGCGTCTGTTTATAAGCACATTTATTGAAGTCCCTTTAACTTAACACTGTACGATTTTTGGGAAATTGTGCAATAAGTCCTGATTAATTCTCATTTTTTAAACAGAAATTATTTCTTCTTATAATCTTCTAATGCTTTTATATTATTTTTAAAAGAATCAATTAATTCTTGAGTAAACCACTTTGGATATATCTTTTTATTTTTGCCCCGCTTTGGCAATCTTGTTGTAAATATCCTAATAGTATTATCTTTATGCCCCATTTTTAACCATTTAGTGTGGGCTTCTCCAACACTCTTTGATACAACTTTTGCTGGAACAACATAATAATCCCATTGTTCTTTATTTTCTTTTAAAGTTACAAATGCGTAAAAATAATCAAGATTTCTACTACTTGTGTCTTTTGGAGATAATCTAAAGGATTTATTGTTATACCATGCCGTTTTAACTTGAATTTTGATTGTTTTTCTATCTGGTCTAATCGCAATTATATCATAATCTTCTGCACGACCAAGAGTAATCGTGGTGATATACCCTCGTGATGATAAAATTGAAGCAATATAATACTCTCCAGCATTGCCAATGTTGTTGTTATCTGGTTTTTTAGGTTTCATTTTTGATTGACTTTTTTTACAGAATTTTAATCAAGCCTCTTTAATAATTCTTTGTCTTTTTCTATATTTTGGCTTGTGACTTCATTAAACTCTGGTTTTTTATTGATTAGTTTAGAGTGTAAAGATAACCATTCTCTAACATCTTGTTTCGTTGCCATTCCTTGAGCCAAGCTTCCAGTAACAAAAGAGATAACTTCATTTGGTTGGGCTTCAATTATCATTGCCCCTGAAGCCATAATCCCCTTTGCAACTTCAAAGGCGGTTCTTTTATTCCCATTTTCAAAAGGATGACCTGTTATAGTATAATAAAGAAAATTCGTTGCTTGATTTACCGGATTTGTTTCATTATTTACAGAATCGATAGCAAATTCCAAATTTGGATTATTAATTATTGCAAAACTTCCACCACTAACATTCAAAATATGTTTATTATGTTGAATTACATTCTCCTTATTAATCTTGATTTCCATTATCTTTCTTCACACCCCTCCCTCACCCTCTTTTAAAAAAGTCCCAGCACCCGGATTCGAACCGGGAACCCCACGGGTTCTATTGAACACCTGCCGGTGAGCTGTGCAAAAGCACAACATCTACAGCCGTGTGCTCCACCGTTGAGCTATGCTGGGATAAAAAAGAAAACAATAACTATTCTTATAAACTTTTCTTTAAATAAAATTAAAAACATAAATATCCTGGCTTAATTATGAGAATAAGATACATGACACTATGGCTCTGCCTTTTCCTTGTCTTGATTTTTATACTGCAAAGTATCTTTCCGGTTATAACTGAAAATTTTATTTTGGTTTCATCCACTGCGTATGCAAAACCCTGGACACTGCTGACATCGGTTTTCCTGCACTCAAGTTTTCTGCATCTGCTTTACAATATTTTTGCGCTCGTGTTATTCGGAATAATAACTGAAAGAATCATTGGAACAAAAAAATTTATGATATTGTTTTTTCTTTCAGGTATTATCGCAAGTTTTTTCTCAATTTTTCTTTATAACTCTGTATTGGGCGCTTCAGGAGCAATATTTGGAATTATCGGCTGTCTTGTAGTCCTGCGCCCAAAAAACGTAGTTTTTGTTTACGGGATGCCACTGCCCTTATTTATAGCTGCGTTTGTATATGCTGCAATTGATATTCTGGGATTATTCGCTCCAAGCGGTACTGCAAATCTGGCTCATCTTTCAGGATTGGCATTTGGACTGGTTTACGGCTTTGCAATAAGAAGAAAATATAAAATAGAATACAAAAAGCAGGAGAAACTGGAAATAGACGAGTATTCAGTAAGAAGATGGGAAGATGATTATTTAAGATAAATTTTATTTCTTTAAAGTAGTTACTATAGAAAGTTTTAAATATATTGAATTTGATTTAAATATATGAGTAAATATAAAAACTTAGAAGATGGTATATCTGATGAGATGAATAGTTTGAAAAATAGAAGAAGTAGGGAACGTTCAAAAAGAACCAACACAGGTGGATGGGTAGTAAGCATAGACAGACCTGAAGAAATATATGGTGATCCCGCGCTATACTATACTGACGAAGAAATTAAAAAGTATGCCCGTTGTGGAGGGATGAGAAGAGCGCAAGAAAAGATAGCTTATAGAATTCTGGAGTTACTTGGCTTAGAACCGGGAGCAAAATTATTGGATTTGGGTTGTGGTATAGGTTATACTGCGCTAGTTTATAAAAGTGAAGGATACGATGTCATAGGAATAGATATTTTAACAAAAATGTTAGAAAAAGCCAGAGAAATGGGGTTAACTATAGTAGAAGGAGATATGCGTAATCTTTCAAGACTATTTCAGAGAGAGGAATTTGATGCTGTTGTTTCAGCTTCTGCATTACAATGGTTAAAAGAGGGAAAAGATATTGGAGAGGTTGCAACTGGGGTGAATTATGTTTTGAAAGATAAAGGCAAACTTGTTATTCAGTTTTATCCAAAAAGTGAGGAAGAAATGATGAATACTGCAAGAGTATTCAAAAAAGGGGGGTTCGAAGGAGAGATAGTTGTAGATAATCCTGAAAATCCTAAGAAAAGAACGATTTATTTAGTAATGAGAAAAGTTTAATGAGTATTTTTAACCTTTACTACCAAATATCAACAGCCCTCGCTTTATCAACTGAAAACCCATACCCATATTCTCTAAGTTTAATTCTAAGGGCCATAATTTTTTTCATAATGGGTGTTGCTCCACATTTACCAAACCCTCCACCAACATTTCTAGATAAGACTGGCAATCTAGAATCACAAAAATAGCGAGATAATTCACATTTTTTGCAATCATTAAAATTCTTCCATTTTCCTAATTCTCTAATCTCCTTAAAAGAACGATCCCAGATTTCTTTAAAACTCTTTTCTCTTAAATTCCCACCACTAAACAGTTTATCAGCATTATGCCAATTGTCAGGGTATATATTTCCTTCTGAATCTATATAGGTAAAAAAGACAGCAGAAAAAGATCTTTGAAATATCTCCTCCATACGTCCTATAAAAGTGAACATATCTGGATTTGGCACATTAAGTTTTTCCTTATATTTTTTGTAGAACTCCTGTTGTTTTTTCTCAAATTCAAATTTTTTCTTTATAATTTTCTCAATCAAAGGTAATTGATCCTTTGTAGGAAAGATCTCTGGATGTTCCTTTGCTCTCCCCACCATATAAAGGTCTATAGCACCAAAATCTATTCTCTTCTTAAAAAACCAATCATAGGCTTCTATGATGCCTTTAAGATTATCTTTTTGTAAAGTATATTGGGCACAAAAAGGAAAACCTTTTTTTGTTAGTAAATTAAAAACTTCTTCGATCTGTCTAAAAGAAACCCCCCTTATTTTCTTGTGGGTACTTATACCATCACAACTAATGACGAAAAAGGATCTCTTGGGAAGCTTGGAAAGTAGTTCTTCAGTGATAGTCATGCCATTTGTAAGAATAAAATAATCCATATTTAATTTGTTGGCATAATCGACTATATCAACAAAATCTTCTCTTAGTGTAGGCTCTCCTCCAGTCAAAAATAATGAAAAAATTTCAAGTTCTTTTAATTGTTTGATTATATCTTTTATCTCTTCAAATGAAAGTTCATTCTTTTTAGCTTCTCCCGCAGAATTAAAACAATGTTTGCATTGAAGATTACACTTTAAAGTCAATTCTAATTGAACCACAAGGGGAGATTTTAAAGGGTTATCTATAGATAATAATTCTTTATATTTGTTTTTTTGATTTATCCCAATTATTCTATTTTTAATAAGATTTTTAGAATCAAACATTGGAGGATACTTCTTCAATTCATTAATTTTCCTTCCCTCAATCAATTCCTTTGCACCAACATCATATAAATCCACCCAACCACTTGGAAAAGATACTATATAACCAAAATCTTCTTTTCTGTAACGATATTTATACATTTTATTTATCTTTTATTTCTATTAATTTTTTCATCCAAAATTTTTTTGGTCGTGATAATTTATTAACTTTACACATTAAACTTACATATTCTTTAATAGTTTCTTTAGGCGCCTCTTTAAAAAAGTTGATAACTCTCTTATAAAGTTTATTTTTCTCTTTTTCACTTAAAGAAAGAATATACTTGCAACCAAGACTAACTCCAATAATGCCTTTATCATCTTTAAATTTAATTTTGATAGGATATAATCTGCAATCTAAGGGTCTATTCTTATGAATGGTACATTTCTCATCCCTATAGAAAATACATTTTGGGATTCGATTTATTATTCGTTTACCATTTTTATCCTTTTTAAAGGAATCCATACAAAAGATATCTTTGTTTAGCTCTATAACGGGATACTTTTTTTTAATGAAATCTTCAGCTTCTTCTTTTAATAACCAACCATAAGTCCTACAACAGGTATTACAATTTTTGCAAATTTTCCCCACGTTTGGAAATAATTTATTTGCTATTTTATATGCCTTTTTTAGATTTGTTCTCATTTTTTAAGTTTTCTATTCATTTTACCATCCAACATTTATCTTTAGTTAACAAGTTTATCGAAATATTGTTAGAAGCATAAGTTATATAAGGACATTTAAAGGGCGGTTTTAAGCTTTTGTAAGTCTTTAGAAATAATCCATATCTTTTAAAATTTTGAGGAAAAAATTTTCCAATATATAGGGACGGATTGATATGGAAAATTTCCGTACAAAGATAAAATTTTCCATCGGCAACTAAAAATATTTTTTTGGGATTTATGTCACATCTCATTTCTTTTCTGAATTTTTGATCTGGAAAAATCTTTTTGACTAAAGTAACTATTTTGTATGGGTTAATTCTACAAAAAAGTTTTTTCTTATTTTTTCTTGCTTTTCTTCTATAAACAATTTCATTTAAACTGATATTCATTGGATTAAGGCTTTTTATGAATGTTAGAAATTCCTCTAATTTATGCACATTGAACCTGCTAATTGTAACATAAATTCCAAAGTTTATGTTCTCCTTTTTTGCTATCTTAATTGCGCTAAGAATTTTTCTAAAAGAATTAGATCCTCTAATTTTATTATTTTCTTTTTCAAGTCCTTCTATGCTAAACCCTAAATAATCTACAAATTTTTTCAGATTTTTAATATTTTGTTTATTAACTAAAATTCCATTAGTGAAAACCTTGATAATAATACCCTTATTTTTTGAATAGCGAAGAATTTCAAAAAAGTCTTTTCTTGTTAAAGGTTCTCCGCCTGTAAAGTTTATTTCTTTGCAACCAAGTTTTTTTAAGATATCTATTATAAAAAAACACTGTTTCGTATTAAGTTCTTTTCTTTTTTTATTTATAATACAATGCAGGCAATTAAGATTGCATCTGTCAGTTATTTCCCAGTCACATTGCTTAATTAAATATTTCATATTTTATCTATTGCTCCAATTAATTCAAATTTGGATAAAAGTTTTCTTAATTCATTTTTAGAGGCTTTACCTAAGAATTTATCCAATATTTCTTTCTCTAAGATTATACTTCTTTGCAAAATATACTTAATAATCTCTTTTGTTATGCCATCCATCTCAACTGTTTGATATCTAGTCACTATATAATTTTCTTTGTGAAAATCATTAATTTTTAGGTATTTATTTTTTCTAAATCTCCTAAAATTATTAGGAAATTTAATCTGAATTGATTTTCTCTTAAATTTAATATTATGTAAGGGTTTATTCTTCCCTCTAACAGCGCAGTCTACACAGAATTCTACTTTGCAGTTAGAATCTATCTTACAGCCACATACACAATCATAAAGCAAATTACAGTTTTTGCAGGGCTCTGCAACCCACTTCAGATTTCTAAATTCATTAATCTCTTTTTTATTCCAAATTTTTTCTAAAGGTTCTTCTAATATATTGCCATAAGTTCTAAGTGATTGATTGCATATTCTAACATTTCCGTCAGGATTTATTGCCGCAAATGTAAATCCTGCGCCACAATCTGCATAAAGTTCTTCTTTAATTAATCTTTTATCCAGGCAATAAGGAATAGCCGTGCCAAAACCTAAAGGAATTCCAAAATCTTTTTTTGCTTTTATCATCTGAGTTAGAGCTATTTTAAATTGTTTTATTGTAGGTAAAAGCTTTTCTGTTAACTTGCTTCCAATTCCTCCAGATTCAAATCTGTCTACAAAAATACTTTCCATGCCTAATTCTGCCGCAAGCTTGATTATATCGTACATCTGGTTATAATTTACAGACATCAAAACAGGAATACATCTAACATCAAAACCCTCTGAAATATACTTCTTAATATTGTTTATTATTTTTTTATAACCATTTGGATTATTTGTAAGATATTCATGAGTTTTCTTATTTCCATGAATAGGTATTCCTATACATGCAAGATTCTTTGATAGACCTTCCAGATACTTTACTCCATTGGTAACAATTGTTACTGAAGACGTTTTAGAAAGAGAATATATATATTTATTTAATTTTTTTATATTCAGAAGAGATGGTTCGCCCCCTATAAGATAAACGTGTGGAACGTGAGATTTCTTTATAGATTCTACAATCTTATCTAATTTTTTATAATCAATTCCAGAATTTCTGCTAGGATTATAGCAAAAAATACATCTTTGATTACAAGAATATGTAGTCTCTATATGAACTAAGTGAGGGACACTGTAGTGCCTTAGCGAACTTATCATTTTAACAAATAATAAAATAAAAATACAATTAACTATTCCAAGTATTTAACTTGGATGATTATCTTCTAATTTATCTAGACTTCTTTGAGGACATTTTTTTTGAATTCTTTACAGATATGCTCTTTATCCTCTTGGAGTCTAAAACAGCCTTACATTTAGACATTTTATTTATCCCCTTCAACAATATGAAAAATGTTGTATTTAAAATATTTTCGGTGTTTGAATAACATCAATTTCAGGGCTCCAGTCTTTCGCTGTCTCTTGGAAAAAGAACAGCTTCTCTTATATTTTCAATGCCGAGCAGAACCTGCGTTAATCTTTCAATCCCTATTGAAAATCCGCCGTGGCTTGGAACTCCGTATCTGAAAAAATCAGTGAACCATTTCAAATTATTTATATTTAATTTTTTCTCTTTTAGATTTTTCATCAGGACATCATACCTGTGCTCTCTCTGCCCTCCGCTGCTTAACTCAAAGCTTTTGCAGTACAAATCAACAGAGCGTGCGTAATCAGAATCGTGATAAACATAAAAAGGCTTCAGCTTGAACGGAAATCCGTTTATGAAGAAAAAATCGCAGTCAAATTTCTTTTTCACATAATCTGCCAGAAGTTTGTCTGCTTCAGCATCAACATCATCCCCAACCTTGATGTTTTTTCCAAGTTTTTTTAAAATGCTGTAAATTTCCGGAAATTTCAATTCAGGAAAAGGAGTCTTGGGAATTTTTATATCAGCGCCAATAAGCTTCAGTTCATCCTGGCATTTTTCTTTGACATTTTTTAAAGCGGAAATTATTACCTGCTCCTCAATTCTCATTGTGTCCTGTTCCGAACTGATAAATGCAATTTCTGCTGCGCATGTTCTGTGTTCAGTCAGATGCTTTACAGTATGTGACTGTTCGGCTCTCCAGCTCGGCCCGATGTCATATATTTTTTCAAAGCCACCTGCAACAGCAAGCTGCCTGTGCAGTTGGGGATCCTGCCTCAAATATGCTTTTTTGTCATAATAAATAACCTGAAAAACCTCCGAACCCGACTCGCTTGATGTTCCAAGCAGTGAAGGAGTAAAAACCTGGACAAAATTGTTATCATTGAGATATTTTTGCATGCCTTCAATCAATGCAGCCTGAATTCTGAATATGGCAAGATTTTTTCTTTTTCTCAAATCAATGCTCCTGTAATCAAGCCTTTTTGACAAGCCGATATTAACACCTTTTTCAGTCACTGTTATTGGCAGCACTTCCGCCTTGCTTATTATTTCAATATCATCAATTTCAAATTCAAAATCTTTATGTGAAACGTCAATGCTTTTTATGTCTGCTTTTTTTGGAGCTCCTTTCAATGCTATAACACTTTCAATAGTCAGTTCAGAAAATTTTTTGAATAATTTTTCATCCTTGACAATGCACTGCAATATTCCTGAAACATCCCTCAGAAGAATAAATTTGATTTTCGCCAAATCTCTTAGTTCATGAATCCAGCCCGCAATAACAGCACTTTTGTCTTTTAATGACAATTCCCTTATCAGCTTTCTGCTTTTCAGCTCCATTTTTGAATAAAACTAATTTTATTTATAAATCTATTTGACATATTTTTTCAAAATGTCTATGATGCCTTTGCCAGAGATTTTTCCTTTATATTTCTGCATAAGCAAGCCCATATAGGCATTTATGCCCAATCCTGGCTTTTCGTTGATAAGCTTTTTCGCTTCGCCCTCAATTTCTTTCAAGTCAACAGCTTCTGTTTTTAATGCTTCAATGACATCCTTGCCTTTGACGATTTCAATCATGATATTCTTAACATTATTTTCATCAATCTTGCCTGAAGCAAGATTTTCTGAGAGAATCTCAAGAACTTCAATATTCAGTTTCCTGTAAACTTTTTCAATTTCAATTTTTTCATGGCTTGATATTTCTTTTGGCCAGATTGCGAGCATTTTTGCAATAACATCTGGCTTGTTGTAAATTTTAATCAAAACTGTGTAATCGCCGAGCTTATTTTCATTGAGAAGAACCTTTGCCAGTTCAGAATGCATTTTTTCCTCCAGTTCAGCTTTAATCTCGTGCTTTAATCTCGGCAGGCTTTTCTTTATTTCATTTATAATATCTTCGCTTATTCTGACGAGAGGCAAATCAGTCTCCGGATACATTCTTGCCTTTCCGGGCAAAGGTCTTAAAAAAGTTGTGCTTCCATCAACTTCTGCTCTTCTTACCTCTGCAGGTATTTTTTTTCCTTGCTGGATTAATTTTAACTGCCTTTCAATCTCTGTCTCAATCGTTTTTGATATTAATGCAGGCTCCTGAACTCCTTTTATTTCTGTCCTCGAGCCATTTTTAATGGACATATTAACATCCTGCCTTATTGTTCCTATTCCTCTTTTCACTTTGCAGCTTCTCAATATTTCTCCTATTTTAAGGCAAACCTGCTTTGCTTCATTGGGAGTTTCTATTTCAGGTTTTGTTGCAATCTCAACAAGAGGAATTCCCAGTCTGTCCAGTCTGAAAACAACCCCGTCATTTTCCTGCTTTATAATTCTTGCAGCATCCTCTTCAAGGCATATTGAAGCTATTCCTATTTTTTTATTATTTATATCAATATAACCATCTGTTGCAATAAGCATTGTTCTCTGAAATCCGCTCGTGTTTGAACCGTCAACAACTGTTTTTCTCATTATCTGGACTACATTGAATATTTTTGCATTCAGAAGCAAAGCAATCTGCAGTGCAATTTTTAATGCTTCCTCGTTTATTTCTTTTGGAGGAGCTTCATCAAATTCAACCAGGCAATTCGTGTCTGAATAACCCTCATAAACAAATTTTCTGTTTCTTGACTGCTCGTAAGCTGCAGCCATATCTATAACTCCAGACTCGCCTGCGACAGCATATAATCTTCTTTCTATTTTTGTGTCTGCATCATCCTGCCTTAACAAAGACGGGCATCTGCAGAACAATTTATTCGTGTCAATCTGCTGGTG
>Ga0315289_10016589_pt1 | contig 10150 bp, 8 predicted proteins | sample YL17G11_40_MG_FD_203452 | JGI IMG/M metagenome (GOLD analysis project Ga0315289, IMG submission 203452) | Sediment microbial communities from Yellowstone Lake, YNP, Wyoming, USA - YL17G11_40 | ecosystem: Environmental > Aquatic > Freshwater > Lake > Sediment | place: USA: Wyoming | collected...
ACCTTACCTTCTACGATGAAAGAGGCCATGCTGAATGGACCGCCCACCCAGCCAATGATAGGAACCCTTCCCTCAAGCTCCTTCCTGGCCATCCTCAGGGCATTCAGCCAGATGGGCATTCCTTCCTCCGGGTCCGGGACAGAAACTTTCTCTACATCGCTCTTTGTTCTCACCGGATTTTCAACCTGAGGGCCCTGAATCGTGTGCTTGATCTTCAAGCCCATCGCCTCCGCAGGATAGAGGAGGTCAGACATGTGGATCGCAGCGTCAAACCCGAAGTCATCAATGGGCATGATGGTCGCTTTGGCGCAAAGTTCAGCATTCCTCACAATCCCCTGGAACCCGTACTGCTCCAACATCTTTTTAAAACCAGGCGAAATCACCATCTGGATTTCAACCACGATCGGCATGGTTTTGGGCCGCACTCCCTGTGCTGCTTTCATAAAGATCATCTCTTTCTTATTCATGGTTACACCTCCTTAATCCGCCTGCGGCGGACGCCTTGCGGTAGGTTTTTCACTCCGCATTCCTCATTCCACAATCACAATAACTTCTTCTCCTTATCCCCTTCAAACAAATCCTTTGCCCTTCCATTCTTTATTGAAAATCACCGCCAGTATGAACTCCTGAATAGGGAATAAGACTTCACCTTATTTTACCTTTTGATTTCTTATGCCCTTTCCCCCTCCCCTTTTTATCAACCTGCAAGAATTCTTCAATAGACACCTGGCTGAGTTTCTTTATCTTCTGAGCAAGTTTCGGCCTGTCCCTTCTTATCTCACTTATATGAGACATGAAAGCACCCATGATAATAGCTGGAAATGTGTATTCATTGACGTACCCTTTGTATGTTTCATTGTCCGTCAGGCTGAAAAGGTAGTCCAGTTCGTCGTCCTCCAGCACATGGAGTCCAAACCCCTGCAGGGTGTTTTCAATGGCGCCAGGCTGATTATAGCCAAAGGTCTTTCTCCAGAACTCCGTATAATCCTCGAAACCCTTGCCGGTTCTGAGAAACTTTGCTATGGCCTGGGCAGCCGCATGCCCATACATTAAGCCACCCTGGTTGTACACTTCAATAAAACAGGCTGCATCTCCAACTATGAGCAGACGCCCTGCCTGGGGATCTAAAATGGGAGTATAAAAGTTCATGACGGCTGAGAGGGTCTTTGCGATCCGAGCCTTTTTAAACCAGGGAGCAAAGGTACTTTTGCTGACAAACCAGTCGAGATCAACCTGAAGGGAACGGTTGTCAATAATAGGACGGCCGTAGGATAATTCATAAAGCCATGAACCGTCTTTCTGGGGTTTTGGAAGAAAATCGAGTTGACCCTTCTGTGAAGGGTAATGGCCTTTGCCGACAAAAACAATCCAGGCAGGGGGATGGGGACACTCCACCCCTTCCATGTAATAGGTTAATACCGTAAAGGTACCTATGAATTTCCTGCCTTTATTCAAACCGAGGTTTTCTACCAGCCTGGAATTCAGTCCGTCTGACGCGATGGCGGTCTTTCCGATGATTTCAAAGGTTCTGTCTTCCTGTCGAACAGTGACGGTCAGAGTACGTGCGTTATTTACAGCCTTGAGCCCCAGGGTGCCGCTGAAAACGGTGACTCCCAATGCGCTCGCTTCCTTTAATAAGCCCTCAAGCAGAATCTCTTTGTTTATGGCAATCGAAACAGGATCTTCGTTTCTTTCAACCAATAGTTTGTATCCCTTGGGGGAAAATCGTATGCACTGCTTCAGGGGGATATATGGCCCGTTGTAGGGAACGGAAAAATCCCTGCGGTGAAATACAATCTTGTTGTTTCCGATTGTAACACATTCCCCATGGGTATCCGGCTCATTGATGATCATCGAACAACAGGACCTTTTGATAGAAGCAATCTCTGTCTTTCTCTCAACCAGAGCGACCTGAAGCCCTTCTTTTGCAGCAGTGACTGCCGCCATCAGCCCAGCCGGACCTGCACCAACCACAACCAAGTCAAATATTTTGCTCATTACTTTTTCCTTTCACTCCATTTTTAACGTGCTTCATCATAAAAATCTCTACAGGCTGTGGACCAGGTCCACGAGGTACTTCAGCTTTTCAAATGGAGTATCCATAATTACCCAGCCGCCGAGGCTGAAGATGTGGGCAGGAGCACTCTTTCCCTCTTCTGCAATCTCCCGCACCCTCTTCTCAATCACCCTATCCGGCCCAAAGAGGAGATAAGGCTCCATGTTTCCCAGGACGGTTTTCTTCCCGCCGATTCGTTTGATTCCGTCCGCCAGATTGATGGTCCAGTCAAACCCGATGATATCCACATTCAGGTCAGCAATGGGAGCAGAGAGGAAGCTTGTTCCGTCTGTATGGAAGAATATGGGGACCTCGGGAGTTTTGACGGCATCGACTATCCTCCTGACATACGGGAAGGCAAACTCCTGATAATGTTTCGGGGAAAACCAGGCCGGGCCCAGGTCAAGGATCATAATTACATCTGCCCCGGCTGCTATCTGGGCAGGGATGAACCTGATGCACATCTCGGTCAGCCTGCCAAGAAGCGCATGGAGGGTTCCCGGGTCAGTAGCCATCATCCTTTTCATCGTATCAAAGGGAAAGGGAACCTTACCTTCCACGATGAAAGAGGCCATGCTGAACGGACCGCCCACCCAGCCAATGATGGGAACCCTTCCTTCAAGCTCCTTCCTGGCCATCTTCAGGGCATTCAGCCAGATGGGCATTCCCTCCTCCGGGTCCGGGACAGAAACTTTCTCTACATCGCTCTTTGTTCTCACCGGATTTTCAACTTGAGGGCCCTGAATCGTGTGCTTGATCTTCAAGCCCATCGCCTCCGCAGGATAGAGGAGGTCGGACATGTGGATCGCAGCGTCAAACCCGAAGTCATCAATGGGCATTATGGTCGCTTGAGCGCAAAGTTCAGCATTCCTCACAATCCCCTGGAACCCGTACTGCTCCAACATCTTTTTAAAACCAGGCGAAATCGCCATCTGAATTTCAACCACGATCGGCATGGTTTTGGGCCGCACTCCCTGTGCTGCTTTCATAAAGATCATCTCTTTCTTATTCATGGCTACACCTCCATAATCCGCCTGCGGCGGACGCCTTGCGGTAGGTTTTTCACTCCGCATTTCGCAATTTATTATAGTACTCCGCACCTTCCCGGCTCGCACTCCGTCACCGTCACCTCTTCTTCCTTTTCCACCTTGAGCAGGTCTTTTGCGCTCCCATTCTTGACCGAAATCTCCAGCCAGTCCGAGCTGCCGAACAGGGCCAGGAGTTCACCCTCCTTGCCTTCATAGTAGGTATCAGAAATCCTGTTAATCACGAGGTAAGCCACGTTTATGGCAAATTTTTTATCCCGGGTAAACGAGATAAATACCTGCCGTGAGATGTTCGTGATGAGGTTACCGAAGTGGTCGATGTGGATTACTTTGCCCCTGATCTGAGTTCTGCAAACTCCGGGCGTAAAGTCAGTAAGGGTCGTAGGGTCGTATATCTCTTTTCCCAATTCTTTGGGGTCAAGGCCAAGAGAAAGGTGGGCGGCAACGGGCGCAAATACATCCCTGCCCTGAAAGGTCGAGCTGATGCGGGGAAGAAAATATTTTCTGTTCGTCAGCTCAAAGGTATGCTTCTCGCCGCCTTTCAGATAGACCGTGGTGAACACCCCATTATCCGGTCCGATAAAGATATGACCGTCTGCTGAGAGGACAATCGGTCTGCGGGAACTCCCCACGCCGGGATCTACCACAACGAGATGGATGGTGCCTTGAGGAAAATAGGGATAGGCATTACCGAGGATGAAGGAAGCCTCGATAATGTCTTGAGAAGGAATTTGGTGGGTTACATCTACTATCTGGCAGGAGGGATTTAACCTGAGGATCACGCCTTTCATCACTCCGGCGTATTCATCTCTCTCACCGAAGTCGGTGATAAGGGTTAGGATCCTCTGTTTCATTGCACCTCAGCAGGCTGCTGAAAAACGCCCATCTGTCCGCCATGGCGGATTCCCCTCGATAAGCCGTTTGGCCCGTCTTCGGGTAAAAAACTTTACCGCAGGAGCGGCCCAAGGTTTTATACTCCTCAGGATTTCAGGCGTCTTGTCCGCCACAGGCGGAGACATTTTTGATCAGCCTTACAAACAGTTGCTTTTTCAGCAAACTGTTAGGTGATGTCTTCAAAGGTGCAGAGCTTCTTGAACTCCCTGAACCTCCTCTCAATCTCCGGGTAGGTAAGGTACTTCATCCGGTTCAGGCTGAAGTCCTCGACGTTAAAGGAGGCCATGACACTCCCGAAGATCATTGCCTGCCTGATAACACCATCTTCTGCATTCCGCGTATTTGCGAGATAGCCCATGAACCCGCCGGCAAAGCTGTCACCGGCACCGGTCGGGTCGTAGATGAATTCAAGTGGATAAGCCGGAGCTGAAAAAACCGAGTCGCCATGGAACATGAGTGCCCCATACTCCCCCCGCTTTACGATCAGGGTCTTCGGCCCCAGGGAGAGAATCTTCTTTGCCGCCTTGACCAAATTGGGCTCCTGCATAAACTCCCGTGCCTCAGCCTCATTGATAACAAAGATATCAACCCTGCCTACTGCTTCCTTGAGTTTATCCGGCTTGCCTTCAATCCAGAAGTTCATCGTATCGAGGGCAACCAGTTTTGGATTTTCCACCTGATCTAATACCCGGAGTTGAAGTTCCGGATCAATATTGGCTAAGAAGACATATTCGGCGTCCCGGTACCTCTCAGGGATCTCCGGGCGGAAATCCTGAAACACGTTGAGCCTCGTATCGAGAGTCAATGCCTCATTGAGATCAAATCCATATTTCCCCTTCCACCGGAAGGTACTGCCCTTCACCTTCTTCAGGCCTCCGATGTCAATATTCTTCTCTTTTAAAAATTCGAGGTAGAGGGAGGGGAAATCATCTCCCACCACCGCCACCATCCCTACTTTCGAAAAAAAACTGGCTGCAACAGAAAAGTAGATGGCTGAACCACCCAGGACTTCCTCAACCTTGCCAAAGGGTGTCTCCACTGAATCAAACGCTACTGAACCAACTACCAGAATATCAATAGGACTGTTCATAGTTTGCCTGTTTCGATAAACCTTCTTCAGTTAATGTTAGCCTTACCACCTCGCCTGACGTGCCCTGACCGGGCAATGTCTTTCCATTAAAAGAAAGATCCACCCCCCCGGCATTTCCAATTTTCAACCTGATAATCCGGTCTGCCCTCAGCACATAGCTGTCCCCTGACCGCAGCAGGATCTGGGAAGATTTTTCATCATCCGACTTGAATCCTACCCACGTTTCCGCTTTTGCCTTGAACTCTAAGTTTAACTTCTTGACCTCAGAGCCTTCGGCAACAGCTATCCCGCTCTCCTTTTGAGAAAATACAGACGGCGGCTCCTGCTCTTTTATTTTCTCGGGAACAGAGACCGGCTCTGCCGGGGTTTCTGCATTCTTTTTTTCTGATACGGCAGCGCTCTGAGGCGGGGAAACAGCTTCTTCCTTTTTCGCCGATGGAGACGGCCTCGTGGAGATAAAGTACACAATAACGAGCAGGACAATGCCTATAGCAGCAAGGGGGATCGAAAATGCCTTAAGGAAAGGCCTTCCCCGTTTTTGCTGACCTACCTCTTCTTCTTCCTCGGCATACCTGCCGGCAACCTCTTTGTACTTCTTCATGACCTCGCCGCAATCAAGGCCGATGTGGTTTGCGTAGGCCCTTAAAAACCCCTTCACAAATACCGGCGGAGGAAGAAGGGTGTAGTCATCATTTTCGATTGCTGAAAGAATCCCTTTGCGGATCTTGGTGGAAGAGGAAATCTCCTCCAGGGAGAAATTTCGTGCCTCCCGCTCCTTTCTCAGGTAGCTCCCCAGTGTCTCCACTATTCCCTCTCTCCTATTTAAAACTTCAATATCACAAAACTTTCCTGCATACAAGGATTTTTGACAAGGATTTTTGACATATTCAAGTTCCTTGAAAATAAAGCTCTCTTCTGATATATTTAATATATGAAACGCATTTTAACTATCGCTGCCTCTGATTCCGGAGGAGGCGCCGGGATCCAGGCAGATATAAAAACCATCACCCTGCTCGGCGCCTACGGGATGAGCGCTATCACTGCGCTTACCGCCCAGAACACGAGAGGGGTTAAGGGCATCCAGGAGATACCCCCCGAGTTTATTGAGCTCCAAATAGATACCGTCCTTTCTGACATCGGAGCGGATGCCGTCAAGACCGGCATGCTCGTCAATGCCCAGGTTGTCAGGACAGTGGCACGGAAGATACGGCAGTATGACCTTGCCAAGGTGGTGATCGATCCGGTAATGCTGGCAAAGAGCGGTGACCCCCTCCTAAACGAAGAAGGACGGGCCTTTTTAAAAAAAGAGCTCATCCCCCTTGCCTGTCTCATTACTCCAAACCTCTCCGAGGCGAGCGTGCTCTGCCGCCGGCAGGTCGTTGACCTGGACGGCATGAAGGAAGCGGCACAGGTAATAAAGGAGATGGGGGCCCGCCACGTGCTCATCAAAGGCGGACACCTGAAAGGGAAAGCAACAGACCTTCTTTTCGACGGCAGAGAATTCTTTGAATTCTCCTCGGAAAGGATCAAGACAAAAAATACTCACGGCACCGGCTGCACACTGTCTGCTGCCATTGCAACCTTTCTCGGCCAGGGGTTCACCGTCTATGAAGCGGTCGAGAAGGCAAAAGGCTTCGTGACGGAGTCCATCCGGTTCGGCCTGAATGTGGGCAAAGGACAGGGCCCCGCGAATCCCTATGCCGCAATCAGCGGCGAGATGGAGCGGGCTAACGTTGTCAAGGACCTGAAGGCTGCGCTCGGAAGGCTTACCTCAGCCCGCATCGGGAGTCTCATCCCGGAGGTACAGTCCAATCTCGGCTACGCCCTAACTTCTGCAACGAGCCCCGACCAGGTATTTGCCTTCCCGGGGAGGATCATTCGTTGCAAGGACAGCATCGTAACCGTTGCCGATCCCGAAGCAGGGGCATCGCAGCATATCAGTTCAGTCATTCTTACCGTTATGAGGAGTAACCCTGAATTCCGTTCAGCCATGAACATCCGCTTTGCTCCGGAGATTGTAACGCAGTGCAGAAGACTTGGATTTACCGTAAAGGGCTTCAAACGTGAAGATGAACCGAAGGGGATAAAGGCAAAAGAGGGGGCGAGTTTATCGTGGGGCGTGGCAAAGGTTTTACATGGAATGAAGAAGATACCAGATATCATCTATGATTACGGGGACGTGGGCAAGGAGGCAATGATCCGGGTTATCGGGAGGACACCCCTTGAGGTCTCTGAAAAAATCATACAGATTGCAGGAAAACAATGACCAGGCTGGAAAAAGCGAAAAAGGGGATCATCACGGAAGAGATAAAGAAGGTCGCCCGGAGCGAAAGCGTGCAGGCAGAGTTCCTCCGGGAAGGGATTGCACGGGGGGAGATTACCCTGGTAAAAAACCTGAGGCGCCGGAAGATTAAGACGCTGGCCATCGGCAAAGGTCTCAGGACCAAGATCAATGCCAACATCGGCACCTCAAAGGATCACCAGAACCTGAAAGAAGAAATCAAAAAGATGAGGGTTGCCATCGAATACGGCGCTGACACCATCATGGACCTGAGCACCGGCGGCGATCTGGATAAAATCAGAAAAACCATCTTGAGCGAGTCAACTGTCCCGCTGGGAACTGTCCCCATCTACCAGGCAGCAGTGGAGACCGTTAAAAAGAAAAAGTCCATCGTCAACATGGAGGTTGAGGATATATTCAGGGTGATCGAAAAACAGGTCGAGGACGGCGTTGACTTTATCACGGTGCACTGCGGGCTGACCAGGGAATCGGCACGAAGGCTCAGGGACGAGGGAAGGCTCCTGGACATCGTGAGCAGGGGCGGCGCCTTTACCGTGGAATGGATGGCTTATAATAAAAAAGAGAACCCTCTCTTCGAGCATTACGACCGCCTCCTTGAAATCGCCAGGGCGTATGACGTAGTGTTAAGCTTGGGTGACGGGCTGCGTCCAGGGTGCCTCGCTGACGCCACTGACCGGGGACAGGTTCAGGAACTTATCATCCTGGGAGAACTGGCTGAACGGGCATGGGCAAAGGGGATACAGGTCATGATCGAAGGGCCCGGCCACGTACCGATTAACCAGATTGAGACCAACGTAAAGTTGGAGAAACACCTCTGTCACGGAGCGCCATTCTACGTGCTTGGACCTCTGGTTACAGACATCGCGCCCGGTTATGACCATATCACCTCTGCCATTGGTGGCGCCCTTGCCGGCGCCTGCGGTGCAGATTTCCTCTGTTATGTGACTCCCTCGGAACACTTACGGCTCCCCACCATTCACGATGTGCGGGAAGGGGTAATCGCCTCGCGGATTGCTGCCCACGCTGCTGATATCGCGAAGGGGGTCACCGGCGCACTCGATCAGGACATCAAAATGGCCAGGGCGCGGAAGAAGATGGACTGGGAGAGTCAGTTTCGCCTTTCCCTCGATCCGGAGAGATCCAGAGAACTCCGCAAGAGCAGGCAGCCCGAGGATAAAAAGGTCTGCACCATGTGCGGCGAGTTCTGCGCCATCAAGCTCCTGAATGAGGAGGAGAGGTGGAACTTTTAGCAGGCTGCTGAAAAATGCCCATCTGTCCGCCATGGCGGATTCCCCTCAATAAAACGTTTGGTCGTTCTTACGATAGAATTTACCGCAAGAGCGGCCTTCGGTCTTTTTCAGGACTTCGGGCGCCTTGTCCGCCACAGGCGGAGACATTTTTGATCAGCCTTACAAAAGTCACTTTTTCAGCAAACTTTTAAGGAATGTCCTTAATCTTCAAACTATCTTTTTTAATTATCTTCATCCTTTTTGAATCTATTACCTCACTCAATCGAAATACCATCTGGCAGGATGATCTCTCGCTCTGGAAGGACACGGTAAAAAAATCACCGAACAAGGCCAGGATTCACAACAATCTGGGGACGGTGTGCCTCGCCGTATCAAAGGAGTGGGCCTTTCAGGAATTCAGAGAGGCGATCAGGCTCAACCTGAATCTGGCTGAACCGCACAACAACCTGGCGAGCCTCCTGAATGAACAGGGCAGGTATAGGGAGGCTTTTCAGGAACTTGAAGTAGCTTTGCGGATCTGGCCTTCCTATGCCGATGCACACAGCAACCTGGGAAACGCCCTGAAAGGAATGGGGAGATATGACCTGGCCGAGCAGGAATTCAGAAAGGCAATCGCCATTAAGCCGGGCCATTATACTGCCTGGCTGAACCTGGGAAACGTGCTCTACCAGCAAGGAAGACCCACAGAGTGCTTCCAGGCCTTTCAGCGGGCAATTGAGCTTAAACCCGATTACGCTGAGGCTTACAACAACCTCGGGAACCTCTACCGCGTCCAGGGAGATAATGAAAAGGCTGTGCGCTCTTATGAGCACGCTATCCGATACAAGCCAGGGTATGCGGAGGCTTACAACAATCTGGGGAATATGTACAAAATACGGGGGGACATATCGAGGGCTATTCTCACCTATCAGGAGGCTCTGCGGGAAAACCCTTCCATTGTAGAGATCCGCATCAACCTTGCAAATACCTACATAGCTCAGGGGGATATGGCGTCGGCAGAGAGAGAATGCGAGATTATTGAGAGGCTTGCTCCCAACCATCCCCTGCTCAACCAGCTCAAGGCGATGATCTCACGCTAAGAGTTTCATTACTGCATTGACAATGTGACAGGCACACACTTCGCTTCTCGCCTCTCTGCATCAATCCGCGCATACTCCTCATCGCCCGGGATCACACGACGGAACAAGATGACACCTTTATTGCTTGGTGCCCGGACCACCTGCGCGCCGCCCGATACATCGCCCGTCGGACTGCTCGGCCCTGCCAGCACGATATCAATTCTCCCTTCGGCAACCTGTTGGTCGTTGACGACGAAAAAATTGTCCGTGTTATCGGCAAACAGGGAAAGCGACATATACCCCCGATGCACAGGTGCCGTAATGCGTAGCGGCTGATGTGAGACGTCGAAAACACAGACTGAATAGGCGAGATCAGGGCTCGGGCGGACAATAGCACGGGCTGAGGCGTCAGCCCGGGCAGGATGGGTCAAAACGTTATAGCCAGTCCCTGCCG
>Ga0315289_10016590_pt1 | contig 10150 bp, 7 predicted proteins | sample YL17G11_40_MG_FD_203452 | JGI IMG/M metagenome (GOLD analysis project Ga0315289, IMG submission 203452) | Sediment microbial communities from Yellowstone Lake, YNP, Wyoming, USA - YL17G11_40 | ecosystem: Environmental > Aquatic > Freshwater > Lake > Sediment | place: USA: Wyoming | collected...
GTCCCCGGCTTGACGACGACGTCGGGCTCATGGGCGATCTCGCGGAGCGAGAATTCGTCATGGCCGTAATCGGCGGTTTTTTCCGGGTCGGAGAGGACGTGTTCCGGGCCGACAGCGGCCTCGAGGGTTCCTCTGACGGCAGGCGTTATCTGCGAGGTCATGACGAAACTCCCTTCAAGTTTATTTCCTGATTATCTCGCTTCAGCTCTGCCATATTCCTTTGATACGTCTAACGTTAAAGCTCACTGGCGGAGATGAAGCGCAGCGGAATCCCCGTCCAGTGCAGCGCCTTGTTGGGCCGTTCTTTGATTTTCTGTTCAGAGCGCGTCGTCATCGGATCAAACCGGCTTCCTGAAAACTGTAGTAGCCTTTCCGCGTCACGATCACGTGATCCAGAACCCGAAGTCCTAGAATCTTCCCGGCCTCGGTCAACTGCTCGTGCATGCGAAGGTCGGCCTCGCTCGGTTGGAGTTCACCGGACGGATGGTTATGAGCGAATATCACGGCAGCGGCTCGGTCTGCGATAACGTCGGCAAACACTTCGCGGGGATGGACAGGGCTTTTGTCGAGAAGACCGATCGTGACTACGCGCTTTTCAATAACCTCATTGGCGCCGTTTAGTGAAATGCAGACGAAATGCTCCTGTTGCTTGCCTGCGATGTCGGCCACCAGCGGCAAGAAATCCTGGGCGACGGCAATCTTTACCGTGTCCTTGAGCAGGTGGCGGCGGGCGAGTTCGAAGGCCGACAGGATTTGACCGGCTTTGGCGAGTCCCACGCCAGGAACGGCCTGCAAGTGATCGAGCGTCAATCCTGCTTTGTGCTCCCGGATGAGTCCGGCCACCTGCCGGGCAATCGTTCGCACATCAACACCCGCCGTGCCCATGCCGAGAATCGCCGCAACAAGTTCCTCGTCAGAAAGAGCGGACGCGCCCTTCTCCCGCAATTTCTCGCGCGGGCGGCTGTGCTCCGGCATGTCTTTGATGGTTTTCATGGCTGACCTCGACCATCGTCATCCGGACATAATGTCCGGGTTATTGACCGTAAACCTATCGCGCCAAAATGGCGCGTATTTTGGCGCGATAGCCGCCAATTCCTGAATAACGCATGTATATCACGCCATTCCGACGAATTTACTTGCACGATCCCATCCATAGCTGCGATCATGGCGAGACCACTTCGTATTTTATTGCCGGTCCTGAACCAGTAGGTTTGATCAGGCCGAGTTCTGTGAAGTGCTTCAAGTGGTTCAGTGCTGTCCTCTTGGGGATGCTCATAGCATCTGCGTACTCTTGAGCCGCGATCGCGTCTTGCGCTGCAAGCCACTGCCATCCTTTCTGCTCAGCCTTGCTCAGTGAATCCAGCACCTCTTGACTCAGCACATGTGCGGCCGCCTCCGGATTTCGGAAGAGCGTGAGCACAAGATAGGGATCTTCGAAGCCGTACCTTGGCAAGGGCAAGCCCAGTTGCATGGCGTGGTTCTTCAACGACTTGATACCGAGACCTCTTTCCTCAGCCATTTCCATCCGTGCGAAGACGTAATGCAACTCGGGATTGCGGCTAAGCATCGGGGCATTGAACTTTTGCAGTTGTTGCAAGGTGATGGGCGAAAGAGGGCCCCCGGGGCTTTTAACCGTGATCGTGTCCGCCGTGACGATCAGCTGGCACTTGGCGCCAGCGATGTCGTAGTCCCGATGGATCAGCGCGTTGACCACCGCCTCGCGCACCATCTCGAATGGGAGCGGAGGCACTTCTCTTCTCTGCATGCGGCTGCGATCGATGATGTTGGGCAGCTTGTCGTCAAGCCACTTCTCAAGCCGGCCCGGAATCATCACCATAGGCCCATCGAAGTTCCGGGGCTCTTCCTTGCCGTCTGGATAGTGAATCGTGGCTAGCAGGCCGGCCTGCGGCAAGGCATTCCTGGGCTCCTTGCCAAAGAGCAACAGACCGAAGCCTGTGGGAGTGAACTGCCCGTTCCTTTCCGTGAGAAGTCCTTGGTGAACCAGCCGATGGTTGAAAGCAGGCGATCCGACTTTATCCCTGATCTTCGCTATGGCCCGGTACTGCTCCAGCGCGTCAGTTGAGAAATCTTCGGTAGCCGCCGCGGCGAATGCATTCTCCAGGCTGGAAAGCGCGACTTTCTTCGGTTTCTTCTCCTCCACCGTCGCGGCTCGTTCCACCGCCTGCGCGATAAAGTTCTTGTTCTCTTTCTGTATGACCTCCTGTAGGTCTCGGTCGAACATGTGGACCGTAACGCCTGAGTCCTGAAGATACTTGATCCCCTTGCGGTCCACGGTTGGATCAGGATCCTCGATGCCAACCCAGACCGCCTTGATCCGGGCCAGAACAATTCGTTCTGCGCAACTCAATTTAGGATGGCGGCGCGATCCCGGTGCGCATGGTTCGAGCGTCGTAAACAGGATGGAACCATCGAGCCTGCTGCTTCGGTTCTTTCTTTCAAGGAGCGTGTACTCCGAATGATCGCCGTATCGCAGTTCGCCACGGCAAGCTGTCTCAACCGTGCCATCCAGCTTGAAGAGAACCGTCCCTACTTTCGGACTGGCCTTTCCGTCTCCACGCGGCTCAGAAACCGACTGGCGCATGACCTCGCTGGCCAGCTCCATCAGCTTGCGCGCGTCGAATCTCCCTCTAGCCGGCACAACCGCCTCCTCGTTCGCTTTTCAGCCGAATATCCTCCTGCTCCTCTTGCGCATCTTTACGGCTATCCTCTTCTTCTCCCCAAATCTCCGCCAGCTTCTCCTGAATCTTCTTCTCGAACACCTCGATCAGCTTCCGGTTCGATTCCACCAGCGCCCGCTCCGCCTCCAACTCTTCCACGATCCGCTGCTGTTCAGCCAGTGGCGGAACTGGAACGATGACTTTCTTGAGAGCGTTTCCGTTGAACTGCGGCTGGCCGCCACCCGTAACCAAGGATTTAGCTTGGCTCCAGTAGTCCTCGGACTGCGCATATAGCCAATAGAATCTGGGCAAGGTGCTTCCACTGAATCGCAAACGAATTAGATATGATGCAAAGACTGCGGAAAAAGAATAATCGAATAGCAAAGTCTTGCCATATGTTGCTCCAGTTCTAGCAACAAGAACATCCTCATTCTCAAGTAAGTAGGGCTTTGACTTATCATCCAAATATATGAATTTGGGATCAGCATTGGAGAGAGTGCCTTCGTTTGTTATGTCGGTAATGCGGATCAGTCTCGCATCTCCGCTTTCTCTTCCTATCGCTGTGAGTCCATATTCCAGAGAAGCGATGCTCAATATCGGTTGGTGTGGCCACTCCGGATCAATCTTGATGGTGGGCTTGTAGTTAGCGATGACTTGGCGGGCGCCTTCGATGACCTTTCGGTAACCATCTAACTCCTCCACGATCCGCTGCTGAACGTCGAGGGGCGGGAGAGAGATTTCCATATTCATAATCAAGTCCATATCTGCCCTCGGCATCCGTGTCCCGGTTTTCCCATCCATTGCCACTGCTACAGTCTCCTGCCTAAGTAACAACCAGAAAAGATAAGTTCTTATCATTCTGTCCAATGGCAATATGGGAATCAATTCCGTGGTACATCGTCCATCTAAGTCTGGCAGAGCCACTTTGTTAAGATAAGGACGCAATTTGCTGTAGAGCACATGATTGGCACCAAAAGTAAACGATGTGCTTGTAGCGTTATGTGTTGATGCGTTTGGAAGGATTCTTCCTGTTCCGCTTTCGATATCTTCTAATCCCAGGTACGGCAGCTGTAGTTCCGCTTTTGAGGAAGCAATTCTCCTTTCCTGCCTGCACACCTCCCCCAGCTTCACTATCGGCCACTTGCTGTGGATGGCGGCGGTTTCCCGGTAGCGGTCGCCAGAAAGATTCATGTCGCCGGATTCGAGGAGGCGCTTGCGGCTGACGGTCAACGCAATCCCTTCGTTTTGCACTTTTTGAGCCCTTTTGTGGCTGTCAATAATCTTTAACGCTTGCGGCAGGTTATTCTTCTCAATCGGCCTTCTCTGCGCGCCGAGGTCGAAGCCGTCGTTTTGGACCTTCACGAAGAGGATGTCTTCCGTCCGCCTAGCGAGGTTCCTGTCGAGAAACAGGATGCTCGTCTTGACCCCGGAGTAGGGATTGAACACGCCGGCGGGCAGGCTGACCACGGCCCAGAGGTAGTTCTCGATAAGCATCTTCCGCAGGGCCCTGTAAGCGCTCTGGCTCTGGAAAATGATTCCTTCCGGCACGATGACGCCCGCGCGGCCGCCGGGATTGAGATGCTCGGCGATGTAGTCCACGAAGAGAACTTCGCTCCGTTTGGCCGCGACGGCAAAACGGTTATGGGGCCGGATGCCGCCCTTCGGCGTCATGAACGGCGGATTCGCCATGATCACGTCGCATCGCTCGTCCCAGCGTTCCTCGCTGGTGAGCGCGTCATACTCGTGGATGGCCGGGTTGGGGAAGCCGTGAAGATACATGTTCACGCGAGAAAGCCGCACCATGTCCGGCGCGATGTCGTAGCCGCCGAAGTTGGTCATGAGTCGTGCCCTCTCATCCGGGGTCAGGTTCTCGTTTGTTTTTACGATGTGCTTGAAAGCCGAAATCAGGAAGCCGGCGGTGCCGCAGGCCGGGTCGAGGACGGTTTCGTGTTTCTGCGGGTCCACCACGGCGACGATGAAATCAATGATATGGCGCGGGGTGCGGAATTGTCCAGCGTCGCCCTGGGTGCCGAGGACGGAGAGCAGGTATTCGTAGGCGTCTCCGAGGCGCTCACTATGGTCGTAGGCGAAGCCGTCGATCTCTTTCAGAAACAAGTTGAGCGTTTCGGGGTTGCGATAGGGGAGGAATACGCCCTTGAAGATGTCACGAAAAAGCCGCGGGATATTCTTGTTCTCGTCCATTTTCTCGATGCCTTCGGCATAGAGAAGAAGACGTTCATGGCCGCCGAAGCGCTTGTCGAGAAGGTTGGCCCAGCGGTATTTCTTGAATTCGCTGGAAAAGAACGTGGCTTTGCCGCCAAGTTCTTCGGACTGGCGGTCCATGTCGTCCATGAATTTATAAATCAGGGCAATGCTGATTTGCTCCACCTGCGATTTCGGGTCCGGCACCTTGCCGACCAGAATGTCGCGCGCGGAGTCGATGCGGGACTTTGTCTCAGCGTCAAGCATTGGGAATCTCGGATTGTGGATTGTGGCTCTTGGATTTAAGATTGTTGATTAACGTATCCACCAATTTCATCACCCGCAGCCCAAACCGTATCGTTCTCGCCTCAGGTTCATCTTGGTTCATCTGCTCTCTTTCAATTCACAATCAGCAATATACGATTTCTTATGCCGCAAACTGGTTCAAAGATACGTAGTCCTTAACATATTCCGGGATAACGTCGCGCCACTCGTCGAGCTCGCGGACGTCGGCCAAGGAAACCTTGGGATTATCCGCGAGTCGGCCGAATTCGCGGGAATCCACGATGGCACGGACTCCGCCGTCCGTTACGTAGGCTTTGAAGAACTGCCGGATGACGCGGATGTGCGCGGCGTCGGGCTTGTGGATGGAGACAAATTTCGCCAGTTCCTCTTCGAGGATTTCGTCCCTGGTCTTGAACCGGTCGATCTCCCCAAAAGCCTTGGCCAAGATTTCGCGGAGCGTGATCCGACGGTCGAGTTGCATGGCCTTTCGGAGCTTGACGAGGTCGAAGAAGTCCTCCGGCTTGTTGAACAGAGCCGCGACGACGATCTCTTCGGCCCCCTTGATGTCTCCGCGCTCATAACGTTCGCGCACTTCCGGCGTGGCTTTGACCTTCTCTTCGAACTTCTCGAAGAACTTGCGGTCAATCCTCATGCCGTGGACAGGCACCGGCGATTCCACATATGTGGCAAGCGGGTCCGGATTAATATTTGTGAAACCGTCTTGGACCGGCGGAGGCAGCGGCTCCGGCCCGGGACCGGTCGGCCGCAACGGCGGCAGTTCGATAACCTCGTCGTAGTCGAACTTCTCCTCGAAATACTCGCAGACAGCGAAGAAATCGAAGAGCTTGAAATTCTTCTTGTCCCTCGCGTGTTCTTCCGGCCGGCCGTTTTGCTTGTCAGTATAGCGGAATGTGAACTTCCGCGTACCGCGTCCTTTGATCTGGATGAAGTCGGTCGGGGAGAATATCGGGCGAAGGAGGACGATGTTCAGAAGATCTTCGCAATCATAGCCGGTCGTCATCATGCCGACCGTCACGCACACGCGCGTCTTCGCGCTGATGTATCCTTCGAGGAAGCGCGTGTGTCCGTTCAGGTTGTTGTTGGCAAAGCTCACGGCCATCTGCTGTGCGTCCTGAACAACGGATGTCACCTGGACGGCAAAGTCGGAGTTGTACTTGCCGGGGAACATGGCGTGGGTTATTTCGTTCAGGGCCTTGGCGATCCTGGTTGCGTGATCCTGCCGGACACAGAAAACAATGCTCTTTCCGATTTCGCCGCTCAGCGGATCACGGAGGGCGTTCTTGAGGAAGGTTTCGCAGAAGACGCGGTTGGTTTCGTCTGAAAAGAACTTCTTCTCGAAGTCCTTTCCGAAGAACGCCTGTTCGACCAGTTCGCCGTCTTCATTCTCCTGCAAAACGGCGTATCCCTGTTCGGACAACAATTCAGTGGTGATTTCCGTCCGCGCGTCCACGACAATAGGATTCAGCAGGTAGCCTTCTCGAACACCCTCAATCAGGCTGTAGCGGAAAGTCGGTGTTCCGCTTTCGCACCCGAAAGTTTTGTACGTGTCCAAGAGCTGCCGGCGCTCCCATTGGCGCGGATCGCGTTGATGGATCCTCGCGGGGTCCATCTTCTTGAGGTAGTCCTTCGGCGTCGCCGTCAATCCGAGCTTGTAGCCGATGAAGTACTCGAAAACCGCCCGGCTGTTGCCGCCGATGGAACGATGCGCCTCGTCCGAAATCAGCAGGTCGAAATCAGTCGGCGAAAACAGCCTCCGGTACTTGTTGTTGAACTGCAGGCTTTGCACCGTCGAAACAACGATCTCCGCTTTGCGCCAGTCATCGCGGTTCTCCTTGTAGATGACCGTGCGGAAGTCGTTCTTGAGACAGCGGACAAGGGCTTTCCATGCCTGGTTTTCGAGTTCGATACGGTCCACGAGGAACAGAACCCGTTTCGCGTTGCCTGTGCGCATGAAAAGCTTGATGACTGCGGCGGCGGTTAAGGTCTTGCCCGTGCCGGTGGCCATCTCGAACAGGAACCGCGTCCCGCCCTTGCGCACGGCGTCCTGAAGCGCGGTAATCGCCTGGAGCTGATAGGGACGGAGGAACTTCAACTCCGCGTCTTTGATAAACGCTTCTCGCTCGGCGGTGTTGATCCAGCGGGGGTCGTTGGCGTAGTTCGGGTTCTGCGTTACGGCCACATAATCGCAGTCCACTTTCTCCCGGACGAGGATGTCGGGGTTAGGCTGGAAGGTGTGAAAATGGCCCAAGGATTCGGGCGTTGGGAACTCGGTGATGAGGACCGGGTTCCCTTGCTCCAAGTCCCAGAAGTAATGAAGGTTCCCGTTGGACAGCATGACAAAGCGGACATTCTGGGAATGGGCGTACTTGCGCGCCTGTTCCTTGCCGACGAGCGGATCGAACTTCTCCGATTTGGCCTCCAGAACCGCTATCGGGAACCCGCGTTCGTCCAGGAGGAGATAGTCAACAAAGCCGTGGGCGGTCTTCTCAAAGTCATCGCCGAGGTCTTGAAGGGCCTTCTTCCTGACTTTGACTTGCGCTTCAAGTGCGATGTTGGCGGGACCGGACTCATCATCAAAGAAGCGCCAGTCAGACCTTCGGAGAAGGTCGTTGATCAGAATCCGTGCTTTGGCTTCCTTTTGCATTTCTATCTTATGCTACAGCCTAACGGCCTCGAGCTGAGCCGCTCGGCGGAAGCGGGCGACGCTTTCTTACAATATAGGCCAAGCTTGCGGCCAAATCAATATGAGATTGGCGGCAGCCCGCCGAGTCGGCTCGAGCGAGTTGTTAGGCAGCCCCAAGAGCTTTTCCGGCGGACTCGGCGAGATCCCGGAAGGAGACAAGCCTGTGCTGGAACTCGACTATCTGTGGGGAGATGTAGAAGTACCGGCGGTCGGTTTTCTCTAGAAAGGAGAAGAAATCATGAGCGAGCTTGAGTATGACGGCAACATCGTGCAGGCACACCCGCGTGGGGAATAGATTTAGGCCAAGCCGCCGTGTCTTGAGTGTGGAACGATCGACTACGCGGTTGAACTTGGCGTCGCCATCGGAGAGATGATTTGCGCCCAATAGGCGTAGGGACGACGGGGGTTCCCAAGTGACCGTCGCCTCATAGACGTGATTGTGCGCGACCACATCGCGGGCGACAAAGGCCTCTTCCAGGTCGGGGATCAATGGGCATGTTGGTAGCTGCTCCTTTGCGAAGACGAGCGCACTCTTCTGAGAGAGGCTTCCGAGAACGTACTGTGTCCGGCGTATCGAGGATTCAATCATAAGGACGGTGAGGACGAGGATGGCCACCGAGTACCCGTTTTCGATAGGCGAGGCTTGGACTTCTGCAGGGCCGCGTTTCTCGAGGAGAAGTAGCCTCTCAAGCAAGGCTGCGATTGGCTGGAGGTAATTGAAGCCAACGATTGTCACGTACTGAAACTCGCGGTCTTCAGCCACAGTTGGTTCCCCTCCGAGGCGCTTCACGACGAGTCTGCAGAGTCGTCTCATATGAGCCGTACCAGCATAGGGGCTGCCTAACAATGATTATACAGTCTGAATAATTCTGGAAATACAGACTGTCCCTTTCCGTATAAGAAGTCTCTCCCTTTTCCTGTCTTTTCGTCCATCGCCTTTAATTTCAACTGCTTACCTCCATCTTTCTCCTCAGGGCCTCCCGGCTTATACAGACTGTATAAACCGGGTTAAAGCCTATCAACCGGGCTTCGTACTCCGTGGCCTCCCTTATTCAAGACATGCGTGTAAATCATGTAGGATGGCTTTTCTTCGGAAGCGGATGATATACGGGATTCTAGATCGGCCCGGCCGAGGTGTCAAGCCTGGAAATTCTTCTGTCAAAGCGACGATCGAACCTGTCAATCGACGCGCTTGAGCTGGACCGGAACGCCGATCATGACCTGGGGGCGCCCCTTGTAGAGCTCGACGAGGCCCGTCGCCTCGATCGTCCGTCCGGAGAAATCGAGGGGGCCGGGGAACGACTTGAGGACATCGAGCGGGATGACCGCGTCGAACTCCGCCCCCTCGGCTTCGAGGATCCGGACGCTGCCGCGCTTGAAGGACCGGGCGCAACGAAAACGGACGGTGACGATTTCGCCGAGACGCCGGCCGGCTTCGGAGGCCTCGACGACAGGGTAAGGTTCTTTCTTCCAGAGCCCTTTCCCCGACCGCCGGGCCGCGTTTTCCGCGTCCTTGAGCTTTTTCCTCCAGGCGTCGTCGAAAGGAAACTTGAGGTAGGCGAACGCAAAGCCCTCCCTGACCAGGGTTTCGTTGAACATCTCCCCTTCCGCCGTCCGGACATAGGCCAGCAGCCGGTCGTAAGCGTCCCGTTTTTCCGGGCCCGGAAGGAGGTCCACCTTGGTCTGATAGAGTCTGGTGAAGGTGAAGCGCTTGGCCAGAAAAGCCATGAGCCGGACCCGCTCGCGGGCATCGTCGAGTTCGGGCGTGTCCACGCCGATGAGCCGGACCCGCTCGTCCGTCCGCCCGGCGAGGCGGACCTTGAGAGTGTCTCCGTCATAGACCGCTGTGACGGTGCCCGTGAGGATTTCTTGGGGAGGGCCTGACGGCGATGAGAAGGCGGCGCAGGCGCAAGAAACGGCGGCCGCGGCGACAACGGCGGCGAGGGCGAGGCGGCCTAACGCCTTCCATCGTCCGTTTCGACTCATCGAAAAGTCCTGCCGGCGCCCGTTCAACTGCCGACGAGCTCCTTCGCCGCCCGCACGATATGGCCCGCGCTGATGCCGTACCGTTCGAGGAGCTCGTCCAGCTTTCCGGACCGGGGCAGCTCGCGGACGCAGAGATGCTTCAGCGCGGCTTTTCCGGCCAGGGCCCGAGCGACGGCCTCGCCCAGCCCGCCGCCGGCGTAGTGGTCCTCGACGACGACCGCCCGGCCGCTCGTCTCCGCGACTTCCCGCAGGATCGCCGCCTTGTCCAGCGGCTTGACGGAATATGCATCGATGA
>Ga0315289_10016593_pt1 | contig 10150 bp, 8 predicted proteins | sample YL17G11_40_MG_FD_203452 | JGI IMG/M metagenome (GOLD analysis project Ga0315289, IMG submission 203452) | Sediment microbial communities from Yellowstone Lake, YNP, Wyoming, USA - YL17G11_40 | ecosystem: Environmental > Aquatic > Freshwater > Lake > Sediment | place: USA: Wyoming | collected...
ACGATCCAGCAGGCGATCAGCTTTGTGTTGGTCAGCGTGCTCAGCGGCACCCTCCTGATCGTGTGGATTGCCTGGGATATGTTGCGGCTGAGCGCGCCCTACGCCCTGATCAGCCTGTCGGTGGTGCCGCTGATGGCGGTGGTGACGGTTTGGCTCTCCGGGCAGGCGCGCAAGGCGTTCCGCCGCACCCGTGTGGAGATCGGCCGGGTGAACGCCAACCTGGAGGAGAGCATCTCAGGGGTGCGCGAGGTGCAGGCCTTCGGCCGTGAAGAAGCCAACATCGAGACCTTTAGGGCGACAAACGCCGCCAACCGCGATGCCAACATCCGGGCGGTTTCGTTCACCGCCGCACTGGCGCCCAGCCTGGATGCGCTCGGCTACCTGGCCGTGGCCATCGTCGTCGTGGTGGGTGGGCTGACGCTGCTGCGCGGGGAGGCCCTGTTTGGCACGGTCGTGAGCCTTGGCCTGATCATCACTTTCCTCACCTACGTGCAGCGCTTCAACCAGCCGGTGCAGCAGATTTCGACGTTGTGGACCAACCTGCAGAGCGCGGTAGCCGGGGCGGAGCGCATCTTCGCGCTGCTCGATACCGTGCCCGACGTGCAGGACAAGCCTGGCGCGATAGAGATGCCAGCCATCCGGGGGAGCATCGAGTTTGACCACGTCGATGCGGCCTACAAGCCGGGCGAACCGGTGCTCGATGGGGTCAGCTTCATGGCGGCGCCGGGCCAGACTGTGGCCATCGTGGGACCTACCGGCGCCGGCAAGACAACGATCATCAACCTGATCCCGCGCTTCTACGACGTGGCCGGCGGCGCCGTGCGCGTGGACGGGCATGATGTGCGCGACGTGACGCGCGCGAGTCTCCGCAGGCAGATGGGCATCGTGCTGCAGGACACATACCTGTTCAGCGACACGGTGATGAACAACATCCGCTTCGGCCGGCCCAAAGCGACCGACGAAGAGGTCGCCGCGGCGGCACAGCTCGCGCGGGCCGACGACTTCATCCAACGGCTGCCGGAAGGCTATAACACGATGTTGGGCGAGCGGGGCAGCGGCCTGAGCCAGGGCCAGCGGCAACTCATTGCCATCGCCCGCGCCGCGCTGGCCGATCCGCGCAGTGTGATCCTGGACGAGGCCACGTCCAGCGTAGACACGCGCACAGAGCGCCAGATCCAGCAGGCGCTAGATAAGCTGTTGGAGGGGCGCACGAGCTTCGTGATCGCCCATCGCCTGAGCACCATCCGCCGGGCGGACCAGATCCTTGTGCTGATGGACGGGCAGATCGTCGAGCGGGGCAAACATGAGGAGCTGCTCGCCAGCCGCGGCGCGTACTACACGCTCTACACCCGCCAGTTCCTGGGCGAAGAGCAACTGGCAGCCGCCACCGCGCAGGCGGGTACGCCACCCCGCACGGCCGAAGGCCAAGCGGGGCCAAGCGGAAACGGCAATGAGCCGGCCGTGGCGACTGCCGCGGCGTAGAGAACCTTGAGGATAGGGGTGAGCTGATCCCTCAGGAGGGAAAACCATGTCAAAGGTCAAGTATGAGGAGATGCTGCCGCACGAATTCAAGGCAGCGCTCAGGCGCTTCCCGGCGGCATATGTGCCTGTCGGCTCGCTCGAATGGCACGGCAGGCACCTGGCGTTGGGCAACGATACCCTCAAGGCGTATGGCATCCTGCTGAGAGCCGCCGGCAAGTACGGGGGCGTCGTCGTTCCCCCAACCTACTGGGGGCATATGGGACATTGGAAGCCCGGCTGCCACCCGGGACTTCCGCCCGAAATCGTAGATGGGCTCTACACCGCGATCTTCCAGGGGCTGGTGACGGTCGGCTTCAAGGTGGTCATCGGCGTCACCGGACATGACGTGAAAGAGCAGGTCGATTCCCTACAGAAGGCGGTCGCTGCCATCAGCGCGGACGGCGCCGCCGCCGGCTTCGCCATGATGGAAGGGGACCTATATGACCTGCCGGGTGACGAGATGGATCACGCGGCCCATTGGGAGACCTCCATCCTGATGGCCCTGCGCCCGGACCTGGTGGAGATGGATCACATCCGTGCTGAGAAGCTGTCTACTGAGGAGGGTGCCAAGGAGGCCGGCATCTGGGGCCGCGACCCGCGCACGGCTGCCTCGCGCGAGTTGGGAGAACAGATCATCGAACGGATCGCGGACAACGTCGGCAAGAAAGCCCAGGAGTTGCTGGCGGGGCTGCAGAAATAGCGACAAAGCACGGCACAGCCGGCAGACCTTCGCCATTTTGTGTGGTGGGTTACAGGTTTACGGAGCCGGGAGTGCGATCATAGGACATGGTAAAAATCAAGTCATCTGAAATCACGCCCGAGCGGGTTTACCTCTCTCGGCGCAAGTTCATGTTCGGGATCGGCGCGCTGGCTGCCGGCACACTGTTGGCTGCCTGCGCCCCGGCGCCTGGGGGACCCACCCCCACGGCGCCATCGGCAGTGCCATCGCCGGATGGGACCCTCGAGGTTTTGGGGATCCCGCGCCGCGTAGGGGACCCACGGGCTTCGTCGCCGGTCGACGAGCTCGGCGACAAGCTTACCCCATTCCAAGACGTAACCCACTACAACAACTACTACGAGTTTACGGTCGACAAAGAGGGGGTGGCGGACCTGGCCAGCGGCCTCAAGACGAAGCCGTGGACCGTGGCGGTGGGCGGGCTGGTGGGCAAGCCGAAGACCTACGGGGTCGACGAGCTCCTGAAGCGCTTCACTCAGGAAGAACGCCTCTATCGCCTGCGCTGTGTCGAAGCGTGGTCTATGGTGATCCCTTGGGTGGGCTTCCCCCTGGGCGCGCTGCTGAAGGAGGTCGAGCCGGCATCAGGGGCGAAGTACGTTCGCTTCGAGACCCTTCTTGACCCCCAGCAGATGCCGGGGCAGCGCATGAGCGGCTTTTCGTGGCCCTATGTGGAGGGGTTGCGGCTGGACGAAGCCATGCATGACCTCACCATCCTCTCCACGGGCCTCTACGGCAAGATCCTGCTGCCGCAAAACGGCGCCCCGCTGCGGCTGGTGGTGCCGTGGAAATACGGCTTCAAGAGCATCAAGTCGATCGTCAAGATCGACCTCGTGGCCGAGCAGCCGACCTCGCTCTGGATGGGCGCTGCACCGGACGAGTACGGCTTCTACGCCAACGTCAACCCGGATGTGTCGCACCCGCGTTGGTCGCAGGCCACCGAGCGCCGGATCGGCGAGCTGAGCCGGCGCAAGACGCTCCTTTTCAATGGCTACGGCGAGGAGGTCGCCAGCCTCTACGCCGGCATGGACCTGAGGGCGAATTTCTGAGCCGTGATGGTGCAAGAGACACTTGCCCGCGCATCGCGGGCCGTCCGCGTCCGCTGGCCGGCGCTCTTACAGGTGGCCACGCATATCGGCGCGCTGGGGCCCCTGGCGCTGTTGGCCTGGGATGGCCTGCACGGCAACCTGACGGCCGATCCCGTCCGGGCGGTGATTCTACGCACGGGGAAGACCGCGCTGGTGTTGCTGCTGCTGTCGCTGGGCTGTACGCCGGCCTCCACATGGCTGGGCTTTCGGCGCGCCGTCAACTTGCGGCGGCCCCTGGGCCTCTACGCGTTTCTATACGCCTCGCTGCACCTGCTCACCTTCGTCGCGCTGGATTATGGCCTGGACCTGGCGCTGCTTCGTCAGGCCCTCTTCGAGAAGCCCTATGCGCTGGTGGGATTGGCGTGCTTTCTGCTGCTCGTGCCGCTAGCGGTCACCGCGACGCGCGGCTGGATGAGGCGCCTGGGGAAGCGCTGGAAGCGGCTGCACAGGCTGGTGTACCTGGCTTTGCCGCTGGCGCTCGTGCACTACATCTGGGTGGTCAAGGCCGGAGTCCGCACGCCGCTGCCCTACGCAGCCGCGGGGCTCTTGTTGCTGGCCGCACGCCTGCCGTGGGTCCGGCGCGCCGCGGCGCGGTGGCGGAAGGGCAGCGGACGCGTTGGGCAGCGGGCTAGCGGATGATGATGGAATCTACCCCTTTAGCAACTGGCGCAGGATCATGTTTGCCCCAGGCTGACCACCCACGTGGCGTAGCCTCCCGCGATCATGGGCCCCAGGCGCCAACCGGCGCGCGCAGCCAGCCACACCGCCACAGTGAAACAGACGGTCGCCAGGATGGAGGGAACCAGCGCCCCGGTGAACTGCGCCATGACCGACCGATCGCCGCCCACTCCCGAGTACACGACCCACAGCGATAGCGGGATGGTCAGCGGCATGGTGCTGAGGACTGCCGCCAACGTCCGCGAGTACGAGCGTACGACCGCCACGATGATGATGATGAGAACCGAGATGATGACCGGCAGGGCTTGCTGCCAAAAACGATCCATGATGTACCTCCACTCCAGCGGCACATTATACCACCACGCGCTCTTGACAAGCCCCCATGCCTGTGATATCCTACTGGTCAGATGGTCTGACCACCAGACCGGAGGCTATCCGTGATCCTCATGCCCGTTTCCCGCTACACCCTTGTGCAATCGGTCGTCGACCAGCTCGTCACGCTCATCACAGGTGGCGCGCTCGCGCCAGGCGACCGGCTGCCCTCGGAGCGCGAGTTGATGGTGCGGCTCGGTGTGGGCCGGTCCACTATTCGCGAGGCATTGCGCAGCCTGGCCATGATGAACCTGGTGGACATGCGCCCCGGGCAAGGTTCGTTCGTCAAGGGCTTCGGGGTGCAAACAGTGATCCGCCCGGACCTGCTGACCACCCTCTTGGACCGCGGCGTGACGGTGGACCTGCTCGAGGTGCGCAAGATGATCGAGCCGGCCACTGCCGAAATGGCCGCGCATCGAGCCACCGAAGCGGAGCTGGCTGAGGTCTGGTCAGTCCTTGAGCGCTGCCGTTTCGCTAGAAAACGGGGAAACGTCGCGGCCGAGCTCTCAGCTCAATTTCACGTTGCCATTGCCGCCTGTACCCACAACGGCGTCCTGGCGATGCTGATGGAATCCATCGTGGGCCTTCTCACGGATCGCGGTGGCAAGTTGGAGCAGGTGCCCGGCTTTGCCGAGTGGGAAATGGGGTCGCACCAGGAGATCGCCCAGGCCCTTCAGGCGCGTGACGCCCACCTGGCCCGGCGCCTGATGGCGCGCCATCTGGAGGAATCCGCAAGGTGGCTGCTGGACTCGCTGGAGACCGCTGCGACGGTGCCGCCGGATAAAGCGTAACTCGCAACCTTAACGGGCGGACCAGAGGTGTCTATGTTGAGTGACCGCGCCCGGCTGGCTGAGTGGCTGGCCAGGCACGAGACCTGGCGAAGTCAGACCATCAACCTGATCGCCTCGGAGAACGTGCTCAGCCCTGCGGTACGCGCTGCGCTGCGGAGTGACCTGGTAGGGCGTTACGCGGACTATACGGGCCGCGACCTCGCGGCGCGGCGCTACCGCGGCAATCGCTACATCGAGCTTATCGAGCGCCAGGCGTGCCGCCTGGCGCAAGAGACGTTCCGTGCCGAGCACGTCGAGCTACGGCCGATCTCGGGCCACGTAGCCGGCGCGGCGGTGCTTATGGGCCTGTGCCGGCCGGGCGACCTGGTGATGGAGCCCGGACGCGACGGTGGGGGCCACAGAGAGGCGGGCAAGTTTGCCACCAGCCCCCTTGTGCCCCTGGAGATCCTCGCGCTGCCCTTCGACGCGGCGCAGTACAATGTCGATGCTCCGGCCGCGATCCGGCTGATCGGGGAGCGCCGGCCGCGTGTCGTGATCCTTGGCTCGAGCAACTTCCTCTACCCACATCCTGTCGCTGAGATCGCCGCAGTCGTCCATCGCCTGCCGGGCTCCTTCCTGGTCTATGACGCCTCACATGTCATGGGCTTGCTGGCAGCAGGTCGCTTCCAGGACCCGTTGCGGGAGGGGGCCGACGTGGTCTTTGGCAGTACCCACAAGACATTGCCAGGCCCGCAGGGCGGCATCATCTTCACGAACCGGGGCGACCTGATGGATGCGATCGCGGAGGCAACCTATCCGGCGCTGGTCACCAACCATCACCCGTTCCGCATCCCCGCCCTGTCAACGGCACTCCTGGAGATGAGGGAGTTCGGCGCCGCGTACGCGGACCAGATTATCACCAATGCTCAGGCGCTGGGAAACGCGCTGGAGGCGGAAGGTGTGCCCTGCGTGCGCGCGGGCGGTGAGACGGGCACGAGGCATACCGAGTCACACACACTCCTCGCCTGCACCGGCCGGTTTGCGGCCGGTGCGCCAGCCGCCGAGCGCCTGGAAGAGTGCGGCATCATCGTGACGGCAGCCCACCTGCCGGATTTCTGGGGCCGCGAAGGGGTGCGGATCGGGGTACAGGAGATCACCCACCGGGGCGCGCGCCAGGAACACATGGCGCCCATCGCTCACTGGATCGCGCAGGCGGTCTCCGGGGCGCGCCCGCCCGCAGCAATCGCCCAGGAAACAGCAGCATTCGCGGCAGGGTTGGGGCCTGTCCGCTTCACATGGCAGGAAAGCGAACGCGATGCGGGCAAAGATGCCTGAGACCATCCTGGCGATCGACGTCGGACTGACCAACTGCAAAGCGGTCCTCTTTTCACGGAAAGGCGAGATGGTCGCCCGGGCCGCTGTGCCCTACCCCACCTACTACCCGCGGCCAGGATGGGCCGAACAAGACCCTGAAGACTGGTGGCAGGCGGCGCTGGCCGGAATGCGCTCGCTGCGCGAAACCGCGCCAACTGAACTCGGGCAGGTGTGCGCTATCTCAGTCACCGGGCACATGCATGCCCTGGCCTGCCTTGGGGCCGGTGACAGCACTCTTGGGCGGGCGCTGGTGTTGGGCGATCAACGGGGCATCGGCGAAGCAGAGGCTATCTCCGCGAATGTGGGCTTGGAGCACATATACCGGCTCACAGGGGCCCGGATGGACGCCTCCATGCCGCTGGCTAAGCTATGTTGGCTGCAAACGCATGCCCCCAACATGGTGCGCGAAGCCCGCAGCTTCCTGGCCTGCAAGGATTGGATCCGCCACCGCCTCACGGGAGACCTTTTCACCGACCCCATTGACGCCTGCGGCACCTCCTTTTATGATATTGGCCGGCGCGCGTGGTCAGAGGAACTGGCTGCGTTGGCCGGGCTGCGTCCCGAGCAGTTCCCGCGGGTGGCCGACCCGTGTGCGGTGGCCGGCAGGCTGAGAGGGGATGCTGCGCGTGCCCTGGGCCTGAAGCAGGGCATCCCGGTGGTGGTGGGCGCGGGAGACGATGTCGAAGTGCTGGGTAACGGCCTGCTCGGCCCGGGTATGGCGCTTGAGCACCTGGGCACCACCGGCTCCATCCTGGCATGCGCCGACCATCCCGTCCATGACCCTGCCATGGCCGTTGAGCTCTATCCGCACGTGGATCCGGGCCTGTGGGTGCTGGGGGGTTCCGTCACGGCAGCGGGCGCGGCGTTGGCGTGGGCGCAACAGGTGCTGCGCGAGGACCGGGACGGGGAGGCATCTGACGCTCTCCGCCCTGACCTGGAACGCCCGCTGGTGTTCATCCCACATCTCACCGGGGAGCGGTGCCCCGCCTGGGATCCGCACGCTCGCGGGAGCTGGCTTGGCCTGGCGGCGAGCCACACCGCGGGCGACCTCAGGCGCGCGGTGCAGGAAGGCATCGCGTTCTCGCTCAAGAGTGTGCTGGATCGCATCGAGAGCCTCGTCGGCCCACAGGCACAGATCAGCGTGAGCGGACGGGAGATTTCGAGCGATCGCTGGCTGGCGCAGCGGGCGAGCATCTACGGCCGGCCGTTGGCCTGCCTCAGGACCCCGGAGCCTACCGCGCTCGGCGCGATGATCGTGGCGGCAGTGGGGGTGGGGCTCTACAAGGATCTGGCCCAGGCCGTGGCAGGCGTGACCGGTTGGGACGACGCCGCTGCACCCGACCCGGCCCTGGTGGACGGGTACAGGCGTCTCTATGGCCTGTATAGCGCCGCGGCAGAGGCAATCGGCCCGGTGATGAGGCGTTGGGAAGAAGAGAAGTGACATTGCTGATCGACGGCGGCATGCTGGCCAAGTGGCCAGGGTCGCTATAGTCATAGGAGGCAACGCAAATGACCGATATATCGCCCTATGGACGCCGACTCGCGGCCCTGCGAGAAGCGCTCGCGGCTGCGGGCCTGACCGGCGCGGTGATTTCCCGTCCGCAGCACCTGTTCTACTTCACCGGGGCCATGCCCGACGCCAACCCGGCGTTCCTGGGTGTCTGGGACGTGGGCGCCGTCGCCGTAGCCACCGCTCCGATGGGTGACCACGACACGGTCACCTACTCCGCCTATGACATCTGGAAGGGCTGGAACATCGCCGAAGCCGCCGCAACGGCGCTCGGCGAGGCTTTCCGCCGTAGCGGGATCCGCCCGGGCGTGATCGGCGCGGAGCTACCGCACCTGCCATCGGCTTACGTGCGCCAGATGCCTTCAGAGACAGACGCTGTGCGGGAGCTCGAGCCGCTCTTGTGGAGCATTCGCAAGGTGAAAGACGCCGGCGAGATCGCTCGGATCGAGGCGAACGTGGCCGCCAACGACCGCGCCTTCGAGGCGCTGCGGTCCGCGCTCCGCCCGGGTATGGCGGAGTTGGACGCATGGACCGTGATCTATCGCTCGATCTGCGGCTCGGCCGGCAGGCCGGTGCGGATCGAGGCCGATCTTGGCGCCGGCCCGAGGGGCGTGAACCCTGACCATCAGGCCGGCAACAACCTGTTGCAGGCGGGTGACGCCGTTTTCGTGGACATTTACAGCGCTACCGGCGGTTACTATGCCGACACGACACGCGTCTTCACCCTGGGGAAACCCACCGCCAAACAGCGAGAGGTCCACGGCGTCTTGCAGGAGGCGCTGGCCGCGGGGGAGGCCATGCTGCGGCCGGGGACGCCCTCGAACCAGGTGGATGCCGCAGTGCGCGGCGTGATCACGCGCGCCGGCTACGGCGACAACTTCCCTCATCACAGCGGACACACCTATGGCCTGTTCCAGCAGGAGCGGCCCTATTTGGTGCCTGCTGAACCGATGCCACTGGAAGCAGGGATGGTCGCCACCCTGGAGCCTGGCATCTACATTCAGGGCTGGGGCGGCATGCGCCTGGAGGGCAACTGGGTTATCGAGGCGGGCGGTGCACGCCGGCTGGATCGATACCAGACGGATATGACCGTCTGCCGAATCTAGACAAGGGGTGACCATGAGGAAGAAGCAGTACTGGCAGTCCAGGTTGCAGGTAGCGCCCGCCGGCTTGGCCAGCACGCAATGCCGGCGGGGCGTCGGGCGGCAAGGTCAGGGGTGAGGGTATCGGGTACCTCGCGAGGTCATTTCCCTTCCGTGGCATTCGGCTCGACATGGATCAGGACCCGGCCGAGATTTGGCACCTGGCTTCGCAAGAGGCTCTCGATCCGCTCGGTGGTTGCGTGCGCCGCAGCGATGGAGGTGCCGGCATCCATCGTGCAATGAAACGAAAGCTGAAGCTCGCCCCCAGCGCGGCGCAACGTGAGCTGGTGCGGGCGGCAGTTGGCACCGACCTCCTCGCTGAGATGATCCAGGATCCGCTGGACTTGCACCTCGTCGGCTGAGGTTGCCTTGCCCTGAGAGACGCCGTCGCCTACGGGCTCGATGTGCGTGATGATCTGAGCTATGCCCAGCAGCGCTTCGCGCAACGCCTGCTCGAACGCGCTCGCTTGCGCGTGTGCCTGGTCCAGGTCGAGCGAGTCGTTGACCTCCAGGTGGAGCTCCACCGAATGCCCACCGGCGCCCAGGTCGTAGATGCGAATGCCGTGCGCGCCCAGGCCGTAGCGGCCAGCCAGCACGCGGATGGTGGTCAGCCAGCTCTCGTGGTCCGCCTTGACCGGCTCCACCTGCACAACGACGTCGGCAGCAGGTAGCACCTTCTGGATGGCTTTCTCGGCCGCCGCAGCGATCTCGTGCGTCCGTTCGAAGGAGGCATCTCGTGTGACCGTCAAACGGACATCGGCGAACGCTTCTGGCCCGCTGCGGCGCAAGCGGACCTGCTTCACCTCCACGACACCGGGCACACGCACGGCACGGACCACCTCGTCTCGCATCGAGGGCGGCACGCCGTCCAACAGCGCCATAACAGTGCGCTGGCCCAATTGAAGGCTCACGTATACCACGATGCCGGCCACCCCCATCGCGGCCACGGCGTCGGCCTTCGC
>Ga0315289_10016594_pt1 | contig 10149 bp, 10 predicted proteins | sample YL17G11_40_MG_FD_203452 | JGI IMG/M metagenome (GOLD analysis project Ga0315289, IMG submission 203452) | Sediment microbial communities from Yellowstone Lake, YNP, Wyoming, USA - YL17G11_40 | ecosystem: Environmental > Aquatic > Freshwater > Lake > Sediment | place: USA: Wyoming | collected...
CGGCGAAGCTCGTGGCAGCAGTCCGGGGTAAGCGCGCGCTTGCACCCAGCACTAGAGAAGAAATCCGGAGCTTCGACCGTGAGACAGTTACTGCTGGACCTTGCCAAGGGCGTGCCGGCCGAACAGATGGCGACAAGCCCGGGCGTGGCTGCGTCGCCAGTGACAGCTGAGTGCGGCCCGGTGCTGCGGCTGGAGGTTCTCGCTGGCGGCGATGCTCAGAGCGTCGCTCTCAAGGCCCCGGAAGGCCGCTGGGACGTCTCGAACCACCTCTACGTCGGGGTCGAACTGCGCAACGCCGGCTCTCTAGAGACGATGGTGGCGATCGAAGTGAACAGCCGCGGCGCCGAGGCCTGGGATAACCGGAACGATGTGACCACTGTTCTGCTCCCGGGCGAGAGCAAGACCGTTAGGGCGCTCATCGTGCGTCTGCCCCTCGATGAGGAGAGCGCCTTGGGCCGCTACTTCGCAGGGACGACCGGAGTCGTCGGTGGGCAGTACTCATCTGGCATGCTCGGGCTGCCGGGGGGCTTCACCTGGCACTGGAACCGCATAGACCCATCGCAGGTGACCCAGGTTGTGGTGTCGGTGCCTTTCCCAAAGGGTGGTGAGCTGTTAGAGATCGCTCGGGTGTTGGCTGACGGGCGGTACGATCCACCTTCGGAGGCACAACTCGAGAGCGGCTTCCCTCCTTTCGTGGATGCCTTCGGTCAGTACCGGCACCATGACTGGGCGGGCAAGGTCCACTCGGTGGACGATCTGTCTCGGGCGCGGGAGGCCGAAGACGCGGACCTTGCGGCCCACCCGGGTCCGTCGCAGTGGAACCGGTATGGAGGCTGGGTCGGCGGCCCACAACTGGAGGCGACGGGACGCTTCCACCCAATCAAGCATGAAGGCAAGTGGTGGCTGGTTGACCCGGAAGGCAGGTTGTTCTGGTCGCATGGGGTTGATTGCGTCGGCCTCGACTGGGCATCAACGCGGATCAAGGGGCGTGAGCATTACTTCGCGGAACTGCCGGAGGATGATTCCCCGCTGAGCGAGTGCTACCGGCAGCGCGATGGCGAGCGTTACGGCTACAGCTTCGCGCAGGCCAACCTGTGGCGGAAGTACGGAGCGGATTGGCGCTCGACCTGCGCGGATCGAGTTCACAAGCGGCTGCGCAGTTGGGGAATGAACACGATCGCCAACTGGTCGAGTCCAGACATCTACCTGATGAGACGAACGCCGTATGTGATCGAGATACACTACGATGCGCGCAACATCGAAGGCAACCACAAACTACCTGACCCGTTCGATCAGGGATTCCGCCAGGCAGTGAGGACTAGCATTGCGCGGAGGAGCGACTCGGTAGGCGATCCCTGGTGCATCGGCTACTTCGTGGACAACGAGCTGCACTGGCAGCGGGATATGGATGCAGCAGTGCTCGTAGCGAAGGCCCCACAGGACCAGGCGGCGAAGCAGGAGCTGCTGAAGGACCTGCGGTCGAAGTACGTCAGCACCGGCGCACTGAATGCGGCGTGGGGCACGCAGCATGCTTCCTGGCAGGGATTCCTGGAATGCCGCGAGGCGCCGGATGCCCAGAGGGCATATGACGACCTGGTGGCGTTCTTCGAGCGAATGACGGAGACGTACTTCCGGATATGTAGGGAAGAGGTGAAGCGGGCCGACGCGGCCGCTCTCTACCTTGGGTGCCGGATACACCAGCCAGACCCGCGCGTGGTGCGCATCGCGGCAAAGCACTGCGATGTCCTCAGCATCAACGCCTATCGGTACGATGTCCGCATGATGGCCTTGCCTGAAGGCCTGGACGTACCCGTCGTCATCGGGGAGTGGCATTTCGGGGCGCTGGATCGCGGGCCGCTGCACCCCGGCCTGCGCCATGTGCAGGATCAGGCCGAGCGGGCGGTCATGTACAAGAGCTATCTGCGCAGCGCGCTCTCCCACCCACTGATCGTCGGCGCGCACTGGTTCCAGTACGGTGATCAGGCCACCACCGGTCGGGACGATGGCGAGAACTGCCAGGTGGGTTTCATTGACACCTGCGACACGCCGTACGGGGAGACCGTTCGAGCGTGCCGCGAGGCCGGGGGCGCGATGTACCAGCATCGTCTGTCCGGCGCAACTGGCTCCAGGTGAGCGAAGTGGCTAAGCCGGCGGAGCCGCCCGCCATGGCGGCCGAAGGCCTAGCCACGAGATGCGGGAAGTCCAAGCCCCACAGGGCAGGGCGCCGGGTGCCACCAAGCCGGGGCGAGCCACCGTCGCCCAGGTCGCTAGACGTCTCTCATCGTCGTCTGAGACCCGCACAATGGCACAGGTTACACTAGTCCATACGAGAGAAGACAAGCATACGGCCAACAGCGCGCCTGCCATTTGCCGTTCTCCTGGTGGCCATCGGGATCTGTGGATGGGTGCGGCCCAGAGGCCCTGAGGTGGTTGCCGTGGCCAGTGGAATGCCAGCCACTTCGAGCGACAGTGAACTGACCGTGGCTGATCCCGGCGTCGCGTTGGGCAAGCGATTCCCAGAAGCGAAGCGGAAGAAGGGCATTGGCCACTGGGCGACCGGTCACGGGAGGCATGCGCTTGATCCCAGGGTAGTTGATGAGCTGGGATGCGGCTGGTTCTACAACTGGACGCCTCGACCGAGGGAGATGGAAAAGAAGGTGCAAGCGGAGTTCATCCCGATGGTCTGGGGTGAAGGAGATGTGACCAGCGAGGCGCTGGAGGAGGTGAAAGCTGGAGGCTACTCGGCGCTGCTGGGCTTCAACGAGCCCGACAGCAGGGGGCAAGCGAACATAACCGTAGGGCGCGCGCTGGAGCTGTGGCCGAAGCTCATGGCTACCGGACTGCGTCTGGGAAGCCCTGGCACGACCCAGGGGGCCGGGTGGCTGGACGAATTCATGCAGGAGGCCGATCGGCGGGGCTACCGCGTGGACTTCATCTGCCTTCACTGGTATGGGGACATAACCAAGCCGGAGGCGGTCGAGGATCTGCGCCAGTACCTGACTGGGTACTGGCAGAGGTACAAGCGTCCGCTCTGGCTGACGGAGTTCTCGGGCGGTGACTGGGAGTGGTGCTCCCGCCGCCCGGTGACTTTCGAGGACAACGCGCGCTTCGTGCGCGAAGCGGTACCTATGCTTGAGTCCCTGCCATTCGTCGAATGCTACGCGTGGTTCAGCTCCAAGGTGACGGCCTCCGACCGGTATTACCCAACGACTGGGCTCTATGAGACGGCCGACGAGATCACAGTGGTGGGAATCGCCTACCGCGATGCGGATGCTGGGAGGGAAACCCCAAGCTTGGTGGGAGGTGCTGAGGAGGTGTGCGACCGAAGCCAGGAGCAGACGTCGAAGGACTCGGCCCAATCTCATCCGAGGGGCCTGCGGAGTGCAGCAGCCAGGCTCGAACGGCCGCCGGCTATGTCTGACTGCCATCGGAAAGAGGCGCCCTGTCCTGGCAATGCCTGGAGGTGCTACGAGCAGTGAGCCCGGATGCTCCAAACGGCATCCCTGAGACGCGGGTTATCCGGCAGCATCGCGTCGTCGAGAAAGGCCTACCCCAGGCCGTCGGCCGCCTGAGAAGGGCGCTTGGCGTCGCGGGAGTCTACGCGATCGGCTACGGTAATGTAGGCTCCTCCATCTACTACGCCCTTGGGATTGTGGCCGCCTACGCCTCGGCGCCACTCCCATAGCCCTGGCGCTCGCCGGGGTGATCTTCATCTTCACCGCGATGACATACGCCGAGGGCGTCGCCATGGTGCCGACGGCAGGGGGGTCCGTCGCCTTCGCTCGGCGGGCATTGAACGACGCCTTCAGCTTCGTCGCGGGATGGGCCTTGGCGCTGAACTACATCGTGACGACGGCGATTTCCACTGTCTCCGCCTCCTTCTACCTCTCCCATTTCTGGCCGCCGCTGAAGGAGAACCCTGCCCTGGTCGCCCTGTGCGGCATGGGTCTCATATGCATCCTCATGCTATTGAACATCCGAGGGGTGAGAGAGACCGCTCGCCTCAACATCGCCTTCGCGGTGGTTGATCCTGCAACACAAGGCCTGCTCGTGCTGCTGGGCATTGGCCTGGTGCTGGGGGGTTGGCGACGCCTGCTTAACTACCGGCTGATGGGACCCGATTACTGGCCCGACAGCAGTCAGTTCGTGTTTGCGGTGGCAGTCGCGATGGTTGCCTATGTGGGCCTCGAGTCGGCTGCGCAAATGGCGGAGGAGACAAAGGTCCCGACTCGGACGGTGCCTCGTGCCCTGCTCTGGTCGGTGGTGACAGTCATCGCCATGTTCGCAGCCCTGCCGATCGTGGCATTGTGCGCGATGCCACCGATGGAGCTCGTGCAGGACTGGGGCAACGACCCAGTCGCCGGTATCGCATCGAAGTTGCCGGATCTTCACATAGGCACCAGGATGCTGGCGGGACGACTGTCACTGTCAGAGATGATGCTGCCCTGGGTTGCTGTGCTCGCCTCTACCATTCTTCTGATCGCCGCCAACGCCGGCATCCTCGCTGGGTCCCGCATCACCTATAACATGGCTCGTCACAAGCAGCTATTCGGCCTCTTCGGGAAGATCCACGCCAGGTACAGCACGCCTCACGTGGCTATCCTGATCGTGTCGTGCTTCGCCATGGTGATCGTGGCTGCGGGAATGGCTACTAAGAACCTGCTCCTGCGCCTCGGCGATCTGTACGTCTTCAGTGCCATGCTGGCATTCGCCTTGGCCCATCTCTCGGTCTGGCTGCTACGAGTCAAGGAACCGGAGACGCCGCGGCCGTTCAAGGCATGGCCGACCATCCGAATTCGCGGCAAGCCTATCTCGGTCACAGCGAGCGTGGGGTTCATCGCCTGTGTCGCCATCTGGCTCACCATGGCGCTCACGCGTGAGCATCGTTTCGGGGTTCTGATCGGCGGACCATGGATCGCGGCCGGGCTGCTGTTCTACGTGTGGTTCCGCCGACGCGAGGGACTCGACCTGCGGAAGCCTGCGATCTCGGAGGAGCTATCTCCGCTGGTCTCGGCCCAAGTGGCGCCGCGCCGGGAACGTCTGACGAAGGAGATCCGGCGCATTTTGGTTCCGGTCCGCACTGAGGAGCAGGCAGATGATCTGATCCGCGTGGCCTGCGACCTGAGTACGCTCTACGTTGCAGAGATTACGGCGATATACGTGCTTATCGTGCCACGCACGCTGCCAGTGGATGCGGAACTCCCAGACGAAGTCAGGCTGGCCGAGTCGGTGCTCGAGTCGGCCACCCATATTGCCGATACGGTCTATGACAAGATGGTCTCGACTGCGATTCTGCAGGCCCGACACGTGGGGGCAGCCATCGTCGAATACGCTGCCCAGCGCGGCACGGACCTGATCCTGATGGGCACTTACGGGGACCGCTCCCGAGCCGATAGCCGGTTGGCATTTGGGCCAACTGTCGACTACGTCGTGCGGACTGCGCGGTGTCTCGTCTGGGCGATGCAACAGCGATCACCGACCGATCCCGAGGAGCACGAAGCTGCGCCAAAGAGCCTCCCGTAGTTCCGTCGAACGGACCACCGGGTCAGGAGTTGAGCGGGCCCACGGACGCCAGGCAGTTGCAGGCGCGCTCGCTTTCACTGCACACTAACCCGCCAACAGGCAAAGGCTCACGGCCATGACGGCCATTCCTGCGATCGCGCCGATGATGGCGAGATGCTCTTCGCCGTGTTCCCGCGCGGCCGGCAGCAGCTCGTCGAGCGAGATGAACACCATCAGCCCGGCGACACCAGCCAGCAGTGCCGCGAGCGCGCGGCCGTGGAGGAATGGAAGCAGCACGATCGCCGCCAGCGCTGCGCCCGCGGGCGGACGACCGCAAGACCTTGGAGGGTATCCTGTGGGTGCTGCGCAGCGGAGCGCGGTGGCAAGATGTCCCTCGCGAGCAAGGCTCCCCGACCACCTGTTGGAGACGCCTGAAGGAGTGGCAAGACTTGGGCGTCTGGGAGCAACTGCGGCGAGCTATCCTCGCCTGCCTGCAGGCAGACCAGGAACTGGACTGGGCGCAGGCTTCTCTCGATGGCAGCTTCGTGCCCGCCAATCGGGATGCATCTGGACAGCGCCCAGAAAGGCGAGGTGAGGATGGCTGGCACCACGCTGGAGACGATCCGCATCCTGCAGCCGGTGGGCCGGCCCCGCTGTCCTCGCTAGGAACCCCATCCGGGCACTCCTGCGTGATTCGCCGGGTTCGGGCTGTGGCGATGCGTAGCATGTGCTGGACTAGTGCTGGAGTGGGCCAAGCGTTCGCGGTCCGCCGAGGCCTCGTGCGGAGGCGGATCGAGGAAAGCCCGAGCTCCATAGGGCAGGGCGCTGGGTAACACCCAGGCAGGGCGACCCGATGGGAAGTGGCACAGAAACACACCGCCCGCCGTGAGGCGAGCAAGGGTGAAAAGGTGGGGCAAGAGCCCGCCAGCGGTGTGGTGACATACCGGCTGGCGAAGCCCTGCCCGGAGCAAGGCCCAATGGGGGGCGAGTCCCTTCGGGGACCGGCGTTGGCCCGACACCGCACAAGCCCCGGGTTGGCCGCATGAGGCTGCGGGCAACCGCAGTCCCAGATAGATGGACGCTCTCGACAGAACTCGGCGTACCGCTCCAGTTCTTCCCCGCGTGAGGCCTGGGCCCCGAAGAGCACTCAGTGTCTGCGCCGCGGGAAGCAGCATGATCGGTGCGGCCGGCATCAGGCTTGCGTGCGCCGTGCCTCCTGCGCTCGTGGCAACAGGAGCGAGCCCATGCTGCCCTCGTCATTCTCTACCGGCACGTCCCGGTAGAGGAACCAGTCCTCCACGTAGCTGAGCGATTCGCCCGGGTCAAGCCTCGTCAGCGGGCCGAGGGTCTCCAGCTCTAGCATCTGCGAGTTAGCGAACACTTCGACCGAGGAGCCGAAGTCAGGGTAGGCTGCCCCGGCCACATGCGCGAACACCTTGATGAAGAGGTCACCGTTCACCGCGTAGGCGACCCAGTTCTCGCGATTCGCGACGCCGATCTTCTGCGGGCCAGCAACGCTCGGGGCCTGGCGCAGGGTGATGTAATGGTGACCCCAGTGCCAGCGTGGATCGCTCATGTCTGTGTAGGCCCATTGGATGATCGGGCGAGATGGAGCCACGCAGTCCTCATGGGACAGGTAGGGTGGCTGCGGGATGATCGCGAAGCCGCCCTTTGCCATGACAGTGAGCGCCCATGCCGCCAACTCGACGGGCCAGAGGGTGTCATTGCGCAGATGGTGCACAACGGTCGCATGGTTCGCGTCTGGACTCAGCCTGACCTCTAGCGTCTTCTGGATGCCAGTAGTGGACTCAGTGTCCTGGGTTAGGGTCAAGCCGTGGCGCTTCTCGTCCACGCGTACGGGCGAGTTGTCTGGATGATAGGTGCGCGGCTTCGCCTCGGGTGAATGCCACAGCCGATGACCACCATAGAGGCGCCAGGTATCGCCACCCACGGTGCCTATCTGACCTTCGATCTCGCCGAGGACGTTGGCTTCGCCGATGAAGCCGAACCGGATAATCCGCGGACCAACATCACCAGTTGCGATCAGGTCCACCTGCCCGTTGGTCAGGCGGTAGCAGTTTGGCCAACCGCGATACTCCGTCTTCATGCTGCACTTCCTCTGCACTCCAGGGTCGGCAACGCGTCACCGCATTTCGGCGGCGCGTGCGGAGCACCTGCGGAAACAGCATGTGTGGCCGAGCAGGTTAGCACGTCTCATTGCGGCCGGGATGGCCGGGCCGAGGGGTATGCGCGGCGAGCCGCGCTCTACCTTTAAGCCCTGGTATCGTGGCTCTTCCGGAGACTCGACGGTGTCGCGTGGTAGTGCCGAAGCAGGTCGCGGCGGAGATGGCTGCCGTCGGTGAATCCAGCTCCCCATGCCACCTCCGTGACTGGCATATCCGTCGTCAGCAGCATGTCAACCGCGGCCCCCAGTCGCCGCCTCAGCTCGAAGGTGCCGAAGCTGATACCCATCGTCTCGCTGAACAGGGTGCGAAAGCGTGACGTGCTCAGGTGGCAGGCAGCCGCGGCTTCGCCGAGCGTCACCCGTCGGAACGGGGGTTCCTGGCGACCACATAGGTGGATAGCAGCGAGCACGCGCGCGAGATGGTTGGTCCCCGACGGGGACGCCGCTGCGCGGTCCCGGTGCTCCCAAACCTGGAACAGTCTCAGAAGGAGCAGCAGCACGTTCAGCCGGACCTCCTGCTCCCAGCCAAAAGGCAGGCCTGGCTCGCCCGGCCAGGTCGCCGAGGCTGTCGCGACCACCTCCTGTGGACGGTCTTCGGCGGCTAGGCGCTCCCCGGCAGCGATGCGCCAGACGGTTGGGCCCCTGTGCCGGGACAACTGCTTCGCCAGCTCGATCACCTCCGTCATGGTTTCGTCGGTGCCGACCGACGGGCGGTCCTGCGGGTCGCACGCGAAAAGCGCAAGCCAGGGAACGCCGTCGAATGCCTCCGATCCGAGGAAGTGAGGAGGGAAATGCACGCTCACCAGGAGAGTGTCCGGCAGCAGGCTACGCCACGCGTGTGGCTCCCAGGACGGGGAGAGAGCCACATCGCCGGGTCCCACTTCGCGCGCGTGGCGCGACCACTGCCACTCCCGCCTTCCTGTGATGACGATGGTGATCTCGAACCAGTCATGGGCCTCCACTCGCAGGGGCTGAGGTCTGTGGTCATGCCTCACGAACACCGCCAGCGTGTTGTTCTGGACCCAAGGATGCTCCAGTATCGTTGCCGGTAGCATCTGCCACCTCTCGCTTCAGGAGCGCGGGAGAGTAGGCACATTTTACCCGAAGGTAGTCAGACTGTCTATTGGAGGAGAAGCGAACAAGGACTACGATAGTGTAGGGCAAGTTGGCAGCCGCGGAGGAGGTGAGAACCGGCGAACAAGCGGAGCACGAGTTTGAGGTTCCCTGCCGAGCGCGGCAGGCAGAAATGAAGGTCGGAGGTTGCGAGAGATGAGGCGCCGATGCCGGAGAGGTTTCACGCTGATCGAGCTGCTAGTGGTCATTGCCATCATCGGCATCCTAGCAGCGATGGTATTCCCGGTGTTTGCTCGGGCGCGCGAGTCGGCCCGGAAGGCGGTGTGCCTGTCCAATGTGAAGAACATCGCCTTGGCAATTCAGATGTACCTAGCGGACAACAACGATACTCTGTGGCCGAAGGAGCATCGCCAGGAAGTGATTGAGTACTTCAACACCACTCCCGGCGGTCGCACCGATGGCATCTTCGACGAGCAGATCGCCTCGGGCGCGGGCTGCCCGCTGGCGAGTCGCGCCAACCCGTACCTGCGCCCGGTGGTCATCCTTGACGAATACGTCAAGAACCGCGACGTGTGGCGATGCCCGAGCGCGAAGATGGTCGGCGGCCCAAACGCGATCGTGCCGGGCCCGGACTGGCTCGGGTATCTGAAGGCGACCGAGGGTATGTGGGGCTACAAGACCGAGGTGTGTCTCAAGGATAACGTCTTTCCCCCGGGATGGGGCGGCAGCGTCACCGACTCCATCTTGCAGCAGACGATGCCCGGCGCCAGTCCCGTCAACGCGGCCTGGGGATGGGGACAAGGCGGCGCGAACAAGGTGTTCGAGCAGAGCATCGCCGTCAATGGTGAGGCGTTGATTGAGAAGAAGCTCGCCGCGGTGAACGACCCTGTGAGCTGGGTGGCCTGTGGTGATGGGGGGGCCTGGTCGGACTACCTCACCCCCGGTCTGCTTGCCTACCCGGACCTATGCAATCCCGAGTGCGGGAACTGCGCGTGCTCGGATAGCTGGATCGAGGACTGCCTTGACTCCATCAGCTCTGGCTGCCCGGAGACGGCCGCCTGTTTCGAGCAGTACCACACGAGCAGCAAAATGCTCAAGGACCAGACGCTGATGAAGAAGGGCGAGCGCCATCTGGGCGGGTCGAACATCGGCTTCCTGGATGGCCATGCTTCCTGGATGAACGCCGCGACCTTCCTGGACAAGTGGGCAGACGCCGCCAAGCCTGGCACCTCGGCCATGGGTCTGGACGCCTGGGGCCCGTACTCGTGGTGCTACAGCTCCGAGACCGGCGGGGACTACTTCGTAGTGGCATTCCCCGACGAGCCCACGCTGCGATAGCGCTCAACCGGGCAGTGCCACGGGCACAGAGGAACGAACTCTGGGCGGGG
>Ga0315289_10016595_pt1 | contig 10149 bp, 6 predicted proteins | sample YL17G11_40_MG_FD_203452 | JGI IMG/M metagenome (GOLD analysis project Ga0315289, IMG submission 203452) | Sediment microbial communities from Yellowstone Lake, YNP, Wyoming, USA - YL17G11_40 | ecosystem: Environmental > Aquatic > Freshwater > Lake > Sediment | place: USA: Wyoming | collected...
TGGGTGTCGCAACCAAGGTCGATGAAGAGGGCTGTGTCTTTCCGGTAAGCGAACGTGCAGGCGACGTTCGAGACGCATTGCTGCATCGATGCCAGAAGCTTGGCGTGCGGTTTATGTTTGGCAGGGGGGTTGAGAAAATCGTGAAACGCCGCGACGATTTTCTGATTCATATAGCCGGCGAAACAATCGTCGCCAATAAAGTCATTATTGCAACAGGCGGGGCAAGCTACCCGCAAACCGGCTCAACGGGCGATGGCTACAAACTGGCAAAGTCGCTTGGCCATACAATTATTGAGCCCAGACCCGCACTTGTGCCGCTTGTCGCCGGGGAGAAATGGTGTGTTGATTTAGCGGGGATATCGCTTGATAGCGTTAAAATATCAGCGGTGGTTGATAAGAAGCCCTTCGACTCGGTTCGACTTAGCTCACCACAGGCCGCTCAGGGCAGGAAGGTCAGTGTCGAAGGCCCGATGATTTTTACTCACGATGGCATCGGCGGGCCGGCAGTGCTTGATTTGAGCAGATTACTTGCCGATTATTTGCCTGCACAAAAGCCGGTCGAAATCTTTATCGACCTTGTCCCCGCGATGAATGAGACCAAACTCGAGGAATACCTGATGGGTCAGCTTTCGCGATATTCCAAGAAAATCATTATTAACGTTCTTTTCGACCTTATCCCCAAAAAATTAGCGGGTTTTCTTTGCCGTCGGGCGGGAATCGCAGAAACAACCGCCAGCCATCTCCAAAAAGAGCAGCGAAGGCGACTAATCCGGCTCCTGAAGAAACTGCCGCTTTCAATTACGGCGACAAGGCCGATTGAGGAAGCAACCATAACCTGCGGCGGCATCGCCACGAATGAAATCGACCCCAAGACAATGCAATCCAGGATTTGTCCCGGCTTGTTCTTTGCCGGCGAGATTATCGATGCCGACGGCCCCTGCGGCGGCTACAACCTTCAAATCTGCTGGTCAAGTGGTGCTCTCGCGGGTTGCTTTTCAGCGGAGGACAGATGACCGTCCTCTGTCATCTATCATCTGTCTTCTGTCATCTGCTCTTTTATCTGGTTGAGCAGATTTATCGCCTCGAGAGGGGTGAGGCGATTCACGTCAACGGAGGCGAGTTTGTCTAAAACCGGCTTGTGTTTCTGGACGAAGAGCGTGTCGGCGTCGGGGGCTTTGGTTTTGTTTTTGGCAAGGTGTGAGCCGGCGGCTTCCTTTTGGAAGGTGGTTTCCAGCTCGGCCAGGATTTCCTTCGAGCGTTCGAGGATGGGTTTGGGAATGCCGGCTAATTTGGCGACGTGAATGCCATAGGATTTGTCGGTGCCGCCGGGAAGAATCTTGTGCAAAAAGACCACTTCGTCCATCCATTCCCGCACCGCGACGTTGCAGTTTTTGATATTGGCAAAGAGTTCCGAAAGCTCGGTCAATTCGTGATAGTGCGTGGCAAAAAGGGTTCGGCATTTGATTTTGTTGGCGATGTGTTCGGTGATTGCCCAGGCGAGGGACAAGCCATCGTAGGTGCTTGTGCCTCTGCCGACTTCATCGAGGATGACAAGGGATTTTGCAGTGGCGTTATTGATGATATTGGCGGTTTCGGTCATTTCAATCATAAAGGTTGATTGGCCCCGCACCAATTCATCGGAAGCACCGACGCGTGTGAAGATGCGGTCAACGAGGCCGATGGTTGCTTCTTTTGCGGGGACGAATGAGCCGGCCTGGGCCATCAATACCAATAGGGCGGTCTGTCTTATATAGGTGCTTTTGCCGCTCATATTGGGGCCTGTGATTATCATTACCTCCGGTGCAGATGCGCCAAGCTCGATATCGTTGGGGACAAATTCGGGGCCGAGTATCTCGGCGAGGACCGGGTGTTTGCCATCGCTTATGACAAGTTCGGCGCCCGTCGTCATTTTAGGCCGGACATAGCCGCGTCTTTTGGCGATATACGCAAGATTGCTCAGGCAGTCGCATTGGGCGATTGTGTCAGCCAGTCCTTGGAGTCGGCGTATGTATTGTGCCGCTTGTACCCGAATCTCCTCAAAGAGTTTCATTTCGAGGGCAAGAGCTTTTTCCTCGGCGCCGAGTGCGCGTGTCTCGTATTGTTTCAATTCGTCGGTGATGTATCTTTCGGCGTTCTTGATTGTTTGCTTGCGGATGTAATCGGCGGGGACCTTGTCTGCGTTTGACCGGCTTACCTCGATGTAATAGCCGAATACCTGATTGAAGCCGACCTTTAGCCGGTCTATACCGGTTCGTTCGATTTGCTGTTTTTGGTATTGCTGGAGCCAGCTTTGGCCGTCGCGTGAGATTGAGCGCAGCTCGTCCAGTTCCTTGTTGAAGCCGGTGCGGATGACGCTGCCGTCGCTTAAACGCATTGGGCAATCCGGTTCGATTGCGGCCTCCAAAAGGTCTGCAAGCTCGTCCATACTGTCGCACTGGCCCGCAAGATTGGCCAGCAGCTTTGCGTTGAATTTAGCTAACATCTCCCGCAGATTAGGCACCTGTCGCAGTGTTCGAGCCAGTGCGACAAGGTCTCTCGGCGCGGCTCTCGCAGTCGCAATACGGGCGGCGATTCGTTCGGGGTCGGCGATATCACCAAGCAATCTGCGGATTTCGGTGAGGCGATGGTCGGTGTCCTTCAATTCGCCGACGGCGTCCTGGCGAAGCTCGATTGACTCCAGTTCGCATAATGGCCTGCAAAGCCAGTTTCGAAACATCCTGCCGCCCATCGGCGTCAGCGTTTGGTCGAGACAATCAAGCAAAGTTCCTTTTTTGCTGTCTGTCCGAATCGTTTGCAGCACCTCAAGTCCGCGCAGGGAGGTGTGGTCGATATGCAGGGACTTTTTGGGGCTGACTTTTTTAATGCCGGAGATGTGGGCAATTGCCGTTCTTTGTGTTTCGTTGAGGTATTCGAGGATGGCGCCGGCGGGCGGGATAATGGCACCGTCCGAATCGTGTATTCCGAAGCCCTCAAGGGTGGCTGTGCCGAAATGTTTAAGCAGCCGTTGTCTCGCCTGATATGGGTCGAAATACCAGCTTGGGCGTTGCGTAATCGCCGCACCGGTCAGCTCGCTGATGCCTTTGGCCAACTTTTTCGATTGCGCCTCGAATAGCTCGCCACGTCTGTCGGGCAGCAGGCACTCAGCCGGGGACAGGCGCACTATCTCATCGAGTATTTCCTGCTCGGGCATCTGCTGCACGAAGAAGTGTCCCGTTGAGACGTCAACCCAGCTTATCGCCGAGGTCGCGTTTGTCTGCCAGACCGCCACTAAGAAATTATCCTGCTTGGCATCCAGAAGCACGTCGTCGGTTAGCGTCCCCGGCGTGACGACGCGAACCACGTCGCGTTTGACTAAACCCTTGGCGGTTTTGGGGTCTTCGATTTGCTCACAGACGGCGACCTTGTAGCCCGCCTGCAGCATTTTTCTGAGGTAGCCATCGACGGCGTGGTAGGGGACGCCAGCTAACGGAATAGGGTTGTCGCTGCCTTTATCTCTGCTGGTCAGCGTCAGGCCCAGCGCCTTCGAGCAGGTTTTTGCGTCCTCGAAAAAGGTTTCATAGAAGTCGCCCATTCGAAAAAAGAGAATGCAGTCGGGATATTTCTGTTTGAACAGGTGGAACTGCCTCATCGCGGGCGTTAGATTATCGCTGCCAGTGGTCATAGTTGCCGATTATACATTCAGCCGGCCACTTAACAACTCTGTAATGATTGAGTGTGCAGCGTCTTTTGATTTGACGGCTGCCAGTTGTGTCAGGAGTTGCTCCTGGCGGGTGGTAAAGCACGCCGGTTTTGCGAAATCGGAATTTGCGATGCCGGTGACCTCGCATATCTTTTCGGCAAGGGTGTCAATACCCGTGCCCAATAGGGCACTGGTTTGCACAACGTTCGAAGCCAGGTTGCTGGGTAGTTTAGCGAGGTCGAATCGAGTAGAGAGGTCTGATTTATTAAGAACGGTCAAGGTTTTTTTCCCACTTATGGTTTTAATCAGGCCGGTAGTAAGTTGCTCGGCAGGTTGGCTATTGTCGAGCACTAATAACACTAAGTTGGCCTGATTTATAAGCTCAGACGCCATTTGTTGTGCCGCCTTGTCGATGTCGTCGGCGAGTTTATCATCCAATCCTGCGGTATCGATAAGCTCGACTGCCAGCGGGCCGGTTCGACAACTTGCCGAGACCCAGTCGCGAGTGGTTCCTTTGATATTTGTGACAATCGCTTTCTGCCTTCCGCAGAGTTGATTGAGCAGCGTGCTTTTGCCGGTGTTTGGCGGGCCTGCCAAAACTACGCGACAGCCGAAAATGATAAGCCGGGCGATTTGACTTGCTTCAAGGATATTTTTGGCTTCGGCGGCGATTTTGTTTGTGTCAATGTTACCCAGCCAGTTTCTCGCGGTAGATGTAAGGCCTGAATTGATTTGATTCAGGATTATTCTTGTGCCCTCGATTGTCTTTGCCTTCGGCAGGTTAAGTTTGGCTTCGAGAGCGATTGTGTTGCTATCGGCGAAGGTTCTGCATATCAGTTGTTCAGCCGTCAACAGTTCTACGCCTTGTCGTTGAAGCAGTTGCATAATCTGTTCGACAATCAATGGGTTGCCGTGGCAGTTGATTGCAAAGGCGTTTGTTTCTTCACAGTCGATTGTCACCTGGTCGATTGTCCGGTTGCCGTCCGTAATTGTTCCGACACATATTTTCCCAATCTTGAACTCAACGGCCGGCTTTCCGACTTCGCTTGCGCTACGCCGGACGAGAAAGATTTTTTCGAGAATACTTTTTGCAGATTCGCCGCAGATTTGGATAGTGGCGATTGCGCCTGTTCCTTTGCCAGTCATTACCGCGGCAAATACGGACATAAGACGAGCAATTACTCCCTCGATTCGATATATTTTTGATATGCCAGGGCGATGCCTTTGACGACCAAATCGGGCACGTAGTTATCGACGAATTCGCAGTCGTCTTTAATCAGTTTTGCGCCTGAGCCGGTGATGATGGTCTGAGGCCAGGAGCCAATCACTTCGGCGTATCGTCTGACGATTTCCTGAAGCGCACTGACGGCCGAATAATAAAGACCCGCGTTAATCGCCTCGACCGTGTTTTTCCCGAACGGCCATTGTGGTTTTGTCACCGTCACTTTGGGTAATTGCGCCGTATCATTGTGCAGGGCGTTTGCGCTCATTTCGAAGCCGGGAAAAATCACCCCGCCGCAAAACACCCCTCTGTCATCGACGAGGTCGATTGTGACAGCCGTGCCGAAATCGGCGATGACTACCGCCTGTTCCACGACTGCGAAGGCAGCCGAGGCCGCCAAAATACGGTCTGTGCCGACCTTGTCCGGCTCGGTTATCGAAAGCTCAATTGGGAGTGGGATGTCCTTGCCCACAAGCAGTATGTTTTCGCCGGCGGTTTGCTTTACTATGTCGCGCACAATTTCCGTCCGGGCGGGTTTTACGGAGCTTGCGACGATGACGCCATCGCGTTTGCCTTCTTTCGAGCGTTTGGCGACAGGTATCATTTCCCAGGTCGATTTCAGGAGTTCGGTCAGTTCGGCCGTTGCCTCACCGGGAATTGATTTTACAAACTGCTCCTCGCTCTTGAGAAACAGCCCAACGGCTATGTTTGTATTACCGATATCTATCGCGATAAGGTTCATAATTCGTCTTTTACCTTATTCCTCATGGGTTGTCAATTTATGGCTGGTTTTACATCTTTGAAGGTTATATAATTATCCTTATGGACAGGTTTGATTTTCCAAAGGTGCGAAGGGATGTTTTCAAAGTGGCATCGCTTACTGACTCATCGGACGAGAAAGAATACTGGCTGTCCAAAACCCCTGAGGAACGTCTGGAGGCCGTGGAGTTAATGCGGCGAATTATCTATGGCGATGAAGCTGCCAAACGACTTCAAAGAGTTCTTGAAATTACTCAACGGGAATAAAGTTGAGTATTTGCTCATCGGCGGATATGCGATTGGTTATTACGGCTACCCGCGTGCAACCGCCGATATGGACATCTGGATTGCAATGAATCCTGCCAATGCGGACAAGGTAGTTACCGTTCTCAAGGAATTCGGTTTCAACCCTGCTGATTTATCTCAAGAACTATTCCTAAAGGAAAAGCAAATCATCCGTATGGGCGTGCCCCCCGTCAGGATAGAGCTTGCGACAACGATTTCCGGTGTCGATTTCAGTGATTGTTTCGCCCAGCGGGTAGTAGCTGAACTGGATGGCGTGAAAACCAACCTGATTAGTTTGGTCCACTTGAAAATCAACAAAAAGGCCTCCGGCAGACACCAGGACATAGCAGATTTAGAGCATCTTCCCTGAGTCGGATTCGGTTTTTGTCTCTTTTGCCTTCTTGACTTTTTTCCAGAGCAGTTCGCAGAGGTCTTTAACTCCAGCGCCTGTGACGGCTGAGATTGGGTAGATGCGATGCTTTAGTCGTTTCCGCAGTTTTTTTACAATTGTCTCTTCAGGGTTGAGGTCAATTTTGTTGGCGACAATGACCTCCAATTTTTCCGCTAATGGCTTGCTGTATTGCTCGAGCTCTCGACGTATGCGATGATAATTTTTCACAGGGTCTGAGTCATCGGAAGGCATTATATCAAGGATGTGGACGATGATGCGAGTCCTTTCGATGTGCCGGAGGAATTCAAAGCCCAGGCCCGCTCCTTTGTGTGCTCCTTCGATAAGGCCGGGCAAATCGGCCATCACGAGGCGGCGCTCGCCGGACAATTCGACGATGCCGAGGATTGGCTCAAGCGTGGTAAAAGGATAAGATGCGATTTTGGGTCTTGCAGCCGAGCAGCGGGAAATCAGGGTGCTTTTGCCCGCGTTGGGCATACCGACTAAGCCGACATCGGCTATGAGTTTCAATTCCAGCCGGATATTTCTTTCCTGGCCGGGCTTGCCGGGTTCTGCGTATCTGGGGGTTTGGTGAACTGATGTTGCAAACGCTTTGTTGCCTTTGCCACCTCGACCACCAAGGCATATACAGACCTTTATACCGGTCTGGTCGAGGTCCTTTAGCAGTAAGTCGAGGTCTGTGTCGTAAATAAGCGTTCCCGGAGGCGCGCGAATTATCAAATCCTCGCCATCGGCGCCGGTTTTGTTGTTTCCTGAGCCGGGTTGTCCGTTTCCGGCCTGCCAGTGGTGTTTGCCGGCAAAGTCCATCAGGGTATCGAGATTCTCATCCGTGACGAAATACACGTCGCCGCCTTTTCCGCCGTCTCCGCCGTCGGGGCCGCCTTTGGGGACGTATTTTTCCCGTCGGAAGCTCATACAGCCGTTGCCTCCGTCGCCTGCCTTTATCCAGATTTTCGCCTCATCAACAAACATTTGGCCTTCCGCACAGATAACCACGATTCATCGGGGATACCAAACGGCGCATTATAGCGGAATTACCCCAGATTGATAGCCCCAGTATCGCTACCCGCTGGATAGGCGGATTTATCCGTCAAATAGGAAGCTTAATTTTTCACATATTTATTAAGCTTCGCTCGTCTCGGCGCGGGCCAAGACGTAACGGGGTCTGTGACATATTAAGTTCGATTTTCTTCTATTGCTTGAAAAAACCAGGATGAGGAGGTAAATTTGTTCACCGGCAACCTGGCGAGAGACCTCGCGCCAGGCAAAAGCGATACTTAGCAGTATAAGGAGCGACAAAATGAAGCTGAGGGAAAAGTCATTGATAACAATCCTGATATTTGGACAGCTGCTTTTAACAGCCGGCTGTCAAACTCTTGCCCCAAGTGTGGCCGAACCGGGCCGGGAACGGCTGTTAATGGATTCTAACTGGTTGTTTGCTTTAGGCCACGCTTATGACACGGATAAAGATTTCAAGCACGGCACGAGTTATTTTTCCTATTTTGCCAAAACTGGTTATGGAGATGGGCCCGCGGCGGGCAATTTCGACGACCGTCCGTGGCGAATCCTTGATTTGCCCCATGATTGGGCGGTTGAAATGCCTTTTGACAGCAGGGGCAGCCATAGTCACGGCTATCAGGCCATCGGCAGGGCGTTTCCGGAAAACAGCGTCGGATGGTATCGGAAAAAGTTTTTTATCCCCGATTCAGACCTCGGCAAAAGGATAGTGATTGAATTTGACGGTGTTCATCGTGACTCTCGTGTTTGGGTGAACGGCTTTTATACCGGCGCGAAACACTGCGGCTACAGCAGCTTTCAATACGATATTGCCGATTACCTTAACTACGGGGGGGATAACGTAATTGCCGTGCGTGTTGACGTTACTTTGGAAGAGGGCTGGTATTACGAAGGGGCCGGGATTTATCGCCACGTCTGGCTTACTAAAACATCGCCTCTGCATGTCGCCCAATATGGCACTTTTGTCACTTCCCAAATCGGCAACGAATCAGCCCAAATTACCGCCCGGACAACCGTCGCCAATGATGGTAACAACGAGGCCGCCTTTGATATTGCTCAAACCATATATGATGCTGCCGAAAAACCAGTTGCAAAAGGAAAATTACAAAAGCTCATACTGAAACCCGGCGAGACAAAAGAATATCATTGCGTCATGAAAGTCAAAAATCCAAAGCTATGGTCTATCGAATCTCCGTATCTGTATAAACTCGTCACGTCCCTGCGTTCAGAGGATTCAGTGAATGACAAATACGAAACTACTTTCGGTATCCGGTCTGTTCGTTTTGACCCGAATGAAGGACTCTTTTTGAACGGTAAGCATGTTGCGATAAAAGGCACAAACAACCACCAGGACCATGCCGGAGTGGGAACTGCTATCCCCGATGCGCTGCAGGACTTTCGTATTGCCAGATTAAAATCAATGGGCTGCAACGCTTATCGCTGCTCTCATAATCCGCCTACGCCGGAATTGCTGGATACCTGCGACCGGCTGGGGATGCTTGTCCTCGACGAAAACCGCCTGATGGGCTCGTCGCCGGAACACTTCCAGCAGTTAGAGAGAATGATTTTGCGCGACCGCAATCATCCCTGTGTTATCGCGTGGTCTATCGGCAACGAAGAATGGGCGATAGAGGGAAACATTAAAGGCGCACGCATCGCCTCGACTATGCAGGCGGTTGTCCAGCGTCTTGACCCGACCCGCCGTGTCACTGCCGCCATCAGCGGCGGATGGGGACAGGGTATCTCAACCGTAATAGATTTGATGGGATATAATTACCTGACTCACGGAAGTATAGATGAGCACCACAAAAAATTTCCCAGCCAGCCGTCTATGCTTACCGAAGAATCCACGACCAGCGCAACACGCGGGGTGTACGAAGATGACAGGCCAAACGCGCACATGGCCCCGGCCGATCGCAGCTCCCCAAACCGCAGCATTGAAAGAGAAATTAAATTTTGTGCCGATAGGCCGTTTATCGCGGGATTATTCTTCTGGACCGGTTTCGACTATCGTGGTGAGGCCAATCCCTTCGGCTGGCCCCAGGTGACCTCGCAATACGGCATCCTCGACCTTTGCGGTTTCCCAAAAGATTCGTATTATTACCTCAAAGCGTGCTGGACTGACCAACCCGTCCTGCATATTTCCCCTCACTGGAACTGGACAGGCAAAGAAGCGAAGCCCGTCAATGTCTGGATATACGGCAATTGCGAAGAAGTGGAGCTTTTCCTCAACGATAAATCCTTAGGCCGCAAACCAATGCCGAAACTTTCTCATATTCAATGGGATGTCAATTATCAGCCGGGCACGCTCCTGGCACGTGGATATAAGGCGGATAAAGAAATAATCACCGATAAAGTCGAAACTACCGATGACCCCGCCGTAATCCGGATGATTCCCAACCGCGATTCCATCAAAGCCGATGGCGAAGATGTATCGGTAATAACTATCCAGGTCGAAGATGATAAAGGTCGTGTTGTTCCAACTGCCGGTAACGAAATATCATTCGCTCTTCAGGGGCCGGGCAAAATCCTTGGAGTTGGCAACGGGGACCCCTCCAGCCACGAGCAGGACCAGTTTTTTGATACCACAAAGCTTGAGCTGATTAACGAATTGAAAATGGCGTTCATAGCCGATAAGCAGAACTTCCCACAGGTGGCCTTTGATTTCGACGATTCGAATTGGACCGCTTTCAAACAGGCCACAGAAGTAAACACCCCAAAGACAGATAACCTGATTGCCGTTCGCGGCTCGTTTCGGTTGCCAGCCATCCGCGATGA
>Ga0315289_10016596_pt1 | contig 10148 bp, 9 predicted proteins | sample YL17G11_40_MG_FD_203452 | JGI IMG/M metagenome (GOLD analysis project Ga0315289, IMG submission 203452) | Sediment microbial communities from Yellowstone Lake, YNP, Wyoming, USA - YL17G11_40 | ecosystem: Environmental > Aquatic > Freshwater > Lake > Sediment | place: USA: Wyoming | collected...
AGGGCCTTCATCCGCATCAAGGTCGAGAAGCTGAGGGAGGCGGTCACCTACCTGAAGGAGAAGGAGGGGATAACCCACCTCAGCACGATAACGGGCCTAGACCTCGGCGAGGAGAGGGAGATAATCTACCACTTCGGGGTTAAGAACCTCGCCCTCTCAGTGAAGGTGAGGGTGCCGGCGAGCGACCCTAAGGTCCCGAGCATCACCGACATAATCAACGGCGCCACTCTCTACGAGCGCGAGGTCCACGACCTCGTAGGCGTCTACCCTGAAGGGCACCCGGACCCGAAGAGGCTCCTCCTCTCGGAGGACTGGCCGGAGGGCGTCTACCCGCTCCTAAAGACCTGGGACGTCAACTCCCTGAGGAAGAGGGTCGACGGGAAGGAGTGGTGAAGATGAGCGACAGAGAGTTCAGCGTAATCATAGGGCCCCAGCACCCTGCGCTGAAGGAGCCGGCTAGCTTCCTCTTCAAGGTCGACGGCGAGGTAGTCGTCGATGTGGAGCCCCGCGTCGGATACAACCACCGCGGAATAGAGAAGGCGATGGAGGCCCGCACATACATCCAGAACCTCTACATCACTGAGCGTGTCTGCGGTATCTGCAGCAACGCCCACCAGACGAACTATGCGCAGACTGTAGAGGATGTCGCGGGGATCACCGTGCCGCCGAGGGCGAAGTATATACGTACCTTCATAAGCGAGCTTGAGCGCATCCACAGCCACCTCCTATGGGTCGGCGTAGCGGCTCACGAGATAGGATTCGACACCCTGTTCTACTACGTCTGGAGGGACCGTGAGGTCGTCATGGACCTCCTTGAGATGATCAGCGGGAACAGGGTCAACTACGCGATGAATACTATCGGCGGGGTCCGCAGGGACCTGAGCAAGGAGAACTTCCCCAAGTACCACAAGATGCTCGACATCCTCGCGGAGAGGACGAAGTTCTACGCTGGCATCGCCACGAACGAGAAGACGATCCTCGGCAGGGCAGCCGGAGTAGGCTACCTGAGCAAGGCTGACATGAAGAGGCTCTGCGGTGTAGGCCCCAACGCAAGGGCGAGCGGAGTCGACTACGACGTCCGCCGCGACAACCCGCACCTGGCCTACGACGAGGTGCCGTTCAACGTCGTCACCAACGAAGGCGGCGACGTCCTCGCCAACGTCCTCGTCAGGATCGGGGAGACCGTGGAGAGCGTGGGAATGTGCAAGTACGTCCTCGACCACCTGCCCGATGGGCCGATAAGGGAGAAGTTCTCGCCGATGGCAAAGGTGCAGGAGGGCGAGGCGATAGGCTACTTCGAGGCGCAGCGCGGAGAACTCGTCCACTACATCCAGTCACGCGGCGACGTGAAGCCCTACAGGTATAAGATAAGGGCGCCGACACTAGCCAACATACCGAGCCTCGCCGAGAAGCTGAAGGGGGGCTACATAGCCGACATACCCATTGTCCTCGCGGGAATCGACCCATGCTTCAGCTGCACCGACCGCATGGTCTTCGTCGACGAGGATAAGGAGAAGACTTGGGAGATGGATGGCGAGCAGCTCAGGAGATACGGGATAGAGTGGTACAAATGATCCTAGAAGAATTATCCAGCGTGGTCCAGGTGCTGATATTCCCTGGAGTTCTGTTCATCTTGGCCTACTCGCTCTTCTGCAACTGGGTGAGCAGGAAGTGGACGGCCAGACTCCAGAACAGGCAGGGGCCACTCCACACGGGCTGGCAGGGCATCCTCCAGCCGCTGGCTGACGTGATCAAGCTACTGGCGAAGGAGGATATCACGCCGGGAGGCGCCACCAAGCTGGTCTTCTCAGCTACGCCCCTCCTCATCTTCGCGATCCCCCTCGCGGCGCTCTTCCTGATACCGATCCAGTCGATCACGAACCTCTGGTCATACGCGCCGATAGCGAGCTTCGAGGGCGACCTCATCTTCGTCCTCTTCCTCTTAAGCATCGTTATACTCGCGATCTTCCTCGCCGGCTGGAGCTCCGCGAACGCGTTCGGGGCCGTCGGCGCAACGAGGGTCGCGTTCATGATGCTATCATACGAGATACCGTTGGCGCTCGCGGCGATAGGACCCGCGATAATGGCGCAGAGCCTCAGGATACTGAACATAGTCAACTGGGAGGCGGGCAGCTGGAACCGCTTCCTGGCAGCCCCCAGCGTCTTGGGGATCGCCCTAGGCGGGGTGATGCTCATAGGCTTCGCCATCTACACCATCTGCCTCCTCGCGGAGCTGGAGATGAGGCCGTTCGACATGTCTGAGGCCGAGACGGAGATCGTCCACGGCTGGCAGGTCGAGTTCAGCGGCAAGAAGCTGGCGCTCCTCACACTGGGGCACGACGTGAAGATCGTGCTGGCATCCGCGCTCCTGACGTCGCTCTACCTTGGTGGGGCTTCCGGCCCGTGGCCGATCCCGCCAATAGTCTGGTTCGTGCTTAAGACAGTCTTCTGCGTCCTCATCCTGTCGAACCTGAGCGCACTCTTCGCCAGGTTCAGGATCGACCAGCTCCTCAAAGGAGCTTGGAAGTACCTCGTGCCGCTCTCGGTGCTCCAGATGATGGCGGTGGTAGCGTTGACGGGGTTGATGTGACATGGCGATGGAGAGAGAGCTGCTGAGCAACGCGATGAAGAAGCCGTGCACTCTGATCTACCCCTTCGAGAAGAGGGAGCCCCCGGCAGGACTCAGGGGGAAGCACACCTACAACGGGGACAAGTGCACCGGCTGCGGCCTCTGCTCAAGGGTCTGCCCGAGCTTCGCGATAGAGCTCAAGGGGCTCGGCCCGAAGTGCGAGGGGCTGAAAGTCGACCTCGGCAAGTGCCTCTTCTGCCAGCAGTGCGAGGAGGTCTGCCCCACAGACGCGCTGAACCTCTCGACGGAGTACGAGCTCGCGGTCCTCGATAGGCAGGCGAGCATCCTGGACTTCAAGCGGACGCCGAGGCCGCCGACGCCGCCACCCCAGCAGGCGAAGCCCGCCCAGCCGGCCGAGCCAAAGAAGGAAGCCTAAACCCAGCTTTCCATCTATAACCGTTTCAGAAGTAGAATATCCTCACCGGGTTCTCCTTTTTCGAAGACTATCAGGGTTCCTGGAATCTAGTACAGGACCTCGTACAGGACCTCGGCTATCTTCTGGGCTCCCTCCTCGACCTCCGGCGTCAGCCCCGTGCCGAAGCCGATGTTCTGGGACTGGACGCCGAGAAGGGCGACATTGGAGCAGAGGGTTTTCCGGAGGTAGTCTGCGAAGATGGTCAGGGGGAGGCTGTGTGTCGAGAGGGTGACGCCCCCAATTTGCTGGGTCGGGATCATCCTCCCTTCCCCTGGCTCCCCGTTGAAGTGGGCGGCGTCGACCATCAGGACGTGGGTCGGCTCGAACTCCCTTATCTTGCCAGTGTAGCTCTCGGGCACGATCTCTGTGCTCAGGAGGAGGACATCCCCTAGCATCCTTCCATCGAGGAGCTCGATGATCCTGAGGCCGACGGCGTCGTCCCCCCTGATGGGGCTGCCGATCCCGACGAGGACGACTCGCCTCCCCTCCGCATCTCCGAAGAAGGCTCTGAGATCATCAGCTAAGCCCATGGTCCATGGATGCTTGGAAGCGTTTTGATAAAAAGGTTTAGGCTGGTCGGATGGTAGAGGCTTTCTTCAATCACACATTAAAATAATTTTTTAAAATGAATTAATTGATATAATAATTCGGGGATATGATGCCTCCTCATTGCGATACCTTAGATTGACCTGTGGTAAAAGCCGCAAAGAAGGCTTTCGAGACGGGGAACGTCAACTACATCCTGCCCTGGGTTCCCAAGAAGGCTGAAAAGGAGCTTTCTCAGGCATTCAAAAAGGCGTTAAAAGTGAGAAAGCAGAGCAAGGAAACGGCTGAACTCGCCGACTACTGGTTCTATGAAACAGCCGTCAGGCTGCACAGGGAGGGAGAAGGAGCCCCATACACGGGGCTCAAACCAGCGGGACTGGACTGGGGGCCGGTCGTTCCCAGGGCTAAGAAAGCCATCGAAAAAGGAGACCCGAAAGAGGTGATCAGTTACCTCTCACACGTCCTCGAAGAGGAATTGACTACCCACTTCAAACACATTCTGAAGACAGAGAAACACGATGTGAACGACGTGAAGGCAGCCAGAGAATACGTCCAGGCCGAGCTTGGGTTCGTCCTATTCTCACACGGCCTCTACGCCTCGATCACCGGAGCAGGTGAACACGGAAGCGAGGAGACCGGAGGACATAAACACTAGACCTCGGAGACCAGGAAGGAAAAAAGCCGTCACCTAGTCTGCTCTTATCATCACCAGCATCATCTTGAAGCGCGTCAGGGCTTTGAGGGCGTGGGGCTTGTTAGCGGGCATTATCATCATGTCGCCCTCCTTTAGGAGACTCTTCTTCCCCGCTATCCTGATCTCGACCTCGCCTTCGAGGTCGACGACGAGCGCATCGTACGGCGCGGTGTGCTCGCTCAATCCCTCCCCCTCGTCGAAGGCGAACAATGTCACCGTTCCCACGTCCTTGTCTATGATGGTGCGGCTGACGACAGAGCCTTCCTGGTACTCAACGAGGCCCCTGAGCTCGTAGACTTTTCCTCTCATATCCACCTGCTTCTCGCTCATCTCAATAACCCCAGCATAATTTCATAAAAACTATTTTAATAAAAGGTTTAGCCAGTTCGATCCGACCTACTGTGAAGAATGTTCTGTGCCTATTTCTTGGGCTTCGCCCTCGGCTGGGTCATGATCTTGACCACGTCCCTGTGCCTGAGGCGGTAGTCCTTCGGCAGGCGCATCCCGGTCTTGGCGTCTATGGCGAGGACGTAGTTCTCGGCCAGCCTGGTGTGCACCTCCTTGGCGAGGTCCATCGGGGTCGAGCCGTCCGGCATCAGGTGGACATGTGGCAGCACGTTCCCGTGGGTGTCAGCGTAACCGAACTCGTCCGCCACTGGGTAGACCATGTTCGTCTTGAGGAGCTTGAATACCATGGTGTTGAGGGCCTGCTGTATCCCAGTCCTCATCCACTTCGCGAAGACCCTCTGCTCCACGTAGTCGAGCGCCCTCCTCTGCTCTGGCGTCAGCTTCGCCCCATCCAATATCTTGAACTTCTCGTAACCCGGCGTGTACTGGAGCAGCCCAAGCCTCTCAGCCCTCCTAAGCGCCAGCTCCGCCTCGGCGGAGCACGCCAGCACGAGCCTCTCGCTGAAGTAATCTGTGAGCATGTCGAAGTTCTCCTCGGCCGAGTGGATATCCATCTTGTTGGCGATGATCATTATCGGCTTTAGGGCGGGGAGGAGGTCGGCGGCGAACCGCATCGTCCTCTCCTTCCCCCACCTCTCGAATGGCCTATCCGCAAGCCCCGACCTCTCCAAGGCCTCGGCGACCTGTGCTGGCCTCGCCTTCACGCCGGAGAGGGTCTGGGACATCGCCTCGGCGAGAGACGTCTCGGAGGCCTCCTTCTCGATGAGAGGCTTGTTATGCATTATTATCTCGGCTAGCCACCTCTCCATCTCCATCTCTATGTCGAGGACGTCCTGGACGGGGTTGCCCGACCCTGGTTGGGCTATCTTTCCCTCGGCGTCAACGGAGCCCGAGGCGTCGACGACGTGGATTATGCCGTCCGCCTGACCGATGACGGAGAGGAACCTGTTGCCGAGGCCCCTCCCCATCCAGGCGTCCTTTATGAGACCTGGGACGTCTAGAATCTTGACCGGACTGTACCTCCAGCCGTCTATGCAGGTCGAGTCCTGCGGGTTGTCCTTGACGCCGAGCTCGTTGCAGACGCAGATGTCGCTGACATAGGCGGTGCCTGCGTTGGGCTCTTTTGTTGTGAAGGGGTAGTTGGAGATCTCGGCGTTCAGGAGGGTAGCCGCGTTGAAGAGCGTCGTCTTGCCGACGTTCGTCTTCCCGACGATGGCTATGGTCAACACAGGAATAACCCCAGGTAGTATAGAGTAATGTTGTAATATGAGTCCTACGTTGTCGTGCGTTTTCATTTAATTAAAAAAGGACCAGGCAACGGTCTTCGCGAGCGGCGAGCTCGAGAAGGCCGTGATGAAAGGCCTGTCCCTTTAACTCTTTTTTCAGCTCTTTTTCTCTTGCCCGGTCGAGGCTGTGTAGAGTGAGACCGCTTCCTCCCTATTTTTGAGGCCCTCGATGATGCCTACGCCTGAGACGAGTATACTTCCCTTAAGTGATGGTTCACCGGAGAACGTAACGCCCATCTTCGCCTCGACGTCGAGCTTCAATCCCCTCTCCCTGAGCCTCCCGACGACCTCGCCCAAGTTCAGCCTGACAGTCTCCTCTGGCGTGATGACGAAGACCCTCCTCCCGTCTCGGCCGCAGATTTCCTCAACGAACTCCGTTGGCTTCGGTTCAGTCTTCCGGGCCCCGCAGACAGGGCACCCCCCGGCCCTGGCGATGTTGATGGAGTCGAAGCTCAGGTCCTCGAGGTCGCAGAAGAGCAGTTTACCGGCGAGGTTAGGCTTCCTGCCGAGGATGATCCTCACGGCCTCCGAGACCTGGATACTCGCTATTATGGCGATTACTGGGGGGGTCACGCCGACTGTGGCGCATGTAGGGATGTTCGTGTCGTCTAGGCCGCCCTGGAAGCATTCCAGGCACGGCGTCTCGCCGGGGATTATCGTCGAGGCGTTCCCCACGTGTGTTATCACGGCGCCATAGACGTAGGGCGTCCCGGTCTCGACGCAGGCCCTGTTCAACGCGTACCTTGGCGCCATCCTGTCGAGGCCGTCAACGACAACGTCAACGCCTTCAAGGAGCCTTTTCGCGTTGCCTGTGTTGAAGGACTCAGGTATTGGCTCAAGCTCGATGAAGGGGTTGACCTTGCCGAGCCTCATCGCCGCTGCCTCGACCTTCGGGTAGCCTACGACGTCGAATCCGTAGAGCTGCTGCCTCTGGAGGTTGGAGACCTCAACGATGTCCCTATCTACAAGCCTGAGGTGGCCGACGCCCAGGCTGGCGAGCTGGATGGAGAGCGGGCTCCCAAGGCCGCCGAGGCCGGCGACGAGGACCCTCGACTCCTTCAGCCTGCGCTGACCCTTCGACCCGATCTCATCCAGCACCATGTGGCGCGAGTAGTAGCTCAGCTCCAGCTCGCTGAACCTCGGCTTGTAATCCATGGTTAACATATCGCCATCTCGAGTTATATGAATTCTCGAAGTTGACTCGCGGTGCGAACTCAATTTCCTCGGGGGAAATACCTTAAATTTAGCGATTTTCTTTATCTGGTCTTAATTCAGCCGACCAGCCAATATTACATATAAATGTTAAATAATGGTATCCATGGCATATGAACTTAATTAATATTGATACATAGATCAGTGGATCGATTCGGAGAGAGGCTATAATATTAAATATTGAGCAGAATTAAGGCTCCGATTGACTGTTTTTGTAAAGGTTCATTCTAAAAATCATTAAATTACCCAACAGAGATTCTTTTAGTCAATAGATTATGTGAGGAGTCGTTATGCAGGTAGATGAGTCGCCCGAGGTCGTTAACTGTCCCAACTGCAAGGAGGGTGTCCCTAAGACCCTCTACTGCCTGAACTGCGGTTACCCGCTCTACAAGACCGAGCAGGGAAAAGAGGAGGAGCCCGTAGAGGCCAAGGCCCCGGAGGAGGCTGAGCCGGTGATCGAGGAAAAACCCATCGCGGAGGCTGCCACCGAGGCGACTCCAACCGAGGCTGAGGCAGAAAAACCCGCGATCGTCGAGGAGGCCGAGGAGAAGGAGCTGTCAATTGACGCTGTTCAGCCCGTTGAGGTCTCTGAAGAGGTAGAGGTCGAGATAGAGGCCGAGGAGGAGGCACCTAAAACTCAAGAGGCCCCGCCGGCTGAGGAGTTGCCCACAATCGAGGTCGAGACCGCTGACCCGGAGGAACCGCAAGCGCAGTCTGAATCCGAGGCGGCTCCCGTCATCGAAGTCGCAGAGGTGAAGCCCGTCGAGGACGTGGTGATTGAGGGAGCTACCGAGAAGGTCGAGGCTGAGGAGCCGAGCGAGGTTAAGGTGGAGATCGAGGCCGTGCCCGAGGAGCCCGTCCCCCCTACACCATCCTTGGAGGTGGTCGTGGAGGAGCCTAAAGCCGAGCCGGTCGTGGTGGAAGCGCCCCTGGTGGAGACGCCATCCGCGCCTGAGCCCGTTGAGGCGACCGGTGAAGCAATAAGTGCGGAGCCTTCCCCTGATCTAGTGAAGGAGGCCGTTGAGGTGAGCGCGGAGGCGGTCAAGCCGGTTGAGGCTGTTACGTACACCCCTGACCCCCTGACAAAGGAGGTCATGTTGAGCCTCGCCAAGAGCCTCGCCCTTGAGATCAAGCTCCTAAGGCTTTTCCGCGATGGGAGGATGAAGGAGGAGACCTTCGCCAGGCTCTTCGAGAAGTACGCGGATGAGACGAAGCTCTGGATCGACAAACGCGAGGAGATGATGGGCAAGCTCGCCGCCGAGATCGACGGGATGCAGGAGACCTACGATAAGTCGGCAGGTGAGCTTGAGCTCCTCGAGATCAGGAAGTTCATAGGTGATGCCTCCGAGGAGGAGTACGCTGCGAAGGTCCAGGGCTACACGTGGGACGTTGAGCATTTGGATGCAGAGATCGCCAGCAACAGGAACGAGATCGCCTACCTAGAGGACATAGGAAACATGATGCCGTCCGAGGAATTCGCAGCGCTCAAGGAGATGGCTGGCCTCCAGTACAACACCCTCGACGCTATCCAGGTGGAGGACGAGGAGCTCCTTGCCGAGATAAAGGACAGCCTATACAAGGCGATAAACGTCCTCGGCTGAGCCTTTCCCTCATTTCCTAACCAGCTTCTCGAGGATATTCAGCACTAGGTTGACGAAGGGCTCGAGGGGCTTTATCGCCGAGCCGATACTTCTGATGTTCCTGATATCCTCTCTGTCTATCGTCTCTGTAAGTGGTAGCAGAAGGAGGAACAGGACTACGATGAGGAACCCACCCACGAAGAACTCGTAGAGATATCTTAGACCCAGGAGGCTGAGGATTATCCGGGTACTTGCCCATGTGCAGAGAGATACAAATAGGATCTTGACGGAGGAGAGCCAGTCCACGGTGAAGCCGAAGTTCCTCTTTATCCACCACAAGCCGTAGAAGAGCCCTGGCTTCGACGCCAGCAGTTGGATGATGAGAAGCCCAAGGACGCCGTATGTCGGGATGAGGACGAAGCACAGGGGTAGGCCGATGATGAGGGCCGACAGGGTCATCCGGAGGTTGATGTCCGTCCTACCCTGGCTATTCAGGAGGTTAGAAAGGCTGATCGCGCCCACGGCGTTGAAGATGAAATTCAGGGTGTATATCCAGAGGAACTGCGACGCGTACGAGAAGCCGTGGACGTAGACAATCCTGATGATCTGGTCGGAGAGCGTTACAAGCACGGTCACTATTGGCATCGTGATGAGGGCGGCGTACTTGACAGTGCTCTGGAAGACTATCTTGAGAGAATCATCCTTCCGGAAGTTGAGCTTCGAGAATAGTGGGAAGAGAGCCGTCGCTATCGGTTGCGTCAGGAAGCTTATCAGGACGCCGAAGTTCGTTGCGGCGTTATAGTTCCCCATGAGGTCACTTGAGACGTACAGGGCTAAGAGGAAGTTGTTCAACTGCCCTAGCCCGCCGGATAGGAATGTTGAGAAGAAGAGGGGGTAACCGTAGATCAGCATAGTCCTCCCAGTTCCGAGCAGGCTCTCCCCACCATCCTTGTTCAGCCTACTGACGAGTAGAAACATAACGAGGAAGACGCCGAGAGAGCCCGCGACTATATAGGGTAAGGTCAACCCGATGATCGCCCCTACCGGACCATAACCGAGCCAGATGAGGACCGGGCCTATCAGCGTCTTGAGCGTGGCGAAGAGTATTGTGGTGTAGCTCTGGAGTTCCATTCTTTCGAAGCCCGTGAAAATCGACTGGGCCGTCGACAGCATGCTCTGGGCAAGGATGTTCACCGAGCCGATCTTGATGAGGAGGTCAAGGTCGGGCTGGTTGAATATGCCAGCTAGGAGACCCGAAAGGGCGTATACGATCACAGAGAGGAGGACGCCGATGGAGGCGTTTATAAGGAGACCCGCCTTGATGTAACTCTTCAGGGCGTCGTAGTTCTCCTCATGCCTGAACTGAGAAAGGTAGCGG
>Ga0315289_10016597_pt1 | contig 10148 bp, 5 predicted proteins | sample YL17G11_40_MG_FD_203452 | JGI IMG/M metagenome (GOLD analysis project Ga0315289, IMG submission 203452) | Sediment microbial communities from Yellowstone Lake, YNP, Wyoming, USA - YL17G11_40 | ecosystem: Environmental > Aquatic > Freshwater > Lake > Sediment | place: USA: Wyoming | collected...
TCCCACGCGTCTGTTGATACTGAGTGAGGGCCTGCCATTTTCTCTGGAAGACGGAGAGAGTTGCCGGATGGAATGGGTAGCAGGTTTCAAAGCGGTTTCTAAGGTATTCCTTGGCGTTAGCCTCGGTCGCAGCGCTGTCCACGGCCGTCCATTCCGCCGGCAGCTGCGCACGGCGTTCGAAACACCAGTCTGCGTATTCTCTGGAGACGTTCTTACGGATACGGTCACTTCCGATACTCTCGAATAGGCGACGGCGAACGACCTCGCTTATTTCAGTTTCGTCATTGGCGATGAGGTCCTTAGCCACCCGGCGGACGACCTTCGTGATTTTGTCCTGCCACTGCATGTCCCAGTCGGTCATCTCGACCTGACTGCGGGGCAAGCTGATGACCGCGGCGCCTTGTGTAGTGCCGGTGATAGCCACGGTCAGGTTCTGGATAAAGGAATGAAACTGATCAGCCATTCCGCGATGGCGGTTCAGGAAGTTGAGCACCTCGTCGAAAAGTAGAAGCACCGGCCCGCCTGCCGCCCTAAATACACGGCCGAGCGCCTCGGTCCCCGGTGGTGTGGTCTTAGCCGCCGCGCCAAGTTCTTTAACGCCATTGTCTCCGGCTAGTTGCCAGGCGACATCAATCCACGGCGTCTCCCGTTTTTCCTGCGGGTCCCAAGCGTTGCCGACAAAGACGGCGACTTTTGCCGAAGGCACGGTCTTGAGGCCAGCCTCCGAGATTAAGCCCGTTACACCGGAGTACTCTGCCGCTTTCGACCCATTCATTACCAGGTGATAAAGCGCCGTTAACGTATGGGTCTTTCCGCCGCCGAACTGCGTAATCAGCGTCATCACCGGGGCTGTGTTGGCTGTTTCACCGGACAGCCGCCGGAGCACCATCCCCGCGTGTTCCCGAAGGGCCCGCGTGAAGCAAGTGCGCGCGAAGAACTTCTCGGGTTCTCGGTAATCCTCAGGCGCGGTTCTGGAAATGACTTGCTCCAAGTGGATGGCAAACTCGTCCGGATTGAACGAACGGCCTTCGCGGACTTCCTTGCGCGGTGTAGTTATTTTGTACCAAGGTTCCATGTTACATCCTTCCTTTATTCCCTTATTGCTTACGAGCCGATGCTGCCCTGGCGTACTAATCTTATGGCTCTTTCTACTAACTTCCCGTCTCTGCTTGCCCTAGCTAGGACTCCATTTCTTCGCGATGCCTCATATCGGTACATTGCACAAATCATGTCCGCTTTCTCTAATTCGCTCTCGGCATTGGAGTACATAGACTCGATAAGCTCTAAATCAGCGACCATGCCGAGCCTCCCTAAAAGCGCATATGCATAAGAACGGAGCCACAGGGGCTTATTTCGGTCTTCTATTAAGCGTCGAGCTAAATCAAGAATTCCATCACTGGCTGCCCGCTCTTCATGAAGGAACTTAATTATCTGATAGACTTGGTAATCGCTAGATACGTGTCGTGAAGCGGCGTCCCGGCTAATGTTTTCTACTATCAACTCGTTCGTTCCGATATCTTTGAAGTATTTCAGAATAAACCTAGTCTCTTCTGGTCGCTTTGGCAATAAATTCAAGCAGAATTCAATTGCTTCCCTTGATTTGACCAAACCTAATCGGGTGAGAAGGTAGTGAAAGAGTGTACGGTTAAATTCCTCTTCAGCAGATTCAGTGAAATGTGAAGCAAAAACACGGACCAATACATCCACCGAGGGGTTTGTCTCGTTTTCAGCAAATAAGCGCGAAAGCTCCTCTAAACTTATTGGGTAGTCACCGATCCTTATACCGAATTCTCGAAGTTCATCGGCGAGTTTTTTTGCTATGTTCCCAATCAAGGGGGCAACTCCGTCAATGATTTCAATCGCCTTGTCAGCACGCGTAATTTCGGTCTTGGCCGATTGGACATTTAGGCCTCTTACACGCAACCGATCGATTATCAGATGCAGGCTTGCTTTCGCCTCACGTAAGTTTGCACAAAACACCCGAATATCATCCACATATCGTAGATGTTCAAACCCTCCGTTCCTGATGGCTTGATCAATAGAATTAAGGTAGAGCTTGGCCAATATATCCGAAGCAGTGTATCCTTGTGGAATTCCCTTCCCGCGAGGTTCGGACCATCGATTGAGGCAACTGCTCAACTGTCCAACATAATGGTCTTGAACTCCCAGGCCTTTTAGATCGGAAATAAGACGCCCTATGTCTATATTTTCGTAAAAAGCAGAAATATCGATATATACTACAAATTCGCTTCTCCGAGCGGCTATTAAGGATTTCCTACGGAAATTATCCCAAGCGAGAAATCCAGACTTAACCCACTCGACAGAGCTATAATTCCGCTGTATCATATAGGACACATCGGGATTACCCTGAGCCCACCTCAATGCCGGTTCAATCTTAGGCAGAAGGCTGCCAACAATGGCGGTATAGACGAGCTCATCATTGGGTCGCAACGCGCAGCCAGGCCGCAGCAGCCAGCCTGGTTTCGGTTCGTAACAGACAGTGGCTGGCGACGGATTGTATCCTCCTCCTATAGAGTTATTCAGATCATTTAGCCAGCCGTCGGAATCCAATTCTATTAGTTGAAGGAGAAATGGGTGATTGATAAAGCACCTATCTTTCCAATCTGATTTCAGGCGTCTCCACGCTAGTTGAAGATCATAGCCAAGTTCATTTCCAGTCGGCATTTTCGATTTTTTTCACCTCGGGACTGTGAGAAGCATAGCCTCCAAAAGTCGTTTTTCTTCGCTTCCTTTTGGATATAGCGCTGATAAGGCATTGGCGAGACGCAGGAACTCAGAGCCACGCTCCACTTCCGATTTAATAAGCGCCCGTAAGCCATTTGTCTGACCTCCGGCTTGAAGAAGCATCGCGGCGTGGACGCGGTCGAGCGTCGTCGCCTCGCGGTCCTTCTTCAGTTCCGGTTCCGCGGCGGATACGCCCACGATGCGGCCCTTCTTGCGACCACGGATGTGTGGCACGAGTTCGGCGTCCAGTTCGGGAAAGAGCGACTGCTGAAGGGCCTGGGCCGGATCGCTTTCGAGTTGATGGGCGACCGCCTCGGCCCCATCTTCACCGAAGAGTTGTTCCGCACGTTCCGAGACGGGCAAGAGTCGGACCACGCCTTTTTCCGTTTCGATGATGCGGCCTTCCCATTTCGGTAGATCAATGCCAAGCGGCTGGGCAAATCGGCGGACCACGTCAAAGACTAGCGTGTGGCCCGACTTTATTTTCTTTGCGGCGGCTTCCTCCTCGGCTTCATTAGACGCTTTTTCTTCGGCGCTATCCCTCGGTTCATCCTTATCTTCAGGTTCCGTAGCCTGGAGCGTCCATAGGAAAAGGGCTGTTAAGCGTGCGTCCTCTTCTAAGGCCCCAGCCGCTCCGTTTCGGACCTTCGCCTCAGCTGTACCGAGAACCTGTTCGAGCGCTGTGCGGCCGACGACCTCCCAGACCTTCACCAGGTATTCGGCAAGTTTGACCTCGCGGCCGTCGGCGGTCTCGACCTTCCGGTAGCGGCTGAAAACCTCCAGCGCCGGGCCGATGCAGGCGAAGACGAGGTCCGCGCCGCGAATGCCCTCGCCTTGGAGCCGCTCCATCCAGTCACCCACGCGCTTGGGAAGTTCGCGCAGAACTTCCCCCCAGTCGCCGACCGGCGCGTCGTCGGGACGGGGACGGCAGACGAGGTGGACGCTTGTTTCAAGCGCCGCGTAGCCTTGGCCGCGCATTCGCTGTCTGCGCTCGGTGGCGATGGGCCATGAGCCGGTCGTCCGCCAGCCCGCCTGCACCAGCGCCGAAACGAGCGCCTCCCAGCGGTCGGTGTCCTTGTGGGCGAAGACGACCGAGGCCACTCCGTCCTCGCGGATGACCCGCTTCATCTGGGCGAAGGCCTCAAACATGTGGCTCTCGTACCACTGGCGGTCATGCACGCCGCCATCCTTGACGGCGCGGTTCTCGGTCAGTTCGCGGGCTTTCTCGGTTTCCGGGGCAGTAAACGCCTGCGGCATGCGGTTCCGCAGACCCAACCGGAGCCAGCCGTAGAAGAAGTCGGAGAGATGCGCGTAGGGAATCTGGTTCGCATAGGGCGGATCGGTGAAGACCACGTCCACCGACTCCTCCGGCAGAACCGCGTCCAGCACATTCGCTAGGAGCGGGGAAGACGGCTGGTAGCGAACGGCAGAGAGGTTCCGTAGCGCGCTCTGGATGCTGCGGATGGAGTATCCCAGCCCCTCGCAGTTCGGGCTCAAAGGGTTGCCTTCCACAAAGTCGGCACGCATCGGAACGCCGGAACCTTGTATGAAAATTGACTTTACACCTTCCGAGAGCCACACGCAGAGCGAGGTATGGTACTGCGCGTTGTCCGAGTAGGCCGCGTAGAGGCATGCGGCGAGGGCGTCGAGAAGGTCTTTGTCTTTCGTCTTTGTGCCCGCTTCCTTGAGCGCATCCTCGATGACCTCATGAAGCACCCAGCGCGACAGACGTTGACGCGGGGCGAGGACGTCGGACCATGTTTTGATTCCATAAGGTCCAGGAGGGAAAGCCCGCGTATCGTTCTGCGGAAACCCGGCCATTTCAAACCTGATGTCTTTCGCTTTCGCACAAGCTTCAGAGAACGCCTTAAGGTCTCCCGGTGTCGGCGTGGAGTAATCCTTTCCTCGGCCGCTTGTATTCTGCCGCGCGACCGCAAGAAGCATTGCATCGTCAGCCCCGCTCCGCTTTTCGCGCAGTTGCGCCTGAACGCGCACTCGAGGCGTGACTACATGGCACTTCGGGCATGTGGCGTTGTTGCCCGCAACCGTCCCGTGTTGGACTTCCTTGTCGTTTGATGGCGCAAAGATCTCGATGCGTGGCTCAAGCGAACCCTTCGGATAAATGATGCGAAGGGCCTTTTTCCGGCCCTTTGATTGGGACAGCCCCAGATTGCGAACGAGCGGAATCCGCCCCCCGCACCCAGCAGCTTCGCATTGAACGGTTCGTGCCCAGAGATACGCGAGCGGCTTCCGTTTGTGCGCGTCGGCGGGGTAGTATTCGACAAGACGATTCTCGGCTTCCTTGAGCGTCCACTCGGCCCATTCCTCGAAGAGGTCGGCGAGTTCCGGACCCTTGCGGCCGCACCATTCGAGGGCGATCTTCAAGAGGAGCCACGCGACCGGGTTAATGTCCGAGGCCGTCACTTCGCAGCCGAGGCGCTGGGCCTCCAGCGGTATCGAACCGCCGCCGGAGAACGGGTCCAGGACGTGCGGAACCCCGCCGTGCGCGGCCTTCACCAGCACGCGGGCCGTGGAGACGTAGCCCGCCACGCGGACGATGTCCCAGTTGGCGATGTCGGCCACAAACGCCAACAGCGCTTTCTGAAGATCGGCGTCTTTCGGCCCGACCTTCCTGTGCTGCTGGAGCGCCTTGCGCGCCGCCGCCTTGAACTCCGCCGGGCAGAGCGGGTCGCACGGGTCGGGAAGGAGGAGCGTCAAGAGGAGCGACCGGCACGAGGCGAGCGGTCGTCTCGCCCACCACGAGTGGAGCAGCGAAAGATGGCCGCTGTCCACGCGGGTCTTGCGGTTGTTCTCCTCGACGCACGCGTCGTTCACTACCGACAACGGAAAATCAACCTCGACAAGTCGTTTGCAATCTTTGGGAATCATTGCCCGCCTCCTCGATTGAGTTTCAGGGCAACGATTTTCTCGACTATACCCTTCAGCATCGCGCTCGTCTTGCTTTCGGCAGAGGCCTTCTCGACAATGCGTTGTAGCACGACAGGATTTTTCAGCGCATCTTTCTTCTCCGGGATGCCGAGTTGGCATTGAGATTCCGAAAGCAGTCGGCTAAAAAGGTCTTTGCCGATTTCCTCGGCAAGCGTGGTCTCGATTTCGGTCTTGAAACAAGCGTGGCGGTCCTTCACACCACAGGGCCAGTCCTCTTCCGATTGACCGACAAGCCGTAGGAGTCTGCGGTTGTCTTCCGCCTTCGCATTCGTCTTACCATGATCGCCGTCCCAAATGACGTAGACCGGAATGCCGAGACGCCGGAAGATGACCAGAGGGCGGTCCAGATTATTCTTTCCTATGCAGGGTATGACCGAGATACCGTCGCTGTCGAAGTTGTGCCCCATCGATACTGCCGCGCCGAGAATAGCAGCGCGGTCATCCTCACCCTCGACCAGCACCGCGACATCGGCAAAAAAGCCTTCGTTGACCGAAGGGGTCATGACTGCCTGAAGACGGGGGCGAAGCGTGTCGGCGGTGTACTTGCTGCCTTGACTGCCCCCGGCGACCCAAATTTCCTCTGCCACGGCGTCCAGTTCCGCCTTAACGGCCTTTGTCACCCTCGGTTTCCCAACGACATCATCGACTTTCCGCAGGAGACGGATTTGCTCGAAGCGGTCGAGGCCGACAAAAAGCGGGGAGTGCGTGGAGTAGAGAACCTGAGTCCTCTTCGCCACGCCGGGAATCGTGCCTTGCGCGAGTTTCAGAAGGACGGACGCCATGTGCCGCTGGCGGCTTGGATGCTGGTAGAGTTCCGGCTCCTCAATGGCGAGAACCAGACCGGGAAGCTGCGGCTTTCCCTGTTCGGGGGTCTCAGCCTCCGACTCAGACCCCTCTTCAGTTGCGGCTTCGACGCCCTTAGCCGCGACGAGATGCTGGAGCATGGTCAGGATGAAGGCACGTTGAAGACCATGGCCGGTCCGCTGGACAGATGACTTGTACCCGTCTTCATAAAGTTTGACCTCGGCCTTCGGCAGGGGGAAGTCAATATCAACGAGCTTGGCCCATTCCATCGAGACATTCGCCTCGGGGGCGTAGTACCGCAGGGTGTCGGACAACTGTGTCTGAAGCCTAGAAAGCTCCGTGAGTTTCGCGGGGTCCATGATCTCGCGGTATTTCTTCTGTGTCTCATCCTTCAGCGCCACAACATCCTTCCGGCTGGCGAGCATCCGTCGCACCACAAGGTCCATGATTTCGGTAACGCATGACCCCTTGCCCTCGGTAGCGTCATCCGATGCGTCCCGAACGGCGGGAATGTGGATGAACCGCGTGTGACGACCGAGGTAACCGTTGCCGACTTCAGTAAAGCCGAAGAATTGCCCATCGTCGCGCATTCGGGCACACGAGCCCGGATTGGCGGCCTCCCATTTTCTGAGTTCCTCCTCAACTTGGTCCGCTTTTCCTACCGTGAGGAGTGTAGAGTACTTCGGAAGATTCCTGACCTCGCTATACTTGTTCCTGATTTCTGTTTTCCCACCAATATTGCGGATTTCCGCAAAGTCGGGGTTCAGAAGCTTCATGCCATGATAGGTTCCAGACTTCTTGGCTGACACAGAAAAGACCCTAGCAACAGTAAGGTCGTTGCCATCGATATATGGCGCAAACAGGGTCTTCTCCTCGGTGCCAAGGTCGGCGAACATCACGGCGATTTCGATTTCTTGACTCGTGTCCTCAGCATAGAAATCTCCCGTCGAGACGGTCGCCTTCGGGTCGTAGAACATTTCCATCGCCCGCAGGAAGGACGACTTGCCCGTGCCGTTGCGTCCGACGAGAACCGTCAGGCTGTCGCACTCAATGCGCTCGTCGAGGATCGAGCGGAAGTTTTTGACGTGAAGGGCCTTGACTATCATGTGCTCTACCTTATCTTCTTGTCCGGATACCGATCCTTAATGTAGTCGTGGAAATAGGACCCTTTTGAGGCGGCTCGCATGAGGCCTTGATAGATGGTCTCCGGCACGCCGGAGTACTGGTAAAGCCCGGTGCTGTGGAACTCCACCTCTAGCGTCCTCGTCGCCGGGTCATAACCCACGGAGCGTATATTGCTTGACCGCACCGGCGTCCTATCCATGTGATGACCCTCCTTGGTTGCCGGAAGGGGTCTCGTCCCTCCCTCGCTTCGGCAAGCGGGCTATTTTCTTCTCCAATAAGACCAGCCCCGCCTCCGTTGTCCTGTACCGCTGCAGGCGGTTTCGCGGTTTGTCGGGGATGGTCAATCGAGATTTCTCACTACAGTCGATGAAAAAATTGTCATTGGTTCTGATAGGCTGATGGTTTTGTTCAATCCAGTTACGACCGTTGAGGTAATTACCCTTATTCCCTGAAATAGGATCACATTGCGCGTTCGTGATCCCATTAATGGTATCATGATCCTATTCTCTCCCATTCGGCATTACGCCCTTTTCCTAAGCAGCGGATTTCCTTATTCCTTTTTAATTCCGCCAGGGCGCGTTTTATCGTCGGATAGCTTATTCCCGGGCACGCACGCTGAAGGTCCGCAATCCGGAATCTCCCGGGCAAACGGCGAATCGAGTTCTGCAGCATCTCTCTTTTTGCTCCTCGCGCTGAAGTAATTGTTCCTACCCGTTCTTCGAATTCCTTATAGGCGCCTACGAGAGTTCCAAGAAAATAGTCCCACCAGGGCCGCAGATCATGCCTTCCCTCGTGCCAACCTCCCGAGCTTTTTTGCAAGGCCTCGTAATAGGTTTCCTTACTATCCTCGATAATACGTTCGAGGCTGATATATCTGGCGACTTCATAACCGGCTTGGTAGAGCAACAACAAAGTCAGCAGTCTCCCCACTCTGCCGTTTCCGTCCCAAAACGGATGGATGCATTCAAAGTCAAGAACGAAGGAGGCAATCGTCAATAAGGGCTCGGCACTTCTTTCGTCCAGAGCCCGATGATAAAGCTCACATAGTTTTTTTGTGAATTCCGGCGCGCCTACTGCGGAGACAGGGCGGAACCGAACAACTTGCCGCCCGTCGCTTACGATTTCAAGAATAGCATTATCCTTTTCTTTCCAACTTCCTCCTTTCTCCTGGGTTTTCGCGAACATTCGGCGATGAAAATCAAGAATCAGGCTTGGGGAAAGAGTCATCCTGTTCGCCCGCGTGTGAATTTCAGCTAGGACATCGCGGTAGCCGGCGACTTCCGCTTCAGAACGATCTCTGGGCCTTACTTTTTTATTGACGAGAGGCTCTAACCTTTCCGCCGCTACGATAACGCCTTCGATTCGGTTCGAAGATTCGACACTCTGGATTAAGGCGACGCGACGGAGAGTCTCGAGAATTTCGGGCGATTGTTGTTGGTAAAGAGCATGTCTTCCCCGGAATTCGCCCAGAGCCCGGACGGTCATAAGCAGGCTTTGTGATATCGGCTGTTCAAGAAAGTAACCGAATTCAAAGGATCTCATGTATCGGTTTCCTCGTATTTAAGCTTTTCCTCTCTCACCTTCATCGGCCTGGTCATGGCATCTACCGCCAAGTAATAGTGCGCAACTTTGGTCACCTCGTGCCATTCGAAGCGGGCAGGATCCTTGATTGGTTCCTGGAGCGTTGGAATCGTAGAACAATTAGTCACGACATAAAGCCAGTAACAATCCCGCCGGTCTTCTGCCGCACGGCGCTCGTTGGGTGTCAGCAAGATCATACCGGCGGCTTCAGACAAACCTTTGATTTCGATGAGGCGCAATTCGCCTGAGTTTACATCCAGGCTGGTCACATCGTAGCCGAGGTTCTGTTCATGAACGTCGAAGACCTGGCGGCCGGAGGAACTCTCATATTCCATGGCGACCCGCATGGCCGTCGCCTCGGTTTCAGGGTTCGGCCGCATGCGCCTCAGTTCCGGGGCTTCACGCTCGGGATGCGGAAGAACCAGAACACTCGCCATTCGTTCGACATTCTGAAGAGTCAAGGATTTCTGCTGCTGGAGCTCGCGCCTTCTTTTCTCCCTGCGGGATAAGAGCTCGGCATGCCTGTTTTCCGCCTGGGAGAGTCGGCCTTCGGCACCGGTGATGCCCTTATTGACTTCGTCGCAGGCCCTGCCTATTTCGTCATCCGCCCGCTGGATCAATTCCGTCAAGGATATTTCAATATGTTGGGAGACACGCTCAAGATCGGCTTGACGTTCTTCACGAACTTCCTCGACGAACGGCTGGAGAACATGGTCCTGGAGCCAGTCCGACGGCTCGGGAAGAGTCGTGATCTCGGAAGGAGCAGCCGGAGCAGCTGCCGGACTGAAATTTCCTATGACACTCGGCTCTTGGAGAATGGGCTCTTTATCGGGCCCGATCTCCAAGGCAAACAGCCGCTCGTGGATCACGTCGCCCAGCCCGTCCACGACACAGGCTCGATAGAAATCCATTCGGGCCGGAGATTCGTGCTGGAGGGAATAGAA
>Ga0315289_10016598_pt1 | contig 10147 bp, 9 predicted proteins | sample YL17G11_40_MG_FD_203452 | JGI IMG/M metagenome (GOLD analysis project Ga0315289, IMG submission 203452) | Sediment microbial communities from Yellowstone Lake, YNP, Wyoming, USA - YL17G11_40 | ecosystem: Environmental > Aquatic > Freshwater > Lake > Sediment | place: USA: Wyoming | collected...
CTGCTCTCGGTCTACGGTCTGAGCACGATGACGCTCAAGGTCGAAGGGCAGGACGATCTTCTTTTGGAAGACGCCGTGCATACGGAGCCGGTGGCATGGCATGAAATGGAGCCCACCGACGCCCAGGTGCCGCAAGGTGACCAGTGGATGGTCTGGCCCAAAATCCTCAGCCCCATGCAGCCACCGCTGGGTTCCATGCTCGTCGATTCGGACGAGAATTTTTGGACTATCCTGGCCTACGAGCGCCGCAAACATATCGAAACCTGGCGAGCACACTGCCGCAACCTTTCCATCATCCCCTCGGTCCTCAATCAGGCCACGCTCTTGAAGGCCGAATACCGCAAGGGCCGTGCCAACGAGGCTAAGCCAGTGTGGAAAGGCTGCTTCAGCGGCCAGTCACCGCCCACAGCGGACGACGTGCTCACGGTACGCTTCCAGCCGGCGGTAGAACTGGCCCAGATTCGCTATTCGGCCGAATGGAGCCGCTATAGCTACCGCGTCATCTTTGAACATAAGCCCAACATCCAGTTGGCCTCTGGAGAACATCGGTTGTTGGACTCGGTAGGAAACCGCTATCGCATTTTGGAGATATTCGACGCCCAGCGGCTCGACCGTCTGCCGTGCGCCCTAGTCGTGAGAATCATTGAGGGGGCCGAATACTTCGGTGCAGGCGCTCCAGCTCCCTTGCCGCCGCCTCAATTTCCATCGTGAAAGGATAACCGTTATGCCTTTTATGCAAAACATATACGCTGCTGGAACTCCCTACACACTGACTATTTTTAACGCGCCAGTCACATTTGGTACTACATCACCGCGAGTCACATTTCGGGCAGCCAACGGCACAAGAATCATCTTAGCTCGTGTGGTAATTGATCTATCTGGTGCGATGTTTGCCGATGGGGAAGTGATCTCGATCTATCTGAGACGCACCAATCACACTCCAGCCGATGTGCCTAATTCTCTTACCAACTTCCAACTCGGCATTTGGACACCTGAGCAATCATTGTCCGATGCTGTCGTAGAAATCCCGCCGATCGAATATACACTTTCTGGAACGCCCGGCGATGTAGTGAAACTCTATGCCAGTATCGACGACATACCCCACGACTACGATATGTATGGAGAAGTTAGCATCCGCGAAGCCAGTATCATCGTGAAAAATTAAGGAACACTTCGATGCCTTTACGACAACGCGCTTATGCCACAGGAACCCCTTACGTACTTACCAACACGCCGGCGCAGGTGCAGTTCGGCACCACATCGCCCATAATCACCTTCATTCGCGCGAATGGAAAACTGATCGTGCTGGCGCGTGCGGTAGTTAATTTTGTCAATGCCGTTATGTCCACTGAGCGGAACATTACGCTGAAGTTGCGGCGCACCAATCACACGGCCGCCGATATTCCGAACTCCAGCACCGTAATCAAAGTCGGTGTCTCCACTTCCGGGCAATCCATGACGGGCGCTGTGGTTGAATTGCCTCCGGTGGAAGTCACCCTATCGGGAACATCCGGGGATGTTGTGGAGCTTTGGGCCAGCATCGACTCCTTGCCCGACAGCGGCGACATCGTCATCAAGGAAGCCAGCATCGTCTCGGAATTGTAACGTGCAAGTGGAACGAAGGGCCGTCGGAAGAAAGCTGAAAGGACAACCGCCATGCAAGCCATCTTTAACAGCGGAACACCCTACAACCTCGTGAGCACACCGGCAACCGTGGTCATGGGCAGAACGCCACTGCACCTGCCGCGCCGTCGCCAACGTGATCGTCGCCGCCGGGTGCAGGTTGATCCGCAGACCACACAAGCGGTGCAGGTCACCATCCCGGCCCCTCAGCGGGGCAGGGTCAAGACAATTCAGGCCCAGGCAGTGATTAGCCTAGCTGGCTGCACTCTGGACGATCCGGCCACGGTAACACTGAAGCTTCGTAGGACCAATCACAATGCAGCCGATCTGCCTGGCAGCATGATCGCTGTCACCATCGGTATCATCGGGACTTCCGGCCAGAACGAGCAAGACATCCCTGTCATGTTACCGCGGGTGCCCTACAACGTCACCCGCCAAGCGCCGGACACCATTCAGCTTTGGGCCTGGATCGACTGGGGCCAAGCGGTCGGCACCTCCGGGCAAGGTACCTCCGGGCAGGAGATTCCCACCACTGGAGTCGTAACTATCCGGCAGGCAAGCATAATCGTGGAGCCATAATCCCGTGCCGATTGATGTGCATAACCTGATGGCCGTCTTGCGCGGGCGTGCCCTCGATCGCCTGGAGGCCGGCGTACACAGGGGGGCCGACCTGATGGTCCAACACCTGAAGATGGTGGTGGCCGGAGAAGATCCGAGCCATCAGCGCGGTTTGGCCAACGTGACGCCATTCCTCTACGTGGAACCGACTGGGCGCGTCCGCAGCCGGCGGAAGTTCATTGAGCAATGGAAGATGGTCACGCAGTTTACTCGCCTTGGGCCGCCGCATAGCACCGGCGCGGGCCGTGACAGCATCGGCTACCAGATCAAGGAAAAGAACTACGAAGAAGGGAAGATCGTGGTGCGGATTGGCGTGAATGCCAATGCACCAGGCGGCATGACGACGTTGCGATCATACATGATGGGCCATGAACTTGGTATCCGTTATCCGACCAACCCGAACAGCAAAGCGCCGAAACATGTGATCCAGCGCCCTTGGCTGCGGGTGACGCTAAACCGCTATTGGAGTGAATTCGCGGCCACCGTGCTGTTGACCTCACGAGGGCTCATGTAATGCCCGGACTTCTGATGAGCTTTGCGATACGCTGGCGTGATGATCCGGTTGCGTGCGCTCTGGTGCCCTTTAGCGACTTCGTGACCGGACGATTGCCTACCGTAGATGAATATCCCTTTCCCTATATGTCGTTGGTCCCCGGCAGCGGCCGGATGCACTACCGCAGCGACCGTTTCGAGGGCCTGCGCCGCACGCTGGCCCTGCATATATGGGTTGATCCCGACAAGCTGGAGGATGGCGAGGCAATCGCTGAACACTGCCGGCGCGTCTGGTGTAATCAGGCGTGGGATTATGATTACGGCTGCGTCATCGACGTGCTGGACGGTGGACCGCCGACGTGCCATCAACTGACTGAGCCGACGTACCAGGGCTGGGAATTGGTGAAGTTGATGACGCTGTGCATTGAGCAGCCACGGGTGGATAGCGCATTGTGCTGCCTGTCCGAACATCTGCCTAGCAGTGAATTCTCCCACTCCAGCAAGTCCTCCCATTCCAGCGAATTCTCCCGTTTCAGTGAGTCCTCACGTGCCTCCAGACGCGCCGTGGTTGCCACAGAATGATATTTCACACAAACACAAGGAAGTGTTGCCATGAATCCAAAAACCACGCTGCCCACGAATGTTCCTGACGGCGGCAAGGGGCAATCAGCCCGCTGTTCGCGCGTTTTTTTCCTGGACATCAACTGCGATAATCTCAAGCTGGACGGCACGCCACCCGACGGAGTGCTGCGGTACTTTTCCGAGCAGGTGACTCGCATCGAAGTCAACTCGCGGGTCTCGGTCCGCAAGTACGGCCACGACAAATCGTTCTGTGCCCAAGACTCCACTCCGGGTCTGGCATCGTGGGACGGTTCGCTGACCACAAAGGTGCAGTGCAACGACAATCCGTTCACCGTCCATGCGGGGCAATACATCTGGCTTTCTGTATTTCCTATGGGTTGGGGTCACTGGAATAGCAATATTGCCGGCTACGCGATGATCGAAGCCGACCCGATCATCTGCAATCTGGAAAACGGCGATCCGGTCGAGCACAACTACACCTTCTCCTCGAAGGGCTGGTGGAAAATGCCGCATGGCATACACGGCACCTTCGACTGCTGCGACTGCTGCGGGGGCAGCGGCGGCGCGCCGGGCGGCAGCGCGTCGAGCGGCGGGGCGCCGGGCAGCAGGGCGAGCAACGGTGCCAGTGAGCTGATCGAGCTTTCCAAGTTCACGCATGTGCCGGTGACGGCATACCAGTGGAACGGTTCGACCTGGCTATCGGTACTTGACGAATGCCGAGACGGCTTCACGCATGGACCGGCCCCCACGGAACCCGGCAGTTATGCGGGCCAACTGAGCTTCATCCCTTGCGTCGTGGGAGATTAAGCCGTGGAACAGGTTTCCTCTGCCTCCCGCGTGGCCGGCAAGACGTTTCGTACCTTCGAGTATGAGGGGGTGAAATACTTACTGAGTCAACCGCTGCGCATGGCCAGCTACAGTGACGAAGAGGCTTTGGTGCTTTGGAAACGCCGCGACCCAGGCGAGTTCGCCTTGCGAATGGTGCAACGCCTGCCAGCCAGTTATCACGCAGGCATTTGGGAAGGTGCGGCGGCGGCCAACATGCGCGGCATTCCCAGCGAGGAGGAATGGTCGGCCTACAACAGCAGCAGTTGGAAGACCGCCTACATGCTCTGGCAGACCCTCGATCCCAAGCACAAGGTCGATAAGGAAACCAGCGGACCCATCGACTTGATCGACGGCGTGCAGTGGGCGCTGGGATTCATTACCTCGCTTCCCCGCGAGAAGCTTCAGGAGTTGTCGATCCTCATTGCCCTGGTGAGTCAGGACACGGCCATAAAAAACTCGTCTGGCCGGACCGCTCAGCCGGTTCCGGCCGAAAGCCAACCACCGGAAACCCCAGGTATGACGGATGGCCCGCCATACTCGAATTTTTCGGAGAACGCTACGGATTCCGACCCGACGCAGTAGAACGCTTGCCAATGTACCAAGCTGCACTTTTGATGGGGGCGCTCTCTCCCGATCACACCAATCTGAGCATGACACAGGATGACTTGCGGCGGTACTCTGGGATGCACAAGTGGCGGCGGCCAGCGAAGAGGTAACGGATCATGTCCACCGGCGGCGGCGAAAACGAAATCGTGTCCAGTCTGGACCTCGTGTTCCGGCTGGTGGCCGATGAGCAAGCGTCTCTGGCCCAACTTCTATGGACCCACGCCAAGCTCAAGGAGGCCCTCGCACAGATCCCTCTGAAAATTGACATCCAGACCACTCAGGGCATGGGCGAGCAAATCCAGAGGGCCGTGGAAGAGGCGGCCAATAAATGGAAGCTATCGTTTAAGGCGATGGCGGCCCCAACGGAACTTAGCGATCGCATTAGCGCACTGCGTACTGAATTTACGACGTTGGCAACGGCGGCAGAAAAAGCGAAATCGGCCATCGACGTAGTGATTAGCGGGGAACGCGGCCGAGGTACATTTACCCTCAAAGGCAAGTCGGATGTTCCCGCGCTCATTGAAGAAATCGCGCGCCAAGGCCCCATATTGGCTCCCACGCACTTCAAGCCATTGCCACCGGGGGCTCAAGGTCCACTACAGCCCACCCAAACCGATTTAGGGATACGGCTCGGAATGCAGTATACTCCGAGCGACCCTGACGCCCGCAAAGCCCTGCACACCATCGAAACCAGTCTAGGGTCCATGAACGAAGAGACTGAGGCGCGCCATGCAAACATCAAGGCAACTAAAAAAGCGACCGAGGAGATGTCCTACTGGCGAGAAGGTATTCTGTCTTGGGGTAGGGGTGCCAGACCGCAACGTGGCGTTTCGGAAGTTGCCACTGGATTTTTACAAAATGCACTTGGCATGGGAGAGATTCCCGCCAGTCTGCTCGGCGGGGCTGCGGGCATGATCGGCGGCGGGGCAATGTTCCACATCGGCTGGGCAATCACCGATGCACTGAGCAAGATTCCCCAGAAGATAGAGCAAGAAATCGCTTTTGCTCGGCAATTCGCCGATCTTCAGGCACTTGCGGGCCGCACCAACATGGAGCCGCTTGTCGCACCGCAAAGAGCGCTATTTTCGCAACTTGGTCGTGCTGGCGAAAAGGCTGGACCAGCAGAATTTCAAGCGGACTTAACGGCACTCCTTAGCACGATGCCCGATAAAGAGCAATGGGCTGAGCGTGCGACACGCTGGATGACGCAAGCAATGGGCGTCGGCCTAGTTCATCCGTTAGACGTAAAAAACCCGCTGGAAACCGCCCATGCAATCTACCGGATGTTTCGCACTCAGGGCACTGAGGGGCGGGGAGAGATTGCTGGGATTCCAGGTATTATGAATGAACTGGTGGCAAAAGAAATCCGCGAAGAACGCGAGAAATATGGCCATCAAACTCGCACCGACCAACAGATTCGACAATATATTCAAGATGCGCTGAAGCAGCCGCAATGGCTCACGCCTCCCGATCCTAGTCGAGGCTTTCCTGGCAGAATCAATCCTTACGCCCTGTCCTATGGAGACATTTATCAGGCGTGGGTGGGTTATGCCACGACCCCACAAACGGAAAGAGCCGTCAATCAACGCATGGATGAGTATCGCGTCGGCCACGCACGAGAGACTTGGTTTCGCCTTTGGCGTGGTGCGGGACAAATCAGTGAGGGAGAGGCAGAACTTATTGACAATCTTCATGCCCTCATAAAGGGCGGAAAATTTGACGCACGAAACAAGAATCCATTGCTGAATATGCCCGGCGCACCACCACCATACCTGACCCATAGAGAACTGCCAGAATTAGAGGAATTCCGCAAGGCTCGCGGAGGAGACGCAAAAAAGGGAATCACCATTACCGAAACCGACCGGCCAGCATTGGAAAAGATTCTGAGCCGTGAATTTGGCGTTCCCTCAGACCTCGTACATAAGCAGTGGCAAAAGTATTTGGGGGCTAGTGGCGACATTAACGCCATGATGGGCGGTCCAGCTCAGCCGTTCAACATGCCGCCGTGGGGCCAGCCGCAATTCTCGTTTTCCTCGCTCTCCGGTTTCGCCAACAAGATGCAGACCGAGGCGGGTATCCATATCGACTACGCGCAAGAGACGGCCCAAGGAATGCAACAGGCCAACCAGCATCTAGCCCAGATTGCTCGCAACACTGGCGGCGGCAATGTGGACACGGTGGGCTCTCCAGCAATGGGACAGAACCTCCAGGGCATGCCCGCAATCTGGCAAGGCAACTAATGATCCCGACGCCGTTAAATTCACTGGCCGATCCGGCGGCCTTTCCGAAATCCTGCCAGGGGTTGCAGGACTTGTCTTGTTTCCCGCAAGGTGCGCTCTCCTCGGCCCAGGGCTTGGGCGGCATGCGGCGGTGGTACTTCAAACCGTGCAGTTCAAAGAGCACGAAAGCGAGAGTCAAGGAACTCAAAAATAAGCTTCAGGAGATTTGCGACTCGCACTGGCCCGACAATCCCGATTGCGTGCCTGTCACGGTGCAGTGGGGTGCGCCGGACGAGAAGGTTAACGTGCTAGGGGACGTGCAGGACATCAGCGAGGAACTGCCGCTGTTCGATCAGTACCTCATCGTCGCCCAGTACCAACTGCTGCACATCAGCGACCCCTGGCCATTCACCTGCAAGCCGAAGCACCCCAAGGGAACGGTGCTAACCTTGCAGGTCCGAGGCGGAGGGGAAATGCTCCAGATCGACCCCACGGCCTTTAGCAGCGGCATCGGCAAGGGAATGACCGGTTGCTTCACTGGAGTCGAACAGGCCCCGAACGAGACCTTCAATAGCCGCATTCGCATTCCCTTGACGGAATACCACATTACCTGCGACCGACTGAAGGACCAGCAGTTGTGCAACATCATGCGTGAGGAGCGGTCATGGCGTAAGCGTGAGGGGACCGTCAATGGCGATTGCCCCAAGGCGGACTATGCGCCCTTTGATCACCCCCTGTTTCTGAACGAAGCAGAAGGGACGCTGATGTTCGATACCTGGACGCTGGACCAGACCTTCGTGCCGGACACGAAGAACTGCCGGCGTTGGCGGCTGACTTGCGTGTTGAAGTGCCGACAGATTCCCAATGCGAAGGGGCCATACCCAGACGATTGCAATAAGGCGCAATACGCCGTGGGTTGGAATCATGAGTACAAGCGCGACAACTCCCCCAAGTCGCCGTTCGGCTGGCGGTTCATTATGATGCAGGACTACAACAAGATGGAGATGGGGTACACGCCACATGGGACGTGTCCAAAGGGCTGGGTGCCGCGCTATCCCTACTATCGGTTCGAGGATTTGTTCTGCGCGGACTACGACAGCGGCGGTTGCGAAGACGACGACACATTCACCTGTCCTGGCGTGGATTGCCGTGAGCCCCAGGATGGTAGTTCTGGCGGCAACACCGGCAGCAGCGGTGGCGGGAGTACCAGTGGCATGGAACAGCGATTGACGGAACTCTACTACGACGCTAAGAGTTCGGCGTCAAGAGCCGCCCAGCGGCACAACGAATTACCATGACAATCCCCTCGTTACCTCCGGTTCACGGCACACCCATCGGCAGCTTGTCGGATGTGGCCCGGATGGCATCGCGCACGGCCCAGAAGGTTCGCGCAGCACTCTCGCCGGATACGGGACTGGGGATGCACGCCATCTCCAGCACCAACTCCATTACCCTCTCACCGAACCTGCCTACGCGATTGATCTGCTTCGAGATTGTGACCTGCTGGCAACAGATAGGGCCAGCCAATTTCGGCCCCGGAATTCAAGGTCTATTTTGGGTCTGCAAGGGCAAACCCGTCACATTCTGGTGGGATTGGGGAAACCAGGGCAATCGCAATACGCCAGAAAATGTATTTTGGAAGGCCCTCGAAGTCAACCCGCCCGACCTGCTCACTGATTTGTGGTGGCCGATTGCCGGCCCGCCGCATGAGCCTCACAAGTGCCACCAAGGCAGCAGCAATAGTGAAGGCAGTACAGGTAGCGGGGCCAGCGCCAGCGGTCGTTTCGCTAGTGGACCTGCGGGATCACTAATCGCTGAGGCTGACTTCTCCGACAATAGCGGTCGCAGCGGAACAAGCCAAGCTAGTGGCAGCGGAACAAGCCAAGCCAGTGGCAGCGGCAGCGGCGGCGATAAACAACACCCCTGTTATTGGCAGGAAGCGCTCTACCCGCTTTATGGGCGCGGGCAATGGGTGTGGTGCGTGATGGACTACACCTCCCACACCTGGCGGGTGTTGCACGCTTATGATGACATCATTCGTGTGCGGTTGTTAAAGGACTTGCACTGCTGCAAGGAAGTTGACGCCCAGGTGCTCAGATTTCCTTGTGGCAAGCGGCACAGAACCAGTAAGTCATCCAGCACCAGCTTGCCCTCCGGTTGCCAAGGTGGCTTCTCCTTTTCATTTAGTGAGGGCTTGAGTGCCTTGAGTGAGTCATCCATTAGTAGTGGAACGACCCACTCTGACTCTGAAGGTTCATCCTCCAGTTTTCCGTCCAGTAGTGTCAGTTCCCAAAGCAGCTCGCCATCCAGCGGAAGTTCATCAATATCCAGCTCGCCATCCAGCGGAAGTTCATCAATATCCAGCTCGCTATCCAGCGGAAGTTCATCAATATCCAGCTCGCCATCCAGCGGAAGTTCATCAATATCCAGCTCGCCATCCAGCGGAAGTTCATCAATATCCAGCTCGCCCGCTTCAAGCTCATCACCCTCTAGTAGTTCATTGATTTCCGGCTCATCGAGTTGCCACCAACAAGGATGCCATGAGTCATCGGAGAGTCGCGGTTCATCGATTTCCGGCTCATCTGCTTCTAGTGGCCCAGTTTCGTCTGCGGGGAGCTGCCACGGCGGCTTCAGTTCGCAGTTTCCTGCTGCGGCTCCTCATAATGCTGCGCCATCCGCAACCAGCGGCCGCAGCGGAAGCAGCGGAGGCAGTGGAGGCAGTGGAGGCAGTGGAAGTCACGGCAATAGTTGGCAACGGACCTGTTGTCACGCGCAGCGCTGCTGCATCATCAAGGTCTGGGACCCGCTGGGAATCTACGAGGTTGACTTTCCGGACTTAGGCCACGCGCCGCGATGGGCCACAGCCTGGGCGAAACGCTGCGCCGATTCCGAAAAATTTGAGATTCTTAAATACGGACGATGTTGCGGGCGAGGCACAACGAGTTCATCACTATCGTCCATCTCGTCAGTTGTCATCAGTGGTAGCAGTATATCCATAGTCAGTGCTAGTTCCAGTACGCTATCGAGTGGTTCGTCGGCATCATCAAGTATCCCCAGTGGTTCGTCGGCATCATCAAGTATCCCCAGCGGTTCGTCGGCATCATCAAGTATCCCCAGCGGTTCGTCGGCATCATCAAGTATCCCCAGCGGTTCGTCGATTTCCGGCTCACCGAGTTGCC
>Ga0315289_10016601_pt1 | contig 10146 bp, 9 predicted proteins | sample YL17G11_40_MG_FD_203452 | JGI IMG/M metagenome (GOLD analysis project Ga0315289, IMG submission 203452) | Sediment microbial communities from Yellowstone Lake, YNP, Wyoming, USA - YL17G11_40 | ecosystem: Environmental > Aquatic > Freshwater > Lake > Sediment | place: USA: Wyoming | collected...
GCAGGAAGTGCGCCCGGAGGGGCTGCCGCCTTTTATTTGCGGTGGCATCGGGTTTCTCTCATACGAACTGGGGCGGGTCATTGAGAAGCTCCCCGGGACCGCGGTGGATGACCTCGGACTGCCCGAGCTCGCTTTTTGTCTTTTCGACCGGGTGATCGCCGCGGACCACCGCACCGGCCTTAAAGCGCTCATCGTAAGCGGGCCGGCCGGAAAGGACACCGAGCCGCTCGTCGCGGAAGCGCTCTCGTTGATCGAGCCGGGTGCGGCGGGGGGAGCCGCGGGCGGCCCGCCGCAGGCCGAGATTGGAACCCCACTCGAATTCGAATCCGGTTTCACCCGCGCTGAGTACATCGAGGCCGTTCGCAAGGTCAAGGAGTATATACTGGCCGGGGACATATACCAGGCGAACCTCTCACAGCGTTTCAGCGCGCCTCTCCTCGAACCGGCCTGGCACCTGTACAGGCGCCTGCGGAGACTGAACTCCGCGCCGTTCAGCGCTTACCTCAACTTCGGTGGATTCGCGGTGGCATCCTCTTCCCCGGAACGCTTCCTGAAGGTGAGGGGCCGGCGGGTGGAGACCCGCCCGATAAAGGGAACCAGGCCGCGCTCTTCTGACCCCGCCCGGGACGCCCGCCTGAAGGAGGAGCTCCTGTCAAGCGAGAAAGACCTGGCGGAGCTGTCCATGATAGTGGACCTCGAGCGTAACGACCTCGGCCGCGTCTGCGAGTACGGGAGCGTCGAGGTCGCCGAGCACGCGGCGCTCGAGTCCTACGCTACCGTCCATCACCTGGTCTCGACCGTAGTTGGTAACCTGCATGAGGGAAGGGATATTATTGACCTGCTGAAGGCAACTTTCCCTGGCGGCTCCATAACCGGGGCCCCCAAGATAAGGTCGATGGAGATAATCGACAAGCTCGAGCCGACCGAGAGGAGCGTTTACACGGGCGGTATCGGCTACCTTGGATTCGACGGCAACCACGACGTGAACGTCGCGATCCGTACGATGATCATCAGCGGTGGCAGGGCCTATTTCCAGGTCGGGGGCGGCATCGTGGCCGACAGTGACCCGGAAGCGGAGTACCAGGAGACCCTCGACAAGGGCAAGGCTATGTTCGAATCGATTACGGGGTCGCTTTAGAGGAAGCCCGGGAAGCGGGACCAATGGGGCAGAAAAAGCGTGTCGAAAAAGTCTTCATAAACGGCGATCTGGTCCCCGCGGGCGAGGCACGCATCCCCGTTCTTGACAGGGCGGTCCTTTACGGCGACGGCCTCTTCGAGACGGTGAGGGCCTACCGGGGCCACCCGTTCCGCCTGGAGCGGCACCTCGAGCGCCTCGAGGAAGGGTGCAGGCTGCTCCGGTTCGAGCCGCCACGAAGCGGGGAAGAGATAAAAGACGCGGTAATGTCACTCCTGGAAGAGAACGGCCTTGAAGGACCCGGCGATGCGTACGTCAGGATAACCGTGACCGGCGGGCCTTCAGCCGGGCCAAACGGGCTCCTTCGATCAGGACCCACCGGCCTTTTCATGATCGCGCAGCCCTACGACGGCTACCCGGAAGGCATGTACCGGGAAGGCGTTTCGCTCGTGATATCCGGGATCAGGCGGAACTCGAGCTCTCCCCTTTCGTCTCTCAAGAGCTCAAACTACTTGGACTCCCTGATAGCCCGTCAGGAGGCGCTGGACCAGGGGGCGGACGACGCGGTGATGCTGACAACTGCCGGCAACCTCGCCGAGGCGACCTCGTCAAACCTTTTCATGGTAAGGGAGGGCAATGTCTTCACGCCCGATATAGGATGCGGTTTCCTTCCGGGCGTAACCCGGGAAGCGATCATCGAGCTGTGCGGGGAGCTCGGGATCACGTGCACCCCGGTGATGGCGGGTACGGACGTGCTCCTCTCCGCCGACGAGGCGTTCATCACGAACAGCCTCATGGAGGTAATGCCCGTCAAGCGGATCGCCCGCAAGCAGGTGGGAAAGGCGTGCCCGGGCCGCCTGACCGCCAGGCTCGCCAAAGCCTACCGCGAACTGGTCGCGCGCGAACTCGGCTTCCAGGCTTAGGCCGGGCTCTCAGCCCGGATTCTTTTCCCCGGCTTTTAGTCCGGGCTCTCAGCCCGGATTCTTTTCCCCGGCTTTTAGTCCGGGCTCTCAGCCCGGATTCTTTTCCCCGGCCTGAGAGGCCGGGCTAAAAACCTGATAGGCCGGGCTTAATGAGTCACAATTTGAAGGCCTGCTTGATGCTGCCGGTGTCGCCCTTGCTGGTCGCCGTCTCAATCATCTGTATGTACTCGTCGAGCTTCCAGATGTGCGTGAGGAGATGATCGACCTTGACCTTCCCGCTCGTTATTAGCTCGGCCGCCCAGGCGTACGTCTTCTGGGTCTTTCCCTGGTAAGTCTCCGTGGAGGAACAGAACGTACCTTTTACGGCGAGCTCCTTCCACCACACGGGAGTCCAGTCGATGCCCCTGGGGACGGTGAGGCCCCCGATGACCACTATCCTGCCACCGGCCCTGGTCACGCGGATGGCGTCATCGATGGTCTCCCTGTGGCCCACGCAGTCAAAGACAAGATCGGGCCCTCCGTTTAAGAACCGCGGGCCTATCATCGGCTTCAGCACCTGGGCGTCGGTCAGCCGCGCGATCTCGGCGTATAGGTCGTCAACCTGCTTCTGCATGATGACCTCGTCCGCCCCGAATCCTCTGGCGATCTCAGCCTGGTGCGGGTAGCGCGCGATGACGATCACCCTGCAGTCAGAAAGCGCCTTCAGAGACGCCGTGGCCATCATGCCGACGATGCCGCAGCCGTAAACGAGCACGGTCTGGCCCGGCTCGGGCAGGTTCCGCATGACCGCATGCAACGAGCTAGAGAGGATGTCCAGCATTATCGCCTGCTCGTCCGTCATCTCGTCCGGCACCTTCATGAGCTGGCTGTGGTGGGCGACGAAGTACTCGCTCCAGGAGCCGCCTACCGGCGTGCAGAAACCCAGGTTGAAACCCTGTGGAAGCGTTCCCTCCCGCATGTTCAGGCACTCGGACGTGTCACCCCGCTGGCAAGGCCCGCAGGGCGGGTCTATGTCGCGCGCAGCGCATGGGAGCATCGGGTCCGCGACGACCCTGTCCCCCACCGCGAAGTCCTTAACCCCCGGCCCCGCTTCCACTATCACGCCGACGTTCTCGTGCCCCACCGTGTAAGGCATGGTCACGTACGGCTCGCCGAAAGGCGTGTCCTCCAGGAATATCATGCCGATATCGCTGCCGCACACGCCGCCGTAGATGGTCTTTATCTTCACCCAGTTCTCGTTTATGAGCTCCGGCTCGGGCACGTCGTCCATAAAGATGGGAGCGAGCGGCCCCTTGTAGTTGAGCGCCTTTATTATCTGTCCCGGCCCCTTCGCGATAAGATAGCGGGGGACGGTCGCGTTGAACCTGATTGCCTTCATCTTTCCCCCTTATTACTCCTCCGGAGCGGCCGGCGGTTGGCACATCGGCACGTCCGGAACCTCGTTGCCCATCACTCTCTCAATCGGCCAGAGGTAGCTTATCTCCCCTATCAGGTGCATTCCACCGTCCACGTAGAGCGTGTGCCCGGTGACCCAGTCGGAGAGTTCCGAAGCTAAAAAGGTGGCGGCTTTCGCCACATCCTCCGGCTTCCCGAACCTCCCGAAAGGTATCTGCCGCAGGATGCCGTCTTTTATCTCTGGGACGCTGAGCACCTCTTCCATGAGCGGTGTGTCTATGGCGGCGGGTCCCAGTGCATTGACATTTATCCCGTGCGGAGCGAGCTCAAGCGCCGCCGCCCTGGTGAGCATCATCACGCCGCCCTTGCTCGCGCAGTAAGGCACCTCGCCCGCCAGCGGCACCGTCTCGTTTATAGAGGACAGGTTGATTATCTTGCCGCCACGGCCCTGCTCTATCATCACCCTGGCGGCCTCCCTAGTGCACAGGAACGTGCCCTTGAGGTTCACGTCGATGACCATGTCCCACTCCTCGATGATGAGCTCATTGAGGGCGGACATGCAGCCCGTGCCGGCTGAGTTCACCAGGATGTCCACGCCTCCATACTTGGCGGTCACATTCTCGAACGCCGCTTTCACGGACTCCTCATCCGTGACGTCGATCTCCTGCGCGACCGCGGTACCGCCCGCGCCGTTGATCCCGGCCGCTGCTTCCTCAGCCATCTCGACCTCGAGGTCGGCTATCACCACCCTGGCGCCCAGCTCTGCGAACATCTCGGCTATGCCCCTCCCTATACCGGAGGCGCCGCCGGTGACGAGCGCGACCTTGCCATCAAAACTCAGTTCCATCTGACCTCCCCGTGCCGTCCCCCGGCAGGCTAGCTGCCGGTAGTGTTGTACTGGGAATACTCCCCATCGAACTCGGTCGGTATGGACTGCAGGATCTCCACCCAGCGCTCGGTCGAAGCCGAGCCCTTCAGGAGCTTGAGGAAATTGCCCTTCACCTTGAGCTTTCGCAGTGAGAGCGCCTTCACGGCGTTGAGGTGGCCCCTGAGGATATCGACCCACACCCCGTAGCGCGCCTGGAGGATAAAATCGGTTTTCTTCTCCCCTTCCCAGACCTCCGTGATCTTGCCCTCAACCATCTGGTAGCCGATCACGATATCGCTCTGGACGCCCTTGTCAGGCTCCGCCTTCAGCATCATCGTGTAGGAGTCCGTCTCGTTTTTCGCGAGCCTGCCGTGCTTCTCGTCCTCGTTCGTCCGCTTTTTGACTTCCTCCAAGAACTCCATCGATCCGAGCTTCATGATTCACCTCCAGTAACCGTCAAACCATTGTTTCAAGATGCGGGATCCGCCCGTTTAGCATATTCTTATTAAACGGCTACCTCAAGACTCGTTTCCTCCAGCGCCAAACCTCATCACGGCCCGAATAATTTGCCTGCGCTAGAAGAGCGACTATTGTGCAGAGAGCCTGGCGGAGGGAGAGGCGTTCGAACTCCTTCATCAAAGAAAACCGTTATCGACGTACCAGTCGTAGGCATCGTCCACCATCTTGGAGAGAGGCTGGATCTTATATCCGAGTTCCCTTACCGCCTTCGAGGAATCATAGTACGCTTTGCAGGACATGAACCTTGCCTGGCCCGGGTTCATCTCCGGAGGTTTCCTGGTGAAGTACGAGAGTGTCTCCATGACATACCCGTAAAGGACGAAGATCCCTCGAGGCATATCGTGTTTGGGCGCGTGCTTGCCTACCTTCGAAGCGATAGCCTCAAACACCTCCCTGTACGTGGCATTTACTCCGGCACAGATATAGCCTTCGCCAGGCCTCCCTGAAACAGCGGCAGCGATATGAGCCTTTGCCACTTCCGCGACATGGCCAAACGCAACACCGCCGGGGGGGCAGGCGGGCACCTTTCCATCGCGGAGGTCCGCGAACAGTCTTCCAAATTGAAGGGTAAAATCAAAAGGTCCCACCATGCTTCCGGGGTAGATAACAACTACCTCCAGTCCCTTATCGTTGAATTCCCTGACCCGTTTCTCGCCCTCGCGCTTCGTGTCGCCATAGTTGTACCCCATGTTTGCGTAGTTATATACTCCCCAATTCTCATCGGTTAAGCCGTCAGGATTGTAACCGAGGGCATCGACAGTGCCCGTGTGGATGAGCCTCTGGACTCCGTTCTTAAGGCAGGCATCGGCCACATTGACCGGTCCAAGGACATTTATCTCGCGCTGCCTGTCGTATGACTTCTTCCAGAATGATGTATCCCCGGCAACGTGAAATACGACATCAACGCCTTTTGTATGTGCTTCCATGTCTTCTATGTTCGTTACGTCGCCAAATACAATCTCAACCGGCAGGTCCTGAATGTATCCAGCCTCGGACCCAGGCAATCCGAGGGCCCTTACATCCCACTCCTGTTTTAATAGGTCATGCACCAGGTTCGTTCCCAAGAAGCCAGTGGCTCCGGTCACCAGACACTTCATGCGACACCTCCGTGTTTGTCCATGCATCGCCATATTAACCCATTTTAGAGCACTCGCGGCCGTGGACACGGGTTCGACATTACCCGGACTCCCCCTCGAAAAGCTCTTTTGATATCGACGAATCAGCGATGAACGCCAGAAGAAGCCGTATAATTAATCGTTAGTGCAACACGGGCCTGTCTGACAGCAGGGCAAGCAGCTGAAAGGGACGGTTCGAATGAGAAGAAAATGGGAACTGGTGCTGATTGTGAGTATACTGGTCGCGGCGCTTGCGGTCTCTGCCGGCTGCGGGAAGAAAGCGAAGAAGATTTCTCCGACGACAACGGGGAGTGAGGTCAAAATCGCTAACTTCGCCTTCAACCCCGGTGAGATCACGGTCACCCTTGGAACGGAGGTCACCTGGATAAACGAGGACAGCACCGTGCACACGGTCACCGACACGGACCTTGACAGCGGTGAGATCAAGCCGGGTGAGTCGTTCAAGTACACCTTCCCCGCTCCCGGGACTTACGAGTATCACTGCTCGATTCACCCGTCAATGACCGGGAAGGTCGTAGTGAGTAGCAGCGGTTCGACGGGCGCAACCACGCCGACGATGCCGTCTTCGCCTGAGCCGCCCCCGCCGCCTCCGGGTTATTAGTAAGCGCAGGGAATCCGGTGGAGTAAAAACCCTTGAGCTCGTATGACAATGGATAGAACGCTGAGCGACGCGGAGCTTTCTTCATACTTCGATGAGCTCCTGGAGACAATCGGGCTTCCCGGACTGCGGGAGCAAATCGAAGAGGACTGGCTTCTAAACGACGGGCTGAGGCTCCACCTCGACCTGTTTCTGTCTGAGCCCTCAAGCCCGGCCCTCGTGTTCTTCCCCGGCACGTCCGTCTATTCCATCTTCTACGCGGAGTTCATGCACAAGATACGGCTCAAAGGTTTTAACGTTGTCGGAATCGACCCACGGGGGCACGGGCGTAGCGAAGGCCGAAGGGCCAGTTACACGGTGAGTTCCCTCGTGAGTGACGCGAAGGCCGCCGTCAGCTATGCGATCGAGCGGTTCGGAGACAGAGTCGCCATCGCCGGCAGCAGCCAGGGAGGGATCGTCTCTTTCTACACGGCAGCCGCTGATGATCGCCTCAAGGCGGCCGTATGCCATAACGTCGCCGTTCTCGATAAGCCTGATTCGGTGCGGCTTACCCGCAACCCGCGTGTGTCGCTCTTCGTCAAGCGCCTGCTCCCGCTCGCTCGCCTTCTCCCCAATATGAGAGTACCGGTCTCGAGCTATCTCGACCTCAAGACCGAGACCACCAAAATCGGCGGCAACGCGTACGAGTTCATCAAGCGAGACCCACTCGCCACATCGAGCATAACCTTGGAGGCTCTTGCCTCCCTGACGACTACCCCGCCGCCGAAGCCGCCCGAAGGGATCAAGGTCCCGGTGATGGTCCTCCACGGTGAGCTCGATAACATCTTCCCCCTCGACTACGTCAAGGGTATCTACGACCGGCTGAACTGCGAAAAGGAGTTCTTGCTCCTTAAAGATACGCCGCACCTGATCATGACCGATTACGTGGATGAGCTTATCCCAAGCGTTACGACCTGGCTGAACCGCTTCTTGATAGAATAGAGGGGCGCCCGTAAAACGCCTCCGAAAAAGGAGATATGCACAATGAAGGAAGAGGAGATCAAGAAGGCGGTGCGGCAGGGCTACGCCGAGGTAGCGAAGACCGAAAGTACCTGCTGCACGACCGCGGATAGCTGCTGCGGCGGCGGCGCCGACCTGGCACAGGACATAAGCAGGAAGATAGGTTACACGGATGAGGACATCCAAGCCGTGCCGGAGGGCTCGAACCTCGGCCTGGGATGCGGGAACCCCGTCGCCCTCGCGTCACTCAAAGATGGTGAGACCGTGCTCGACCTCGGCTCCGGCGCCGGTTTCGACTGCTTCCTGGCAGCCGGGCAGGTAGGCAAGGAAGGCAAAGTGATCGGGGTTGACATGACCCCCGAGATGCTCGAGAAGGCGAGGGAAAATGCGAGAAAAGGCGGCTTCGAGAACGTCGAGTTCAGGCTCGGCGAGATAGAGCACCTTCCGGTCGCCGACGGCTCCGCGGACGCCGTCATATCGAACTGCGTGATCAACCTGGTCCCCGACAAGAGGGCCGTCTTCAATGATGCCTTCAGGGTGCTGAAGCCGGGCGGGAGGCTCATGGTCTCGGACATCGTGCTGTTAAAAGGGCTGCCGGACGTCATCTTGAACTCGGTTTCCGCGTACGTCGGCTGCCTCGCGGGAGCGATAATGAAGGACGAATACATCGGCGCGATCGAGTCCGCCGGATTTGCGGAAGTCGAGATAACCGAAGAGAAATCCTTCCCCATCGAGTTGATGGCGAACGACCCGACCGCGAAAGCGGTCATAGAGAACATGGAAATCCCGGGCGAGGAGCTGTCGGACATCGCTCAATCAGTCCTCAGTATAAGCGTCCGGGCCCTGAAGCCGTAAAGTAAACCAGGGCCAATCGTGCCGCGGGGCACAACCTGATCTGTTATTTCCTACCCGTTGCGTCAATAAGAAATGTACCCGAAAGCCCATTAGTTGACTCATAAAGAAATGTACCCGAAATCTTCCTCCTCTCTGAGCCGGTTTTCATACCGTTGAGCTTGGAAATCGGTAAGCGAACCCGGGGATGGAGCGAGGCCGTAGGCCGAACGTAATCCCCGGGACTCGGCCTGTCAGTTGATGCATTCCACAGCAACGGCGCACTCATCCTGGGTTTCCTCCTTGCCGCCCTTGAAGACAGCCCTCTTGTAGAGTCTGTCCTGGAGATCGAGTATCTTCCTCTTGAGCTCTGCCGGGTTGAGTTTGGCGTATTGTCTCCTGAGCTTCCTTTTGGTGAGTTCATCCACATCTGGCGACCCGAGCAGCCTCCTGTACGGGGTCTTGGGCTCGTCGTAGCGTTTTTTCACCTTGCTGCCCTCGCGGGTCTTCTCGATGAGCTTCATCTGGGGCAGGAAGAAGTTGCCGTAGAGACGCAATACATCGTAGAGCTCGTTCAGGATCGCGAGCTCCTCGTCGGTGTCGTATCTCATGTACCCCACGTTCCTCCTCACAGAGGTGTAGTTCTTCTGCTCCACGTAGCAGCCGTCGTTCTTGCGGTACGGCCTTCCCCTCGTGAAGGTGATCTTCTCCTTCACGCAGTACTCGCAGAGGTGAGCGTTGATGAACTCGCCCCCGTTGTCCGAGTCGATGCCGAGAAGCGGGAAGGGAAGCCTACCTCTTATCTCCTCTATGGCCTCGAACGTCCACACCCGGGCCTTGTTCTTCACCGCCCTCTGCTCGTTCCATCCCGACGCCACGTCGGTGGCGTCAAGGCTCTGGCAGTAGTCCCCGCTCGCGTTGCCCCCGTCGTGGCCCACCAGGTCTATCTCCAGAAAGCCGACCCTGCAATCGTCCCAGTCTGCGAAGGTGCGTATGGTTATCTGGTGTTTGAGGAGGCTGCCGGGCCTGGTCTTCGACCGGCTCTTGAGCTCGAACTTCTTTCTCTCTCCTCTAAGTAGCCTGTCCGCCGTGGAGGCGGAGATAGAAAGCAGCTTCTTCCTCACCTCGTCTGTGAGCTTGATCTCCCCGTGCTTCTCGAGCTTCTTCACCGTCTCGGGCAGCACGGCGGCGAGCCTCTTTCCGCAGGGGCAGTCCAGAATCGCCCATATCTTGACCAGCGGCTTCCTGACCTCACTGGTGTAGACGGGCCTTCTTCCATGGCCGCGGTATGGCCTAGGCCTTCCCGGCGGTGACTTGCTGCGCCTCTTACCAGGGCCCTTTTTGAGGACCCTGCCGGCATACTTCCGGTTGTACTCGGTGGTGGCACAGAACTCGTCCAGGATCTTGCCCTTCTCCTTCTTTGAAGCCTTCCGGTACCTGCCTGAGACCTCTTTGCTGATTCTTACCCTTGTTGCCATGTCCAGCGACACCTTTCTCACCTCCGGGATGGATAGCTTTCCTACCCGGAGAAACGGTTTTTTAGTAGATCTTTTGGATACATTTTGTTTTTGAGGCAACGAATCCGTTTGGGATACATTTATTGTGAGTCAATGCGGCTTATTGCATATTTGACCGAATTGCATTATACTACCCGGCGATGCGCAGCGATGCGCGGGAGTGACGGTTTTTCTGTTAGGTGCTTGTACAGAAGTTTTTATGAGTTTCCGAGGAGACCGCATCCT
>Ga0315289_10016602_pt1 | contig 10146 bp, 2 predicted proteins | sample YL17G11_40_MG_FD_203452 | JGI IMG/M metagenome (GOLD analysis project Ga0315289, IMG submission 203452) | Sediment microbial communities from Yellowstone Lake, YNP, Wyoming, USA - YL17G11_40 | ecosystem: Environmental > Aquatic > Freshwater > Lake > Sediment | place: USA: Wyoming | collected...
CGCACGTCGCCGAGGGCGGCGACCCGCTCGCCGTGCTGGATGATCTCGATGCCGCCCTGCTTGCCCTCGGGGTAGATATCGTGGAAAACCAGGACCGAAAGCCCCTGCTTCTCGAAATACTCCGCGGCATTGAGGACCCAGCCGGATATGGCTCTTGCTGCCTTTTCTTGAGGGGTTTCAGCCGCGGACGGGGCGGGAGGCGGCGCTAGGATGAGAACGAGGACCATCGCCAGGATCGCGGTCGCTGATTTCATGGTGGGGCTCCTGCGTGCGAGTATATCGGCGCCCGCGCTGCGCTGTCAATCATCCGGCCGGCAAGGCGGGCTGGGAAATATTGACTTGGCTCGTCGGCCCATGCTATATAAGGGCCACTTAAGGTCATCCTTCAGGGAACGAGAGAACCGGTGTCCGGAATGGGGGATGTTGCGTAAACCATGGTGAACCCCGGGGATAAAATCCAGCATTACGAGCTCATCCGGCTCCTCGGCAAGGGGGGCATGGGCGAGGTTTACCTGGCCCGGGACAGCTTCCTCGACCGGAACGTGGCGGTCAAATTCCTGCCAGATGAGATGCACATGGACCCGAACGCTCGGGAGAGGTTCCTCAGGGAGGCCAAAGCGGCCGCGGCCCTGGACCATCCGTTTATCTGTAAGATTTTCGAGGCTGGGGAGCATGAAGGGAAATCCTTCATCGTCATGGAATACATCGCCGGCGCGACCCTGAAGGATAAAATAGCCGAAACGCCCCTCAGCTTGGGCGCCGCTCTTAAAGTGGCCCTCGAAGTCGCCGAAGCCCTCGAAGCGGCCCACGAGAAGGGGATCGTCCACAGGGACCTCAAGCCCTCCAACTTGATGTGCACTCCCCAGGGTCATGTCAAAGTCATGGATTTCGGACTGGCTAAGCATATCGTTTCGGAAATGGGGGCCGGAGCCTTGTCCCAGACCTTGACCAGGACCATGACCGCGGGTCCGGCCGAGATGTCCATTACGGGAAAAGGTGTCGTCGTCGGAACGATCGCTTACATGTCACCGGAGCAGGCCAAAGGCGCACCTGTCGACGCCCGGACGGACATTTTCTCCCTGGGGATCGTGCTGACGGAAATCGTCACGGGAAAACATCCCTTCGATAGGCCGACCCCGGTCGAGACGCTGACAGCCGTCCTCCGCGACACCCCTCCGCCGGTCCATGTCAAACCGAAAGTTTTGAATCCCGCACTGGGACGGATCCTCAACAAAGCCCTGGCCAAAGACCCCGCCGCCCGCTATCAGAAAATCTCCGAGATGGGCGCAGATATTCGAGCGCTCCTGGCGGATATAGAACCGAGGAGCTGGTTCGGGCTGCGGGGCTGGCGTGCGAGGGCTGCGGCGATCGCTGGCGTGGCCCTCATCCTGGCGTTGGCGGGGATCGTCGTTCTCAGGCCGAAAAACGGGTCGGCGCCGCCGGCAGGGCCGAAACCGATCAAAGTGCTCATCGCCGACTTCGAAAACAAAACAGGGGATCCCGTTTTCGACGGCGCCTTGGAACAAACGTTCGCCATCGGCCTCGAGGGGGCTTCGTTCATCACCGTCTTCGACCGGGCCCAAGCGCGCGACCTATCGAAAAAACTGAACCCTGGCCAGGCTGGGCGTCTGGACAAGCAGACGGCGCTTCTTTTTTCGCAAAGGGAAGGGATCAACGTCGTCGTCTGCGCGACCATCGAACCCGCAAAGGGCGACAGCGGATACGCCATCCGGGTCGAGGCCCTGGACGCCACGAGCGACAAAAGACTGTCGCAGACCTCCCGGACGATCGCCACGAAAGCCGAGGTCCCGGCAGCCGCGGGAGCGCTCGCCGCCAAGCTCCGGGCGGACCTCGAGGGGATACCCGCCGAGTCTATTCAGTCCATGGCGCGAGAGACGTTCACGGCCTCTTCACTCGAGGCGATGAAGGCCTACCAGGCGGCTCAGGACTTCGCCAACAGGGGAAGGGACGACGACGCCATACGCGAGTATTTGAAAGCCGTCGAGCTCGACCCGAAATTGGGGCGGGCCTACGCTGGCCTCGCGGTCGTTTACCGGAACCGGGGAGACCTGGAAGAGTCCAAGAGATACTACGAAAAAGCCATGTCCTTGCTCGACCAGATGACGGAGCGGGAAAAATACCGGACGCGGGGCGGCTATTACTTCGTCAACCGAAATTTCAAGAAGGCCATCGAGGAATACCGTGCGCTCGAGGAGAAGTTCCCGGCCGACCCGGCGGGCTACACGAACCTGTCGCTCGCTTACTTCTATGCCCGCGATATGACGCGCGCTTTCGAGGAGGGCAAGAAGGCGGTCGACGTCTCCCCCGGCTTGGTAACGCCTCTTTATAATCTTGTTTGGTACGCCATCGGTGCCGGAAAATTCGATGTGGCCGAGGCGGACGCGCTGGAGGTTGCGAAGCTCGACGCGGCGTTCGCCGAAGCCCACGTCTGTCTCGCGCTTATTCGCCTCATCCAAGGGAGGAACGCTGAGGCCGTCGCTGAATACCGTCATATCGAAAGCCTGGGGCCGTATGCTGCCTCTCTCGCGGCCGCTGGCCGGGCCGACCTTGCACTTTACGAGGGACGGCTGGAGGACGCCCGAAAAATCCTCGAGGGCGCGGTGGTGGCGGACATCAGGAACGACCTGAAGTCCATGGCTTCGCTGAAAAAAATCGGATTGGCCCAGACGCTTTTAGTCCAGACAAGAGTGGACGAGGCCGTCAAGATGGCCGAAGACGCTCTTGCAGGAAGCAGGAATGAAATCATCCTGTTCTCGGCCGGAGTGCTCTTCGCGGAAGCGGGGAAGGAGGACCGGGCGAGGCAACTTGCGGAGGACATGAACAAGCTACTTCAGCCGGAGCCTCAAGCTTACGCCAGTCTCATCGAGGGAGAGCTCTTCCTGAGGAAGGGCAGAATGCCCGAATGCATCAAATCGTTCCATGAGGCCCAGTCGGCCGTCGACACCTGGATCGGGCATCTGGCGCTCGGCCGGGCTTATCTCGAAGCAGGGCAGTTCACGGAGGCCCATTCGGAATTCGAGCTGTGTCTGACCAGGAGGGGAGAAGCGGCTTCGCTCTTCCTCGACGACCTGCCCACGCTGCGTTATTTGCCGCAGGTTTACTACTATCTCGGCCGGGCCCAAGAGGGCTTGAAGATCCCGGCGGCCAAGGATTCGTACAAAAAATTCCTGGAGATCAAGATCCTGGCCGCAGGCGACCCCATGGTCGAGGACGCGAAAAAGCGGCTAAGTCAGATCTAGTTTCGCGAAACCTTCCCTGTAACTGACTAGAATCCCTCTTTTCGATACTTGAAGGTCACTATATTAAAGTGCGGGGTTATCGGGCCTATGACTTTGAACTCGGACTGGCCCGTGACGAAAATAGCCCCCGTGGCATCGACTGCGACGGCTTTAGCTCTATCCTCCCCGGGGAGACCGCCGCGGAAGAACGTCAGCCATCTTCCAACGCCTGAGCTGTCATATTTAATCGTCGCGAATTCGGTTATGAGGTCGGCTCCGGTACTCCAGCCGGTGACGTAAGCGTTCCCCGAGGCGTCCAAAGCGATCCCGGCGGGCGCATCGTCGAGGGAAGACGTGCCGTTGAACCTCCTGATCCAGACCACGGTCCCGTCGTCCCCACCGTACTTGATCGTGGCGAAGTCCCGGTTCGTCGTCGGACCTCCATAGCTGTCCCCGGTCACATACACGTTTCCCTCCCAATCGATCTCGACTCCGACAGGCATGTCATCACTTCCGCCCGGGCCGTTATAGGTCTTTGTCCATAGGCGGTTCAGGCTTGTATCGTATTTGATGGTGACGAAATTGCTGCCCGCCTCATAGCCGTTACTCAGGCCGGTTACGACGATGGCCGTCCCTCCTGGGAGGTCGGATCGAATTGCGATGTCCGTGGCCTGCGAGATGTCGGTAAATCCCGGGAACAGGGTGTCGGTATACCTGTCGACGAAGAGCTGGCTCCCGTCGGAGCCGCTGTACTTGACCGTTGTCATCTCCGTATCGACCGTAGGTATTCCACCCGAGACGATAACGCTTTCTCCCGTGACGTAGACATCTCCGGAGCCATCAATGGCCATCGCGAACGGCCAGTCTCCGCCTCCGTTGTCGTACGCCGTCGTCCAGGCTATGGTTCCGGTGGGATTGTACTTAATGGTCAGCCAGTCGAAATCCGTTCCGTTGAAGCTCCGCCCTGTCACGTATATCCCGGCCGAATCCAGCGCGATCGCGTGGGCCATGTCCTCGCCATTGACGGCATCCCTGTTATACCTCACCGCCGTCCCCGCCCAGACGGCATTGCCGGCGCTGTCGTACATGATTGTGGCATAATCACGTCCTGTGCTTATCCCCACGCTCGACCCCGTCACGTAAACGTTGCCCGCAGAATCCACGGCGATGGCCTCGGGAACATCGTCCCCGTTGCCCGGGCCGTCGTAGCGTGTCTCCCAGAGTTTGACCCCGGCCGGGTCGTACTTGATCGTCAGGTAGTCCGAATTTCCGCTGCTATTCACGCTCGAGCCCGTGACATAGACGTATCCAGAATCATCCACGGCAACGGCCACGGGGTCATCATCGCGATTGGCGGGGCCGTTGTATTCCGCATGCCAATCCTCCAGTTCAGGGCGATACTTGATCGTGGCCAGATCGGCGCCCGTGCCGTCTCCGTAGCTCACGCCGCCGACATAGACGTTCCCGGCGGCATCCAGGGCCACTTCATGGGCAAAGTCGTCACCCGTTCCGGACCCGTGATAGCGCCGGATCCAAGTTTCTTTCCCCGAGTTTGAGTATCTAATCGTGACGAATTCCTCGCTCCCTGTCCCTTCCGAGCTTCCGCCCGTCACGTACAGGTCTCCCGATGGATCGAGCGCCAGTTCAAAGGCCTCATTGTCGCCGTCACCGAGCCCGTTGTACTTGGCCCGCCAGAGCTCTTCGCCGTTGGAGCTGCTGTAGCGGATGGTCATAATGTCCCTCAGGACGCCGGTCCGCTGGGACCAGCCCGTCACGTAGGCGCTCCCGTCGGGACCCAGGATCAGCTCCTGGACCGAGTCTGAGCCGGTGCCCGCGCCGGTGTACCGCGACACCCAGAGCTCGTTCCCGGAAATGTCGTACTTGATCGTCGCATAATCGTTGCCGGTCTCGGACCCCTCGCTGTTCCCCGAGACATAGACGTTCCCGGCCGCATCCACGGCCAGCTCGTTGGCCACATCGCGGCCTTCACCGGGCCCGGCGTACTTGGCCTCCCAGAGCATTGTCCCGGAGCTGTTGTACTTCAAGGTGATATAATCGGCCTCAGTCCCGTCGCCGCATTCTCCCGACACGTAGACATTGCCCGAGAGGTCCACCTCCACCTCGAAGCCCACGTCGTAATCGTTGGCCGTCCCGTTGTAAATGGCCCTCCAGACCTCGGCTCCAGTGGCGGAGGCATACTTGATGGTCGCGATATCGCTCTTGCCGCCGGTCCCGTTGGCCAGGCCGGTGACATAGACGTTCCCCGAGGTGTCCATGGTCACGCAATAGACCGAATCAAAGCCTGCCGCGAGGCCCCCGTATCGTGCCGCCCAGAGCTGGTTGCCAGCGCTGTCGTACTTGACCGTGGCATAGTCCTGATCCCCGCCGGCACCCCTGCTCTCTCCGGCTACGACGACGTTCCCCGCAGGGTTCACGGCGATGGCGTTGGGCATATCCTTTCCGTTCCCGGGCCCGTTATACGTGCGTTGCCAGAGCATGTTCCCGGAGGGGTCGTACTTGATGGTCACGAAATCCGTGTTCCCTGTGCTGATGGTCGTTTCTCCTGCGACGTACACGTTCCCGGCCCCGTCGAGGGCCAGAGCCCGGAAATGATCGAACCCATTCGCCGGACCGTTGTACCTCGCTACCCACTCTACGGCCGAAGGCGGAGGCGTCGGGGAGACGATGAAGGTCACGGGAAGTTTGAATGGGTTGTTCGCGGCGTCCGGGTCGTAGACCGTTATGAAACCCTGATAGGTGCCGATGGAGAGGCCCGAGTTGTTGACGGCAACGTCATGACCCTTCTGGTCGGACGGAGACGTCGAGGTCCCGCCTTCCGGTGTAACAGTCAGCCAATCCACGTCCTTCGAAAGTGTATATTCGAGAGTTCCGCCTCCGGCATTCCAAATGGTCAGAGTCTGATTAGCGGGCAGTTCTCCCGGGAGGGCATGGAAGGTCAGCGACGGCGGATAGGTCCCGACCTGAGGCAGCGGCGTGACCCACGGAGGGCCGTCTTCGGGTAGGGCGAATTCGGGCGTTGTGTCTCCCGTATTGATCGCTTCCGCCTCGACGTAGGCCGTGACGGTCTGGGTGTTGAAACTGATATTGTCGGTCGTGTCGTCGTCCCAAACGCGGAACGTGATGTAGGCTTCCTCGCCGGGCGCCAGGTAGAAGGCCACGTCCTGAGGGATTTCCCCGTTTGTCGTCAGGTTCGTTGCCTGGGCCGTCGAGCCCTGACCTTCGTCCGGGACGTTGTTCATCACCCGGGGATTCATGACCCGCGGGTTGGTGATGTTGACTAGGAGTTCGTCATCCTGAATTTCGTAGAGCCCGCATTGGTAGCCTGCGGGCGTCACGTGCGCTTTGTAAACAAGAACCTGGCCGATGAGGGCTCCAGTGCCGGAGAAATATTGATCATAAGTGGAAACGATGTCGAACTTGTAGGCCGATGTCGTGTTGCCTTCGTTCGATACCAACCAGGTGACATCGGTCAAGGCCGTATTCATGACCCGGGGATTCATGACTCGTGGATTTGCGACCTCATAGCTGACGATACTGTCGTTCATGACGCGTGGGTTCATGACCCGGGGATTCATGACCCGGGGGTTCATGACGCGCGGGTTCATGACCCGGGGGTTCATGACGCGCGGGTTCATGACGCGCGGATTCATCACCCGGGGGTTGGGCTCGTTTGCGTTGCCGAGGTCGTAGTTCCAGACGCGCGGGTTCATGACTCTAGGATTGTGTTTCTCGAAGCCTAGATCTGCCGACGGGATGTCCGGGTCGCTGACTGGCAAATTGGTCGCATCCGGGTTCAACAAGGCGTAGCCGACAAAAAGCCCGCCTTCATAGACGTTGATCTTCACTGGAAGGATTTGGCCGCCGGCTTCGTCGACGAAAACCGTGCAGGAGTAGGACGAATAGGCGGCAACGGCAATGTGCAGGCTGTCCGTGTCACCGGTTTGAGTGAACGAGGCGATGTTCCCTCCAAGTCCGTCCAGCGCCACTTCAAACTCCTTGTCGAATTCCGTCGAGTTCTTGACGATCACGACGAATGTTCTTCGCCCTCCGTCAAGGTTCTCGGCGATGTCAAGTTGTTTTGTGTTGCCCGGAGAGCCGACGAACACTCCTTTGCCGATATTAGCGGTGTAGACGTTCTGGTTCCGTAGGCCGGCCCCATTCGAATTCCCGCAGGGATTTTGCTGGGCGAAAAGGGCGTCCTGGTCCGAATTCGGCGGAGCGTATGTCACCCAGTCGCCCCACCAGCCGTCGGCCGGCGGACGCACATCCCGGTTATCGGTCCAGGCCGAGTGAAATTCCACCGGGTGTCCAGCTCCTGCCGTGTTATAAGCCCAGGAGCCGTTGGCCACGGGCGGGGGAAGAATGAGAGGAGCCGGAGCGAGGTCGATATAGTCGCCGTGGAAAGACCTCGTGCCCAGCTGGAATAGGGGCAGGTTGGGGGGGCTATATTCGGCTTGGACGGCCTTGTAGTAGCCGCCTTCTTCGACGGGATTTCCGTCCTCATCCAATTTGAGGAAAAACAGGTAGCGCGATACCTGGTGCGAGCGGCTGACAATCGGCGCCAAGCCCGGAATCGCTTCGGTGGCCCGGACGTCGATCGTCTGACGGTTGGGATAGGCGTCCGCCACGACTCCGGTGTTGTCGTCCGGCGATAGCGTTTCTCGTTGGTCATACCAAGCGAGAAGAAGTCGTCCGGCGGCGAAAGTCATCGATGGCATGAATTGATTGCCTTTGAGGGGTTGGCCGACTTCGTCAGTCGTCTCGATGGGCGTGGCCGAGCCGCTCCAGACAATGCCATCCGGCGAGGTCTTAATGACGATCCTCGACTGGCCGGCCGGCCCGTTCATCCTCTGCGCCCAAGCGATGTGGACGACGCCGTTTCCGTCGATGGCCATGGTCGGATAGCTATTGGTCCGGAAGCTGGAGCCAGTTTGAGCCTGGTCAAATGGGTAGAGAAGGGTTTCTACTTCAATAGGCTTGGTGAAGGTCTGACCACCGTCGGTGGACTTGCAGATGACGATGCCTCCGGGTGTTGTTCCAAAGGCGAAACGCCGGAATGCCACGTAAACGGTGTTTCCCGTGGGATTCTTCAGGTCGATGGCAATGATAGGTCTCTGGATGATGTGTTGGCTCTCGCTGAGCTTGATCGGCTTGCTCCAGGTCTGGCCGGAGTTCGTGGACCGGGCTAGCATGAGACGGCTGCGGATGTTGACGTCGAAATTTCCGAGAAAAACGGTATAAGCAAGATAAACATTTGAGTTGGGAATCGATTGTCCGTAGATCGTCGATGTCCCGGCAAGCCCGCTCCGCGGAATATCAACCGCAACGGTAGGCATGTCGATGAACTGGCCGGAGTTTCCGGTATCGACAACCCGCGTATCGACGTACTTGATGGGATCATCCTTCGGGACGCGATGATTCCATTGTCCATTGTTATCCAGGATCTCATCGAACTTGATTTCCTCGAGGTTGTTGTTGTCAATGAACCGGGCGAGGAAGACCGCGCCCGCCCCGCCGGCCCGGTTGAAGGCGATGCCGCTGTAATAGAACATGCCGTTCGATCCTGCCCTCACGCTCGGGTCGCATGCGGCGTCAAAGCCGTGGATGGGAGAGGCAAGGCCTTGCAGTGAAGAATCCTGGGGATACCCCGGTAGAAGTGTCGTTATCCAGGATTGGCCTCCGTCGAAGGACTTGAAGAGCCCGAGCCAGGCGTCACGCGCGGCCGCCTGCGGCGGGATCCCAGGCACTTTATAGTTGTCGGGCATGTCGATCGTCCGATAGTCGTTGGCCCCGGCCAGAAGATGCATCGGATTCCGGCTCGACGCGGCCAGAGAGGGCTCGTTCTGTCTCTGGAGCCACGGATCGCCCCAGGGCAGACGTGTCCCCGAGACCATGTTGACGTTCCGGCCGGCGAGAAGACCCGTATTCTGCGACTGGTCCGCAGGCGGAGCTGCCGATTTCATCGGAATTCCGGCCAGGGCCAAAACCAAGAGGACGAGAAGAAAATACGGCCGCAGACGACGTGTAGACATGTTACCCTCCTTACGCTTCGGCGCAGAAAGTTGGGCTAAGCTCCAGATAAGGCTATCTTATCGGGCTTAGTGGAGCATAAGTGAAGTTGTGGTGGGTGAATTTTAAGAGAAAAAGACAGATCCCCCGAGACCGAATGTTGTTAATAACTCCTCCCGCCTTCCTAAACTCAGCATCCCTATATATAGGAGCCTGAATTCCGATTGTCAAGCCCTATTTGACTACTTCAGCTCTTTCTCGACCCGGGCGACGAGCTCCTTGATATCCGGCTGTTCGGGGTTGAGGCGGAGGGAGGCGTTGAGGGCGTTGAGGGCGTCCTTCTTCTGGCCCGTCTTATAGAAGCAGAATCCCAGGGTGTTGAGGAGCTGGGTGTCGCTGTCGTAGATCTTGTTCCCTTCGAGAAGGCTTTGGATGGCCGGGCGGTATTCGCCCTTGTCCTTGAGGGCGCGGCCCTTGATCAGGAAATAATCGAAGCGAAAGTTCGCGGAGTCGGCGAGGGCCTCGACGAGCCCCAGGGCCTCGTCGGTTTTCCCGGCGCGGACGAGGAAATCCGCGTATTGGACGATGCCTTCCGGATATTCCGGCTTCAGGTCGTGGGCCTTCCGGAGCGCGGCCTCGGCCTTGGCCAGGTCACCCATCTTATCGTACTGGATGGCCAGACCGTAATAATAGAGAAAATTGTTCGCGGCTGGCAGGGGTTTGACGATGGTCACGGGGTGGGGGACGAGCGCCGCTGGGGACAGGATGAAGGGCGCAGAGGCCTTGTCCAGGACCTCGCCCGCGGCGTTCTTCAGGGTGAAGCTCACCTCGTAATAATCCGGTGGGAGTTCCCGGACCGGGGCCTTCTCGAGGAAGG
>Ga0315289_10016603_pt1 | contig 10146 bp, 11 predicted proteins | sample YL17G11_40_MG_FD_203452 | JGI IMG/M metagenome (GOLD analysis project Ga0315289, IMG submission 203452) | Sediment microbial communities from Yellowstone Lake, YNP, Wyoming, USA - YL17G11_40 | ecosystem: Environmental > Aquatic > Freshwater > Lake > Sediment | place: USA: Wyoming | collected...
TGGTAATTGGTTTATCCCGTATATTTTTTGTCTTTTCGTTGCTTCTTCTTCTTTCAGACCTTCTCTAGAAACATCAAGTTTCCTCAATATTTCTCCAACAGACAAGTTATGATAGGGTAGAGCCATAAATTTCTTGATATTTACATTTTAACATAATTTTAGGTTAAATAAAAACAATTTTCCCTTGTGTGGGAAAATTGTTTTATACTAAATCAATATTATTGATATTCAAAATCAATATTCTTATTATAATCTAAGTAGTCACATTATTTGTTGTTTGAACGACAAAGATAACAATAGCCCAAGCTAACAACACGACAATTAGTCCAATTACCGCCGCTGTAATAATCTTTTTTGCCGAAGCAACTTTTTCTTCGTTCCCACCAGCTGTCATCCAAATGAAACCGCCATATAAAATCATAATGACAGCGATTAAGCCTAAAAATCCAAGAATCCATTGAACAATTTTAATTACAGATGAAGCTAAATCAGCTGTGCCTAAACCAAAGGTTGATCCGTAAGTTCCTATATTTACCTGAGCAAAAACTGTGAGTGGCAGCATTAAACCAATTAAAGTAAATAAACTAACAACTTTTTTTAATTTCATAGTGTCAAGTATTAAATATTAACGCCTCCAAAAAATCGACCTTTATATCTATTTTACACTTTTATAAATATTTGTCAAGCCCCATTTTAGTATTTCTTCTTCGTATAAAAGTAAAAAAAGGCAATGAAACAAACAAGCAAAATGATTACTATAATACCTCCGCCAGATAAACTCATATTTTTTATCAGTTAATTTTATTTAAATATCTAAAAGTCTCACTTTCTTGGTGAGCCGTGCAGGATTCGAACCTGCGACACCCTGCTTAAAAGGCAGGTGCTCTACCAACTGAGCTAACGGCCCGTTTTTATACTACGATAATAATTTTAGCAGAAAAATATGAATTAAGCAAGAGTTTGATATAAAAGTGGAAAACTTGTGCAAATATATCCTTGCTTTGTTATATCATTTATTATACTATTATAAGGCAACCTATGTCGGAAAATCAAATAGAAAATTTACCGCCTCAGAACATTGAAGCAGAACAATCAATTCTTGGCTCAATTTTAATTGACAAGGACGCTATTGTCAGGATATCGGATATTATTAAGCCTGATGATTTTTATAAGGAAACTCATGCGATTATTTTTGACGCTATGCAGGAATTATATGAAAAAAGAGAGCCGCTTGATGTACTATCGCTTTCAAATAGATTAGAAGAGAAGGGCCAACTCGAGCAAATTGGCGGAAGAGGTTATCTGGTCAGTTTAGCAAACACAGTTCCAAGCGCGGCGCATGTAGAAAATTACGCGCAAATAGTCCAAAAAAAGGCGACTTTGAGAAGATTGCTGGAAGCCTCGCATGAAATAAATAACCTCGCCTCCCAAATGTCTGAAGACACAGAGGCACTCCTTGATAAGGCTGAACAAAAAATTTTTGCCATCTCCCAAAAATATCTAAAGAAAAAATTTTTGCCGATCAAATCAATTTTAACTGAAGCCTTCGACAGAATTGATGATTTACATAAAGAGTCCGGCAAGTTAAGAGGAATCCCCACTGGTTATGCTGAGCTGGACAATAAATTGGCCGGCTTGCAAAAATCTGATCTCATTGTCTTGGCTTCCCGACCGTCGATGGGCAAAACATCTTTGGCCTTGGACATTGCCCGCCAAATAGCCACTAGAGCCAAAGTACCAGTCGGTATATTCAGCTTAGAAATGTCGAAGGAACAACTTGTCGATCGTATGCTCTGCGCTGAAGCTAATGTTGATCTTTGGAAGATGCGTACTGGCCGCTTGTCAGAAGATGAGGACTTTACAAATATCGGCCATGCCATGGGCACGCTTTCCGAAGCGCCTATCTTTATTGACGACTCAGCGACAGCCAATATCATGGAGATCCGCACGAAGGCGCGACGCTTACAATCTGAAAAAAATCTGGGCCTGTTAATAGTTGATTATTTACAGCTAATGGAAGGCCGCTCCGGAACAGAAAATCGTGTCCAAGAAGTGTCAGAGATCACTCGTTCATTAAAAGCCGTGGCTAGAGAGCTAAACATACCAGTTATTGCCATCTCACAACTTTCACGCGCTGTTGAAGCAAGACCTTCTAATGTACCGAAGTTAGCTGATTTAAGAGAATCTGGGTCTATTGAACAGGACGCTGATGTGGTGATATTTATATATAGAGAAGCTATGTATAAAAAAGACCTACCACCTGAGCGGAAAAATCTTGCCGAGGTTTATATAGCCAAGCATCGTAACGGACCAACAGGTATGATTGAATTATTTTTTGATGAAAATAAAGTAAGCTTCAAAAATCTGGAAAGAAAAATAGAGGCACAATAATATATCAACCAGTCAGCCATAGAGCCATAAAGCTATATAGCTATAAGGCTTTACGGCCTTAAGGCTAAAAAAGAATATGTTCGAAAAAATAAAACAAATGAAAAATCTGCGTGACCAAGCTAAGCAGATGAAAGGCGCTTTGGACCAGGAAACAGTTAATGCTTCAGCTAATTCAGGCAAAGTAAATTTGGTGATGAATGGCAGTCAGGAAATTGTATCAATTGACATAAACCCAGAATTATTAAACCCCGAAAAAAAGGAGGAGCTGGAAAAATCAATAAGAGAGGCTTTTGAGGACGCTCATAAAAAGGTACAAAATCTCATGGTACAAAAATTTCAGTCCTCAGGTTTTAATTTACCAGGGTTATAAAATGACAAAATATCCAAATATAATTCAAAATCTTATTGATGAATTTTCACATCTTCCAGGTCTTGGCCCAAAATCAGCGGAACGGCTTGTTTTTTATTTACTTAAACAACAGAATGAATTTCTTATTAATTTAGCTGGCAATATTACCAGTCTAAAAAAATATATTAAAACATGCTCATCTTGCTTTAATTTTACAACCAAAGACCCCTGTGAAATTTGTTCTGACTCCAAAAGGGACAAAAATACTCTTTGTATTGTCGCTCAACCTCAAGATTTGTTGGTTATCGAAAAAACAGGTGAATTCAATGGTTTATATCATGTTTTGGGTGGCGTTTTAAATCCCTTGGAAAATATAACGCCAGATAAAATAAGAATAAAAGAATTGATCAATCGCCTTAAAAATACTAAAATAAAAGTTAAGGAAGTTATTTTAGCCTTAAACCCTGACCTGGAAGGTGAATCAACATCGATTTACTTAACGCGACAGCTTAAACCATATAAAATAAAAATTACCCGATTGGCCAAAGGCCTGCCCATGGGTTCTGATTTAGAATATGCCGATGAAGTCACAGTCTCAAATGCATTAAAAGGAAGACAGCAGATTATTTAATTAATCCCTATAATCAAAAAGCGCCAAAATCATTCTAGACGCTTTTTATTAACCGACAAATTGGTAATCTGAATAATTAAATCAAATTATTTTCTCAATCTTTACCTTGGTAAAAAGCTGACGATGCCCTCTTTTTCTTCTATATCTGACCTTTGATTTAAATTTAATAACGTAAATTTTCTTGCCTTTACCCTGTTCCAAAACCTTGGCTGTCACTTTTTTACCTTTCAGATAAGGCTGGCCAACCTCTGTCTTTTTATCATCATGATAGAGCAAAACTTTATCAAAATGGATTTCACTGCCGACTTTTTTGTCAATTTTCTCAATATTTAAAACTTGTCCCTCTGTAACCTTATATTGTTTTCCGCCTGTTTGGACAATCGCGAATTTCATAAAATAGAATAAAAAATGGATTATTTAAACTTGCTATTATGTTATCACTTTATTTAATATTGGTCAAGTCTATTTTAACCTCTAAACCAGTTTTTATATCGTGAGTATCACAAAAGCCTCCTGTCACTTCAAGCACGTAATTAGTCTCAAAAAGTGGTTCGTAAGTTTTAAGCGGTTCTCCAATCTCTGGAATAGGGATATTTTTTGTCATGTCCACTACTTTGTTGTCTTTAATCCAAATAATATCAAAGGGGAATTTTATTCCTTTAGCGACAAAGGAATAAATCGCTGGTTTATCCATTATAAAGAGCATGCCTCTATTTTCTCCCAATGCCACGCGGCCGGAGAGTCCTTTTTCTCTTTGCTCTGGAGTCTTAGCAATCTCGGCTTCAATCTTTATCCCCCCTATCTCCACTGTTGTTGTTTTTTTAGTAATCTTATTTAAATAAAAAGGCATGTCTGTTTTTATCTGTGTTTCACTTAAAGTCCAAAATACTCCCCCAAAAAATACAGCGAAAATTAATAATATCCAAATACCTTTACTCATCTATTTGATAATAAGTTTAAGCTCTATTAATATTATATAACAAAAATAAAAAAAGGAGGAGGGGCGTGCCAGAATGTTGACGGAAAAAGCATTGCTACGAAAACAGCTTTCATCATTGACCATATTTATTGGAAAGAGAGGCGATCATCGCTCTTTTTCTTTTATTATAAGCAATGGTCAAAATAAGCGCTAGGATAAGCATGACTATTGCCAGCGCTATCAGAGTAATCAGTTTCTGTTGGCCTTTGAAAAATAAAGCTGTTAAACCGAAACAAAGGCTCAAAAACCATAAAAATAAAACTGCCTGCCGATGAGTTAAGCCAACATCTAAAAGCCTAAAGTGTAAATGCTTTCTATCGGCTGTACCAAAAGGGGATTTTTTTTCAAAAAATAGACGCCTGATAATAACCCATATGACATCCATAATAGCAATACCCATTATAAGTAAAGTAGTGGCTATCTTGGCGCCAGAAATAATAGACAGCACGCCAAGCATAAAGCCTGTCCATAAACTACCGCCCTCACCTAAAAAAATCTTCGCTGGGTGGAAGTTAAAAATTAAAAATCCCAAGGAAGCGCCAGCTAAAATAATAGCAAGCAAAGCAGTTTCCGGCTGAGCCACCTCTTTATTTAAACTTAGGAAAAAAACAAGAATTGCCGCAATAGTAGTCATACCTGAAACTAAACCATCTAAACCATCCAAAAGCTTAGTGGTGTACATCATACCCAGAAGCCAGATAAAAGCAAATAGGTCAGCAAATAATGTAAAATAATAAGGTAAACCGCCTAATGAAAATAATTTAATCTTGACAGTATCCAGATAAACAGTACCGCCAAATGGATTAGTGATATAGGTAATGCCAATACCTGAAGCTATAATAACAAGGCAAGCTAAAATAGGCCAGATAATCTGTCGGTGGGCCTTTAGATTGTACTTATCGTCAAAAAAGCCACCGATCATCAATAATAAACCGCCAAGTATAATCCCAGTCAAATATTTAGGTAACATATAACCTCCCAAAACTCTGCCGGAAAATAAAGTATAACCAAGCATCACCAAGGAAAAGCTTAAAAAAATCGCTAAGCCGCCTAAAAGTGGCACTGGTGCTTTTTGTATTTTTCGCTCAGGTGAAACCCCGGGTCTATCCACCATTTGCCATTTCAAAGCCAGTTTGCGAATAATCAAGGTAAAACCAACACCGACAGCGAATGCTATCAAAAATGGCGTTATATAAGATGTAATATCAAGATATTTTTGCATTTTTCTTAGTTCAAAGTTTTTGGTTTCTAAGTGCTTTTGTTCTATCCAAATAAGACTGCAAAATCAAGCGCGCCGCTTCCCTGTCAACAACTGATTTATCCTTTTTCAATCCTCTTAATTGTTTCTCTATCTCTTTTGAGCTCAATCTTTCATCCTGAAAATGTACTGTTAAACAGACTACATCCTCCAGTTGAATGCCAAATTTCTTTACTTCTACAGTTTTTTTTGTTTCCTGGCCAGCTAAATTCAACGGTAAGCCAACCACAATTTTTTCGATCTCTTCTTTCTGGCAAAAATTTTTTAAATAAGCCAAGGTGGTTTTCTCGTCAACGTTCTGTAGAACATCAACACCAATAGCCATCCTCTTTTGTTCATCAGAGATGGCCATCCCGATTCTTTTTTCACCATAATCTAAACCTAATATTTTACCCATAAAATTAGCCTAAAAGCCTTAAAGCCATTAAGCCCTAAAAGCCAGAGTAAAAAGCTTTACAGCTTTAAGGCTTTATGGCTTTACAGCAATCATTTCGTTAGAATCTCATAACCTTTTTTGGTAACAGCCACCGTATGTTCAAAATGAGCAGACAAACTGCTATCATTAGTGACAATACCCCAACCGTCTTCTTTAGTTCTAACTTCATGACGACCAATATTTACCATTGGTTCAATGGCTAGCGTCATACCTTCCTCCAGTCTTACTCCTCTCCCTGGCTCGCCAAAATTTGGTATTTTTGGTTCCTCGTGTACTTGGTGGCCGACGCCGTGACCGGTTAAAGTTTTGACTACTGAAAAACCACCTTTTAATACAAATTGCTCAATAGCAAAACCAACATCGCCAATAGTATTACCCGCTTTGGCTTGTTTTAAACCAATTTCTAAAGCTTTTTTTGTTACTTTAATCAGCTTTTTCGCTTGCTTAGAAACCTTGCCTACGGGAACAGTAACAGCCATGTCAGTACACAAGCCTTTGTACCATAAACCAAAATCAATGCCGACAATATCACCTTCTTTTAAAATCTTATCTTGGGAAGGCATGTTATGGACTACTTCTTCATTTACTGAAATGCAAGTCGCATGCGGATAGCCATTATAATTTTTAAAAGAAGGGCTGGCTTTATGTTTAATAGCCAAAGTAACTGCTAAATCATCTAGATATTTTGTCGAAATACTAGGTCTGACTGTCTTTGCCAGCTCCTTCAATATTCTAGCCAAAATCTTGCCCCCCTCCCGCATCATCTTGATTTCTTCTGGGTTTTTAATCATTTGATATGCTTAAGAATATTCTTATAGACCACTGGAATAGTTGGTTCGCCATTCACTTTGATTAACAATCCTTTCTTGTGATAATAACTGACCAATGGTTTGGTTCTCTGATTGTACAATTTTAAACGCTGTAAAATGGCTTTTGACTTATCATCCTCCCTGATAATTATTTTGCCGCCACATTTGGGACATACTTTTTGCTGTTTTTTTAAATTGACACTTAAAATATAAGGCTGGCCGCATTTAGCACAGGATCTCCTGATAGCCAATCTTTTAATAGTTGTCCTTTGGGAAATAGGTAAATAGAGAACATAATCAATTTTTCTTTTTAATGCCCTAAGTATAGTTTCCAAGGCCCTTGCCTGCGTCAAATTTCTGGGATAGCCGTCAAAAATAAGACCTTTGTTTTTACTAATTTTTTCCAATCGCTCTTTTAATATCTTTATCACTAATGGCGAGGGCACCAGCCTGCCCTTCTTATTTATTAAATAATCAATTTCCTTAGCTAAGGGACTTTTTTCCCTAGCAAATTTACGAAACATCTCACCAGTGACAATGTGTTCCAAATTAAATTTCTTAGACAAAAAATTAGCTTGAGTGCCTTTGCCAGAACCTTGCGGGCCAAGTATAATTATATTTAATATTTTTTTCTTCATAAAAATTATTTCAAAGATTTTAGCACTTTATCAATTTCTTGGTAAAGATATGACAGGCTACCGACATTAATAATCGTAAAATCGGCCTCTGCTATCGGACCGGCAATATTAATATTTTCAATCTGAGCGTAATCGCGACTGAGTAATTCCTTAGCTGGATGTGGCCTAACTTTGCGATGCTGCAAGCGCTTAGCACGTAAACTAAAAGGCGCAAAGATAGCAAGTACCTTGAATCTTTTACCATATTTATCTTTTACTATTTTATACTCTTCCCAGCTGTAAAGACTTTCAGCCACCACCGGGCCTTGCTTTAAAGCCTCCTGCATTCTTGGCAGATTTAAAATAGCATAAGCACCCATCCCATACTTTCGGCGAAACCATTCTCTGACGCGCCGTTCATTTTTCTCATTGACTTGCGTTTTCCGACGTTTTAACTCATCAAAAGTGACTTCGCCAAAATATACTCTTTGCCAGCCTAGTTTGACTAAATATTTGACAGCCTCGCTCTTGCCAGAGCCGGGTAAGCCCACGACGGCTAAGATAAATTTTTTCTTCATATGTTTACATTATACAACAATTTTGCAAACAAAAAAACAGCCTTAGTCATTGCTTTCAGGTTTGCTGTATATATAATTATGGACTATTCATCGGCGTCTTGGCAGTATACCAAATCTGAATTAAATGAATATCAGCATTACCTGTATAGGTATCAAAATAATTAGGATCATTACCGTCCCGCGCAATCCTTATCGCAATTGAGGTATTATTAGCTTCCCATGAAGAAGTGTCAATATTAATACCATCACTCACTTTTCGACCATTTTTGGGATAAAAATAGTCATCAATAAAGGTCGTACCACTAAAAGCATTGCCAGTATCAATAGCGATAACATCACTAGGCGCATTGCCATCAAGATTCCACTTGATAGTTTCAATACCATAATCCAACGTGTCACCGGATAAAACAATTTTTAAAGTCATGTTCGTGCCTGGCACCCAGTCAGCTGGTACACTAAAAGCACAGCGAATGGTATCAGTTTGGCCATCCGAGAATTGCCAAACCGGAAATTTGCCAACCAGGGTAGCTGTTGGTGAGCCAGAATCAGCCTCGCAATCTTTAGCTGAAAGCTGGATACGCCGTGTGTTGTTGAAAAAATTAACTTGATCGCTAAATGTAAAGCCAGCATTAATGCCCCCTGCATCAAAAGTCGCGTGGCCATCTGAATTTACCGTTGTTTTATAATAAGTATACGAGCTGCTATAGCCAATCCGTAGTTGTTCACCTGTATTAATGAGAAAGTTAGAAGCACCGGTCAGATAAAGATTCCACTTAGTAGTCGGTGAGCCAGCTGTAAGATCTGAATAATAAGCATAAATTGTACCGGTGCTCGTATCAGAGGTGGTCACTGTTCTAACACCATAAGCAGTGCCAGTGTCGGCGGCCAGCTGATTATAAACACCATATGCCGTAGCTATTGTACAGGGAGGCTGATGATGGCCACCGCAAGAAGGAGGGTTTGGTGCGGAATATTTATCATCATACATATTATTAAAAACCCCGTAAACCGCACCGTCAGCCGTGCCACCTTTAGTCAGATTATTATATAATCCGTAATAATTTCCACTGGTAACTCTATTCTCAATATTAATACCAATTCCCGAGTTAACATTAGCGATACCTAAAGCTATTTGGCGTGGCAATAAGCTTCCGTATATCGCTGTATATCCTGGGTCTGATTTAATTATTAAATTGCCAATACTGTCAACGCGAAGGAGGGCGGAATTATCATTATCATAGGCTAGTTTTACTGAAGCAGCCTGCATCCTCTTCGTCGAATTAATCGTCAGATCATCAGGAATGTCAGCATCAGTTAAGCCAGAAACGCCAGAGACAGCCAGGGAGCCAGTCATCGTGCCGCCTGATTTGTTGAGTTTGGCATCTAAGGCTGTTTGCAAGCCAGAGGTCTTGGCAATGGTGAGGCTATCATTAGGGATACTTAGTTTAGTATAGGCAATAGCGGCTGAATCAGAAATATCAATGTTGGCAATTGTCTTGTCAGTGATGTGGGACGAGGTGATGCTGCCAGATGGGAGGCTGATGGTGCCAGCAGAAACTGTTAAGCCATTACCGACAGTGAGTTTGCCTGTTAAGGAGAGATCACCGGAAATAGTGCCCCCCGATAGTTTAAGGTAGATGTCATCTAAGGAGATGGAGCCTTTCCAGAATTCACCAGCCACCACCTTACCTGTGGTGGTGAGATTGTGTTTATCAAGATTAAGGCTACCAAGCATGGTATCACCTTTTTTCAGCACAAAATCAGTGGAAATCTTGTCATTTAAGGAGGAGGTATACAAAGAGAAGGGTACAGAAGAAAGCTTCTTTCTTGGGCTCATCTCACCGTCATGATTAAACTCTATGGAGAGATAGAAGTTGCCTGAGGAGAAATCAACGTCAGAGAGGGACTGGAAAGTGCCTAAGGTCACGCTAAAGAGGCTGTCTCTGACAGAAACCAAAGAAGTGGCATTGCTCCACTCTTCTTCCCAGATTGGCGAGCCACCGTAGAAAGTGGTGTAAATCCTGAATGTCATGGGATAGGTGCCATCTGCCACATCCTGGCCTGATTGATTTAAAACACTGCCCTGCAGATTGAAGGT
>Ga0315289_10016604_pt1 | contig 10145 bp, 5 predicted proteins | sample YL17G11_40_MG_FD_203452 | JGI IMG/M metagenome (GOLD analysis project Ga0315289, IMG submission 203452) | Sediment microbial communities from Yellowstone Lake, YNP, Wyoming, USA - YL17G11_40 | ecosystem: Environmental > Aquatic > Freshwater > Lake > Sediment | place: USA: Wyoming | collected...
AGGGGCTGTTCGTAGGCTTCGTTGGCGAGCATGCCGGCGACGATCTCCCTGCGGCGGCCGTTCAGCCCCTCGGGCAAGTCCGGGCCGACGAGCTCGAGGTGGCGTCGGCCCATCTCGGCGATGAAGTCGACGGCCGCGACTGTCCCCGCGATCCCCTCATGGTTGAGCGTGCCCGTCTCGAACTTGTCCGGCGGCGTCGGCTCCTGGGTGCGCAGGCGCAGCGAGTCGATGTGGTCGGCCACCTCGCGCCGCACGTACATGACGCCGATGTGCGGGCCGAAGAACTTGTAGGCCGAGCAGAGGAGGACGTCGCAGCCGATGTCCTGGACGTCGATCGGCCCGTGCAGCGCGTAGTGCACCGCGTCGACGACCGAGAGTGCGCCGACCCGGCGGGCGATGTTGGCGACACGCTTCACGTCGGTGATGGTGCCCACGGCGTTCGAGGCGTAGTTGACGGCGATGACCTTCGTGCGCCCCTCGTGGGCCAGGCGTTCGAGTGCGTCGAGGTCGAGGGTGCAGGTCGAAGTGCGGACGGGGACCTCCCGCACCAGGACGCCGCGTTCGGCGAGGCGCAGCCACGGGCCGCGGTTGCCCTCGTGGTCGATCTCGGTGATCAGGACCTGGTCGCCGGGCGCCAGGCTGTGGGAGAGCGACTGGGCCAACATGAAGCACAGTGTCGTCATGTTGGCCCCGAACGACACCTCGCCCGGCTCGCAGCCGAACATGTCCGCCATGGCGGTACGGGCGTCGAGGATGATCCGATCGGTCTCCTCGGTCGATGCGAAGAACCCGTGCGTGTTGCTGTTGTGATGAACGAGGTAGTCGCGGACGGCGTCGAGGACCCGTTGTGGGGTCTGCGTGCCCCCGGGGCCGTCGAGGTAGGCGACAGGATGGCCGTTGACGGCGCGCGACAGGGCAGGGAACTGGCCGCGCACCCAGGCGACGTCGAACTTCGTCATCACATCTCTCCTTTCGACTCGGCGTCGCGAGTAGTCTACCGTGTAGCATTCGGACCAGCATGGCGACGTCGGACGAGAATCGGGCAGGACGCGTGACGGCGGCCGGGAAGGCGCTCGACCGCGATTTCGCGATCGTCGCGGTCGACTGGAAGGCCGCGACCGCCGACTCGAGCGGCACTCCCGTGGGAGCCGACGTCGCTCGCGCCATCGGCGCCGCGGGGCTGTGCAGCGCGATCGAGCGCCTGACGGCCGTCGGGGTGGACGTGGCGGTGCTGGCCGACGACGGGGTCGCCGTCGTCGACGGTCTCCTCCGCGCCCGGCCGCCGGCCGAAGGGCGGCTCTTCCTGCTGCTGTCACGCGGCGCAGAGGTGTACGTGGTCGGACCGACCGGTCCGAGGCTGCTCGAGCGTCGGCAGGCGACAGCGGAGGAGGCGGCGGCGCTGAGCGCGGCGGCCGAGGCGCTGCGCGACCGGCTGGCCGCCGCCGGCGCCGCCGGCGACGTCGACCTTGCGCCGGCCGACCGCCGCATCGTGCGCCTGACGCCATCGGGAGCGGCCGTCTTGGGCGAGAAGGGTCTGCCCGGCGTCGACGACGTCGCCGCACTCGCCCGCGACCTGGCGCGTGAAGCGGGCCTTGCGCACGTCAGTGTGGCCGTCTGGCCGACGTTCATCGAGATCGGCCTGTCCGACGAGGCCGACGCGCTGCGCTACGTGGTGCGGAACCTCGTCACCGGTCGCGGCCGACGGCCAGAGGACCTGCTCGCCCTCGCGACCGAGTTCGGAGCGGCGCCGGGGCGCACCGCGCCGGACCCGTCGCTCGTCATCCCCGAGGTGCGGCGCGCGACGGTCGTGTCGGTCGGCGGGGAGGCCGGCGGGTTGCCTCCCAAGGTGCACGCCCTAGGCGGAGGTTCCGCCGGCCTCCTCGCCGTGCTCGAAGAACAGATCGCGCGCCGCGGCCGCAGGGCTCGCGCGAGCTTCCCGGCGCCGGTCGACGACCCGGCGTGGCGCTTCGAGGTCCACGGCTTCGATCCGTTCCGCGAGCGCGAGGTCGAGACCTGGCTCACCACAGCCAATGGGGCCACTGGGACACGTGGCTCGCTCGAAGAAGGCTCCGCCGCGTCGACGCCGGCCACCTTCGTCGCCGGCGTCTTCGGCGACGGCACCGGTGAACCGCGCTTTCGCCAGCCGGTACCGGCGCCCGACTGGCTGGGACTGCGCCTCAAGATCGGCGACATGCGGCTCACGCTGAGCAACGGCGAGGTGCTCGATCACGAGCGCGTGCTCGACATGCGGCACGGGGTCGTCTACCGGTTCTGGCGGCAGCGCGACCGCGCCGGGCGCACTATCGCCGTACGCACGGCGCGCTTCGCGTCGATGGACGACCGCGCAGTCATGGCGATCCGTGCCGAGGCCGTTCCGGAGGACTTCGGCGCTCACCTCGTCTGGGAGGGCCTCGTCGGGGTCAGTCACGCCGGTGGCCCGGTACGCGAGACCGTCTTCGAGGCGCTCGGTGACGCGCCCGGTTTCATCGGGACCTCCAAAGGAAGGGATGGCGGCGGCCACGTGCTCGCCGTGACCACCCGGCCGGCGGCCGGCTCGCCCGTCGCGCGCCGCGTGCAACAGGCGCGTGACGTGATCGGCGGCCGTCTGGAGCCGGGCGAGCCGGCGACCGTAGACCGCTTGGCGACGATCGCCGCGGGGCGCACGCGGGCGCCGTCGCCGGACGTGGCCCGTCGTTCCCTCGCGCGGGCCCAGGATCTGGGCTTCGACGAGCTTCTGGCCCGCCACAGCGCGGCGTGGCTCGAGCGCTGGCGCGATGCAGACGTCGTCGTCGAGGGCGACGACGCGGCGCAGCGGGCGCTGCGCTTCTCGATCTTCCACCTCATGAGCACGGGGCACCCCACGAACGACGCCGTCTCGATCGGCGCCCGCGGGCTGGGCGGCATGTCCTACTTCCTGCACGTGTTCTGGGACACCGAGATCTTCGTGCTGCCGTTCTTCGTCTACTCCCACCCGCAGACGGCGCGTACGCTACTCGCGTACCGGTACCGCAACCTCGATGGCGCGCGCGCCAAGGCCCGGCTGATGGGCCACCGCGGCGCGCTCTTCCCCTGGGAGTCGGCCGACAAGGGCGTCGAGACGACGCCTCCGTACGGCTTCGGTCCCGACGGCCAGATGGTCCCCATCCTCTCCGGGCTGATGGAGCACCACATCTCGGCCGACATCGCATGGGCGGTCTGGGAGTACTGGAAGGGGACCGCGGACGACGAGTTCATGGCGACGATGGGCGTCGAACTGCTGCTCGAGACGGCGCGGTTCTGGGTCTCGCGCACGTCGCGTGACGACGAGGGGCGGCGCCACATCCGCGGCGTGATCGGGCCCGACGAGTACCACGAGGGCGTCGATGACAACGCTTACACCAACGTGCTGGCACGCTGGAACATCCGCCGCGCGGCGGAAGCGCTCACGTGGCTCGAGGCCGCGGACCGGCCGAGCGCGCGGGTGGTGCGCGAGCGGCTCGGCCTGAAAGGCCGCGAACTCGCGCAGTGGGCCGCGGCTGCCGACGCTCTGGTCGACGGCTTCGACCGGGAGACGCTGCTCTACGAGCAGTTCGCCGGCTTCCACGCCATGGACGAGGTCCCCATCGAGAGGCTCCGTCCGCGGCCTATGGCCGCCGACGTCATGCTCGGCCGCGAGGTGACGTTGCGTTCCAAGGTCGTCAAGCAGGCCGACGTCGTCATGCTCTGTCATACGCTCGCCGGGGAGATCCCCCTCGACGTGACGCGCGCGAACTACACGTACTACGAGCCGATCACCTGCCACGGCTCGTCCCTCTCGCCCGGCACCCACGCCGCCGTGGCGGCGCGGCTGGGCGAGATGGACACCGCTCTGGAGGACTTCGCCATGGCCGCCGCCATCGACCTGGCGGACAACATGGGTAACGCGGCGCGCGGCCTGCACATGGCCGCCATGGGCGGCCTCTGGCAGGCCGCGGTCATGGGTTTCGCCGGCATCCGGCGGCGCGGCGAGGCGCTCTCCGTGGACCCTGCGCTTCCGCCATCCTGGCGCCGCTTCAGCGTCCCGCTCTGGTTCCGCGGGTCACGACTCGAGATCGAAGTCGGGCGTCGTGGGCGCGGGCCGAAGACGGCGACCGAGCGCTTGGGTATAACGGTGGAGGAAGCGTCGGCGCGCGTCGTGCTCAACGGTAAGGAGCGGACGCTCATGCCTGGACGGCACGTCTTCATCCGCAGCGGGAGGGGCCCATGGGCCAAGGAGAAGCTGTGAGCCTGCTCGTCGCCCTCGCCGACGGCTTGGGCGACGCCGAGCTGCTCGCCGGGGCGCGCGGCGTCGCCGCGGCCGCCGGCTGGCCGCTGCGTGCGGTGCACGTCCACGACCCGCTTGCTTCGCCGCCGGGGGACAAGGGCGCGCTGAGCGCCGGCGACCTCGACCTCACCGACGTCGAGCTGCTCGAGGTGGAGGGGACCGCGGCGTCCGAGATCGCCCGCCTCGCCTCGGGGGAAGTCGCCGCGGTCGCCTTCGGCGCCCGCGACACGGCCGGCTCCGGCCTCGGCGCCGTCGCCCTCGCCCTTCTCGGCTCACTCGACGTCCCCATGCTCGTCGTGCGTCCCGGGATGCGCCGCGTCGACCGTATGCGCCGGCTGGTCGTCCCGCTCGAGGGCAGTCCGTCGGCCTCCGCCGCGATGCAGCACGCCGACGACGCCTTCTGCGCCCGCGGGCGCGAGATCGTCATGCTCCACGTCGTGACCAGCGACTCGCCCCTCGAGCCGGGCAGCCTGCCGGCGCCGCGCATCGTCGACCAGGAGCACTACGAGTGGAGCGCCTGGCAGGAGGAGTTCACGATGCGCTTCTCGCAGTGCGTCGAGGGCGGCCGGCATCGCGTCTGCGTGCGCGTCGGCGATCCGGCTGAGGCGATCCTGCGCGAGACGCGCGAACTCGAGGCCGAGCTCGTCGTCATCTCCTGGCGGGGCAGCCTGGCTGAGGAACGCGCCCCGGTCGTGCGCGCGCTGCTGGAGGCTTCGCCCTGCCCGGTCTACCTGGTGCCGGCGGCGGTCTGAGAGACGCGCTCCGCCGGCCGCCTCCGGAACACCAGCACCAGCGCCGTCCCGATCGCCATGCTGGCGATCGCCACCCATTGCGGCTGCGTGAGTCCGAGCGCGACCTCCTCGTTGCGGCGCAGGAACTCGATGGCGAAACGCTCGACGCCGGTCAGGACGAGCATCCAGCCGAAGGTCCACCAGCCGGAGCGGTCCTTGTTCGCCAGCCGCCACAGGAGCCAGATGATCGGCGCCATCATGATGATCTCGTAGACCGGCGTCGGGTGGACGGTGACGCCGGGCGGCGTCGGCACGGTGCCGTCGGGATAGCCCATCGCCCACGGCAGGTCGCTCGGCGCGCCGTAGTCGCCGTCGCCGGCGAGCTGGCAGCCGATGCGTCCGATGGTGTAGCCGAGCGCGACCGCCGGGCCCATGGTGTTGGCGACCACGCCCAGCGGCATGCGTCGGATCAGACACCACAGGACGACGCCGACGAAACCGCCGATGAGGCCCCCGTACCAGGTGAAGCCGTAGCCCGAGGTGAGGCTGCCCCAAAGGTCGTCGCTGACCACGCTCCAATGCTCGGCCATGTAGTAGAGACGGGCGCCGAGAAAGCCGCCGATACCGCCGGCGAAGATCAGCTCGAAGGCGAAGTCGGGCGTGACGCCACGGCGGCGAAGCAACGGGAAGACCACGACAAGACCCGGCACGATGAGCGCCAGCGCGGCCATGAGGCCGAAGCTGTAGAGGGTGAAGTCGCCGATGTGGACGAGTTCCGGGCGCATGGCGTCTGGGTGGCAGCCTAGGCGCGGCCCGTCAGCGCTTCACGTACACGTGGCCGACGTCCCCGCCGAGACTGACCTTGGTGCCGAGGTCCGCCGAGAAGGACTTCACCCTGGAGAGGATGGTCGACGCGGTGGCGCCGTAGGCGACCTTGGGCCGGCCGTCGTAGGCGATGGTCACCGGCACGAGGTCGACCTTGATACGGTGCCTGGAGACCTGGGCGCGCACCAGCATCGTCTGGTTGAGCGTGCCCGTCATGCGATCGAAGACGAGGTTCCCGGTGCTCCAGGCGATCAAGCCGCCGTGGTAAGCCTGGACGCCCTGCAGGACGTGTGGGTGATGCCCGATGACGAGGTCGGCGCCGGCGTCGATCATCGCCTTGCCTTCGGACGACTCGAGCGAGCTCGGCGCGGTGGTGAGCTCGAAGTTCCAGTGCCAGGTGACGACGACGTAGTCCGCCTCCTTGGCGGCGTCGCGGACAGCCTCCTTGACCGCGCCCACGTCGGAGCGGCCCGGCGACGTTCCCGGGCTCGACGACGTCGCCGGATAGCCCACCGGCAGCACGTCGGTGAAGCCGAGGAACGCGACCCTGACGCCGTCGACGGTGAAGAAGCGCGGGGCGCGGGCGTCCGCCAGGTCCCTTCCCGCGCCGCAGACCTTGACGCCCGCCTTGCGCACGTAACGGATGCTGTCCAGGAGGCCGCTGTCGCCCATGTCGCCGGCGTGGTTGTTGGCCATGGTCACGACGTCGATGCCGGCCTTGGCCATCGCCGGCGCGAGGCGCGGGTCGCCCTTGAAGACGACGTCCTTCCAGGTCTGCGCGTCGCCGCCCCTGGTCAGCGGGGTCTCGAGGTTGACGAGCGCGAGGTCGGCCTTCTTGAGCACGCCTTTGATGCCGCGGAAGACCGCGTCGCCACCCTGGTTCGCCAGGATCGTGCTGATCGAGCGGACACCGACGACGTCACCGCCGGCGACGATCGTCACGCTCGTGGCGGTAGGCGATGGGGTGGGGCTCGGCGACGGCGAGGGGGGCGGGGTGGACTCCGCGGCGAGGCGCGCCGGCTTCTCGGCCGCCGCCTCGTCGCCGTCGATCCAGGGGAGCGCCCGCGCGGCGGCGAGGCCGGCGAGCCCAGCTGCGAAGGCGGCGACGATGGCGAGTGCCACATAGAGGCCGCGGTGTCGCGGACGGCGAGAGCGGCGTGGCGGGCGGCCTGACGGCGGGCGCATGGACGGCGGTCCGTCGCCGCGCCCGGCGTCGTCCGCGAGGGGGGGTACGGGCGGACCGGAGACCGGGGTCCCCGAGCCCGCGCGGTAGATCGTGTACGGCTTGTCCACGGGAGAATCGGAGTCCATCGCTCCACGATGGTACACGGACTGGACACCCCGGCCAACTGCGCGGCGTCCCCGCCGTGATCTTGCACGCGAGGCGCGGACGCGTCCGGGAGGTCGGCGCCGCTGCGCGTGGAAGCACGGGGGCGGCTTCTCCCGTGGCGGAGGTACAATGGCCACGGAGGGCGCCGGCGGCCGCCCTTGCGTGCGGCCGCCGGCGCCCTCCGTGGCCGAGAGGCGCGAAAGGACTTGATCATGCGCACACGAGGGCAGGCCGGCGGCGTCACCCACGCGGCGCTCGTCGCGGCCGTGACGCTGTTCGCCGGTCTCAGCGTCCTCGTCGCGCTGGCAGTGTCGCTGCCGCTCGCCTTTCAGGAGAACGACACCTCGGCGGCTCCGGCCCCGGTCACCCACGCCGCGACGCAAGCCGAGGCGCAGGCCGCCGTCGACGAAGCCGTCGCCGCTCTCCAGGCGGGGGACGAGGACGGCTGGCGGGCGGCGCTGCCGGCGTCGGGCGACGCCGCCCGCCGCGCGACCGACGACCTCTTCGACACCCTCGGCGACCTGCCGTGGACGTCTCTCGACGCCGCCCTCGAGGAGATCCCGTCCCAGCCCGGCCGTTTCGACGTTCACCTCCTGGGCGAACTGGCCGGCGTGGGACCGGACGACCGTCTGGTCGCCGAGAGTGTCCTGCAGTTGGATGTCCTCGGCGAGCGCGTGGTCGCCACCGCCGACGTCACCCCGGAGGCCATGCGCGACGAGTACTTCATGGCGTACCGCGACCCGCAGGTGGTCGAGAACGACGCCTGCGTCGTCCTGGCCGACCCGAAGAACCGGGGCCTTGCCGAAGACCTTGCGGCGGCCGCCGGCGAGGGGCGGGGCTATCTTGCCAAGCTCGGCGTCGATCCCGACCGGCCCGTGCTGCTCTACCTCTACGCTTCGCGCGACCAGCTCCGCGACGCGCTCAACGGCGGGCCGGCCGAGCGACGCTTCGAGGTGTTCTCGGCCGCCGTCCAGCGGTACTCGGGGGAGCTCTGGTGGCCGCGCGACATCCACATCCTCGCCCCTGCCCTCGAGGGCGATGAGGACTGGCTGACGCGCTACCTCGCGCACGAGATGACGCACGCCTTCACCGTCCACTGGTTCGCCGACACCGCAAACGATCCGATGTTCCTCGCCGAGGGTCTGGCCGTCGCCGTCGAGGGTGGACGCTCGTACGACCCTCTGCGCGAGGAGCTGGCGTCCGGCAACCAGCGTCTGCCGCTCACGACGGCGATCGCGCTCGGCAGCCTGTGGACAGGCAGCTCCCAGGAGGAGGTGCAGCTCGCCTACCTCGAGGCGGGCTCGGTCGTCCTCTACATCCTCGACGAGTGGGGTCTGACCAAACTCAAGGCATGGGTGACCGCGGTGGCTGACTCGGACCTCACACCGGAGGGTCTCGAGGACGCCGTCGGCGAGACGCTGGGCGTCTCGTGGGACGAGTTCGTCGCCGGGTGGCGCGACTACGTCCAGACGCTGCCCTGACGTCCGCCTCCGCTGTGGTCGCTGGATCGCGTCGGCCCGGCCGCCGGCGATGAGGTTCGGTATGCTCGGACCTGCGGCATAAGAAAGGCGGCACTCCAGACTCACAAGGAGCCCCCGATGCACAACAGACTCTTTCGCACGATCGTCCTCGTCGCGATGGCGGCCGCCCTCGGCGGCGTTCTCGTGGCGGTCGCCGGCGCCGACGACTCGGCGCCGCTGCCCGGCATGTCCGCGCCCGAGCTGCTCGCCCGCATGGGCGACCATTCACGGGCGCCCGCCGCCATCAGTGGAGACATCTCCTGGACGAACGACCTCTTCGGTCAGGCGGCGATCGCAACGGGCGATGTCGGCATGGCGGCGCAGTCGCCGCTCATCGCCAGCGGGTCCGGCCGCCTGTGGGCGCAGGAAGGCAAGGTCAGGTTCGAGTCGCAGGGCCAGGGCGGCGACCAGGTCCTGGTCGCGAACGCCGAGGTCGGGACGGTTTGGACCTACGACTTCGCCGGCGATACCGCACACCTGTATCGGCTGGAAGGTGATGGGGGCTCGTCGAGCGCCACCGGAGCGGACGGCGACGGGACGGGGCCGCAGGCCCAGGACTCGCCGTCGCCCGAGGCGCCGACTCCGGAACGCGTAGCCGGCTTTCTGCAGTCCGCGGCGCGCTTCATGAACGTCGACGTCACGGGACAGACGGTCGTCGCCGGGCGCGAGGCCTACGTGCTCACGATGACGCCCGCGGCCACCGACACCGCGCTCGGCAAGGTCGAGACGGCGGTCGACGGGCGCACGTTCGTGCCGCTGCGCCTGGACGTGGTGGCCAAGGGATACGCGACGTCGACCCTGTCGTTCCGCTTCGACCGCGTCTCGTACGAGCCCGTTTCCGACGCGGTCTTCGTCTTCACGCCTCCGGAAGGGGCGAAGGTGCAGCGCGACACGATCGACCTCAAGGGCGAGAGTCAGAAAGCCGACAAGGCCGGCGCGCAAGAGGCGTCCGGAGCGAGCCGCGCCGACGCGATGGAGCAGGTGAAGAAGCTGGCGCGCACGGCGCTGCTGACACGCGCCGAGGCCGCCAGACTCGTCGACTTCCCGCTGGCGTGGGCGCGCGACTACGCGGCGCGCGACTTCCGCTGGGCGTACGTGTTCGACAAGGGCGCGCCGGTCGACGCGCTCGGGGCGCCCGTGTTCGACATGGCGAAGGTCTTCGGCGGTCTCGGCGGGGGCGGCGCCGCGAGTGATGCGGCTGGCGCGAGCGGCGCTTCGAGCGGCGACGCCGCAGGCGGCTCGCCGCCCACCACTGGCCCGATGGCGGTCCAGCTGTACGGCGAGGGCTTCGGCTCGATCGCGCTCGCGCAGACGAAGACCACGGCCGAGATCCGCGACCAGCTGAAGCAGCTGCCCGAGGTCGCCGACAGCATCGACCTCGGCGGCGTGCAGGCGAAGGCCGTCGTGACCCCGCTCGGGTCGGTCGTCGTGTGGGAACGCGACGGGGTGACCTCGAT